>ENA-UOOE01000274-UOOE01000274.1-fermentation-metagenome-genome-assembly--contig:-NODE-274-length-54355-cov-15.541639_pt1 | contig 54355 bp, 56 predicted proteins | sample MGYA00245776_ERZ724021 | MGnify/ENA primary metagenome ERZ724021 (study PRJEB28704, sample SAMN03018321) | fermentation metagenome | biome: anthropogenic terrestrial biome; feature: soil; material... | reverse complement strand
GGATAGATCATAAGATAAATTTCTTCTTTGTCTCCGCTTCCCAAGTGAAATGCCAAAGCTGAAATATTTTCATAATTTTTTTTCAGTTTTATTCTGTTTTCTTTAGATAAAACCCCAAACTGATATTGGAAATAATTCAAATTTCTTAAATCATCGATGGAAATATCCATATCATGAATATAAGAAAACTTTCCAATAAGATTATCAATTTTTTTTAGTTCTTTTTCCAAATCATCCTTTTTTTGGGTTAATTTAATTATTTCTTCATATGCAATGTCAATAATATCCGCAGTTTCATCAAAGCTATATGAAGTTTTAAGACAATTTTTATCTAATGAAAAATCAAGATGAAAAGCAGTCTTTATCGCATTTATTTTATCCGAATATTTTCCCAATCTATTATCGGTAGGATAAGGAGAAATAAAACTCAAGTTTACTATCTTATCCATATTTTTCCCTTCTACATTAAGAACAAACTCACTATCTTCTATTTGATCGATAGCATTGGTTAAATTTACCTTGCCAAGAAGTATAATTTTCTTTAATACTTCATGGGTTATGCCTATAGGAATAACCATATCCATCATAGCCATTTTTTCAACTGCCATTATTTACCACTTCCTTTAATCCTTCTAATAAGGTACTCCTTCATTTCATCAAAACTTAAATTATATTCTATTCCTTCAACGATTGAAAAAATATCCTTAACTTCATATTCAAGAAGATAAAAATAAGCCAAAGAAACTGTAATATCCATTCTTGATGCTTTAATCAAAGAAATAAACTTAAAATAAAGATATCTTTCTATCCTTCTCTCCATAAATAAATCCACATCTTTTTTTGTATCAAATAAGAATGAATACTCCGTATTTAATATTATCTGCTGAAATTCTTTAAGGTCATCTGCATAGCAAAGTTTTTTTATATCATTGTATTTTAACCTATATCCTTCCGGCAAAGTGTAGTTTATCAACTCTTCAGGAAATAAATCATAATATTTCAGCCCTCTGTAAATCCACTCAATATTTAAAAGATCAATATTTCTGCCTATCGTTTCAAACAGATTTTTACTGTCTTCTTTGCTCAGTTTCAGCCCTTGTTCCTTTATCTTCGAAAAATATAATTTATCTAAACTTATTACCATATAAAAAAGAAGCTTTTTATTTTTTTCACCTAAATATGGTTTCAATGCCTTGTAATATTCCGTATCTCTTAGTTCTTCCACAAATTTATTTATATCTTTTGCATTGGAAAGTTTTTCATAATCAAGATCCCCATATTCATTTACCCGAAAGGTTAATTTTTCGTTTCGCAAAAGCTTCCTCAAATAGAATTTTAAATCTTCAATTTCATACTTCATCAATAAAATCTGAAACAATTTCTTGTAACTCTCATCAAAATATTTTACTATCTTCCTGAATTGAACAAATATATGAACTTTAATTTCTCTTTCCAAATCCGGCCTATGGATTTTACTGCCATCCAAATTTTCAAGAACATCTCTGTATTCAGTATTATCTCTTAAATATAAAAAGATTTCTTCCGTATTTTTTTTATTCATAATATTAATAAAATCCTCTTCTGTCATAAATTTTCTTTCCAAGGACCTTATTTTAGTATTTACTGCAGCAAATCGTTTTGGATTTCCCACGTTCTCAGCCCCTTAACAATTCTGAACTATTGAATCAAAAATCCCTTTTAAAATTTCCTCTTTATATGTTTTATAAATATTTTTAATATTATTTTCTATTTCCTTCCCTTTGGCTTCTAATTCCTTTGCCTTGTTATTTCCTTCATCCAACAGTTTATTATATACACAATCTCCTTCTGCTTTTCCTTCCTCCATACTGTCCTTCTCTAAATTCAATAATATTTTCCCCAAATTTTTATCATTTTCATTGATTATATCTTCAGTTTTCTTTTTTAATTCAAAAGTGTTTTTATCAATTTCTATTATTCTCTTAATCTCTTCTTCCATATATTCTCACCTCATCATTTTTCATTATATATCACTCAAAAACAAAATGCAAATTGGATAGTTTATTGCTTATAGCCAATTAAATTCAATTTGTCAATATATATTTCCCATATATCTCAAATTTCTTTTGCTAAATCGTTAATTTTCGTCTTTTTTTACAATGAAAAACCCTTTTTGAAACCCATTTAGCAGAAAATTAACATTAAGATAAAAAGCGCTATCAAAGATTACAACTTTTGATAGCGCTTTTTATCTTAATATTATAATAATTTTAATCCTTCATTAAAAGCCTTTATGTTAACTTCTTGAAACCTTTCAGGAACATTCCTTCTGATTAAATCCGACCAGTTAATATCTTCAAGTTTTAAAGCCTTAATGATACATCCCAGCAATACTATATTCTGAGTCTTTACTTCTCCCACATCTTCTGCTATTTTTCTGCCGTTAACCACATTAATGTTTTCTATATTTTTCTTAAGCTCTTCAATAACTCCTTCAGGATATTTTTCTTTTCCGGTCAAAACAGGGAGAGGGTAAATCTCCACATCGTTAACTATTAAAATTCCGCCTTTTCTAAGTTGTCTGATATATCGAACTGCTTCTACTTTCTCAAAAGCAACCAATACGTCTGCTTCTCCTTCGCATATATTAGGAGAATATACTTTATCTCCAAATCTTATTTGAGTAGTTACACTTCCCCCTCTTTGGGCCATTCCATGAATTTCGGACATTTTCACATCATATCCCTCTTCCACAAGCCCTTGAGAAAGTATCTTTGATACAAGAATAGTTCCTTGTCCTCCTACTCCTACCAAAAGTAAGTTTTTAGTCATAACTACTCACCCATCCTTTCTATTGCAGTAAACGGACAAACCTGCATACAAATAGTACATCCATTACATTGAACATCATCAATCATAACTACATTGTTTTTAACCGATATGGCAGGGCATCCTATTTTCAAGCAAGTTTTACATTTTCTACATTTCTCTTGATTTATCTCACAGTACATTCCTTTTCTTTCTTTTTGAACTTTTTTAATTAAAGCACAAGGCTGCTTTGTAATTATTACAAACAGTTCATCCGCTTCATAAGCATCCTTTACAGCCTCACTCGTTTCTTTCAGGTTATAGGGATCTACAACTCTTATATTTTCTTCTTTTACTCCCACGGCTTTTATTATCTTTTCAACGTCAACTATTTGAGTTTCCTCTCCCATTAAAGTTTTTCCGGTACCTGGATTTTCTTGATGTCCCGTCATCGCCGTAATCCTGTTGTCTAAAATAACTATGACCATTTTGCTCTTATTATAAACCGCATTTACAAGTCCTGTCATTCCTGAATGAAAAAAAGTAGAATCTCCGACAAATCCAAATACCTTATTATCCTTTCCCGCAAGTCTTAACGCTTTTTCAAAACCCATTCCGGCTGATATTCCGGCCCCCATACATATAACCGAATCTCCTACATTTAAAGGCGCCGACATTCCAAGAGTATAACATCCTATATCACTGGTAGCTATTACATTCTTAAGCTTCCCTACGGCATAAAATATCCCTCTGTGAGGACATCCAGCACAAAGAGCCGGCGGTCTGGAAGGTGCTTCCACATTCAGTTTATATTCTTCTACTTTTTGGTTTTCAATAAGTGCATTCCTTAAAATTTGAGGATTCAGTTCTCCGCATATAGGTACGAATTCCTTTCCTATACATGGAATTCCAAGAGATTTCACGAAGTTTTCAATATAAGGTTCATTTTCTTCTATAATATATACTTTGTCCACAACTTTTGAAAATTTAATTATTAATTCATCAGGAAGAGGATAACTGAACCCAATTTTTAAATAAGATGCATTTTCTCCAAAGACCTCTTTTGCATGAAGGTAGGAAATTCCGCTTGTTATAATTCCTATTTTTTTACTTCCCCACTCGATTCTATTAAGAGGAGTGCTATTTGAATATTTTTTAAGTTTTGGCAGTCTTTCTTCTTCAATTTCCACATGCTTCATTTTTGAATTGGCGGGAACCATAATATATTTTTTAGGGTTCTTTGTATACTCTCTAATTCCTATTTCTTTTCTCTCCCCCAGCTCTACCAAACCTTTGCTGTGACAAACCCTGGTCGTAACCCTAAACAATACAGGAGTATCAAAAGTTTCACTTATTTCAAAAGCATATTTAATAAAATCTTTACATTCTTGGCTGTCCGACGGTTCAATAAGAGCTACTTTAGCATGAGGAGCATATAATCTGTTATCCTGTTCGTTCTGTGAACTATGCATCCCCGGTTCATCTGCTGTAACAATTACTAATCCTCCGTTGACTCCTTCATAGGCCATGGTAAACATCGGATCTGAAGCTACGTTAAGTCCTACATGTTTCATTGCCACAAGAGACCTTGAACCGGCTATAGAAGCCCCACTGGCAACTTCCAATGCTACTTTCTCATTTGTAGACCATTCCGAATATATTTCTTTATATTTAGAAACGTTTTCAAGTATTTCCGTGCTAGGAGTCCCCGGATAAGCACAGGCTATATGACAACCGGCTTCATATGCACCCCGTGCAATTGCTTCATTTCCTGTTAATATTTCCTTCATTTCCTCATCCTCCCTAATATACTCTAATTCATAATATATTATATCAGATGAAAGAATATTATGAAAAGATATGAAAAATACTTAACAATATTGTTATAAAAATGAAGTGCAAGTTCTCTTACACCTGAAGGGAACTTGCACTTCATTTTTTTATAACATGTTATTGAATTTTTATTGTACTATTCTTTGGTAAACTTGGTTCTTTCTTTGGCAAATTTACAACAAGAACACCGTCTTCAAATTTAGCAGTTGATTTTTCTATATCTACGTCATCTACATAAAAACTTCTTGAAGTTGAACCATAGCTTCTTTCTTTTCTAATGTAGTTTTCTTTTTCTTCATTAACTTCATTTTTTCTTTCCCATGAAATAGTCAAGATATCGTCCTTTAAATCCAAATTTATTTCGCCTTTTTTAGCTCCGGGCATTTCTGCTTCCAAGGTATATTCCTTATCATTTTCTTTTATATCTACCTTCATATTCATTTCCTTTGAATTCAACAAATTTGGGAAAGGCGTATTATTATAAAATGATTCTAACATATTATCAAACATTCTTTCTATATCCCAGTCACTCCTTTTCCTTTCAATTCCTCTTTGCCATTTGTCATATGGTGTAAGTCCAAACATAATAAACACCTCCGTATAATATTATATTATTTGACTTATGCTGACTTTAACTTTGACTTTCTTTGACCTACACTTATTTTATATCACACACACATATTATACGCAATATCCATATTTATATGTTATAAATTATTTGTGGGATATAATGGCTATTAGTGTAAATTATTTATGTTTTTCTAATTTTATATCTTTATTTCTCTATTTTTCATAATATTTTATTTTAAATACAATTTTTGAATCAATTATTAGATTTTTGAACCATTTTACTGCCATTTTTCAATGAGACAGTCATTTCCCAGTGAATTACGAATACAATTATTGCTCTAAGAACAACTACTGCCGCAAGAATAATAAATTCATCAAGAGTACGCACTATTACCGTTTTAAGTATTTCTGCCGCCAATTTAAATTCCAAACTTAATGATAACGCTTTTCCAAATTCCAATTTCAGACTATCATCAGTAAAATTAAACTTGGATTTAATAAAATTAACAAAGGTTTTTAAAGAAGCTAAAGTTATTATAAATACTCCTATACATTCCAGAAAAGTAGTTATGTATGGTATACTATATTCTAAAATCATTTCCACATTCAATCTCTTGTCCCCCTTTTATTTTTTAATATTATGCTTAAAAAAATGAGCCGAAACATTTATTTCGACTCATTCAGCATATTTTTCATTTTTTCTGTCTCTAAAATCTTCATATCCCTTTGTGACTTTATATCAGTCCCTTCCGGAAACTGCATAGTCATCAGTACAGTTTATTGGTTTCAATATTTTTTCTTAATATAATTAATTTAATAGCCTCAAGGAGAATCGAACTCCTGTTTTCGCCGTGAGAGGGCGACGTCTTAACCGCTTGACCATGAGGCCATGGCTCCGAGACTAGGATTCGAACCTAGGCAATATGATCCAGAGTCATAGGTGCTACCAGTTACACCATCTCGGAATTTCAGTGACATTTTTTATTATACACCTATTTAGCATATATATCAACCAAAAATTTATCAATTCTTTAAAATTCATAGATAGAACCCTTTTACATTTTTTTTATGAACTCAATAGCTTTATCCATCCTTTTCAAGCATTCCTCTTTTCCGAGAATGGATATTATATCAAATAATCCCGGCCCCACAGTTTTTCCTGATAACGCAAGTCTGGTAGGATGAATTATATCTCCTCCCTTAATTCCTAATTTATCAATTAAATCCCTATAAATTTTTTCTACCGTTTCCACTTTAAAGTCCTCGGCATCCTCTAAAGCTTTCCTTCCAGACTCCAACAGCCTTACGGTACCGTCTTTTTCAAATCTCTTTGCTACTCCCTTAGGATCGTACTCGGATATATCTTTAAAAAAGTATTCGCTTCCGTCTGCCAGTTCTGTCAGAAGCTTTACCTTTTCTCTCACGGCAGCGACAACTCTTTTGATATAATCATATTTTTCTTCTGCTTCATATTCCTTTATAAATCCTTTTTCTATCAAAAAAGGGATTGTTTCTTTTGTTATATAATCCAAGTCCAATTCTCTTAAATAATTTCCGTTCAGCCATGTCAGTTTGTTTATATCATATATTGCTGCTGTTTTCGATACCTTTTCCAAAGAAAAATTCTTTATGGTATCTTCCATCCCGAAGATTTCCCTGTCCTCTCCCGGAGACCAGCCTAAAAGAGTAAGATAATTAACTAATGCCTCTTTTATATAACCTTTTTCCCTAAATTCCTCCACGGAAGTAGCTCCATGCCTCTTGCTCAATTTACTTCGGTCCGGAGCCAATATCATGGATAAGTGAGCAAATTTAGGTACTTCATACCCTAAAGCCTTATATATTAAAACCTGCTTCGGAGTATTTGAAAGATGTTCTTCAGCCCTTATTACGTGACTTATTTCCATAAAATGATCATCTACCACACAAGCAAAGTTATATGTGGGCATGTTATTTGATTTAAGAATTATATAATCATCTAACTGAGAATTGTCAAAAGAAACCCTGCCCCTTATCAAATCCTCTATTTCAGTAGTACCTTCCCTCGGAATTTTTATTCTTATTACATAGGGCTTTCCTGCCCTAAGATTTTCTTCAACTTCTTCCTTAGATAATAAAGAACATTTGCCCGAATACCTGTAGGAAACCTTTAATCTTTTCTGTTCTTCTCTCTCTTTTTCAATATCCTCTTCCGTACAAAAACAGTAATATGCTTTTCCTTCATCTAATAGCCTCTTTGCCTCTCTCCTGTAAATATCCAGCCTTTCCGATTGAAAATAAGGCCCGTATTCTCCTCCCTTCTCGGGACCTTCATCCCAATTAATACCGAGCCACTTCATGCTTGAAACTATTTGAGACACCGAATCCTCTTTTAATCTTTCTCTATCTGTATCCTCTATTCTGAGAATGAATTTCCCGTTATATCTTTTTGCAAAAAAATAATTAAATAATGCTGTCCTTGCTCCCCCTATATGTAAATATCCTGTAGGACTCGGAGCAAATCGAACTCTTATTTTTTCCATAAAAAAACTCCCTTCAATTAAACTATCTTTTATTATACCACTCATAGGGAATCTTTAAAAATATAAAATTTAAATATTAAACATAAATAATAGTATATCACCTTTTATTAATGCATTTTATATATTTATATCCATCATCTGCCGATATAACCGTGATACTTCCGTTATCTGCTCTAAACCTATAAAAATATTCCACATTATCGAATACCCAGCATAAAGCACATCTTATTACTCCTTCATGGGTAATAACGAGTACATTTTTATTTTCCGATATAATATTTTCTAAAAAATCCTTAGTTCTTTCGTATATATCTTTAAGGCTTTCCCCACCGGGTATCCTATAGTTTATATAATCCTTTGTCCACAGAGAAACCTCTTCAGGATATATCTTTTTTATTTCCTCATAAGTTTTTCCGCCGAATATGGAAAAATTTATTTCTTTGATTCTATCATCATGTATTCCCTTTACTCCCAAAATTTTCGAAGTTTCCATTGTTCTCTTTAATGGACTTATATATACTTTTCCAAAGGACATATTATTTACCGAATTTTTAATATTCAATACCTCGGTTTTCCCCTTTTCGGATAAATGTATATCAGAACTTCCGTATACTTTCTTTCTGTTTTCTTCAGTACTTCCATGGCGAACAAATATTATATCCATAATCACACTCCCAAATCAGAAAAAGAACAGAGACATTATATATACATAAAGGACAGTAACGATACTATTTCTGTAATTTCAATACCTGCCCCATATACATCTCCTGTAAAGCCTCCAATAACTCTATATGTTTTTAAAGCCAACAGAAAAGCTGCAAATATGGAAATCCCCAAAGGAATCAAATACAAGGGATTTACTAAAAAGGTAATTAAAACATATATAATCCCACCTATAAAGGCATATTTTTTAGGATTACTTTTTTTAAACATATCTCCCAATCCCCCGGGTCTCGCTATTTTGCCGAAGGACATGAATATGACCGCTATAAGCCTTCCGTTCCCACAGGAAAATACCAATGCCGGCAATACGTTTTCTTTCATATTGGATATAATAACATACTTTAAAAGTATGTCCAAAACTATAGCCACCACTCCGTAAGTTCCCGCTCTGCTGTCCTTCATTATTTCAAGTATTCTTTCTCTTGTCCTCGCAGAAAAAAATCCGTCAAAGGTATCCCCTAAGCCGTCTAAGTGAAGGCCTCCGGTAAGTATAACCAAGGTCAATACAGCCAAAAAAGATGCTATATCCATATTTACCCGAGAAACCAAACAATAGACAAGCCCTGCTCCCGTACCTATAATCATCCCTACAAATGGGAAAAAAAGAGTGCTCCGAGATAAATTTTTATCGTTAAAATCAACAGAAATGTTTATGGGAAGTCGAGATAAAAACTGAATTGCCAATATAAAACCCTTCATCATTTCAGTTTCACCGGTATTCCACAGCATACCAAATAGACTTCATCGGAAACCGAAGCTATCCTTTGATTTATTCTACCTTGAATATCTCTAAAAACTCTTCCTATATGACTTTCCGGAACTAAAGAATCTCCCACTTCATTAGTGACCATTATTAAATTGTAATTTCTTCTTCTTATTTCATCTATAAGACATTTTAATTCGTTAAAAACGGTATTCTCTACCTGACTTTGAAGCTGAAAAGAAATAAATTCTTCATCTTTAGTAATGTCAAACATCCTATTTGATAATAATACGGTAACACAATCCAATATGTAATTTTTTTCTTCTCCCACTGCTTTTTTTAAATCATAATTTCCCTCGTAGGTTCTCCAGGAAAGAGGCCTGCTCTGTCGGTGAAGAATAACTCTTTCTTCCATTTCTTTGTCATAAATTTTTGACGTGGCTATATATACCACATCTTCTTTATTTTCATATAGGGATTCTGAAAAGGAACTTTTCCCACTCCTTGCTCCTCCTGTCACCAAAATTATCATAGTCATCACCTTATATCTATTAATACATCTTTATCCAAAGTTGATTCTTCAAATGTTGCCATATGGTCCATAACGTATAATGCAGCTTCTATTACCTGAAATGCCAGAGGACATCCGGAACCTTCTCCCAGTCTCATTTCCAAATCAAGCATAGGTTTAAGACCTATTTCCTTCATCATATATATTGCTCCAGGTTCTTTTGACAGATGGGACGGGAAAATATACTCTTTGGCTAAAGAATTCAGCCGTACCGCACAAAGAGCTGCCGCAGAAGAAATTAATCCGTCTATAACTATAGGTTTTCTGTTTTTGGCCGCCGACAAAAAACATCCGCACATCCCCGCGATATCAAAACCTCCTACCTTTGATATAACATCTATAGGATCGTTTTTATCCGGCTTATTTATTTCTATTGCTTTTTCCACAGCCTCTTTCTTATGCTCAAACTGTTCGTCGGTAAGCCCAGCCCCTTTTCCACAAGTAGCATCGGGATTAAGTCCTGAAAAAATACTTAATACTGCTCCGCTGGTAGTCGTATTTCCTATTCCCATTTCTCCTGTTCCTAAAATATCATATCCTTTTTTGCACGAAGAATCCGCTACTTCAATTCCCGCTTCTATAGCTCTTATCGCCTCATCACGAGTCATAGCCGGTCCTTTTGTAATATTTTTTGTACCATAATTTATCTTTTTATTTAATACTCCCTTTAAAGTTATATCTCCGTTGACTCCGATATCAACTGTAGTTACATCTGTCCCTGTAAGCTTGGACAATACTGAAACACCTGTATATCCTTTAATTAAATTTTCTGTAAGTATCTTGGTAAAGTATTGAGGACATGCGCTTACTCCTTCCTCCACTACTCCATTGTCAGCGCACATTACTATTATATTTCTTTTATCAATTTTATTGTGTATATTTCCTGTAATTCCTGCCATTTTAATTACTATCTCTTCCAATACCCCCAGGCTTCCTATAGGCTTAGTGAGATTATCAAGCCTTTCCTTTGCTTTTTTCTTTGCATCTTCGTCTGCAGGTTTTATAGATGCCAATGTATTCTTCAATAATTCCATTGTATATCTCTTCCCTTCGTCAATTTTCAGATCTCCATTAAATTATAAATCTATGAAAATGTTTCGTCAAATACAGATATCATTAATATACAATTTATGATACGCTTTATAACAAAATGAAAAATACCTAAGCCCATCTTCTTAAGTGCATTTCAAACATTTTTTACATTGCTTTTTTTAAAAAAAGAAAAGTCTAAGGATTTTATTTCCTTTGGACTTCCGGAACCTCTATCTTTTAAAAATTATTCTTCAATAAAATTCATTAATTCTTTATTAAATAAGTCTTTTTGATCATAAAATGATCCGTGACCGCTATAATTAAACGGTATAAGTTTAGAATTTTTAATGTATTTTTCCTGTACTTCGCCTAGTTGAAATGGGACAACCTTATCATGGATACCATGAATAATTAATGTCGGAACATTTATTTTCCCTAAATCACTAAATAATTGCTCATTTATCCAGGTATTTGCAATAGCAGCAGTCGACCATCCTGCTGCTTGTAATCCTAATTGTAGAAACCAATAGGAAAATGGTTGAGTTATATATTGAAAGAAAAATATATCACCAAAATTACTAAGCATTTTAGGTCGGTCCGTATATGTTCCTTCAATTATTTGATTTACTACTTCAACGTCTATTCCATAAGGAAAGTTAGGAAGCTTTATTAAACTAGGAGCTGCCGCTGCAAATAAAGCAAGTTTAGATACTCCATATCCATTGTGCCTAGACATATACCTAATAGCTATTGCCCCGCCTGTTGAATGGCCTGCAAGTATAAAATCTTGTAATCTAAGTGTTTCAACTATACACTTAACATCATCGGCCAATCGATTATAATCATATCCTCTCCACGGTTTATCTGACTTGCCAAATCCTCTTTGATCTATTCCTATACATCTGTATCCCCATTTGGGAAGTTGATCAAATTGATATTCAAATAACTCATGACTTCCAGGCCATCCATGTAAAAAAACTATTGTTTTCTTACCCTCTGGATTAAGATCTTCTACAAAAATTTTTACATCTGATTCTACATTAACATAATATCCCACCAATATTCCCCCCTATAATTAAATATCTATCTGTACATTGGAATATTATTCTATTAACTATATATTTATGAATATTTAAACTGATTTTTTAGAGGTACTTTTATTATGACATCATCTTCTAAAATGCTTATCTCCAATTTAGCATTATTAAACTTCATATACAATATAATCTTTCGTTATCTTCTAAGTTTCTGATGGGTGAAAAAAATATGAATAGAAAAACAAGTTGAATAAAGTATCGTTATGTTTGGGGACTGTCGAAAAATAGATAGATAATCAAAAATGAAGATGGTTTCGTTAGTCATCTCCATTTTTGGTCTGCCCAGCACGGGTGGCAGCTTTTAAAATATTCCCCTAAATCCTGCAACTAACACTATAACCGCAAATATCATTCTATATATTGCAAATATTCTCATAGGTTTTCTCTTTAAATATGAAATAAACTTATCGACCACTATCAATGCTACTATAAAGGAAACTATAAATCCAACAGCAAGGGAAATTATTTCGGAAAATGCAAGAGCAGATATTCCTCCAATTTTTATAATTTTTAAAAGACTCATTCCAAGCATAACAGGAATTGCTAAAAAGAAGGAAAATTCTGCGGCTTGAACAGTAGAAAGCCCTGATACCCATCCTCCTATAATAGTTGAAGCTGACCGTGACATACCCGGAATTATGGCTAAGCACTGAAATATCCCGATAATCCATGCCTGCCTTGTTGTAACATTTAACCCCTTTTTTGTTGAATTTCTGCTTCTGAATTTATTTTCAGCATATATCATCCATATGCCGCCTAAAAATAAAGCTATAGCTACAGTGACCGTATTAAATAAATACTTATCGGATAAATCATCTAATAACAGTTGGCAAATGCCTCCGGGAATACAAGCGATGAATATCATAAACCAAAATCTAAACCCCGAGTTTTTATATCCGACTTTTTGAGGGAAAAAATTTATAAGTGTATCTTTTATCTTTTTCCAATAGAGTACAACAATAGATAATATTGCTCCAAGCTGTATTACATATGTATACATCTCAACATAATTGGGACTGATACCTTTAAACTTCATTAAATGTTCGAAAATAATCATATGCCCTGTTGAAGATATAGGCAAAAATTCTGTTATTCCTTCCACAATTCCCAATATTATAGATTTTATTATTAAAAATATTGTATCCATTATTTATCACCTCTCCTTAAAATATATTAATTGTTTAAACCTTTTATTAAAAATATACTTTCTGTAAATCCATACCTTTAATTTATCATATATAATCATAATCCTACAAACACTTTTCCTAATTAACAGACCATTAATTTCTATTATATTAGAGTGAAATTATTTTTTTATAATATTATTTTATGATATACTAAGTTAAAATCGACCAAAAAGGAGAACATGTTATGGCATTTAAGTTAATTCTTTTATGTTGTTTAGCGTATTTTTTTATGAGTATATGTGTTTTTGCGGCTACCTTTGATTTTATACATATTATGATGGCTTGGAATTTATTTTTAGCTTTCCTTCCTCTGCTTTTCGCAAAACTCTCTGAAAAAAATTTTAAAAAGTTTAAAAAACTAAAAGTAACAGCGTTTAGGTTATTGTGGCTGTTCTTCTTTCCCAATGCCTTATACTTGATAACGGATTTTATTCATATCAATAAAATAAAATTTTATTCAAAGGAAAATTCCTATGCACCTTTTTTCTATTCTTCCGATATAATAGCCTGGATAAAGCTTGTGCATATAGGGCTTGGAGTATTTTTAGGAACTTTAATAGGGCTGCTTTCTTTATATATAATACATCAATCCCTTCTGAGAAGAAAAAGCAAAACAGCTGCTAATATTATAATGGTAATTATTTGCCTATTGAGTGGATATGCTATTTATATAGGAAGATTTCTACGATTAAATTCTTGGGATATTTTAAGGCCTCTTTCACTATTATCAAAACTCATAAACAATATAACCCCATTTTCTATTAAATTTTCCTTATTATTTGCCGGATACATTTTAGCTGTTTATTTCATCTTCTATGTGTTTTTTCATAACAAAACATCAGATGACAATATTTATCCGTAACTCAGGCTTTTATTCTCAGTTCTCTATAACGGTTTATTGCTCCGCATAGTTCATGTTTTCTGGGTAATGCTAAATTCCCCGGATGCCCTGTATAAGGTGAAATACTGTCCAATCCCGAATTTTCTATTTGTTTGAACAGTTTATCCGCCGCCTCGGAAATCGATATATTATCATCAAATACTCGTTTCCCCAAAAAATCAATCATTGCAGCAATACAATTTGTCTGGCTCTCATCTGTAAGCTGTTCCAAACTTGACAGATCAATAGCTGATCTTCCATATAAAATAGTGTAATGTCCTTTAGGTTTAATTCTTCCTTCCTTCCCACTTTTGATAAATGCTGATTTAAGAGGAACCCGAGATGTAATGCTCCCGAAATTATTCTCTTCTGCCTTCTCTCTTTCATATCCAACGGTATTTGCAATATTCTTAGCTGTTACAGTAACATCCTTCGGAACATATTCATCCATCATAATAACCTGATCAGCTACATCAAAATAATCACCTGATCCTCCTACAATCAATATGGTAGAAACTTCATATTCTTTATATAGAGGTCTCACTTTGTCAATAAAAGGAGTAATGGGTTCCTTATCTTTTGAAACCAATTTCTGCATTCTTCCATCTCTTATCATAAAATTAGTCGCCGAAGTGTCCTCATCTATCAATAAAAGTTTGGTACCTGCTTCCAAGGCTTCCATAACATTAGTTGCCTGAGAAGTGCTTCCACTGGCATTGTCTGTAGAAAATTTAACTGTATCCTTATTATTGGGAAGGTTATTGATAAAGGGGCTGATATTGACCTTTTCAACACTGCGGCCATCTTCAGCACGTATTTTCACCGCATCTTTTCTGGTAATAACAAATTCCCTTCCGTCACCTGATATGTGGTTGTAAACTCCCATTTCAAGGGCTTTCAGCAATGTGGATTTCCCATGATATCCTCCTCCTACAATTAAAGTTATTCCCCGGGGAATTCCCATTCCTTTTATCAACCCATGATTTGGCAATAAAAATTCAATCTCAAAACTATCAGGACTTTTAAATGGAATTGCTCCTTTAAGTAAAGGTCTATCCGATATACCGCTTTCTCTCGGTAAGACAGAACCGTTGGCAATAAATGCAATCAGCCCTTTTTTATCTAATTGCCTTCTAATATATTCCTGATCTAAAATTAAATCTACCTGTTTTTTCATAGTCTTTTGATCAATATTCTTATAGAGAACTCCATCTTCCACAATCTGAGGAAGAATATCAGAAAAAATATGATTGGCCGCCTTACCTAAGACTCTTCTTCCGTTGGCAGGCAATCCAATTTCAAACCTCACTTCAATGTGATTCTTGTTTATCAATACCGACGTTCTTTCAAGCATCTCCTGTCCGCAACGGTCAATAGTTAAAAGACCGCTTTTCCCTGTTCCTCTTTCTCCTTTATTGAAACGATAAATACTGTCTGAAAAAGCTCGTGTTAAAAAATCTGAGGAGGCTATTATTTTATCCTTGGTATCTAACAATTCATCAGGAAAATTAGCTTCTTTCCGAGATATAATGATACGGCATTTAGACGGAGGGGCAAAGGGATCTGCCTGGACATGGTCAATAGAAAGTATGTATTTCCCAAAGTCATATTCTCCCTTTATTTCTTTATAAGCGGAATATCCTCTTCCATCTATTGAAAACAATAATTTTTGAAGTTCACCATAGTTTTTCAAATTTCGTTCCTCCTTTTGACTTCTGCAATTCGTTTAAATAATGAAATCCGATTATTATCATCTTTTAATTAAAACGAAATAAATATTAAAAATACTGCAAAAAATATAATTATTTAATCAAATTATACTCTGAACAGATAAAATCTACTTCATTTTTGTTCTCAAATCATATTTATAACATATGGCCTTTTCAACTTGTTTAAATCCCTCTTGGAGATATAAAGCCCTTGCTCTTTCATTTTCTGCATTTACACAAAGTATTGTCCTGTTATAAGCCCTTTCCTTTGCAAAATTCAGCGAAGCTCTTAAGAGAATTCTTCCCAAGCCTTTTCCCTGATATTCCGGTATAACGGCAAGAGGGCCTATATTCATGATTGGTAAATCTTCATATTCATCCGCACTTCCCCTGACTATACCTACGGGTTTATCCTTATGATATAGTATCATCATCCCACCTTCTATATTGTCATCACTTGAAATCATCTTTGTAACCGTTTCCGAATTAATGGGCGCCTCGCTTCCCTGAAGTTTTGCAAATCCTGCATTTCTGACATCACACCAAGTTTTTTCATCTTTCCCAGGTTGAAATGGTCTGATTTCATAATCTTGAGGCAAATTGAGTTCCGGTATTTTCATATCATCTCTCACCAGAATGAAGGAATATCTCTCTATGGCAAAATTTAATCTTTCAATAAATCCGATTAATTTTTTATTTACTGCCGGGACAAACAAAGAAACCTTGTCTAATCCCTTTGTATGATTTAAAATAGCTTTCATAAGCATATTATAAATTGAAATATCTTCAATTTCCGAATGAAATATTCTGAAACGTGCCTTTTTATCTCTTCTGGCATAATCATCAACAATAAGTGAGATAGCTGCTATCAGCTTTCCCTGATAATCGGTAACGATATAAGTGGGATTTTCCTCTCCAATCTTAAAATCTTTTAAATCTTCATCGTATAAAAAAGAATCATCGATCTCCATTCTGTGCTTCTTACAGTACATTATAAAATCTTCCGTTTTTTCATCTTTTAAAGCTTCAATTTTCATCTATTCTCACCTCTTATTTCAGTACAATTTATTGTCACTCATATCACCAAATATTTTTAGTTTCTTAAGTATTTACGTACAATCACTTCTTTTTCCAATTCCTTATGAACCGAAAACCCTTGGGAAAGGTACATCGAGAGAGGGCCATGATAGTTTTCCTCATCGGAAGCACATTCCCGCTGAGGATAGGCTTCTGCAATTAAAAAACCCTGCTTTTCTAATTCCCCACATGCTTGGGACAATAGTTTCTTAGCTATGCCTTTATTTCGATACTGCTGAGCTATTGTAAAACACACAATAGCACCAATATTTTCTTCATTACCTATCACTTGAGGATAGAATACTTTCAATCCGGGAAGTTTGGATTTATCATCAAAATGACACCATCCCACAGGTTTGCCATCTGCATATGCCAACAGGCCCTTCATCTTATCAGACAAAATCATCTTCCTTGCAATTTCCCTGTTTTCTTCCGCCGTCTGATTTTCCCATTCTTCAATATTGTTTGCATGAAAAAAACAGCAATAACATCCGCATCCCCATTCAGGGTGATCTGGGAATGCAATGTGTTCAAAAAACCGAAAGAAATCATCCACTAATTCAGGTGTAAGTTTTTTAATTTCAATATTCATGACATGCCCCTCCTTTAATTATCTTATTTTCCGTTCTTAATTTAATGTATATTTTATTATATCATAAAGTAAAAGCTACCACACTCGGAAACGGTATGATAGCTTTCTAAAAAATTATTGTGCATTTACTACATTTACAATATCCATCTTACTGATTTTCTTCACCGGCCCAATGACAGATAAGAAAGTAGCCAAAAACGTAACGCCAATAATAAAGACAAGGACAACAAATGGAGGCTGCCATTTAAGTCCCCAGTGGGAAGTAATCATAGAATGAAAAATAAATCTGTGCAAGGGCATACCCAAAATACAACCTGTTAGACATCCGCAGACCGCATAAGTAACGGCTTCCGTTGTCACCATACGGTGAAGCTGTTTGCCTGACATTCCTACTGCCCGCATCATTCCATACTGATTCATCCTGCTGGAAACACTGACATTCATGCTGTTAATAATGTTAAATACCGTGATGGACCCGATAATCACTAAAAATCCATAAATAAAGATTGCGTAGGTATAAAAAGCAGTTTTGGCTTCTTTATTACCTTGTCGCCTGTCGGAAAATCTCATTTGGGATGTGGTCATGTTTCTTATCTGAGAAACTGTTTCGTCACTTGCATCCTTTTTCATTTGCATATCAATAATAGTGTAACCCCGTTTTCCGGTCAATTTTTTAAATGTCTTTTCGGAACAAATTACGGTTTGAGTTCCCGGAGCACTGTCAAATGGGCTTGACGATAGTATCCCGGCAATTTCAACATTTTTTTCTCCTGATGGAAACTCCAAATCAATTCTATCGCCTTTTTTCCATTTAAGGTCATCGGAATATACGATCAGGACTTTATCCTCTTCTTTTACTACCTCATCAACGCTTCCTTCTGTAAGCTGTTTTTTCGCCCATTCAAACTGGTTTTTCTCATATGAAATTAAATTGATTTTTCCATCCCCTTGTGTACTTGTAGCCGGTATATCATAAGCAAACATACGGCCATAAGCACGGTTTACTCCCGGGTTATTTTTAATCTGTTCAAAAAGATCTTCACTTAAGGAAGTGGTATTATCTCCACTGATAACTGAAATATCAGGAGCATATGGTTTCAAAGGCTGTATTGCCTGATGCATAAAATCCACCGTTACATGAAAGGTTAAAAATAGGATGATACTCATAGCAAAAGAACCGGTCATTAACAAGATATTTTTTTTGCTGACAAAAGCATGATGAATACCCATGGCAATTTCCACCCGTTTATGCATAGTTTTTACCGCTCTTTTGGATTGAAGTACATTGCTTTGTCCGACATTACCGGTTACCGCACTGAGAGGAGATACTTTTGCTGCCCTTTTACAGGGAGAAAGAGAGGCTAAAATAACTGTTAAGAACCCAACCACCACTCCTGAAATCAAGCTAATCCAGCTGATACCGAATAGGGGCATATCGCCGAAAAATGCAGGATTGACATATTTTAAAAAAGCACAAGATCCCCAAAGAATAAGAGTTCCCAACAACAAACCTATTGGAATACCATTTAAGCTGAAATGAATTCCTTCCGTAAGAACAAATTTTTTAACCTGTTTTTTAGATGCTCCAAGGCAGCGCAACAGTCCAAAAAACTGAATACGTTCAAGAACACTCATATTAAAGCTGCTTGCAATCATCAATACTCCTGCAGTCAGCACCATCACGAAAAATACTGCAGCCGTTCTATAAAGATACATCACATAGCTGTTACGGCTTTGTCCGGTCAATCCAAGAAGTACAGCATTTTCAGAAACCTGATCCTCTGAAAGATGATAGTTATCTTTAATTTCATCAATAGCCTTTCTCATATTGGCACCATGTTTAAACTGGATATAGTAACGAGCTATGAAATTTTTGTCCGCAATAGCCCTGATTCCACTTTCAGAGAGAACCAATCCATAAGTATCAGCTTTAAGTAACATACTCATGTCTTTAAAGGAACCAACAATCTTATATTCCTTCTGTTCACCGTTTGGAAGTGTAACCGTAGCCGTATCACCGACAGAAATATTTTTTTGCTTCATTGCCAGATTATTCAGCAAGGCTTCATTCGATTTTTGGGGATAAAAACCATCCTGCAAAACAAGAGTCATTTCCGGGGCAAGAGCTTCATTCATCCCAACAAAGGCAAGGGGTTTATCCCGTAAAATGCCATTGCTGCCCTGTAGAACCCATCCGGAAACTGCTACGTCTACCCTATTGCCGATTAACTTTGCTTTTTCCTCATCAATATTCTTAATAATAAGATGCCAATTTCCCTGGGAATTGATCTGATATATAGTTTGGGCACGGACTGCCATATCCGCTAAGCCGAAAATAGCCGTAACCAGACATACGGCAATCGCAATACACCATACCGTAATTCTATTTTTCTTCTTATGAACTCTTCCGTATTGCCCAATCAAATCTAAATAACTTTTCATTCAGCCCTACCTCCCAAATCAGTCAGTATGCCGTCGGAAATCTGCAATACACGGTCAGCCATAGAAGCAATATTCTTATTGTGGGTAATCATAAGAATTGTCTGCTGATATCGTCTGGAGGCAGCTTTCAAAAGAGTAACAACATCATTGCTGTTTTTGCTGTCAAGGTTTCCCGTCGGTTCATCAGCAAGAATCAACATTGGATGGGTAATCAATGCTCTCCCGATAGCAACCCTTTGCTGCTGACCGCCCGAAAGCTGCCGCGGAAGATAATTTTTTCTATCCCGCAATCCCAATACCTCTAAAATCTCTTCTACATATTTCCGATTTGGTTTTTGATAGTCAAGAAGCAGAGGGAAAATAATATTCTGTTCTACATTAAGTTCCGGGATTAAATTATAAGATTGAAATATGAACCCAATGTTTCGGCGGCGAAAAATCGTCAGTTTTTCCTCTCCCATGGAAAAAATATCCTTACCATCAATAAAAACTTTACCGGATGTAGGAGTATCCAATGCACCAATCGCATTTAAAAGGGTACTTTTTCCGGATCCCGATTCTCCGACCACAGCAACAAATTCACCCTTGGAAACAGAAAAGGACATGTCTTTCAGTGCTTCAACTTTTGTATCTCCCTTTCCATATGTTTTACAAAGATTTTTCACTTCTAACAGTTCCATTTTTTATTCCACCTTTCTTTACGGTTAGACTATCACATTAACCTTACTCTCAGGTGAATTTTATCTTACATATTTGTAAGCTTCAAAAAATCCAGTGTAAAGATGCTGCCCTCCCCTAATGTGCTTTCCACAGTAATAGTACCGTTATGAGCTTCCACGATGGATTTTGCCAAAGACAGTCCTAACCCGATCCCTTGTGTATCCTGAGAAAACCGGCTTCTGTAAAAACGTTTAAAGATATGGTGGATGTCCTCGGGATGAATGCCCGCACCATTATCTTTTATTATAATTCTTGTAATGGCCGGCGTTTCTTCCCATGTGATTTTAACTTCCCCTCCTCTTTCCATATGATCCAGGGAATTCTTAACAAGGTTTCCGATGGCTTCCGTTATCCAAACCTCATCACAATAGAGGGCGACATTATTTGATCCATTTAATGTGATATTTTTATGTTCCTGTTCCCTGCGTGTTTCAAAATCAGATATAATCTTTTCCATGAGTACCCGAATATTTTTTTCTTTTTTATTCATTATGATCGTTCCCGAATCAAATTTTGCAATCTTTAAGAGGTTCTGAATTAAAATTTCCATACGAGTCAATGCCTTTTCTATATTGCCTGTAAATTTCTCTACTGTTTCTTCATTTCCGCTTTCTTCCTGAATGATTTCATTGTACATTCTTAGGGCGGTCAGTGGTGTTTTCAGTTGATGAGAAATGTCTGAAATAGTTTCCTTTAAGAACTCCTTTGTATATTTTTCTCTTTCAATATGAGCATTTAATGAGGTTGCCATTTCATTGACAGAAGCAAAGAGTTTAGACAGGCTACCTTCTTCATAGCCATTGATTTGTATAACGGTGTTACCGTTCATAAAGCTGTTAATAGAATCATTTGCTTTCTCAATATCATTTTGCTGACGTCTGAAATACAGAAAAAAAGCAGTTAAAATAAGTATACTGACTATAACTACAAGCATTGCTAAAATTAAACGATATCTTAGTAGGAGTATATTTACATCGGGAAAAAGCCGATTACTGATTCCTACTTCATATCCCAATTTTTTTAAAAATTCTTGCCCTAATGAAAGCTCCTGTTCCGTCTTTTGGGTTGCAAAAATAGTTGAAACATCAGAAGGGCTAACTCCATGTTTCAACATATACCCTGCGATCTCATAATTATTAGTAAGGAGCTGAGCTTTAAAATCATGAATAATTACCTGGGAAAAAATTAGTCCAGACAGTAAAGCAATTATTAAGGCAATGGAAATTTTCCAAAAAAAATAACGAATATCTTTATTTACAAATAATTTCATATATTATTTCCCCCTATCACATTCCACTTATAGCCAATACCACGTATGGTAAGAAGTAAGCGGGGATGATTTGGATCTTCCTCTATTTTGCTGCGCAGCCTGCGGATATAAACGGAAAGGGTATTATTATCTACAAAATCCCCGTTATCGTCCCACAGTTTGCTGAGTATCTTTTCCCGCGTTAAAACGATATTTGGATTTTTCATCAGCAGACAAAGGAGCTTGTATTCTACCGCAGTTAATTCCAGAATCCGCCCATTTTTTATAACCCGGTTGTTTAATAGTTCAATTCTGATACCATTGGAATTCAACTTATAAGTCTCTTCTTGAAAAGTATTTGTCCTGCGGAGCAGAGCTTTTATACGGGAAATCAATTCGTTAAGTTTGAAAGGCTTGGTAATATAATCGTCCCCGCCCATATCAAGTCCCATGACCACATTCACTTCTTCATCGGAAGCGGTAAGAAATATAATCGGTACTACGGATGACTGCCTCACCCTTTTACAAATATCAAAGCCGGTCCCATCAGGTAATGTCAGATCTAAAATCAGCAGGTCATATTTACGATTTTCATATAGAGTAAGGGCTTCTTCAACAGTTCTTGCCACATGAACATGAAACCCGTTTTTTTGTATGGAATATTCTAAACCGTCAATTAAATTTAAGTCATCCTCAACCAATAATATATTATTCATTTCCATACCCCCTCCTAAATAATGGTATTTATAAATACATTTATAGCTAACTCTCTTATATATTATAAAAAAATAGAAATTTCCACGTTTTTTGATTTTCATTTTATACTTAACTTTAACTTAATATAAATAATCTGAGATTTCTTTTATTATATCATAAGACAAAGCTGCCATATTAAAAATCATATGGCAGCTTTCAATAAATCTATTTTTAGCAATTTCTTCCCCAGTGACGGTCCATAGAGATCAGTTTAATGAACTCCTCAAAAAATTTAGTCATATCCTGTGTATTTTTAACTTTCACAACTCCGAGTTGCGTTTCCAATTCTCCTTCGATTTTGCTTTGAGACGGAGATAAAGAGGAAACATCTGTCGAATCAAGAAAATCTGCGCCTTCATCGGAAGCTGCAATGCTTTTGGCATGATGGAATGCTTCATTAATAAAATTTCGTGTGCAAAAATGTTTCGACAATTCTGCGATGCTATCCCTTCCTCCAGGTATGTAAACTGCATCATAAAAAACAGCATCAGCAGTAGTAAAATCTTTTGTTGCTTCCAGTTGATTTCCGTCCTTTCCAGTTACCATACCAAGATGAGAACTTATTAACTCCGATGACACCCCTGCACTATTTAGTGCATCCATCATCTGCATAACGGATTTAGTGCAAAACCCGTTTTCAATAAAAATAGCTACCTTTCTCGTCATGGCAGTTTTTATTGTGTTCTCCTGACTAAGGGCCGGTGAAACAGCACCTACTTTATTTTCATCTGTATTAGCCGGCGCATTTACCCCGATTCTATGAGCAACCTGTTCCGCAAGGTCAGGTGCAACATTCCCGAACATATCTACTACCCGTTGTTTAATATTTTTATCCTTGACGCTTCCCACTTCATAATGAAATGCATCGACAATATGTTTTTTTTCGGGAATTGACATGCTATTCCAAAACATCGTGGCTTGACTGTAAAAATCACGGAAGCTCTCACTTCGTCCTCGAATTTTACGGCCATCTATTTTTTCCGTATAATGAACAAATCCGCCTTCTTCCTCAGTAGCCGGCATCGGCGTATTCTGCGCAAGGGTATTGGGGAAATAGCTTGTAACTCCTGGATTAATGGTCATACGGTGCATTCCGTCACGTTGGTTGTTATGAATAGGCACTATAGGACGGTTTATCGGAATTTCGTGAAAATTTGGTCCGCCAAGGCGTGTCAACTGAGTATCTTCATAGGAAAATAACCTTCCCTGCAACAACGGATCATTACTGAAATCAATCCCTGGTACAATATTTGCAGGACAAAATGCTACCTGTTCCGTTTCCGCAAAAAAATTATCCACATTTCTGTTAAGAGTCATCTTCCCAATGATTTTTACCGGTACCATCTCTTCAGGCCAAAGTTTAGTCGGGTCGAGAATGTCAAAGTCAAAATTGAATTCCTGATCCTCCTCGATCATTTGAACTCCAAATTCATATTCCGGATACTGTCCCTGCTCAATTGCATTCCAAAGATCCCGACGATGAAAATCAGGATCTTTGCCACAAAGCTTTTGTGCTTCGTCCCGCAGCAGGGAATGGACACCAAGCAACGGTTTCCAATGAAATTTCACAAATCGGCTTTTCCCCTGAGCATTGACAAAGCGGAATGTATTGACTCCGAACCCTTCCATCATACGAAAGCTGCGAGGAATAGCCCGATCCGACATCAGCCACATCACCATATGAGCTGTTTCAGGCGTACTCACCACAAAATCCCAAAACGTATCATGAGCTGAAGTCGCTTGCGGTATTTCATTATTGGGTTCAGGCTTAACCGCATGAATAACATCTGGAAATTTAATTGCATCCTGAATAAAAAAAACAGGAATATTGTTACCTACAATATCGAAATTACCTTCCTCAGTATAAAATTTAGTCGCAAATCCCCGTACATCACGCACTGTATCTGCAGAACCACGGGATCCGACCACTGTAGAAAACCTAACGAAAACCGGAGTCTTAATATTTGGATCCTGCAAAAATTTTGCTTTTGTATATTCTGTCATTGATTCATAAACCTGAAAAAAACCATGGGCTCCAAACCCTCTGGCATGTACCACCCGTTCGGGGATACGTTCATGATCAAAGTGTGTAATCTTTTCACGAAAGTGAAAATCTTCAAGTAATGTAGGTCCTCGCAAGCCAGCTTTAAGTGAATCATCAGTATTGGAAATTTTCAATCCCATATTTGTAGTCATTTTTTGATCTTTATTGTCTACTTGGTGTTTTTCCATTTGTTTCATTTTTTCAATATCTTCTTTCACGTTACCCCTTCTTTCATAAAAATTACAACAATAGTATTCCATTACCATCATTTTTTATACAAAATTAGTCAATAAATGCAATTAATGAAGGGGATATATTGCGGGTAATATTTAACATCAATAGCTCATTCCCAGGGATTTGAGTACATCTCCCAATAGAAGCATAATACTGGGTATTTCTACACCGCTTACCTCCAAGATTGCTATGGTCAATCCTAAAATAAACAATAGAAGAAATGCGATTATGTCATGTCCTAAATGCTTCCGAATTAATGGTACTAAATCTATCAGTGCAATCAGTGTAAAACTGATCAATACCAGCGCCATTACTATACCTCCTTCTCTTTAGGTAGCTTCCTCAGCTTAGCTATAACAAAAGTTAAAAGCGGCATCAAAATTTCAAAAAATGTCCAGAGAATAGGTGTAATTTCCTTAGCAGATGCGGCATGGTGTAAAGGAGATGGATACAGCGTGAAACTGTAAGCAGTAATCAGTGCACCTGCTGCCAATATGAGATGCCGATATGATTTGGTCTTCATGATTTGTGCTACGGTAATCACCGATACATAATACAAAAATGTAATTTTAAAAAACAGTAACATAATCAGCATAATCGCAAATAAGATCTCCACGCGGCTGAGGGCCTCTCCCAAGTTAACCAAACGCAGCGTTACCAGCGTTGGCAGTGTAAATATAGGAAGTGTATTGCCCAGTACTGCAATATCGCGTGATATTACTACCAACACAGTAATCCAGCCTAATGTAAAACCTCCGAAAAGGTATTTCGTAGTATCACGACGAGTTAGTTTCACGTTGGGTGTGATCATTAAAAGTGTTACCAACTCACCAAAAGGTATTGTACTAATGATATGGGTACCCTGTACATATTTGATAGCCGGAAGGTCGAACATGGGCAGAAAATTCTGAAGGTTGATTTGATTAAGTACCAGCAGGACAGAAGCAATCAATATAGAAAAAGCAACAAACACAAACAAAGCACTATACTGTGTAATTAATCTGATTCCATATTTTACGGCCCAAGCCATTACCAGCATGCACGTGACTATCAAAACCACATCTGGTGTTCTTTTCATTAGAGTAAGTTTTGAAAAGCTTCCCATATCACTTAAATTCAATGCGGTTAGTGTAATAAAAAACCATGCATAGGATATTCCAATGGTTTTACCCACAACCGGGCTATATACTTCTTCCAAAATTTGTATCAAATTATAATCGGGAAACATAACCATCAAAGTCCTGTACAGCCATATAAGCGGAAGACAAACCACAACACCAAACAGCACTGCCAACCACGAATCTTGTTTCGTAATTTCGGAAAGAAAAGCTGTCAACAGTGATGAGGATTGAATGAAACAAGTTACCGTGAACATGAACTGAACACCTGAAATCTGTGTCTTATCAATTCTCATATTTTATTCCTCCTTCATTCCCAAAGGCTGTGTGATTTGCCCAGTCACCGGAATATGCGCCTTGACCTGAACATTTAATTCGATATCAGAAAATATTTCATCCCAGGAATCCTTCATGCTTTTCCACTCTTTAGGATATTTACGATATACAGACGTTCCAAACCCATAAATGTCCGCATTTAGTCTGCGCGCTGTTTCAAAACTGTTCATTATTTTCCGTTTTATTTCTTCTTGAGCTATCTTGACAAGATAAGGCATTAATTCTTCTGATGTCGTTTCACTAAAACCGCTGATCTCACCAACGCTAAGAGTAGTATTTACTGACAGTTTTACTCCTATTCCACCGTCCTGTCGTATTTTTACATCCCTTTTACAATCCAACTTTATAATCTGAAACACCGCTTTACCCACCTCAGTGCTGGTTACAACGTTACAATGCTTTACATCCCCCATTGCCCATATATATCCTAATGTCTCGTCATTACTTAATCGGTCAATCATTTTGTCTCCCTTAAACACTGCCATACCGGTAATCTTGATTTCCTCCATCTTGCCTTTTTTAGTCACTGTAACTATAGGTACCACAGGTGAAGTGGTTTCTTCCAATAATCGAGATACAAAATCCAGCATTCGTACCTGATAGTATGAGGATACGGAAGACATAGTTCTTATTACACGGGATATGAACATACCTGAGATCCTGTCCTGACTCAGTTTGGCTGCAAGAGCCTCTTCTCCACGTCCATCAACTACTATCATCAGCACCTCCATGCGTGAATCCTGGTCGCGCATAAATAAATCTATGTGGTCCTTGATTCCTTGTTTAGCCAAAGAGGAACCAAACAGCAAAACCTGATTGTGGTTCAGCATCAGTGTACGACTACTGTCCCTATTGAATTCCATCAATCCTTCCATCATAGTACCGCTTTTGTTTTTTAGTAGTATTATGTAATTCTCCTGAGGTTCTGTATCCCCGGATCTTGAGGATTTCGATTGAGACTTAGCTATTTGTACCGTGATATCCATTTTCTCGGGATCATCGGATTCATCCAATGCCACACCGGTGACAATGAACAGAGTATGAAGTTCGTGTTCATCCCAGCAACCTGATAAAAATATCATCAGCAACAGGGATAATAAAAAAACAGCTAATAAACGAAATCGTCGTGGAATCATTGCCTTTCTCCTTCTGGGTCGTCTTCGTCCTGAGTCTCATAGGGCCTGAGGGGAGGGATAAAGAAATGAGTACGTGTAGTATCTCCCTGTGCAATATCTTTGGGACGTTTGACCATAGTCCAAAGCGGCATGCGGACTACCGAATCCTGCAAATTTCTGGTCCAAGCGAAACCGTCAAAGTATGGTACACCGAAGGACGTCAAAGATCCCAGATGAATCAGCAGCGCTAAAAATCCCATGGAAATGCCGTACCATCCCAAAAACGAGGCCAGTACCATCATAACCACTCGCAAGATAGAACCTGATTCATTTTGCATAGGTACAAGAAATCCAGCTACTGCCGTAATTGCAACAGTAATAACTACGGGTGCACCGACCAATCCAGCTGATACGGCTGCATCCCCCATGATAAGTGCACCTACAATACTTACAGCCTGACCAACCGGACGTGGCAATCGGATTCCGCCTTCTCTCAGTATCTCGAAAGCAAATATCATGATCATCGCTTCAATAAAAACCGGAAATGGCGTCCCTTCCCGTGCATTTGCAATAGTAAAAAGTAACGTGGTAGGAAGCAATTCCTGATGGAAAGCTGTCAATGCAATGTAAATGGAAGGTCCGAATACTGTAATAAAGTAAGCAATGAAGCGCAGTATCCGTGTTATACTGGCATATAACGGACGCATGTAGTAGTCCTCGGCAGTTTGGAAACTTTCAATAAACAACATAGGTGCAGTCAATACAAAAGGTGTTCCATCCACCACGATGGCTGTACGTCCCTCCAATATCCGTGCTGCAACTACATCAGGTTTTTCACTATAACCTACCGTCCCAAATGGAGAAAATGGTGCATCTTCGATATATTCCTCTATGTAGCCCGACTCTAAGATTGAATCCACATCCATATGTTTTATGCGATATTTAACAGCCTCTACCACTTTCATATTAACCACACCACTAAGATACATTAAACACACATTTGTTCTGGTTTTTTGGCCTAAAATCATGTTCTCTACACGTAGTTGTTTATTGGAAATCTTACGTCTAATTAGTGCCGTATTTGTACGCAAATTTTCGGTGAATCCTTCCCGTGGTCCCCGTACTACAGTCTCTGAATTAGGTTCCGTAACGTTACGTTTATCCCAGCCTTTGGTATTAACAATAAGTCCCGACACACAGCCATCAACAAGTAATGCCGTATTACCTGAAAGACAATTTGATATGACATCCGACAATGACTTAACAATCTCTACATCTCCGGCACACAATGCCTCCTGCTCAAGCACACTTATTAGTTCGTCCTCCAAGGGAAAACTATTGTCCTTAAACTGCCAACTTTGTACAGGACGCAGTATTGCATTAGTCAAAGTAGCATTGTCTACCAGTCCATCGATAAACACCAATACTCCTGCTATGCTGCTGTTCGCTCCAAATCGGAACGGATGTATTTTTAAATCACTGCTGTTTCCTAATATAGTTTTCAGACTATCCAGGTTTTCCCGAAGCTGTTTTTTTATTTTGATTGGGCGTTCCTTTATGGTATTCTCAGTATTATTCTGTTGATAATTCCTATAATGATTTAAAAATTTTATTTTTCTCACAAAAAATTCAAAAAACAATAAGTTCACTTCCTCTTATGGAATTTTTCATTTTTTATAGTATAACCAGACTTCTTTATCCCTATGTGCGTATATCAGCAATATATTTATCCGATAATAACATCTATCCGATAAAAATTTTGCAATAAATATTTATTTCCCCTATAATCATATAAAACCTTTCAATATCGTTGTAAACTTTATAACTGTTTTTTACTTATTAAACATGGTACGCTAAAAATAAATAAAGAAGAAGGTATGATTTGTGATGGATAAAAGAAAAGTAAATATTGTTCGTCAAATAATCAATAACAATTGTAAAGAAATTTCTTTATGCCAATTAGCAAACGATTTTTCAGTTTCCGAAAGAACAATCAGAAATGATATCGCAGAAATTAACGAGTTCTTTAATGACCAGGGCATTAACATGATAAGTTTGGATAATAGCGGAACAGTATATTTAAATGGAAATTTAAATAAAGTAAAAGATTCCCTACAAAAAATGAACTTTTATGATTATTCCTTGTCAAAGGAAGAGAGAGTTTTAATTAATATTTGTATATTAATATTGACAAATAGATATGTGACTTATCAAGAAATTGGAGAATTTATGTATGTATCCAAATTTACGGTAATAAAAGATTCCCCTGATGTTAACCTTTTTTTAAAAAAATTTAATTTAATAATTTTTTCTTTATCCAATAAAGGCCTGAAAATTAAAGGTGAAGAAGTAAATATCCGCAAAGTTATCCTTAATATTATTACAGAGAATACCTATCTTGTAAATATGTTGTTATGGCAAAAGGATCTAAAAGAATTTATTGATTATAAAAATACAGATATTAGAGATGAATTAGAAATCATTAATAAAATTATCAGAGAAGTTGAAAATGAAAACAAAGCATATTTTACAGATACTTCTTTAAAAAGATTATCTTATTATTTATACTTTATGATTCATAGGATACTATACGGAAAAACAATCCTTATGGAAAATAAAGAAACAAATTCTCCTATGATAGAAAAAATAGCGGACAGACTGATTGATATGATAGGACAATATTTTAAATTGAATATCAGAGAAACGGAGATTATGTTTCTCCAAAATATATTGGCAAAATTGAATTATATAAAAAAAGAGGTAGATAATTCTGAAATTTTAAAAATTCAAATGCTTACAAGAAAATTTATTGAATCCGTTTCTAAATCATTAGATATCAATTTAAATAATGACTATATTTTCTTTAAAAATTTATCTAATCATTTAGAGAGTTTGTTTAGTGATTCCAATATTAAATATCCCGAATATTTCGGAATCGATGAAACAGTCAGAAATAACAAATTTGTTTTAAACGCAGTAAAAGAAAATTTAAAAATATTGGAAGATTACGCAGAAAGAAAAATAAGTTATATAGATATAGCTTTTATAGTTGTTTATATATGTGCAGCAATTGAGAAGAAAAAAAATGAGGTGAGAAATTTATCCGTAATAATCGTATGTAACAGCGGAACGAGTACTTCTCAATTATTAAAAGAGCAGCTTATTAAATATTTTGATTTTATTGTTATAGAAGTTCTGCCATCTCAACAATTTGAAAGTACAGATTTAGATAATGCCGATTTAATTATTTCAACCATCCTATTGGATGATTACGGAACCGAATATATTCATGTTCCGCCGATATTGTCAATTACCGATATTATAAACATCGATAAAAAATTAGATGATATAAAGATGAATAAGATAAGGAGGCTTAACAAATTAAATGTAAATGATAAAAAAAGGGATGATAAGAATGAAGATATGAAAAAAAGATACAAAAATGATACACATTATAGTAGCTTATCTGATTTGTTACAGATAGATAAAATAAAAACGAATGTCATAGCAGCGGATTGGAGGGATGCAATCAGAAAATCGGCTGAAATATTGGAAGAAAGGGGAGATATCAATCACAGCTATACTCAATCCATGATTGAAAATGTAGAAAAAAACGGACCTTATATTGTCATATCAAAGGGATTTGCATTGCCCCACGGAAGTTACAAAAAAGGAGTCAATAATCTGGCCATGAGCTTAATAAAATTGGACAAGCCTGTAAAATTTGGAGTAAAAGAACTTGACCCTATCGACTTTGTTTGTGCAATGAGTCCTATTGATGATAAGTCGCATTTGAAAGCGTTTTTTACATTAGTCAATCTTCTTGAATTAAAAGAATTTCATATGGAAATTAAAAAAGCAAGAACTGCAGAAGAACTTTTCAATATCATCGTAAATTATGAAAATGCTATTTAATAATATTAGGAGGTATTTATAATGAAACCTGAATTGAAACAAGAATTAGTAAAGTATGCAAAATTATTAGACAAAAAGGGATTTGTAGGCACGTTGGAAGGTAACATTTCAATATATGACCGTGAAGAAGGTTTATTATACATTACGCCGACAACCAAACGAAAAGGATATCTTGAAGAAGAAACAGTAGCTGTTCTCAAAAATGGTGTACAAATAGGAGGAAATTTGAAGAGATCCAGTGAATATCTGCTTCATGAAGCAGCCCTTAAGGCAAGGCCGGATTGTAATGCGGTAGTCCACTCTCATGTGCCCTTTCTTACCGCATACGCTTTTTGCAATAAACCAGTGGAAATTAAGTGTTCAACTACTTTTTTAATAGCAATTAAAAAGATCCCATGTCTCTCCTACGGACAACCGGGAACACCGGATATTTACCATGGAATAGATGATGCTTTGAAAGAATCCAATATTGCTTTGCTTGCCAATCATGGTGTCGTATGTGTAGGAAAAGATATGGAATCCTGTGTTGCATTACTTGAAACTGCAGAAGAGGTCATGAAAACATATTTTATAGCTACAAAGATCGGTACTCCATATAATATATCGGAAGCCGAAATAGAATCATTAAATGTTAAATATCATGGGAATAGAGAGAAGAAATAAATACCGTCGAAGGTTCAAATGTATTAAAACCAACAATATTATCGAGAGGAGAATTATTACTATGAGTAAAAAAATGAAAGCAGCAGTTATGTACGGACCAAATGATATTCGAATTGAAGAGGTAGATAAGCCGGATTGTCCTAAAGGGGGATTTGTTTTAAAAGTTGAGGCAGTAGGATTATGCGGCTCAGACATCAGAAATTTAACAACGGATTCAAGAAATGGGAATTACCCTTATATATACGGCCACGAAATTGTAGGGACAATTGACGAAGTTGATCCTATCGTTGAAAAATATAAAGTCGGAGAAAGAGTATATATATATCCTATGGCCCATTGTCTAAAATGCGAATATTGCAGAAGCGGTCACAGCGAAAACTGTATTGATGCGGAAGATTATACCAAAAGGCCGGGTGGATTTGCCGAATATATTTCCTATACGGCTAAAAGGGTAGAAAGAGGAGCAATTTATCGTGTACCTGATGGAATAAATATTGAAGCGGCTACTTTAGCTGAACCATTATCTTCCGTATATGCATGTCAAGAAAATATAAACATTACCTTAGGAGATACTGTTGTAATTATCGGAGCCGGTCCAATAGGCATATTCCATTCTTTATTAGCCAAACTTCGAGGTGCCGAAAAGGTGATTATGATCGAGATTAATGATAATCGTCTCGAAATGGCCAAGAATTTCAATGTAGATTATACAATTAACAGTAAAAATGAAGATCCTATTGAAGCTGTAAAAAGGATTACAAATGGAAAAGGTGCAGATAAAGTAATATCAGCAAACCCTTCAACAATATCCCAACAGCAGTCGATTTTTATGGTTAAAAAAGGAGGAATAGTTGTATTTTTCGGAGGAGTTAAGAAAGGAGCATTAACAGAGTTAGATACTAATCAAATACATTATCAAAATATTAAGATTTACGGACATTATGCCAGCAACAGTATCCAAGTACAGAAAGCGTTTGAATTATCCATATCCGATAGATTCCCAGCAGAAAAAATAATAACACATATAATGCCCTTAGAAAAAATCAATGATGCCATAAAATTAGCCCAATCGGGACAAGCAATTAAAGTAGTTTTAAAACCGTAGAATATGTTTTTTAGGGAGGATATAAAATGTCAAAAGAAGTAAATATTTTAGTAGCATGCGGAAGCGGTGTTGCAACTTCTACAGTTGCTCAAGAAAAAGTAAAGGTGATTTTAAAAGATGCACATGTACCTGCAAAGATTACAAAATCAACCCTTAGCGAAATCCCAAGTAAACAAAATGATGTCGATTTAATTCTGACAACATCAAAGTACAACAAACCCCTTAACAAACCGGTTATTAGTGTATTCGGTTTGATTTCGGGAATCAATCAAGAAAATATAAAAAAACAGATAGTCGATGAGTGCAATAAAATTTTAGGTAAATAAAAATTTTGAGTAAAATAGGAGGGAGAATATTATGGTAATTATTCAAAAAATACTCGATTTAGGGCCTGTTGTGATGCTGCCTATAATGATATTTCTTTTAGGCCTTTTTTTCAGGATGAAAATAGGAGCGGCTTTAAAAGCGGGATTGCTCGTTGGCATTGGGTTTCAAGGATTAAATTTAGTTGTGAATCTCTTGATGTCAAGTATCTCCCCTGCAACGGAGTATTACAAAGCCATGGGCAAAGGATTCACTACTGTAGATATAGGATTTGCCGCTATCGGCGGGGCTTCCTGGGGAGTCCCATTTGCTGCTATTGCAGTCTTAATTATAGTTGCAATTAACATAATTTTGCTTAGATTAAAAGTAACTAATGTGATGAATATCGATATATGGAACTTTATACATTTTCTAATTCCGGGAGCTCTGGCATATGCTTTATTCGGTAACATACTTTTAGGCTTAGGGGTTACGGTCGTATTTGGTGTTTTGACATTATATGCCGCACAAAAAGTGGCTCCCAGATGGCAAGAATACTTTGGACTGGAGGGGACAACCTGTTCCACATTTTCATTTATCACTTTGACTTATCCGGCATCATTGCTAATAAATAAAATAATTGATTTTATTCCAGGACTAAATAAGGTTGATATCAGTATGGATAAAATAGCTAACAAACTTGGATTTTTCGGAGACCCGGCGGTAGTAGGTCTGTTTGTGGGTATATTTTTAGGAATTTTAACTAAACAACCATGGGCCGTATGTTTAACTATGGCTATAGGAATAGCTGCAGTATTAAATTTACTCCCTAGAATGGTAAGTGTAATGATGGAAGGATTATCTTCCGTAGGAAATTCCGTACAGGAATATATGAAAAGGAAAATGGGGAATGAAACTAAATTAAATATAGGTATGGATATTGCTTTAAGTTTAGGAGATCCGGCTGTAATTACTGTTACTGTACTTTGCATCCCCATTGTAATACTATTTGCATTTATTATTCCAAATATGACTTATTTCCCTGTAGGATTATTGGGAGCCGTTTGTTATGTAATTCCTATGTGTGCAATGGCCAGTGACGGGAATGTATTAAGAACCTTTATTTCTTCAGTAATCAACTTGTTTTTCGTTGTATTATTGTCCAATTATTTTGCCCCTGAAGCAACAGAAATGATGAAAGTTACGGGAGTAAAAGTTTCCGGGATGATCACTGACGGACATTTTGGATTTAATATCGGGAATATAATTATTGGCTTCTTATCAAAGGTCCTACGTTAAAGATTATCTATAATTATAAGTTAAGATAGAATTATTTTTATCTTTTAATTAGTGCATGATAGCTTAGTTGTTAATTATCAATAGCAGGAGGTCTGTTAACTTGAAAGATACAGATATGATAAAAAAGGAACTAATATACTTGGATACAAAAGCAAAGAATAAAGAAGAGTTACTGTCTAAACTTTCAGATATTCTGTATGAAAAAGGCTATGTAAAGGAAAGTTTCAAACAAGCAATAATAGATAGGGAAAAGATCTATCCTACAGGCCTTCCGACTTTAGGCGCCAAAGTTGCACTGCCTCATACGGACACGGAACATGTGATAAAACCGGCTATTTTGGTTTCAACATTGGAAAAACCGGTAAAATTTATTGAAATGGGAAATGGTACCACTGTCTTAGATGTAGAGATGGTATTTATGTTAGCTGTAAAAAATCCTTCCCATCAAGTTAAAGTTTTACAAAAATTAATTAATATGTTTGAAAAAGAAGACGTATTAACTTCATTAAAAAAGTGTAAAGATACAAATTGTATATATAATACTTTAAAGAGAGAAATTAATTAATTTATAAAAAGAGTTTTATTGAAACCCACTTTGCGGAAAATTTAAATCAATGAAAATAGAATTTTCCCATGGGTTATAAACTTAAGGAAATCTGATATAACATTTATTGTTTAACAGATTTCCTTTTATATTGACTCTTGAATACCACTTGAAGAAATAATCTTGGTCTCATAAATATTTGTTGTTTTACCTATAAGTATAGCTGCAATAAAAGTGGACGATATTTTTTCATGCATAAGTCGCGTATTAATTTCATGAATAATTGACAAAGTTTACGAATATTAGTATATTATTAATTACTAATATATCTGGCACAAAAACCTATCAACCTAAATATAGAAAGGAAACTTCAAATGGAAAACAAAGCAAAACAAATCGCTGAACTATTAAAAGTTCTCGCCAATGAGAACCGCTTGTTAATTTTGTGTGAACTTATCAAAGGTCCGAAAAACGTAAGTAGTCTCGGAGAAAAAATACCGAATATCACCCAATCAGCACTATCTCAACATCTTGCACTTCTAAAATCCCATGGAATCCTGGATTTTTCAAAATCAGGACAGAGTGTTACCTATTACATTTCCGACCACAGGGTAGAAGAAGTCATTTTCGTACTTAAAAAATATTACTGTAACAGCGAGAAAGATAAGGGGTAGGAACATTACTCTGTTTGGGGTATTAATAGAAAACGGATTTACAAAAATTAATTGGTTTGAGCTATAAAAAGTTTTTTAATGTTTAGCTTTAAATAAACATGGGAGGATGATATGCAATATATTCTGATGTTTTTAGAAGGAATCATTACATTTATATCACCTTGTCTTTTGTCTATGCTGCCCATATATATATCTTATTTTGCAGCAAATGAAGCGAATAAAAAGAAAGCTCTCACAAACTCAATCGGTTTTGTTTTAGGGTTTACCATTGTTTTTGTTATAATGGGGGCTTTTATGGGGACTGTTGGAAAACTAATACGTAATTACAAAACAATTCTCAATATTGTAACGGGTTCTATTGTGATTATAATTGGCCTGAACTTTCTGGGAATATTAAAAATAGGATTTTTAAACCGCATAGGTAAGAAAAATATGGTTATCAAGAACCTTGAATTTTTTTCATCTATGGTCTTTGGAATCGTGTTTTCAATTAATTGGACACCGTGTGTAGGGACTTTTTTAGGGTCCGCTTTATTAATGGCATCCCTCGAAGGGTCATTATTAAAAGGAATTTCTATGTTGTTTGCCTTTTCATTAGGATTAGGAATACCCTTTATCATAAGCGCATTGTTAATTGACCAACTAAAAGGTGCATTTGATTTTATTGAAAAAAATTACAAAATCATCAATTTCATATCAGGCGGATTGCTCATTATCGTCGGTATATTGATGGCCACCGGATACATAGGTTATTTCTTCTCACTTTTAACTTTTTAGGAGGTATATATGAATAAGAAAATAAAAACAATAGTATCAATTTTTGCATTTGCTTTGTTTATTGTTATAGCCATTTTTATGTATAACATACTCAGCAAAAAAATATCTACTCAAAACGATATGGATATTACTCAAAACAAAGATGAGATATCTCAATCCGACCAAGATGTGGAAAAAGAAAAAACAAAAGCGCCTGATTTTACAGTTTTAGATGCGGATGGAAATACTGTAAAGTTATCAGATATGTTTGGTAAACCCATTGTGCTAAACTTTTGGGCAAGTTGGTGTCTTGCATGTAAAAGTGAAATGCCAGAATTTAATAAGGTATATAAAGAGACCGGAGACGATGTAACATTCATGATGATAGATCTTGTAGACGGACAACAAGAAACAAAAGAAAAAGGCGAACAATATATAAAAAAACAGGATTTTTCCTTTCCTGTATATTTTGATATAAAGCAGGATGCCGCAGATACATATGGTATAGTATCTCTACCCACAACAATATTTATTGACAAAGACGGTTATATTATAACGGGGGCAGAAGGCGCTATTGATGCAAAGACTTTGAAAAATGGAATTGATTTAATAAAATAATGTCTGACAATTAATATATAAAAGCAAAACATGAGATTAAATAAAAGTTATTGGGATATGGCCAAAATAGCTTTAAAACAATCATAAGCATATGCTTATGATTGTTTTAAAGATGGTAAATCTATGGGTTTCAATTATTTGACATAGCTTAATACTGTTTATATAATTAATTATAAATGCTTCTGTTTAAAATTTAAAAAAGTCAAACCTAAAAATGGAGTTGATAAAATGGCGAGACCAACGAAGTGGAGAAAAATCGAAAACGTTCCTGCTATTCCTTATTTCATTCCATCGGAAAAAGATGTCGCAGAACTTCCGGAAAATATATTGAAACTTGAAGAACTTGAGGCTATCCGTTTAAAGGACTTAGAAGGATTTGAGCAAAGCGAATGTGCCAAAAAAATGGAGGTATCCCGTCCAACTTTTCAACGCATCCTTTTGTCCGCAAGGGAAAAAATTGCCGATAGTTTGGTAAACGGAAAAATTATTCATATAGAAGGAGGAAATTTTACCTGCAATATTTGTCCGGTAAAATGTATGGATTGCGGAAAGGAATGGATGGAAAGTTATGAAAATCTTGAATCCATTAAAAGTGGAAATTATACATGTCCCAACTGCGGTTCGGAAAAAATTATCTGCAGAAAAAACTGTAAAGGTAAGTTTTGTCAAAGAAATTGTTGTCGACATGGTAGAAATATTGAATAATATAATAAATTAAAATAAAAATAAGACTAAAAATTTTAAAATTTTTTAGTCTTATTTTTATTTTTTCTTTAATAATATTGACATATGCTCATAACTATATTAAAATAAACATTATGAACTTATGCTCATAATGTTTATTAAGAAACTTACCTAACAAATATATAATTTAATGTTTAAAATAAAATCAATTAAAAATTAAGAGTTTCTCACTTTATAAAATACATAACTCAGCTAAAAACTTTTGAGTATAATCTCAAAGGTTTTAGATAAAAAATTAAAATAACTTATTTAGGAGTTGAGAAATAATGTCAGAAAAAAAAGAATCTTGTGAGGGATGCGAGGGAAACCCTCAAAGTTTTTTGGAAAAAACAAATAATTTTAATTCTATCAAAAAAGTAATCGGAGTGGTCAGCGGTAAAGGAGGTGTAGGAAAATCACTTGTTGCAGCCATGCTGTCTATTTTGATTAACAGAAAAGGATATAACACAGGTATACTGGATGCCGATATTACCGGGCCTTCTATTCCTAAAATGTTCGGCATTAATAAAAAAGCCCAAGTAAATGAAATGGGAATTTTGCCGGAAAAAACCCATAATAACATCAGCATTATGTCAATTAATTTGTTGCTTGATCAAGCAGATGCACCTGTCATTTGGAGAGGCCCTTTACTTGCAGGTACCGTTAAACAATTTTGGACTGATGTCATTTGGGGAGATTTGGATTTTTTGTTCATCGATATGCCTCCCGGAACAGGAGATGTGCCATTGACCGTCTTTCAGTCTATTCCGTTGGATGGTATCATCATTGTGACTTCGCCGCAGGAACTTGTCTCCATGATTGTAAAAAAAGCTTACAATATGGCAAAACATATGAATATACCAGTTTTAGGAATTATAGAAAATATGAGCTATATCAAATGTCCAAACTGTGGAGAAAAAATATATCTATTTGGCAAAAGCAATCTAAGGGAAACAGCAAAAAATTTAAATCTTAACGTTCTCGGTGAAATACCTGTTGATCCCCTCATGGCACAGCTTGTTGATAAAGGAGAATTTGAACGTTTCAATAATGATTATTTAGACAAAGCTGCTGACAAAATTGAAAACATGCTTGTTAAAGATACTGATATGCACAGTTTTGTATGAAAATCCGAACATCAATGTGGGCCAATTTCTATCAAAATTACCTGAAAAATAATATATAGCATTAATTAATAAAATAAGTTATCAGCTCAAATAAAATTTGAAAGGAGAAAGTTATTATGAAAATCGCAGTTGCAAGTGAAGGTAAAATGGTAACGGAACATTTCGGTCATTGTGAAGGTTTTACAATCTTTGAAGTTGAAAATAATCAAATTAAAAATAAGGAGTTTATCCAAAACCCCGGACATAAACCCGGATTTTTGCCGGTATTCCTATATGATAAAGGAATAAATGTCATCATATCAGGCGGTATGGGCGGCGGTGCAATTGATATTTTCAATGAAAAAGGAATTAAGGTTATCACCGGAGCATCAGGAGAATCCGAAACAGCCGTGAATAATTATTTACAAGGTAAATTAAAATCCACTGGTTCTGCCTGTCATGAACACAAGCATGCCGACGAATGTAAAGAATAAAACATCAACATCAAAGAGGGAGGAAAGCACCTGTCACAATCAGTCAGAGATATCCGCTGGCTGATTGTGATCCTGTCTTTTGCCGTTTCATCTATTACAAACCAACATCTACCGCTATGAAATGAAACAGTCTGAACCGTTTATCAAAACCATCCTTTACAAGAAAGCAGTTATCCTTTTATAAGCTTTATAAACGATGAAATTCTCAAAGTTGAAGATAAAAGGGCAAGGCTTGTTATTCCCCCATAAATTATTGCAAGAGCAATTTGGTGTATATCAGCAGATAAACAAAGAGTAAACAGTAACATTAATATAGGCAGCAGATAAAATAATACTGCCACGATTCTTCCCAAAGGATCAAATAGAAACACAGATGTATTTTTGCTTCCTCTGTTAAAGATAACGGAAGTAACCCAGAATTCTAAAAATTTGAATATAATGACCCCCAGCATCCAGTGAGGAAACATACCTCGGAAAGACAGCGATAAGCTGGCCATTATAATAAAGAAAAAATCCGCCATTACATCCAGTATTGCGCCAATGCCGCTCTGCACACCATACTTACGCGCCAGTTTTCCATCAAAATAATCCGATGCCGCTACTAATATGAATAGCACAGTGCAAGGTAAAAACGGGTTGGCATCATGCTGTACCACATTATAGAATATCAACGAGAGCGGAATTCGTAATAATGTTAGTATATTTACTAAAATATTTTTAATCACTTTGTACTACCTCCATTCCTAAATAATTTTCAACCATAATAATATCGAATATCAGTACATTTTATCGCATGGTGAATGAATATAAAAAATATTCATTCACCATGCGATAAAAAAATTGTTTCTTCTTTTTAGCAATCCGTTAAACCCTTCATAATGAATTCTACAAGCACCTGAATAACTTGTGGGAAATATTGAATCCCTATTCCCTCTTTGTGCGTATCAAGGTAGACTACGGATTTCATAAGTGCAAAAAGGAGTCCGTCGTCGATATCATTTCTTATTTTATTTTCCAGTTTCCATTTCTTTAACAAATCCATGTAAGAATCAAACAAAAAACAACCGTATTTATCATGATATCGTTGCTCTAAATCACCAAAAATATCTTTGTTATACCATTCCTGTAAAATTCGATTTTTACTTATAGTGTCTGTACTTAGCGATAAGAATTTTGTAACCAATGCGATTGGGTCATCATTTAAATTAAGGGATTTCACAATAGACTTTTTGACCGCTTCGTTTTCCTTGAAATAAATATCGAAAAAAAGCTCCTCTTTTGATGGGTAATAATTATAAAAAGTTCCGACTCCAACGCCTGCTCGTTTCGTTATAGCTGAAACATTAACATCCTTAAAGCCCTTCAAAAAAAATAGTTCTCTACCAGCTTTAAAAATCTCTGCCTTTTTATCCAACAATTTATCTTCCCGCCTTTCCAGAATGAATAATATTATTATTCATTCATATTATATCAAAATTCTTTTTTCCTGTCAACAACACAAGGGGACGGTTCTTCTGTGCTATATCCTCCTTATTACAGCAAAACTAATTCCTGTTAATCTTTCTATTTGCCTTATTGATAATCCACCATTCTTTAACTCTTTAATTATTTTATCTCTTTTTTCTTTTTCACAATTTTGAACTTGATTTGGATTTTCTACTTTTGCTGTTTTCTCTATTAACTTTGCAGCTTCTATATCATCAATCCTGCCGTCTTTCTCATATTCAAAACATTTATCATCATTTTCCTCACTATTAAATTTTTTAAACAAATCCACTGCTCTTTTCTTTTCGTCTGCAAAAAAATCTAATGCAAACTTTATATCACAAATATTTTCTTTTCCCAAATACTCATTATAGCTGCTCCATGGATATTTTGATATATTGGTCTCAATACCTGCTTTGATCGGATTTTGATGTATATATCTCAATACCGTCAAAAAATATTTATCGTCTTCTACCGGCTCACTTTTATATCTGTCTTGAAATAAATGTCCTCTTCTTTTATATTTCCTATTATACCAATATACATAACTAGCTCCTATCCTTCGAAAAACTATTCCTAAATCTTCTTTTCCCTCTTTCATTAGTAAATGTATGTGGTTGTTCATAAGACAAAAAGCATATATTTCATATCCCGATATTTCCTTATATTCGTTAATTGTCTGAATTAATTTTTTATAATCTTCATTATCTTTAAATATTATCTGTCCATTTATTCCTCTAAGAATCACATGATATATTCCGGTACTGCTTTTTTCTCTTGCCTTTCTTGACATAAAAATCACCTCCAATTTATATTCATTCTAACATAAATTAGAGGTGAAAACAACACAAAAGAACCGTCCCCTCGTGCTGTTCTATATCGTTATCAATTCATATTCCTTATTTCCAAGATTCAGCTTAACAGCGTGATCTATTGCCACCCTCCAATTGGTTTCTGGACTGACATCTGTAAAGTAATCCTGATGTTTATGACCGTTTTTTTCAAGAATACTCCCCTTTATAACAGACTGACGATTTACAGCATCTGCACAGGCCACATCCAGAGCAACGGGATCAAAGGAAGCAAACATTCCTACATCGGGAACAATTGGAATATCATTTTCACTATGGCAGTCACAATAAGGAGAAACATCTATTACTAAACTGATATGGAAATTGGGACGTCCATAAAGTACCGCTGCTGAATATTCTGCAATTTTTTTATTTAAAATGTCATTAGATTCATCTGATGCAGGTTGAACCGCATCCATAGGACAGACCCCTATGCATCTGCCGCAGCCTACACATTTATTATGGTCTATTGTAGCCTTATGGTCTTTTAATGTAATTGCATCATGGGCACAGTTTTTAATACATGTCCCGCAACCTACACATTTACTATGGGAAACATGAGGCTTTCCACTACTGTGCATCTCCATTTTCCCTGCGCGAGATCCGCAACCCATCCCAATATTTTTTAATGTACCTCCAAAGCCTGTCGATTCATGCCCTTTAAAATGGCTAAGGGAAATAAATACATCTGCATCCATGACAGCTTGGCCTATTTTTGCCTCTTTTACATATTCTCCGTTCTTCACAGGCACCAAGGCTTCATCAGTACCTTTCAACCCATCAGCTATTATTATATGACAGCCCGTTGAAAGTAAAGAAAAACCATTAACATAAGCAGAACTCAAATGATCCAAAGCATTTTTCCTTCCGCCTACATACAAGGTATTACAGTCAGTTAAAAATGGCTTTCCACCCAATTCTTTCACAACATCTGCTACAGTTTTTGCATAATTAGGACGTAAATACGCCAAATTCCCCGGTTCTCCAAAATGAATTTTTATTGCTGTAAATTTTCTATCAAAATCTATCTGTCCAATTCCTGCTGTTTTGATAAGACGCCTAAGCTTTTGCGGTAAGTTTTCCTTAATAGTTGCATGCATGTTTGTAAAATACACTTTTGATTTTCCCATACTCCATACCCTCCAAAATTTTATTCTATTTAATAATACCATACTTTTGTTATATCCGAATAGTACATTTAGTAAAATATAGATATACATTCAGTTTCGTAACTACAGTTAAATAACAATTGCTGTTATTAGACCATCCCTCTAAAAAATCCACGAACCTACTTGATAAAAAGCAACTGCCCACAGCCAAGCAACCACACATTGTCCCACTACTATCACAAAAGCAAGAATTCCATTATTAAATTCTCTTTTAATAGTTGCAATAGCAGCAACACATGGTGTATATAATAAAGTAAATACCAGAAAACTAAAAGCAGAAACAGGGTTGAACATACCGGTTAGGACAGTAGGAAGTGCATCAACGGATGTTCCTGATAAAACAGCTAATGTACTAATAACGGATTCTTTTGCCATGAAACCGGTAATAAGCGCTACAGCAGCTTGCCAGAACCCAAAACCGGTAAATTTAAAAATCGGAGCTATAAATTTCCCGGCAGTTGCCAACAAACTTGTCTGCTGATTGTCCACCATATTAAATCTCATATCAAAAGTCTGTAAAAACCAGACTACAATTGTAGCAATAAAAATAATTGTAAAAGCACGAGTAAGAAAATCTTTTGCTTTTTCCCACATGAGCAAAATTACGCTTTTAAAGCTGGGCATACGATAATTAGGCAACTCCATCACAAAAGGTACTGGTTTACCTTTAAAATATGGAATCTGTTTAACAATTATAACCATCAGAAGACCAATTAAAATTCCGATTATATAAAGTGTAATCATTACCAAAGGTGCATGTCTTGGAAAAAAAGCAGCAGTGAAGGCTGCATAGATTGGCAATTTAGCCGAACAACTCATATAAGGAGTCAGCATTATTGTCATCTTTCGGTCTCTCTCACTGGCAAGGGTACGTGTCGACATCGTTGCAGGCACTGTACATCCAAAACCGATCAGCATTGGAACTATGCTGCGTCCCGAAAGGCCCAGTTTACGCAAAGGTTTATCCATAACAAAAGCTACCCTCGCCATATATCCAGAATCCTCTAATATTGAAAGAAATAAAAACAATGTGACTATTATAGGCAAAAATGAAATCACACTTCCTACACCTGTGAGAATACCTTTAACAATCAATGAACGCATAACCGGATTGACATTCAGCGCTTTTAAGCTTTGCGCTATTTCTCCGTTTAACCAATCAATGCCGCTGCTTAACAGATCACTTAAGGGTTGTCCGATTACTCCAAAGGTTAAGAAAAATACTAAAAGCATGATACCAACAAAAATGGGTAAAGCAAAAAACTTATGAGTTAAAATTGAGTCAATTTTAATGCTTCGTTGTCTCCCAACATTGATTCCACCTTTATTCACAGTATCTCGGCATACATTTTCAATAAAATTATAACGCATATCTGCTAAAGCAGCTTCCCGATCCGTCCCTAATTCATTCTCCATCTCCTGAATCATATGCTCAATAGCATCCAGCTCATTTTGTGAAAGACCTAATTTTTTAGTCATAGGAGGGTCCCCTTCGATCAACTTAGTAGCCGCAAAACGCATCGGAACATTAAGTCTTTGAGCATGATCTTCAATTAAATGAGCAATACTGTGGATACAGCGGTGAACCGTTCCGGAGCAAAAATCTTCAATAGTAGGTACCAGTTTTGCCTGAGCCGTAGCAATAGCAGTATCTACAAGTTCATGAATTCCTTCTCCCTTGCTGGCAGATATAGGAATTACAGGAATACCGAGTCCCTTTGACAAAGCTGCAACATCAACACTCCGTCCGCTTGCCCTCATCTCATCCATCATATTCAACGCCAGCACCATAGGAATACCTAATTCAATTAATTGCAAAGACAAATATAAATTACGTTCGATATTAGTAGCATCAACGATATTAATAATTCCATCAGGTTTATTTTCTATCAGAAAATCACGAGTCACAATCTCTTCACTGGTATAAGGAGAGAGAGAATAAATTCCCGGCAGATCGACAACCGTTGCAAATTCATGATCCCTAATCTTTCCGTCTTTACGGTCAACTGTGACTCCGGGAAAATTACCTACATGCTGATTAGAACCCGTCAGTTGATTAAACAAAGTAGTCTTACCACTATTTTGGTTGCCTGCCAATGCAAATACCAATTCATCATGCATGTCCTTCACTCTCCTCCTCAAGTTCAATATTAGCTGCGTCTTCCAGGCGAAGCGAAAGGGAATAGCCCCTTAATTCCAATTCAATGGGATCACCCATAGGTGCCATTTTACACACAGTTACCAAAGTACCCGGTGTCAATCCCATATCAAGCAGTCTTCTTCTCAAAGCACCTTGTCCACCTACTGCGGAAATTCTTCTACTCTGCCCTACCTGTAGCTTATCTAAAGTCAAAGCAATTTCCTCCTTCTTTATGAAATAAAAATTAAAACCTTTATTTAACAATGAAAAATGAACACTGAATCATTATATAGCATATCTTTGCATACTGTTAACAGTAGTTTTGTAATACAAATTTATTTATTGGTAAATATAATATAACTATTGCGGCCAATTTATCTACTGCCGTAGCTTTGATAAATTAAATTAAGCTATGCTATTTACTGTTCCGTGCTCATTATTTATTGAAGCATTAACTCGCTTAATATATAAATAATCTATTTTTAGTATAACATAAATATATTCATTTTATCATATAAAACAAAAAAACAATTGTATCAGCAATTAGGTTTTCGTGCAAAGTATTCCACAATATAAGAGTGACCGATCGTATTACTCTTATGTCAGTCCTCAATAATACACCTCCAATATGTGAGATATTCTCAACTTAAAATTCAAAAAGTGTCGCTTTACTTAATATAACTTTCATTATATACTAAAATTGATAAAGGATACAACAGAAAAGAAAGTAGTCACAAAAACATGAAAGACAGAATTGTTGTTAAAGTTGAACTTCAACTTTAACAAGTGAACAAGGGAAAATAGATTTACGTAGCATGAAACATTTAGCGTGGGTTCTATCAGACATCATGGAAAAGGAGCATAAAAAATGAATATAAAAATCTCAAAAGAATTATCTGAGTTATGTCCGGGAGCAGCTTTGATGGCATTTAGCTATGAAGCCGATGTTAAAGAAAGCCCTAAGGAGCTTATTGCTTTATTGGATAAAACAATAAACAATCTGCACACCCGTTATACAATGACGGATTTGCCTAAACTTACACATATCAAAGATACCCGTGCTGCCTATCATAATCTTGGTAAATCTCCCACATCATACCGCAATGCGGCGGAAGCAATGCTCCGACGTATTGTAAAAGGAAACGATTTATATCATATCAACAATGTGGTGGATATAAATAATTTAATTTCTATCTCAACAGGATATTCGGTAGGTTCTTACGATACAGATTGTTTATCCGGCACGGTGGAATGGAGACGTGCGCCAGACGGTGAGAGCTATCGAGGAATTGGCAAAGATGTTCTGAATATTGAGCATCTCCCCACACTATATGATGAAAAAGGAGCCTTTGGAAATCCGACCAGTGACAGCCGTAGGGCAATGATTACTCCTGGTATACATCGAGTTTCAAGCGTGGTTTATTCCTTTTCGGGCAACCATGAATTCGATTTAATTGCATCACAGTATAAAAAATTACTTATTACTCATTGCGGAGCAACAGAAATTGATGTTATAATTATAAATTAAACAAATGTCATTCGTTGTAAAACGTTATGCTACAGGAGAGGAGGTTAAAGCTGATGGACAACATTATAGTCTGGACAAAACAGAATGAAAATGTCGCCAAAGAACTTAACGAAACTGGTAGATATATTGCTAAAAGGGAATATATTTTCAAAGATTTAGATGAACATGCATATTTGGTGTTGGAGGCGTATGATTGGCTGGTAAGAAATATCCCCAGCGCTTCCCAAAAGCCAGATGATACAGGATATCCTATATGGGTATCTCTCACAAAGGAGGCAACCATGCTACCAAGTAAGGGAACTATCATACTGGAACTTACATTAGACCCGTCCTTAATCACAATGGTGAATATCGACAAATGGGGTACAATCCTAAATTATTCCTATATTCCGGCAGACGAACAAGATGCCAAACATCACCGACAACTTCTGGAACAATATGGTGTAAGCGATACTAAAGCATATATGTCACAGTTTTATCCTCAAATAAAAAGAAAAATAATTGACAGTTGGAGCCGATTGTTTGACGATTCTATCATTCTCGGCAGCAACGAAAAATATGGTATTATATGGGAGGTTAGAAAAAAATGGGTAACACAGATAATACGGTAATGCTCTATTCCTCCCAATCAGAAGTTGTAGTTAACTCTCTTGAGCGAGATGGTATTTGTTTTTCTAAACAGGAATATGTTATAAAAAAATATGAAGAAAGTGCTCCGATTTTTGTAGCGGTATACGGTTGGTTTGCCATAGCAGCGGAAAAATATCTACCAAAGCCGAAGGGAGCTGAATATCCTTATTGGGCTTTTAGAGATTTATATAGTATCGAACAATCAAGCGACAGCAGAATTTTGCGGTTGTGTATTCCGACAGATGAAGCGATATTCTTCGATATGTACGACTGGAATAAGATTTTACGCCTCCAATATATCGGAGAAACTGAATCTGATGAGAAACGGTTTCGACAAATGCTTGTTGGTTATGGAATTCGGCGAGAAAGTGACATAATCCTCACGAATTTTTACCCAGAATTAAAGCATCAAGTGCAAGATAGTTGGCAAAGGCTGTTTCGCCATCATGAAAAGATAAAGGCAGGCGATACCGCTGGTGTAGAAAGTGTGCAGGCGGGATTATGGCAACTGAAACAAGAGTGGATTGTGTGAAAAATATGAAACCGTTATAGTACCAGATAGCTTATTTGGCTAAATGTGCTACGACAGCTTGAGCGGACACCATCATTTCCCACCTGTATTCCCTTTTGATTTTTTTGATTTTCAAAATATTGCCTATTAGAAATAAAATCTTACTACTTCATGTCATTATCTGAAGTTTCAATATCAGAAATGAGTATAGTTGGAGGCACTAAGGTGTAATCACCTGCAAGACAATTATGAGTTATCCTCGCGTAACTTTCCTTGATTTTAGTGAAAGTTTCTTCGCTCACTAAATGCTCCATACGGCATGAATCTCTATGTGCGATCTTTTCATCGACATTGAGTATCTCTATCAGATATCTTTCAATTACCGCATGGCGTTCAAGAATGGAATTTGCGTAATTTACTCCATCCTCGGTCAGAATGAGGTTGTGGTTCGCATCCATATTGACGAAACCCTCTTTACGGAGCTTCTTCATTGCGACACTGACACTCGGCTTCGAAATACCAAGCTCATTTGCAACATCAATCGAACGAACTTCACCAAGTTTTTTCTGTAAAATTAAAAGAGTTTTTAAGTAGTTTTCTGCTGATTCATTCATACAATAAAATCACCTCTTGATCTTTGCTCATTCAAAACGGCAACGTCCTAATCCTAATTTAATGACATTTGATAACCATTTTGAGACCTGGATACCCGCAGCTTACAGCAAACAGGTTCCAGCCCAAATACCCGATGTTTTCCTATCGAGCGGCCAAAATTGTATGCGTGAAGTATATCTTGAACATTTCTTCCACTCAATTCTCCGACCTCAAGGGCAAATGACTGACTCTCATTTGTTGACCTTTCGTTACTCAATACAAGTTTCCAAAGATACTCAATCAGGACATCCGGCAATATCTTTTTTACATCAGGTGACACTATTAAATTAATATCTGTCATTTTTATACCTCCTTAAGGGTAATAATAGCTCATATTCAAGACTCAAAGGGCATGCTTGTTCACCTAAGACGGCATATTGTTTAGCTTCCATAGTTCAGCGCCCTCTCCAATCGTTGTGGTGCTTGTGTCTGCCGAAGAAATCATCATCGTGATTTCCGTGAAATTCGTCGTGTACGCTGTGACCACCGAAACCGCCAAATCCATGACCGTATCCGTGCTGCGACATAAACTCTTCCATTGACTTGTGGCGCTGTTCAAAATCCTCGTCGGGGAATTGCTCCTCGTACCGCTTGATAATGCGGCCGAGATAATCACTGAAAGCGGCGAGTTCCTCATCATTTAGGCAGTCGAGAATTTTTTCTGTTTCCAATGTTTTGTCATCAACGTTCTCAGCGGCTTTCATACCTTCTTCGGTCAGTTTGATTGTCATAATGCGCTTATCTTCTTCCGAAGGTTCACGCGTAATATATCCGCTCTTTTCCAGCTTTGCGAGCAGTTCCGCAAGGGACTGTTTGCTCATATTCAGTAAATAGGTCAGTTCTTTTTGGCTGATTTCCGGCTTCATTTTGAGAATCGCCAGTACCCGGCCTTGCCCCCGGTATGGGTTATGTACCCAACCGCCTCTTATAAAATTGTGAAACGACGCTCGATGCATCAACATTTGAAGCTGTTGTAATTGTTCATTGATTACTACTTTGATCTCGCTCATTGTTATTTCCTCCTAAAATTTATTGTGTGCTCATTATCATTCTCAAATTATTCCTGTTCTATAAACAGTCCCACTGACACAATCTCCGTTAATCCCTTTGGAGAAAGATAGACCATATTGAACACTTTCTCCTCCATTATGGACAACAATCCTTCAGGCTTCAATATTCTATGAAATTCTTTCAGAACATACCAAGAATTTAGCAAAAGACTTCTTCGAGTTTTTATCATACTCTTCAGGCCACTCGTGGTCCTCTGCAAAATCATTACCGTATTACTAGCCTTCCATTATCTGGATATACTTTTCAAGTTCTTTGTCACTTAAATCACCATGGAATCCTTTGATTTTTCCATAATCTTGCGATGTTGTTCTAAGTCGTCGTTTGTGGATTATTCTACAATTGGTGTTTTGATATTATTCATTATTTTCATTCATAAATACTAATATTTAAGTCAAGTACCTGACTTTAATATTAGTATAGTACCTGACGATTATTTTGTCAAGTACTTGACTATATATTTATTAAACACCTGATTTATTTTTTAACCGCTCCAAAAGCAAACCACAAATTATTTTATCACTCGAAGGTTATTTTTGGAGATTCACCGCTAAAGTTCTACTGAATCTCAGGTCTAACCCGGGGTATTCTTAGTACAAAAACAGCAAAGATTATTGAAAAATCTTTGCCGTTTAAAAAGGTAGGAGGCTACTATCAAAAACAGCTCCGGATTTAATAGTATAAAAAAGATTCTCATATATTTACGGAGATTCTATTCACAATATGTAAGGTAGAATATCTATAAGATTATCAGTGTCAATAAAATATATAGAAACATAACTGCCATACCGCTCCCAGTGCCAGTCCCTACAATTTAATGTTTGATATATTACTAATGGAAATATAATGCTTGAGACATAGTCAAAAACAAAATCCCAAGTAACTTTTTATTAAAAATTTTGCTACATATTTAATAAACAGATTAAAACCATATCACTTTCACAATCAAATACAGGATAAAGCACCAAAAAGCGATAAGTGGCAGTGCATAATACCATTTTTTTAATTTTCCGTCCTGCCACAGTCCTTTGGATTCATTCCGACATTGCTCAAAAATGTCACGTGGAATCAGCTTGATCGTTAACGTCACCAGAGCGGGCAGGATGACAACATCATCCACATATCCAAGCACCGGAATAAAATCTGGGATAAGGTCAATTGGAGATAAGGCGTAGGCGACAGTAATTGCTGCACACACCTTTGCAATCGTCGGAGTCTCTTTCTTCTTCAACGCGATATATACGGCGGGAATATCCGTTTTTAATTTGTTGGCTCTTTCTTTCATGGTCATGGCTTTCCCTCACTATTCAGAGATTCATCATTTTGCCGATATACCTCTGCGATGAATACATCCAGCCGTGCCCTACACTCTTCCAGCTTTCCATCAACGGAGGAACGCAGGGAGGCTCCGTGAAAATCACGCTGAGTAATTTTCTGATACCAATCAACCAGCTTTTGAAGCTCAGTCTCATTTTCCTCAAGCTCCGCAAAGGTAAATTTTCTCCGCTCAGATTCCTTTTCCAATTCATGGAGCAGGTCGTCACATTGCTCAAGAAATTCTCTGTATTCCTCATCCCTTGCTCGGTCAAATGTGGCTATGATGCGTTCTGAGGTGCCTTCATCATGTGGAGCCATCTTCATCAGATAAGCTTCGCCCCCGTTTTTCAGGATTTCATTTGAAATATCCTCCATAAAAACCTCGTTGTCTTTACTCATAGGTAAAACCCAGACCGATTGGCTCAAAATAACAGCGCCACTTTTTTTGAGTTTTCTCCATATGCTGACCCGAACACGAGACGGTTCTTTGGGAAGCATGTAATTGATCGTCAGCCACTCCTGATGCTTCATATAGCCTTCCTCCTTTCATTTTATAACTGACTCGTCTTGACCATACGATTCATCATGAAATAGAACAAAACGGCGATCACTTCTGACACTCCTGTAAATGCTATAATTATTCCCGTCTGGTTCAGATCGTACACCCAGCCCATAAGTGCAGATCCGCCGAACAGGGCCAACCCGTAAGCCGTGTTGAAAACGCCGTAACTGGTTCCCCGTTTATGAAACGGCGTAATGTCAGCTATAGCTGAGCGCATGACAGTTTCGTGTGTCCCCATGATGATGCCGAAAATCATCATTCCAGCGATGATCAAGGGAATTGAACCACTCAAAGTCAAAAACGGCAGCAGCAGCGTAATAAAAGGAATCGCTGCCAGAACAAGCAACCCTCCGGTTTTCTTACCGGTTTTTGCTTTAATGCGGTCATATGCCTTCCCAATGAACAAAGCCGTCACGGCATCCACAATCATAGCAACCGAGTAGAGCAGTGTGATATTTCCGTCTGACATAAGGCCCTTGTCCTTCAGATGATAGCCAATGACGCTGAAATTGACAAAGCCCAACGTACAAAAAAATGTGAACGCCGTATAAATCCAGAAGATCGGTTTTAGTTTTTCCGTTTGGAACTCCCTTTTGGCCACAGCAGGAATTAGCTCATCTCTTTTTACTCGGCGGTAAGCATAGGTTAAAAAGAGCATGAGAAAAATAACCGCAATAAACAGCCATTTATACCCTATCTGGTACTGGGCGATCCCGTTTTTCCCCGTAAAATAAAATACCGCTGTAAAAATCAGCGGGCCAGCAAAAGCACCTATCTGATCCAGTGCCTCCTGAAGGCCAAAAGCAAACCCGACCCCGACCTGATTCTCCGCAACGCAGGATAACACCGTATCTTTTGCCGGATTGCGCAGAGCTTTTCCGATCCGCTCCATAAGAATCAGGGCAACGAGGATATTCCAGTTCATAGTAAAGCCCATGAACGGTACAACCAGTAGCATACCATAACCAACAAACATAAACATCCAATATTTTCTGCTCTTGTCTGACCACACGCCGGCAATCAATCTGAGAAAGTATCCCAGAAACTCCCCAATTCCAAAGACCAGCCCGACCTTGGCCGCACTGACTCCCAGCAGATTCAGGTATTGACTGTTCACGCTGCGGGCGCTTTCATAGACCACATCCCCCAGCAAACTAATGATTCCGAACAAAAGAATGACAGTCACGGCTGGCGTGAACCTTTTTTTGGATTCCATATTTATGATACCTCTTTTCAGTTTTTAATATAAAATTATTGTAATGAGTATTACATGTAACACTGATTACAGTATACAGTTTTCATTTTTGATTGTCAATCAAGTTTTATTCAGGATAGAGTTAATTTACTGTAGGACGAATTATAAGTGTAAATTAGAATCCCCTAAATTAAATAGAAATTTGTTTTAACAAAATATCAAAAACCATGCCGGACTTCATTTTTTTATTTTATCTCAATGTTTCCATATTCACCATATGCCGATATGGTAATCCCCACGCATAAAACATTGAGGATGATCCTTCAGCAAGTGTTTGTTCTTAATGAGATAATCAAAAATCAATCTGTCTCCTTCAAAATCGACGTCGCATTTTTGATATGATGTCAGCCGGCTGTTGTTTGTCTCGTAAAACCGTAACAGCCAATCATCAAGCTTTTCCTCTGGGTAAATGGAATGTACCCTGCATAAAATTCTACCGGAGTCAACTCCTAAAACGTATTATTCTCTTTTGGAACACATCGGCAAAAGAGTTTCTACATCTGTTCCTTCGCACCACGTCAAAAGGGTATATACGCCTTTCCCTTCATCGCAGACACCAAAACCAACTGGTTTCGACATTAGCACTTCAAGTTCTGCCACACGTTTCATCATTAAGAATTCTGTTTTTTTATAGTTGTATTTTGAAATATCCGCAAAAGACGCATAGCCCAGGATATCTTTCATATCAACCGCGCTCCTTGACATATTGCTTGCGCCAGTTAATGAGCCAGCTGAGCTGCTTGTCTATAAATTGTTTATCAATACAGTCAAGACCACATATTTCTACGATGGTTGCCTGCAGTTGGTAATGCCGTATCGCAATAAAATCATAAAATGATTCTTTCTCTGCTTCCGACAAATAATTTTGAATCATTAGTACAAAATAGGCTCAGGTAAAATTTCCCAAAAATCATTATCCAAAATTTCTTCCAGTTCATCGGAAATCCTATATGATTTAGAACAATCTATTTGTATTTTTCTAAAAACTCATTTGGTATTAAAATTTCACGTAGGTTTTACCCGCTGTTCCAGAATCGGTAATAAATCAAAAATTTTATCATCAGGAACATGGTATTCGTTTGTATGCCAAATAGGCGAAGTATCCTCCAGGACATTTTCGATTCTTTGGCTATAAAAAAACGGCTTCAATATGTTTAATGTGTCTAAGCTTTCCAAGCTCTCTTCAATAACTCCTAACCGAAACATTAGTATTCACCCCTGTGTTATTTAAGTCGATTATGTTAACGTAATCGACTTATTTAGATAAATATCACTGGCAGGTTAGATGAATATAAATGCCGCAGGTAACTTTGCATTATGCTCACAATCTTACTTATAAATTGGAATTAGTGTTACCTTGATACCTTTATTTCAAATCCATATTCACGCAATGTAAAGTTATCATCAATTTTTTCTTCATAAATTCCATCTACCTGCCTAAATCCATTTCTTAGATATAAGTTTATAGCTGGTACATTTATATTCACAACGAAAAGCCTTAAATATTTAGCATCTTTCTGCTTAGTGAGTGCAATAGCATGCTTAAGCATCATAATGCCAATGCCTCGTCTTGAATAATCAACATTGACTCCAAAGCAGTCAAGGTATAATGCTTTGTCATGGGTATTTTCCCATTTCATACAGCTTTCTCCAGTATTCAATTCACATAATGCAAACGCTGCAACTAT
>ENA-UOOE01000273-UOOE01000273.1-fermentation-metagenome-genome-assembly--contig:-NODE-273-length-54532-cov-9.994934_pt1 | contig 54532 bp, 43 predicted proteins | sample MGYA00245776_ERZ724021 | MGnify/ENA primary metagenome ERZ724021 (study PRJEB28704, sample SAMN03018321) | fermentation metagenome | biome: anthropogenic terrestrial biome; feature: soil; material... | reverse complement strand
GGATGGCGAAAGCTAACGCTATCACAATAAGAATTAACACTGAGTGTGTAAACATGACATCAAGTCTCCTACGTAAAATGATATAGAGATATAGAACGGATCCAGCTCTACAAAAGCTTTCTACTATTCTATGGGGCAGGAGCTTGATGAGACAAGATTTAGTATTTTTCGTTCGCGAGTGTAATGTTTTGTATAAAAACTATAGGAAGAAAAAGACTCGAAAGGTTGATAATCCAAGGCTTTCCAAAACTGAACAAAAAGAACAAAATAAAAAGAGGGGAAGCTTCCAGCCTCCCCTAAAAATGTTAAATAAGTCAGTATTTATTAATGGGGCGTCCTACTTCCTGATATTCTCTTTTCATCGTAGCTTTTCCTGAAGCTACAAGATATTCTAGATACCGTCTCGCCGTAATTCGAGAGACACAAAGAGCCTCAGCTGCCTCCACAGCAGAAAGAGAACAGTTGCTTTGTCGCAATAGTCTCTCTACCTTTTTAAGCATTTCTGGATTCAATCCCTTAGGAAGAGACGACTGATAATTTTTACGGCTTTTTACTTGAAAAAGACTGTCTATATCCGCTTGGTCTACATCACGAGGTCCCCTTCGGAGCTTCGTTTCCATTTGTCTGAAAGATTCTAGAGATGCTTTCAAACGTTCATATACAAATGGTTTTACTATATAATCAAAAGCTCCTGCTTGAATAGCTTCGTTAACAGTATTTACATCTCGTGACGCCGAAACAATAATTACATCTACATTCTTTTGTTGTTCTCGTATTTTGCGTAGTGTATTTAAGCCATCAAGACCTGGGAGAAAAATATCAAGAATTAAAAGACGAACTGGCAGAGTCTCAAGCAATTCGAGGGCCTTTGCACCATCCCCAGCCACAGCAACGACACGAAAGCCTTCCAGGGTATTAATAAAATTTTGGTGTATCTCTGCCACCATAGGATCATCCTCTACAACAAGGACATCGATTCTACTCAAAGTGATCCCCCCCTTCTCTGTTTGGCAGCGTGACAATAAACTCGGTAAATTCACCTGGACTGAAGTCTAACGAAATATCTCCTCCTAAGGCATCTACCATCCTTCTAATGTTATAAAGCCCATATCCAGATGTACGAGGACGAGCTTTTGTAGAAAAGCCTTTCTCAAAAATTTTAGTTGCCAACTCCTCTGAAAGTCTCCCCCCATTATCCCAAACACATAATAATATCTGGTTCGACTCATCAAAAATAGAGAAAGATATTTTCCCTTTTCGATCATAAAGATCAACCACAGCCTCTATAGCGTTTTCCATAAGATTTCCGATAATAATAACAAGTGCCTGATCACTGATATGTACAAGTTCTCCGCAATAGCTATCGGGCGTAATTTCGCACTCGATAGCCAGTTCTTTGCATCGCCCCATTTTCCCTAAAAGAATACCTCCCACTGCTGGGTTTTTAATTCGTTCCGCAATCAAAGAAGCTGTAAATTGCCCTGGAGCTTGTTCCAGAGCTATAAAGCTTAAGGCCCGTTCATATTTGCCCAACTGAATGAGACCAGCTATAGCCTGGAGTTTATTCACAAATTCGTGATTCTGAACACGCAAGGAATCTACATACATACGAACACCTGTCATCTCTTCAGCCATGGCACGGATTTCTGACATATCGCGGAAACTGGCAATGGCCCCAGCTATTTGGTTGTTTAATACGACAGGAACTTTATTCACAATCAAGGGGGTCCCTCCCACGTTCTGCTCAAGGTCATATGTTGTTTCGCCCGATGTTAAAACTCCCTTAAGGTTAATTTCAGGAACCAGACTGTCCACATCTTCTCCCTCTACATCGAAGGAAATATTCAAAAGCTTACGAGCAGAGCGATTAATTAGGGTCACGCGGCCAAGACTATCTATAGCCAAAATGCCATCACGAATAAAGTCAATTAACTTCTCTCTTTCTCTTACTATCCTGGTCACTTGCCTTTTAAGTGACAGATTCCATAAAAGAGTGAGAAATATGGCAATGGCAAAGGCACCAATAACTTTTGTTATTAACTCTTTATCGATTTTCCCTTCTTGCCTATATTCATCGAACCATTTGCGATAAAGCTTATCGTAAGAGCCGTCACGACGAGAAGCCGCTAACCCTTCTCGCAGTATTTCCGCTAAAAATATATCTCCGTGAGCAATTGTGTATCCCCAATCACCACTAAAAAGAACCTGGGGCATGGCAACTACATTTGTAATGTGGAGTTTTTTATAGGCTGCTAAGCCTTGGTAAAGATTCATGAGGGCAAAATCATACTGCCCAGAAGAGAGGAGGTGGAGAATCTCCACGGGATGATCTGCTAATACAATATTTGACGTTAGACCACTCGAGCGAAGATACTCCTCTTCAGCACTACCTCTCTCCACAACAACAGCTTTCCCTGATACATCGCTCAAGCGGGTACTGCCAAATCCTTTTCGGGTAAAAATGGAATAAGGGACCTTCATCACGGGGAGAGAAAAATAATACTCTCCTATCTCTTTTCCAGATACGTCGGGCAAAAAATCTCCTCGCCTTTCTGTTTGCGAAGGAGGATACACGGTCACTACTGGTGCTAAATGAGGCAATATAGCATCTTCGCTTCGGGCATCTACAACTCCCAACAATAAATCTACACGAGAAGAATAAAGAAGCTCTGAGACTTCTTGCCAACGAACCATTCTGAAATTTAGAGCAAGTTCCTTCTCTTTGGCAATAGATTGCAAAAGTTCAACAAGGAACCCCGTTGGTTTTTGTTTTTCTCCAATAAACTCAAAGGGATCTAACGTTCGATCTCCCACCACATAAATAACTCTCCCGCCTACACTTGCCCCCCAGCTCGGCAAATAAAAAACAAAGAGGCTAAAAAAACAAGTGAAAAGAAGAGTCACTATCCAACTTTTTTTTCTCATCCTCACCTCACCAAAACCTATCCCACATATACTTAGAGATGAGAAAAGTACACAGATCCCACCATTTTTGCAAGGCCTCTTTCATCCCATTCTCTGTAACTTCGTTCAAAAAAGCAGCAGCTGATTCTGGTGACGAATTCCACAATTCTACAGCTTTTTTCTCGATCTCCACTTGCTTTCCAAACCACTCATTCTCAAAGGACGTGCGGACCTGCTCCATATCACGAACTGCCAATTGATAGCGTCGATTCACCAGATCGGCGGCGAGAAGAAACACCCATCGAGCAGAGGATGGATCAAAACGCTCCATCTTGAAATTTCGCCATCCTTCAGGAATGAAAGTGGCACCAGCATAGACAGGTACATAAACGCCCATGTGAGGATGCCCCATTGAGAACCAGATAATACCGCCAACTGGATCGGGGAGCCAGTTTCTAGACTGTGAAACAAATGTATAAGACGTTTTTGCTGATATTGGTCGATGATAAGGTATGTTTAAAAGAGCCCGCATAGGCCTGTCTGGGAAAGGAGTGGCCAACTCGCTTTTCATCAGTTTCCCATTCACATCTGGAACAAGCCAAGCCGGATTATCTTCCATATTAAAAGGTGTCCCTTCAAGGGTCGATCGTTGAATTGCCATCACATCTCGAACTGAAATTTTTTTGTCAGGTTTAATAGAAAAGGGATAGGAGGACACATCAGCGTTGGGATCCCATTCTTTGGAGGGGGCCAGCGTTTTAAAAAGATAATAAAGCCGTTCCCGAACCCAAGGACTGTACATGGACCAATATCCTGAACGAGGAGTATATGCGTCTCTCCAGTTAAAGGGATGTCCGGATTTGGGAGTATACCAACCATGCTGTATAGCTACATCCAAATAATTCTGTGAAGCCATAAAGTAGTCAGGTTGATTTAAATCAATGTTCGAAATAATACTGCCATTGGCTATTACGGCCACCTCATCATCTGGAACACGCCGTGCCACCCAAATAGCCCCTGGGACTCCACTCTCTGGTCTCCAGCCAAAGCCAACGCTTCGAATTTCAAAAATCCAGGCCTCATTAGGATCGGCAACAGTGAGGGCCTCTCCTTGACCCACGCAAGAAGGGAGGAAACCATAGGTTTCAGCCAGTCCCCCCATAAGCTTAATAGCCTCTCGAGCAGTTTTTGTCCTCTGAAGAGCTATTATCTCAAGCTGTTCTATGGTTAGAATTCCTTTCGCATCAGGAAGGAAGGCACTTAACTCATCTTTTTGCCCAACAGTGCTTTCCCCAATGGAGAGTTGATGCTCATTAAAACAAGAATACCCTACGTGGAAATACGTGTAGGTTTCCTCAGCTTGAGGAATGTGACCAATCACTCGAGGCGGATTCGCATCTTCTCCTAAAAGATTGATGTAAACGTTCATTATCGTTCCTGGAGCATATTTTTGACCTTTCACCACTCTTAAATTTGCATCATACCAGTTATCAGCCGTATGAGAATTGATCACAGAACCGTCCACACTCGCATTTTTCCCTACAAGAACAGCAGTACACGCCCAAGAAGGGAAAGAAACGGACACCAACAGGCAGGAAAAAAGCATCCATACAACCCATCTCTTCCTACGATTCACCTTGTCAACTCCTTTTAAAAGCGATAAAAGCAAATCTTTTATTATAGAGAGTCTATTATACGATACAAAAGGGGGATCGGGAAAATCCCGATCCCCCTTCATCTATAGGAATCAGCCTCTATGAAGGCTGTTACATTTGTGTTTCTGAATCAGGATAGAGGGACGTCATTTGAAAAGCAAGCTCCCCGCCCTTCACGGTAACATACACCTTGCTCCCTTCTCGCACCTCTCCAGATATAAGAGCTCGAGCCATTTTAGTTTCCAGCTGTCTCATTATGAAACGCTTCAAGGGACGAGCTCCAAAAACCGGATCGTAGCCGGCTTCAACAATATAATCTGCCGCTTCATCTGAAAGCTCGAGATCAATTCTCTGATCTTTTAATCTGTTTTGAAGCTCTCGAACCAAAAGCTTAACGATCTGGCGTATCTCATGCTTTTGAAGAGGCTTGAAAAGAACAATATCATCGACTCTGTTCAAGAATTCTGGACGAAAAGACTGACGCAACTCTGCCATTACAGCTTCTCTTGCCTGATCCTCTATCTGTCCGTCACTCGTAATTCCCTCAAGAAGGGAATGGGCTCCTATATTGCTGGTCATAATAATTACTGTATTTTTGAAATCGACTACATGTCCACGACTATCAGTCACTCGACCATCATCAAGAATTTGAAGCAATACATTAAATACATCCTGATGAGCTTTCTCTATCTCGTCGAACAAAATGACAGAATAGGGACGGCGACGCACAGCTTCAGTCAGCTGGCCTCCTTCTTCGTATCCTACATATCCAGGCGGAGCTCCAATGAGTCTGGAAACAGAGAACTTCTCCATATACTCCGACATGTCGATACGAATCATGTTCTCCTCGCTATCAAACAGGGCCTCGGCCAACGTTTTGGCCAACTCAGTTTTACCTACACCAGTCGGTCCCAAGAAGATGAAAGAACCTACCGGACGGCGAGGATCTTTAATGCCGGCTCTAGCCCGCATTACTGCATCTGCCACGAGCTGAACAGCCTCATCTTGTCCCACAACCCGTTGGTGAAGGATCTCATCGAGCTTCAACAGCTTCTCTCGCTCCCCCTCCATAAGGCGGGTAACAGGAACGCCTGTCCAACGACTTACTATTTCGGCAACTTCGTCTTCTGTTACCTCTTCTCGAAGTAACGAGGTGTTTTCATGGCTTGTTGCCAATCTTTCTTCCTCTTGTTTTAATCGACGTTGCAGCTCAGGAAGACGACCATGTTTCAGTTCTGCCGCTTTATTTAGATCATATTCCCGCTCCGCTTTCTCTATATCTCTTTTAACTGTATCTATCTCTTCCCGAAGAGAACGAACAGTCCCTATTTTTTCCTTTTCTTTCTCATACTGTGCACGAAGAGAGTCCGCTTCTTCCCGAGCTTCTTGCAGCTCTTTCTGAAGGTTCTTGAGCCTTTCAAGGCTCGCTTCATCTTTCTCTTTTCGCAATGCAGCCTCCTCTATTTCAAGCTGCATAACCTTCCTCGATGCCGCATCTAGTTCCGCAGGCAGAGAATCGATCTCTGTACGGATCATAGCGCAAGCCTCATCTACCAAATCAATAGCCTTGTCTGGTAAAAATCGGTCTGTAATATAACGACTCGACAGCACAGCCGCGGCAACGAGGGCATTATCTCTAATCTTGACCCCGTGATGTACTTCATACCGTTCTTTCAACCCTCGCAAAATAGAAATCGTGTCTTCCACATTTGGCTGCTCTACAAGAACAGGCTGGAAACGCCGTGCCAAGGCCGCATCTTTCTCAATATGCTTTCGATATTCATCGATAGTAGTAGCGCCAATACAATGAAGCTCTCCTCTTGCAAGCATAGGCTTCAACATATTTCCTGCATCAATGGCTCCTTCAGCCGCTCCGGCTCCCACAATGGTATGAAGCTCATCAATGAAGAGAATAATTTCGCCATTGCTTTCCTTTATTTCGTTCAAAACAGCCTTTAATCGCTCCTCAAACTCTCCTCTAAACTTGGCTCCTGCTACCAACGCCCCCATATCGAGAGCAAAAATAGTACGATTCTTAAGCCCTTCTGGCACATCACCTCGCACTATTCGTTGGGCCAATCCTTCTACAATAGCAGTTTTACCCACTCCAGGATCTCCAATAAGCACTGGATTATTTTTCGTTTTTCGGCTTAAGATTCGTACAACACGTCGAACCTCTTCGTCTCGGCCAATGACCGGATCTAGCTTTCCAGACCTTGCCATTTTCACAAGATCTCGCCCATAGCGCTCCAAAGCCTCATATGTAGCTTCAGGATTATCACTACTTACTCGCTGAGCACCACGAACAGAAGTGAGCGTCTCCAGAAAATTTTCTTGGGAAATATTATATTGTGACAAAATCCTTCCAGCAGCAGTTGTATTTCCTTCTTCAAGGAAGCACGAGAAAATGTGCTCTACAGAAACATACTCGTCCTTTAAACGCTCAGCTCTTTCCTGAGCCTGAGCCAAAAGTTGAGATAATCGCCGCGAAATATAGATTTTCCCCGGCTCAATCCCGGGACCAGAAATCTTCGGCCTTTTTTCGAGTTCTTTTTTATTATCTCTCGCTACACTCTCTACAGGGATTCCCATTTTTTGAAGAAGCCTCGGGATCAGTCCTTCAGGCTGTTCTAAAAGGGCCAGGAGTAAATGCTCGCCATCTACCTCTTGATGTCCCCAGCTCACAGCCATATCTTGAGCTGAAGAAAGTGCTTCTTGTGATTTTCTTGTAAATTTGGAAATATCCATCAATAAAACCCCTCTCTAGCAACCACCTGTCAGCATACAGAACGATCTCTTTGACCTTTGCTAACCAACAAACATTATATAGGTCAGGGTTGGTCATTCAAGGAGCCATCATCGCAAATAATCCAATTTATTTACGATTTTACTTTGTAACCTCTATTTATTTCTTTTTTTCTTCCTATAATATAAAAGCTCATCAACCTCTCCCATATTTTGGGCAAAGCAGGGTTGGGAATAAATGAGATGGTATGGAGGGCAAGGCCAAATAGGGAACAAGATGGGGGATATATCTGGAGTTGCGCAAGCTACATAGACCGTTTGAGGAGGCACAGTGGAAGATAGGAGGGGGTAGGAACATACGGCTGGAAAACACGGTCAGGTAGGAAGAGAGATTGTAGAATAATAGACCAAAAGGCTGAGGAAGAAACAAGCCTTCTACCGATATAATAATAGTTGGTAAAGAATGAATTCGATTTTTATGGAGGGAAAGAGATGAAGAAAAAATTCGCTCAACTCCTCGTAGCAATTGGCCTCCTTTTATTAATGGCGCCAGGTTGTTGCTGGGGAGCTTCCGATTTTACAGTCAAAGATTTTAAGCCGGAAGGGACAGTAACGGGAACGCCTCTTTTTACCGCCGTTTTTTCCACTCCCGTAGTGGAAGATTCTTTAAAGGGGCAAAAGGTTGCAGCAGAAGAATTCCCATTTTCTATCTACCCATCTGTTCCTGGAGAAGGGCGATGGGATGACGAAAAAACCTTTATATTCAAGCCGTTAGCCCCCCTCCTCCCAGCCACTGCTTATCGCGTTGAGTTCAAAGAAGGGGTTCGAGATCGGGGAGGACGCCTCCTTGCTGGGCGCCACTCCTTTGTCTTCCAAACTCAACCTCTTTCTTTCGTAGATGCTCGGCAAATCGACTTTTCAGAAGATGGAATTGCCACAGTTGAACTCTCTTTTTCCCTACCTGTCTCCCCTATACGAATCAGGGGGTTTGTTACATTACAGGACCAGTACGGGCGAAATATTCCTTACTCAGTCGCCGGCGAACATCCTTCCACATCCATAACTCTCACCACCGACTATATTTCCGGTGAAAAACTGAAGTTTTCTATTGCCGCCGGGTTAACGAGTGAACGTGGTCCTTTAGGCCTTGAAAAAGCCATAGTGCACGAAATTCCTCTCTCTGCTACGTTATCCATCCGAAGTTCATGGGCATATCAACAGAGTCCTCAGCAGGGTGTCATTATGTTCCAAACAACAACTCCCGTTCATATGGGAACGATAAAAAATTTCATCTCTCTGGAACCCCATATTCCTTTCAGCATCAACCCTGAATATAGCGGGTTTTCTATCGCTGGCCCATTTCTTCCCAGACAACGGTACAGTGTGACCATAAAAAAGGGACTTCCCGCCCGAAGTTCTTCTGGAGGGAAGCTCACTGAAGACTTCACAAAGGCTTTTATTTTTCCAGATCTCGAACCTTCTGTTTCCTTCCCTACCGCAGGAATGTTTCTATCCCCGGCGGGGGATCTTCGAATACCTGTAGAAGCTGTGAATATGGAGGAAATAGAGATTGCCCTATGGCGTCTCTATGAAAATAACATCTCTTATTCCGTAATCTCTGGAACTGACTCTATTCCTCGGGAACTATCCCGATTAATCATTCAGAAAAAGGCTGAAATAAAAGGAAGGCCAAATGCCACAGAACGACGAGCATTAGATCTTCGTTCTTTAGCTGAAGGGCAAAAAGGCGTATTTCTTCTTACAGCTAAGAGTACGGATCCCAATGCCTGGCAAGAAGCTCAACAGATTGTAACTGTTACTGACATAGGTATCGTAACTCGCCTCTACAACGAAGGGATTATGGTTTGGGCCAACTCTATTCGTGATCTGAAGCCTATTTCGAGGGGCACTGTGAAAATATACTCTCGAAGCAATCAACTTATAGCTGAAGGGAAAACTGGCCGAGACGGAATTTTTATGCTCCATCGTACAGACTCTTGGAATGACAGTCTTCGTCCCTTTTTGGTTACTGTAGAAAAAGATAGCGATCTCTCTTTCCTCCGCATAGATCGAAATGTTTTGGCAGATAACGGATTTGATATTGGAGGGCGCCCATACCTTCGTAAAGGATATGAGGCCTTTTGTTTCGCCCCTCGAAACCTTTTCAGGCCAGGAGAAGAAGCGACCTTTAAAGCTATTCTTCGTAATGGCGACCGTGAAGCTCCGAAACCATTTCCTGTCCTTGTAGCCATACGTTCAGCAGAAGGGAAAGAAGTGGCAAAATCTACAGTAGAGCTTTCAGAAAACGGGACGTTGCTCTTCTCATGTCGTCTCCCGGAAGCTACGCCTACAGGAACATATCAGTTCTCCGTATTCCTCCCTGGCGATGAAAAAAAGCCTCTGGGACAAATGTTTTTTTATATACAAGAGTTTGCTCCACCTCGCCTTGAAGTCTCTGTAGAAGGAGATGCGAAAAAAATTGTTCCTGGCGATACGACAAAAATATCCCTTACATCAAAATACCTCTTCGGCGCCCCAGCCTCCGATCTCCCGTGGGAGGCTGAAGTACGAACTATTGCAGTCCCCTTCTCCCATCCTCAGTGGGGAGCTTATGTCTTCGGTGATGGAGAAAAAACCGCTGACGAGTTTACTGATTTTCTTGGTCAAGGAGCCCTCGACAGCAATGGGAAAGGGGAGATCTCTTACTCTTTGAGAGAAGGACTTCAAGCCCCGTCTCTTTTAAACTTTCTCTTCACTGCTAAAGTCAGAGAAGAGGGTGGAAGATGGGTTCCTCATACTCTTACAATCCCTTGTTATCCTACCCCCTATATGATAGGCGTCGAAAAAGCAAAGGGGATGCCGGAACCGGGGAAACCCTTCGAGCTTCGGGTAGCTGCCGTTACGCCGGAAGGAGAAGCCGCTCCTATAGAGACAATAACAGCCTCCGTTTCAAAAATTATGAAACATTACACCCTTAAACGGTATGGCGATCAGACACGGATGGAAGAACAGGAAGAGCTTGGAACTCCTGAAGAAAAAATTCTCCCATTGGTGAAAGGCGTGGGCACTTTTACATTTACGCCACAGGATTCTGGAGAATATCTCGTGCGATTTGAGGAGAAAGAGAGCGGAAGCTCAGCCTCTACACGTATCGAAGCATGGTATCCCTTTGGAGAAGGAAAAGGTTCACCTCTTATAGATAGGATTCTGCTCTCTACCGACAAGGATAAGTACGTTCCTGGCGAAACCGCCACAATCCAGATCCGTTCTCCCTTCAAGGGAACATTGCTTTTTACCGTAGAAACAGACAAACAGCTTTCCCGGAAAATCGTGGAGCTTGAGTCGGGAGAAATCACTATTCCCGTGAAAGTTACGGAAGAAATGGTCCCCAACGCCTATTGCACTGCCTGGATTCTGCGCCCTGTGGCTGAAACAGGTGATGAGACATGGGGATCCCACCGGGCTCTGGGTTCTGTTCCCCTTATTGTAGACGGGCCAGAAAACCATTTATCCATTACCGTAGAGGGACCCGAAGAATCAGAACCTGGCTCAGAGGTCTCTTTTACCCTCAGCCTTACCGACTATCGTGGGAAACCCATACAGGGAGACATAGCCGTCGCCCTTGTAGACGAAGGGATTTTAGGCCTTTCTGGGTATAAAACTCCGGCACCTGAAGAATTTTTCCTCGGGAAAAGGGAGCTATCTATCTTTACAAATGACATGTACGACCTGCTCATGCCTTTGGAGTCACGGGAAACGCCGCTTCTCCACCCAGCAGGTGGCGGAAGCGCTGAGGCCATGTATGCCGCTATGGGAGGTCTCTTATCTCCCCTCCTCACTGGACGTTCTCTTGAGATTCTCTCTCTCTTTGAGGGGAAAATCAGTACTGACGGGAACGGCAAGGCTGTTGTGACCTTCAAATTGCCTGAATTTAGCGGGAAGGGACGTCTCATGGCTGTAGCCACGGGAGGAGCAGCTTTTGGCTCCATCTCCCGCCCTCTTACGATCCAGAGAGACGTGGTTTTAGAACCCTCTCTGCCGAAAGCTGTAGCACCTGGCGATATATTCGAATCGATTTTCTCTGTCTTTTCAAGAAAAGATAAGGAAGAAAAGGTGATCGTTACCATTAAAGATATGAAAGGTGTCACTCTGGAAGGGGCGGAAAAATCTTTTGAGCTTACTATTCCTGCCCAAGGGCGCCTCTCTCGTTCTTTCTCTTTCAAAGCTCTCCCCCAGGCAAGCATAGGAGGGATAACATTTGAAACAAAATGGGGGGATAGGTCATTTATCACCCATCGGGAAATTACCATCAGACCTCCCTATCCCCGTATCAGCATTACGAAAAATGGGATGATAGCTACAGAAGGAAACCATCCTCTGGCTCTTGATCAAACGTGGTTCCCTGGAACGCAAAAAGGGGGGTTGACCCTTTCAGGCCTTCCTACAGCCAATCTTTCCGGAGCCCTTAACTTCCTTCGCTCTTACCCGTGGGGCTGTCTGGAACAAACTGTATCTTCCGCATGGCCTCTTCTTGTTTTGCCAGATCTTGTAAAAAGCACAGATCCAACTCTCGCATCTGACGCCGAGATAAAACAACAGATTGTCGACACCCTTCGCCAACTTTCAGCTCTCCAGCTTTTTGATGGCAGCTTCACCACATGGCGAGGAAACAACGTTCCTGACAGATGGGGAAGTGTCTATGCTGCTCATTTCCTTGTAGAAGCAACAAGGCAAGGTCTTCTCGTTCCTGAGAATATGGTAGGGGGAGCCCTCTCATATTTGCGGCAGATCCTTGCTTTAAGCGACGAGGAAGGAGCAGAAGGCTTCTCTACGCGAGCATACGCTGCCTTTGTTCTTTCTCTCTACGGGGAACCACCCTTAGGGTGGATGGATCATCTCCAGAGCTTTCGAGATAAAATGACATTATCTGGACGGATCCTTCTTGCTGGAGCATACGCCCTCTACCAGAAAAATACGGATCCTCTCAAGAGCCTTGGGGGTATCCTTCCAACTATGGAAAAAGAAGGAACTATGGGAGCTACACTAGAAAGCCCCTGGCGAAATAAGGCGTTCCTGCTCCTCATATGGGACCTTGTCGATCCCCTTGCTCCTGAAACAACAACGCTAGCCGCCGAATTCATGGCTCAGGTTGAAAAAAATGGATGGGACACCACCCAAGAGAATGGCTTGGCTCTGTTAGCATTGGGGCGGTATCTGGAAGGGACTCAAACAATTCAAAAAGGCCCCTTTACAGCTAGCGTTATTCTTCCAAATGGGAACGTAGGAGCTACGATCAATCAAGAGACTCGAGCCTCCCTCAATCTCGATACCGTAGAAGGGAAAGAACTCACCCTTCGCCTCGAAGGGACGGGGCAAGTCTACTACGGCATGGTTCTTTCAGGAGTACCCGAAAAAGCCGTGGAGAGCTACGACCATGGCATTCAAGTGAGACGAACCTACACGAACAGGCAAGGAGTCAAGCTTGAAAAGAATGTGGCAGTCCAACATGGAGACAAGATAACCGTCACCCTACAGATTATTCCTGCTGGTCCAGTTTCCATGCTGGTCCTAAGCGATATTTTGCCTGGCGGGCTGGAAATTGAATCAACTGGAGATGGAGCGAAAGAGGCCCTCGATACTGTTAATATCCGGAAAGAACAACGGGATGACCGGCTTATACTCTTTGTTTCCGGCCTTAAAGAACCCCTGGAATATACATACACCGTCCGAGCCGTTTCTCGCGGATCTTTCGTCATTCCCCCTGTCACTGTGGAAGACATGTATAATCCAGGAATAAAGAGCCTTTACGGCGGAGGATCGTTACAGGTTCAATAAAGAATGGAGCAGAAAAAGAAGCTACGATCCTATATTTTAAAAGATAAAAGAATAAAAGGATTGGCCCTTGGAGCCCTCTTTATTTTTCTCCTATGGGCCTTTCCCTTCTTTGTTCCCCTCGACATGAAGGCAATTCGCCAGTGGCCAATATCCCGGGTGGCACTCGACAGATACCATCAGCCTTTTTTTGTAGAACTCTCCTCAAACTCGGAATGGTGCATTCCTGTGTCTCTTCAAGAGATGGGGCCATGGGTTCCTAAAATTGCTGTTGCTATTGAAGATCGCAAATTCTGGTCTCATCATGGAGTCAACCTTTTCGCCATAGGCCGTGCTGCTATTCAGAACATGAGAACAGGCAAAATTGTCTCTGGGGCCTCCACTATCTCAAGTCAAGTCATTCGTCTCACATATCCACGCCCCAGAAAGGTATCCGTTAAAATTGCAGAGTTTCTCCAAGCCATGAAGTTAGAACGTCTTACATCGAAAGAAAACATCCTCGAGATCTATCTCAACAAGGCTCCTTTCGGAAGCAATATTCGCGGCATAGAGGCTGCCAGCCGCATTTGGTATGGGAAACCAGCATCTACCCTATCTTCTGGAGAAGCGGCTCTTCTTATAGGCATGCTGCGAGGTCCCTCTCTCTATCGTCCAGACAGAAACCCAGAGAAAGCTCGCGGCCTTCGGAACCATATTCTCTCTTCACTGAGAGACCAGGGAATTCTCTCGCCAGAAGAAGCAAAAATCGCTATGGAGGCTCCCGTCCCTTCTCTCACCAAGGAAATGCCGACCATGGCCTTCCACTTCGCCAACCAGGCGTTGAATCTCTCAGAGAAGCCAGTAGTATCTACCACTTTAGATAGAGCCTTTCAATATCGAGTGGAACAAATTCTACATCGCACCCTTAACGGACAGCCCTCATCCATTACAGGATCTGCTCTTGTGATTCACAACTCCACAGGAGAGATCCGAGCATACGTAGGGAATGGGCGCTTAGGATCGGGAACCGCCGGAAGCTGGGTCGATTGTTGCCAGACCCTTCGCTCTCCAGGATCGGCGCTGAAACCCTTTGCCTATATTGAGGCCTTTAGTCGCGGACTCCTTACCCCTGCTTCCCTTCTCGCCGACACTCCCTTTTCCTTCGGAGGTCATTCTCCTCGAAACTTTGATCTCAAATACAGAGGCCCTGTAAGCGCCAGACAAGCCCTCGCCAATTCTTTAAATGCACCGGCAGTACGAGTTCTCCGCATGGTAGGAGGGGAACCCCTTTTACAATCTCTTCGGTCGGCAGGGTTCTCATCTCTAAAGAAAGATGCCTCATATTACGGAGACTCCTTAATTCTCGGTGGATGTGAAGTGTCTGTTATGGAAATGGCCTTGGCCTACGAAACTCTCGCTAATTTAGGAAGACAGCATCCCCTTCGTCTCCTTAGTGACAGCCCATTCTATGAAAAAAAGATATACGATGAGCCCAGTTCATTTCTCATAGCAGACATTTTAAAAGACAGCCAAAGGCTCCTCCCCATGCGCCGTGAAGCGTTACTTCATCTCAAAAAGCAGGTGGCTTTCAAAACAGGGACATCTTACGGCTTTCGTGACGCATGGACAGCCGCCTATACACCAGAATATACTGTCGTAGTCTGGTTTGGGGATCCGGAAGGATTTCCAAATGCCAACCTGGTAGGTTTGAACCTTGCGACTCCCGTCGCTCTCGAAATACTTTTTTCCACACCTGAAACTGAATCTTCGTGGTATCCAGTTCCCGGAGGACTGGCATTACGATCCGTGTGCGCCCTCTCAGGGCTGCCTCCTTCCGAAAGCTGCCCCGTGGTTAAAAAAGACTGGCACATTCCCGGCGTTTCCCGAAGCAATCGATGCCCTATTCATCAAATGCGGCAAGGGCAGCCTGTCCTTATATGGCCCCCAGAGCTGGCCATGATGAATCCGTCTCTTCCGATAGCCCCTGAAGAGGAGACTATCGTCATTACCTCCCCTCTAGCGGAAACCCGTTTCCTCCTTACTCCAGAAGGAGGGAGGCAGAAAATAGCCTTACGTCATGAAGGAACAAAGGGGAGGGTCTTTTGGTATGTTGATGGAGAATACTACGGGGAAACAAAAGCCCCGGAGCTCCTCTTTTGGGAGTTATCTCCAGGGCATCATTCCTTCGCCGTTATGAACGAAAAGGGTCAAAATGATCGCGTAGACATAGAGGTGCTTACCGTAACTCCGTCTCGCCAAGCTCTTCCTTCTTTGGAAACCTTAGAGCTTTATTGACGCACCTTGACGCCCTAACATCTGATTCTTTAGTGTGCTCTCTTCGGCATTGTTGACAAACCTAGACAAACCTAAGCGTTCAGGCGCTTGGATGACGGGGTCTCTGCCTCCTAACGTTTCGGCGTTATTGACAGGCCTCAGCCCCTTGGGTTAAAGAAAGATTCATCGGCAAGAGCCTGAAAAAGCTCTCTCTCCCGAGGAGTTAACTTTTTAGGAACAACAATTTCAATAACCACATAGAGATCGCCAGGAGCCGTTCCTTTTCTACGGGGTAGCCCTTTCCCTCTTAAACGCAGTCGCTGCCCACTCTGCGTTCCAGCAGGGAGCTTCATGCTCACCACGCCATCCAGTGTCGCCACCGGTATAGTAGCACCAAGGGCCGCCTCCCATGGAGAGACTCGCACCACCGTGGTCAAGTCATATTGATTCACGTCAAACCGAGGGTCTTTCCGGATGCGGACGGTAATGAAAAGGTCCCCTGCCGGAGATCCCCCTACACCGGGACTTCCCTTCCCTGCAATCCGAATGCGGCTTCCATCAGTAATTCCTTTCGGGAAATTCACTGTCAGCCTCTGCCAGCGAGGAATCCTCCTCCCATCCCGGGAAACATCGTACCCCTCTAGAGAAATAGTTTTAGATTCGCCACGCAAAATTTCTTCCAAGGAGAGCTCAAGCTGTACCTCCACATCTTCTCCCTTACGGCGACGAGGTGTTCTGGAAAAGAAAAAATCCTCCGCTCCCATAGAACCATTCTCGCCGAAACCACCAAAAATAGTTCGGAAAAAGTCGCTAAAATCTCCTAGATTCTCGCCAAAATCCATGCGGAAGGTCCCACTATTCCCCCACTCTGGCGGCGGTGTAAAACTTTGCCCTTCCTGCCACTGGCTTCCAAGAGCATCATATCTCTGGCGCTTGTCGGGATCTTTAAGAACCTCATAAGCCTCATTAATTTCTTTATAACGTTCTTCGCTCCCAGGAGCTTTATTTACATCTGGATGATATTTCTTAGCGAGATTGCGATACGCTTTCCGTATTTCATCCTGAGATGCATTTCGTGCCACTCCAAGAATGGCATAATAATCTTTATATGCTATAGCCATAGCATCGCCACCTCTCTTTGACCTTTCCTAACCAATTATTATACAATTCTTTTGGAACTCTTCAACTCTCCCTTTTGTGGAGTATATAATTCAAAGAGGAACAAATGCAATAAAAAGGGGGCGGCTGATAGTGAAAATGCAGATGGTACGCATCCATCTCTCAAACGGTACGGTGGAACCTTTTACAGTGGACGAAGGGCTGGCACGGAAATATATTGGCGGTTCCGGTCTTGGTACCTATTTCCTCTTCAAATATTCCCAAGCTGGAGCTGATCCACTCGGCGCTGACAATCCCCTTATCTTCATGAACGGCCCTTTCCAAGGCACTGGTATTCCCACATCAGGGCGACATGAGATTCTCTCAAAATCACCTCTTACCGAAGCCTTTGGTGAGTCAGACGCTGGAGGCAGTTTTGGTTTCCATCTCCTCAAAAGCGGTTACTACGGCATTATTATTCTCGGGAAATCAGAACATCCTGTTTATATTGCAATCCGAAACGGGGAGGTGTCTATAAAGGACGGACAACACCTGTGGGGAAAAGACACCTTTGAAACGCAGGCTCTTCTGGAAAAGGAGATGGGGGGACCTTGCGGCGTAGCCTGCATTGGGCAGGCAGGGGAACGCGGCGCTCTTATAGCCAACATTATGCACGATGGCTCACATGCAAGGGCTGCAGGCCGATGTGGCCTCGGTGCTGTAATGGGGAGTAAGAACCTAAAGGCCATTGTAGCCACAGGAAGATACCGCCCTTCTCTCTTCGACGAGGAAACCGTTCACAAGCTATCGAAAGAAAAATATAAACTTTTCGCAGAAAAACTGGCAGGAATGACGCGATTTGGTACGCCTGGAGGCGTTGCACTTGCCGAAGAATATGGCGATCTCCCTCTCAAAAACTGGCAGGAAGGTTCGTGGAAACCTGAAGTTTCTTCACTCACAGGAGAAACCATGGCAGAAACAATTCTCTCGGGAAACTATGGCTGTATGGCATGTCCTATTCGGTGCGGCAGAGAAGTAACCTTCGACAATATTGATGGAGCCGGGCCTGAATACGAAACAATCGGCATGTTAGGCAGCAACTGCCTCATTAATAACTTAAAAGATGTTGCCAGAGCAGCAGATATATGCAATCGCTACGGCCTCGATACGATCTCTACAGGAGCAGCTATAGCCTTTGCAATGGAACTCTATGAACGGGAAATCATTACTGAACAGGAAATTGGCTTCCCCTTGGTATGGGGTGATGGGAAGGCCATGATACGAATGGTAGAAGCTATTGGCAAACGAGAAGGATTTGGAGCTCTCCTCGGCCTTGGGACTCGCAAAGCTGCGGAAAAAATAGGTCGTGGCGCAGGAACCTATGCTATTCACGTAAAAGGACTTGATCTTCCGGCTCACGACCCTCGATGCTATAAGAGCCTTGCCACAGGCTATGCCACATCTCCTCGCGGAGCTTGCCATCTTTCGGGGTATTCCTACGCATGTGAACGAAACGCCATCTATCCCGATTTTGGCATAACAGAGGTTCTCGACCGAAGCATTGATGAAGGGAAAGGGGCTCTGAATATCGTATTCCAAAACTATATGTGCATTCTCGATTCCCTGAAAATATGCAAATTCCCCTTTTTAGCAGCCCTCTCAGTGCAGGATATTCTTACATGGATCCGAGGAGTTACTGGATGGGATATGTCTCGACAGGAGCTTGAGGAATGTGGAGAGCGCATCTTCACCCTTAAGAGGCTTTTCAACGGAGGATGTGGATTAACCAAAGACAACGACACTCTTCCTTCACGTATTCTAAAGGAACCCCGTGGCAGCGGCGGTGCAGCCTTCACTCTCCCAAACCTGAAGCATCAATTAGATGAATATTACGAACGTAGAGGATGGTCCGCAAATGGACTTCCAACTGAAGAACAACTCAAGAAACTGGGTTTGGAAGAGTTTTCGTCGTGGCTTCACGCTATGCCTTGAAAAGCATCTTAACGATTTTTTCCAGATGGGTGAGATCTGAGAAAAATTTCACTCATCTGGAACAAATATATTGAGTTAACCGTAGCGACGTTGCGTCAACCTGCAATATGTTTTCTTGACACCCCCCTCTTCTACGGGCTTCATTTCTCTCTATCTACGAAACTGCACAGAAACAATCTTTAACGTGGTCGTCAATAATACCTACAGCTTGCAAATAAGAATAACAAATAACAGGCCCGACAAAAGTAAATCCTCGCTTCTTCAAAGCCCGGCTGACCTTCTCGGAAAGGGGGCTCTGAGCGGGAACCATTTCCATTCTCTCCCATCGGTTCACTACAGGCGATCCGTGAACAAAATCCCAGAGGAAAGAAGCGAAGGAACCATACTCCTTCTCAACATCCAAAAAACAACGGGCATTATTCACAGCAGAAGCAATCTTTAATCGGTTACGGATAATGGAAGGGTTCTTACATAAATCAACTATCTTCTCTTCGCCGAATCGAGCCACTTTTTCAGGATCAAAACCCTCAAAAGCTTCTCTATACCCTTCTCGTTTCTTCAAAATAGTAAGCCAGTTCAAACCAGCTTGGGCCCCCTCTAAAACGAGAAACTCGAAAAGAGTGACGTCACAAAAAACCGGTTTTCCCCACTCATTGTCATGATAGTCTATAAGAAGGGGATCCCCCTCAGCCCACTGACAACGATGTTTTTGAATCTTCATAGCTCCAATGTCTCCATACTTAAATTTGTAAGATCCACGCATGTAAGAGTTCCCCAGGCCACAGGGCCACAGCCAGAAAGGTAGGTAAGTGCTTCTGACGCCTCCATAGCACCTATGACAAAGGGAGTACAGCTCGGAGTTCCAGCCACAACCTCCATCCCCTGATCCGGAAGTTTCCCCTCGAAAAGATCAAAATGGGTACGCTCCCACGGAAGGAATCGTCCTACTTGCCCAACCATCCCTCCAATAGCCCCATGAATAACGGGAATCCGCCCTGCCTCACATCCGCTATACAGAATTTTCCTCGCCCAATTACTGTCTAAAGCATCAAGAGCTATATTTTGTCCGTCCAGAAGTTCTTCGCAATTCTGTTCTGTAAGCATAGAAGTCACTACACGGACGTCAACGCTCCCATTCACTTCCAATGCTCGCAGTTGAGCCACCTGGGCTTTGTTCGCGCCAAGATTTTTTTCCATTGCAAGAAGTTGCCGATTTAAATTACTTGGAACAAAAGAATCACCGTCTACTACTGTTAACCTTCCCACGCCAGCTCGAGCGAGCACCTCTATAATAACTCCGCCTAACCCTCCACAGCCTGCCACGAGGGCGCGGGAGCGAGCCAAACGAAGCTGGCCCTCTACTCCCCATGTCCCTATATTTCTCTCATATCGTTCAGGGATCAGGTTCTGCTCCAACAAAGAAATCTCCACTTCTCGGCGGGAAATTCCTTCTCGTCGACTTCGACTCTCAATCTCGGCCAGGGAAACAACTCCCATTACTTTCTTCCTTAATGATGGTGAGAATGTTCTTCCACCAACTCGTCGTGACTCTTCTCTTCCCATGGCTCCAGTCCCTGACGATGGCGATAATCATTAATAGCAGCGTGGATTGCCTCCTCGGCCAGTACTGAACAGTGCATTTTTATTGGAGGAAGCCCATCAAGAGCTTCGGCTACAGCACTATTGGTAAGATCCCACGCTTCTTTTACGCTCTTCCCTTTCACCAGTTCAGTCGCCATACTTGACGAGGCTATGGCTGAGGCACATCCAAAGGTTTTAAATTTAATATCCGTTATATGGTCATCCTCAACTCTTATATATATTTTCATAATGTCACCACATTTAGGATTCCCAGCCTCGCCAACACCATCTGCGTCTACAATCTCTCCCACATTCCGAGGGTTCTGGAAGTGATCCATCACTTTATCGCTATATAGCATGGCACTAGCTCCTTTCCTGAGCTTTTATAAAATCTTCCCATAATGGAGACATATTCCTTCGTCTTTCCACAATACCTGAAAGTTTCTCCACTACATAATGGACGTCTTCATCTGTTGTGGATTCTCCAAGAGTTAACCGAAGAGACCCATGGGCCATCTCGTGAGAAAGCCCTATAGCCATAAGCACATGGGAAGGGTCCAGAGAACCTGAAGAACAAGCACTTCCTGTGGAGGCAGATATGCCGAACATATCGAGATCCATGAGCATAGTCTCCCCCTCAATGCCAATAAGGCTCACATTCACGTTATTTGGAAGCCGCGTATCTCCAAGAGCTCCATTGACTCTTGCATAGGGAATGCGCTTCATAATTTCATCTATGAGCTTATTTCGCAACGCTGAAAGTCTCTTCTGTTCTGCGACCATTTTCTTCCCGGCTCGTTCGATAGCTACACCCAAACCAACAATTCCTGCAACATTCTCTGTCGTTGCCCGTCGGCCTTTCTCTTGGCCGCCTCCATGGATAAAGTTATCGAGCTTCACGCCTTTCCTTAAAAACATTACACCGGTTCCCTTCGGCCCATAAAACTTGTGTGCTGAAAGAGAGAGCATATCAATATTCATGGCCTTCACATCGATAGGGACATGGGCCACAGCCTGTACGGCATCGGTGTGGAACAAAACGCCGCGCTCTCTACACAGTTTTCCTATCTTTTCTATAGGCTGGATCGTTCCTATCTCGTTGTTAGCGAACATAACTGAAACGAGAATTGTTCCATCAGTTATAGCTTTCGCCACATCCTCAACGGAGACACGCCCTTCCTCGTCTACGTCCAGATATGTAATATCGTAGCCTAAACGTGCGAGGTACTCTGCCGAATGGAGAATGGCATGATGTTCAATTTTCGTAGTGATAATATGATTTCCCTTGTTTCTATATGTAAAAGCCGCTCCCTTCAACGCCCAGTTATCAGATTCTGTTCCGCCGCTTGTAAAGAAAATCTCTGCCGGGGAAGCATTGAGAACACGAGCTACTTTCTCTCTTGCCTCTTCAATGGCCTTTTTGTTTTGCTGGCCTAACGTATAAAGAGAAGAAGGGTTCCCAAAAGATTCTGTAAAGTAAGGGGCCATGGCATGGAATACATCTGGAGCAACTGGTGTTGTTGCGGCGTGATCCATATATACCTGTCGACTCATCTTCTGATCCTGCCTTTCTCACTCTATTTCCGCGGGTGTATCTTCCGCAATTAAATCTCGTAATGTCGTTGATTCTAATACCTCATCAATACTGTTGCGCAACCGTACCCACAGGTTTCGCGCCGGGCAGCTATCCTCATTAAGGCACTCACTTCCTTCAAGGCAATCTGCCAAGTAGATGGGGCCCTCCAGCACTTCTACAACTGCAGCCACTGTTATCTTCTCTGGAGATTGGCTCAGGAGATAGCCTCCCTGCGGGCCTCGGATACTCTCCACCAGCCCCTGTCTTCGCAGCTTCAGAAAAAGCTGCTCCAGATATCGCTCGGAAATATGTTCTTTTGCAGCTATCTCCGTAATACTTACCGGCTCCTGTTTATTATATTGCCGAGCAAGCTCTAACATGGCCCGAAGACCATACCTTGTTTTTGTAGACAGTTTCACGGGGCTGTTCACCTTCTTTCTTCGAGAACTTTACTGCGCAACTATTCATACTATACCCTACCATATTTGTCAAGAATATATTGATGGGATTTGCAAACTCTATCTCGAAAATAGATAATACGTATAGGGAAAGGAGGGGAGCAACAAATGATACTTCGAGTACATGCTTTTCTTATGTACGCTACTGGTCAAAAAGAATTTAACATCCCGGCGCCTCCCACTGTAAAAGATCTTCTGAAAGATCTCTCGGAAAAATACGGAGAGAAATTTGACAAGTGGATTTGGTCTGGCAACGACATGCCAAAAAAGCTTTTAATGGGCACCATCATTATGGTGAATGGGAAACACATCGTCCATTTACAAGGGCTGGACACCCCTCTGAACGACAGTGACACTGTTAATATTTTCCCACCTGTCGGGGGAGGGTAAAAGGAAGCTTATGCATTAGCTGGCTAGTGACACGAGGCCACTCTACTTTGCCGATGATTTGTGCTAGCAAACTGTTAAGCCAGACAGGGGAAATAATATATATTTGCTCAATAAAAAAGCAGGGGCTTTTTACAATGGGAAGCCCCTGCTTTTACGCAACCTACATCTAATATATCTTCTTACGTATACGGACTTCTCTTCTCCTTTACAGAAGACCTCTTTTCCGTCCAGTGCCGAGATAGGCACCCCGAATATCCGGGTTATTCAAAAGCTCGGGAGAAGTTCCTGCCAAAATAAGCCCTCCTGTCTGAAGCACGTAGCCTCGATCAGATAAAAGAAGGGCCTGTCGGGCATTCTGCTCCACAAGAAGAATTGTTACTCCTTCAGAGTTAATTCTTTTCAGCTCCTTAAAAATGTCTTTTATGATAATAGGCGCCAACCCCAGCGACGGCTCATCGAGGAGAAGAAGCCTCGGACGAGACATGAGAGCCCGGCCAATAGACAGCATTTGCTGTTCGCCTCCGGAAAGAGTACCCGCATATTGGCTCTTTCGCTCTTCCAGCCTAGGGAAGAGCGAGAAAACCCACTCTAAATCCTCCCGAATCTGTCCCCTGTCCCGCCTTGGGAAAGCTCCCATCATCAGGTTCTCATAGACTGTAAGAGAAACAAACACTCGCCGCCCTTCAGGAACAAGGGACACTCCCTGTTTCACTACATCATAACTTCGACGAGCCAAAGGACCTCCATCAAAAAGGATTTCGCCTCCCTCTCTCGGAACCTCCGCCATGAGAGCATTCATCAAAGTGGACTTCCCTGCACCATTAGCTCCAATAACACATACAATTTCCCCTTCATTTACATAAAGAGACACTCCCCGTAATGCCCGAATCGCCCCATAGCTTACCTGCAAATTATGGACATTGAGGAGAGGACACTGCTGAGGCTCAGTCATGATGATTTTCCTCCTCCCCAAGATACGCTTTAAGCACTTCCGGATCGTTCTGAATATCTTCAGGGGACCCTTCCGCAATTTTAGCCCCGAAATTCATACAAATAATATGAGGACACACTTCCATAACCAGATCCATATGATGCTCTATAACGAGAATAGCCAGAGGAAAATCTTTATGAATCTCTCGAATCAGCTCATTAAGAGCCAGCACTTCTTCGGGATTCATTCCCGCGGCTGGTTCATCTAAAAGTAACAGTCGCGGATTCAAAGCCAGGGCTCTGGCTATCTCAAGTCGCCGTTGATAACCATAGGGAAGAGTACCTGCAGGTTGTAATGCCCGATCGGCAAGCCCCACCCTCTGCAGAAGCTCCATGCTCATATCACGGATACTCCGTTCTTTTTCCCTCCATCGTCCCATATGGGTTACCGCCTCAGCGAAAGAATAGGGTTCTTGGCACTGAGCTGCGGTCATCACATTCTCAAGAGCAGAGGAACGAGGGAAAAGACGCAGATTCTGGAAGGTCCTCGCTATGTCTCTTTGAATAATCTCGTACGTTTTAAGGGATGTAATATCTTCCCCCTCAAAAAGAATGCGACCAGAATCAGGGGCATATACACCGGTAATGATGTTGAAGATTGTGGTTTTTCCTGCTCCGTTAGGACCGATCAACCCCACTACGTCACGTTCACCCATCATAAAGCTCATATTCTGAACAGCCTGAACGCCGCCAAAAGATTTGTTGATTCTATCTAACTCAAGGAGTGCCGCCATGGTCTTTCCTCCTGAAAAACTTTCTCGTAAGATCTTCGCCATTAAGCCCTCCCATAATCCCCTCCGGACGAAGCACCATAATAACAACTAACACTGCACCATAAATAAGCATGCGATATTGGGAGATGGGACGAAAGAGTTCCGTAACCAATGTAATGACCACTGTCCCAACAAGGGTGCCAGTCATAGACCCCAAACCACCAAAAACCACGACAGCCGTAAGTTCTGTAGATTTAAGCATATCGAACATAATAGGTTGGATAAAAGAAAGGAATCCAGCCAGCAGGGCACCAGCAACGCCGCAATAAAACGCCGATATAATGAGACTGAGGATTCGTATCTTTGCTGTAGGAAGTCCGAGGAGAGATGCGGCAACGTAATCATCACGACAGGCCTTGAAAGATCGGCCGTATCTACTTTTAATAAAATTAAACATGCATATGGCCATAATGACAAAAAAGGTAAGCGCCACAGGAAGAGTTGTGTAGGGCTCAATGCCAGGATATCCCCGGGCCCCTCGCGTAAGAGACTGCCAATTCTCGAGGATCAAACGAATAGCCTCACCCAAGCCAATGGATGCAATGGCGTAATAATCTCCCATAAGACGCAACGTAGGAACTCCTATGCCGTAAGCCACCAGAACCGCCACCCCTCCACCTAACAGAATAGCCGGGAACCAGTGCAATCCATAATGCACCGTAAGAATGGCAGATGTGTAAGCCCCCAAAGCCATATAGGCAGCGTGCCCTAACGTGAATACGCCAGTAAAACCCGTTAAAAGAGAAACCCCCATAGCCGCAATGCCGTTGATGCAAAGAAGAATAATAATACCTTCAGTATATCCAGACATAGCCCCACCTACACCTTTTCGCCAACCTGTTTACCAAACAACCCCGTAGGACGAATAAGAAGGGTTATAACCAGAAGTGAGAAAACCACCAAATCTCTCATCTGGCTCGATATAAAGCCTGCTGTCAGCATTTCTGCCAACCCGAGGATCAAACTCCCCACCACAGCTCCAGGCAAAGATCCCAGCCCGCCAATGACAGCCGCCACAAAGGCCTTGATTGTAATGGCTCCCAACTGAGGGTAGAGAGTATAACGAACGGAGAGGAATATTCCCCCTATAGCTGCTAAAGCCCCTGCCACAAAAAAGACAATTGACACGAGAAGATTCACATTCACTCCCATGAGCCCGGCAGTACGCAGATCACAAGCTGCTGCCCGTATAGCCAATCCCCATTTGGTTTTTGTAAGGAAAATTTGCAAGCAGCCCAGGGCCACCAATGCCACGACAAAAGAAAGCAGATCGAAAGCACTAGTTGTAGCAATATTGAAAAGATGGACCGGCTGGGTTGGAATAACGGGAGGCAAGGCCCGAAAGCGCCCTCCCGCCACAATGACAAAAATATTTTCAATCACAATGCTCATGCCCATAGAAGCAATTAAAAGATAGAGAGTAACCCGTGTTCGTTCACGAATAGGCTTATAGGCAATACGCTCAGTCACAACTGCCGCAACCCCGGCGCCCAGCAAGGAAATAAAGCCCGCCACCCATATACTGAGCCCTAATGTTTTCAGAGCTCCATAACAAAGATAGCCGCCAATAACAAGGAATCCTCCATGAGCGAAATTTGAGAAAAGGAGAATGGAGTAGACAAGAGAATACCCCACGGCAATGAGAGCATAGACAGAACCAAGGGAAAGACCGTTAATCACTTGCTGCAACAAAGTAGCCATTGATCGTCTCACTCCTTCCTTAAGAAAACGGGGCGGCTCTATAAAAACCGCCCCGTATAGTAGGTAATCTCTTCGTTTTCCTAAGGTTTGATCTTCTTAAAGAACTGCCCTCGTCCGTCTTTCGCGATGAGGACTACGCCATCTTTGTCTTTGGGAGTATTCGTTTCGGGATCGATCGTAATGGTAGCATGATGAAGCACAAGACCAGATGTAGCGGCCAAGGCATCACGAATAGCTTTAGGATCATCCTTCCCCGCCCTGGCAATAGCGTCGGCAAGCCAATAGATAGAATCATAGCCCAAAACACCATTCACAAACTCTTTACATTCATCTTTCCATTTTTCTTTATAGGCCTTGAAGAAGGGCTGCATGGCAGGATCTTCAGGGGCTACATGGTTAATCCAATAGGAGTTTTCCATTGCGGGCCCAGCTATTTCCCACATGAACTCGCCATATCCATCCCCACCAACAAAAATAATGTCTTTTAATCCAAGCTCCCTAGCCTGTTTCATAATAAGAGCCATTTCTTTTCCCATGTTGGGAAGTACCAGCACATCAGCTTTCTTGTCTCGTATCTCCGTGAGTTGGGCTCTAAAATCTACATCCTGTCCTCCACGGAAACCGAGATCAGCTACAACTTTCCCACCATATTCCCCATAGCTTTTCATAAAAAATTCCCGAAGGCCTTGAGAGTAATCATTCCCTACATCATAAAGAATTGCTGCATTCATTCGCTTTAATTCATTCGCTGCAAAATAGGCAATAAGTTTTCCCTGATAGGGGTCAGTAAAACAAATTCGGAAAGAGTACGGACGGACCTTCCCTTTCTCGTCTACCGTCACCAGCGGATTCGTAGAGACAGTACCAATCTGCGGAACTTCATATCTGTTCACAAGAGGAGCCGTTGCAATATTAATACCACTGCCATTTGCTCCTACAATGGCAACAACTTTGTCTTCCTCTATCATGCGCCGCACGGCATTCACGGCATCTTCAGCCCTGGTTCTGAAATCGTACACTACAAGTTCAAGTTTTCTCCCCAAAACGCCTCCTTGAGCGTTGATTTCATCCACTGCCATACGAGCCGTCTTTTCTTCAGTCTGCCCATACGCCGCCCAATCCCCGGTAAGAGCTGCCAAGTAACCAATCTTAATTGGTTTCTCTTCTGCAGCAGCTGGGGCAAGGAGAACCATCCCCAACAGAAGCCCAAGCACAACAAGCCCTACCACTCTCTTCAAACAGATACTGCTTCCTTTCACCACGTACCACCTCCTATAGAAAGTTTGCTGTGAGGTATAATCATTGTACAGAGAAAACAAGTCGTAATGCAATTGAAATTTTCCTAATAGTCTATAAATTATAACATCCAGGAGGGAAAAGGTATGTCTTTTCAATTACCAATTTATATTGAACCAGACTTCCAAAAAGAGCCCTTCTTCTCCGCTCGGGAAGCAACGGTAAAAACAGTAGAGAAAGAAGGCGTGGCTCCTTCCAATTACCACGCTCTTTCTATTTTCCCCGAGTACTTCAAGGTTGGAGGGCAATGGATTCTTGTTTCTGAAAGCAGAATGGACTGCGTCCCCGTTCTTCGTGAGGGCCTTGTTGTGGAGGCTGTAGAGTTTCGCCATCTTCATATTGGAGATATGGTTTTCGTCGGAAGAAATGAAGATGGAAGCGAAGGAATATACGTCCATTCCCACGGTTTCAAGACAACGAACGTGAAGGAAAACCAAGATATTTTCTCCTTTCGTACTGGCCGATCCAGGGAGACTGCCTACTCACGAGATTACGACATGCTTTACGAACTTTTAAGATATGAAAAAGACCATGGTTACATTGTATGGGTTCTAGGTCCAGCTGTAGTTTTCGATCACGACTCGAGAAGCGCCCTGTCGGAACTGATAGAACATGGCTATGCTCATGCCCTCCTGGCTGGCAACGCCCTCGCCACCCACGACCTAGAAGGTGGCATGATGAGAACAGCTCTTGGTCAAAACATTTATACCCAGGCCCAACAACCTCTCGGTCATTACAATCACCTGGATCTTCTCAACACTGCGCGAAATTACGGCTCTTTAGAGAAGCTTATAAGAGAAGAAGATATTCGAGATGGCGTTATTTATTCTGCTCTTAAAAAGGGCGTTCCCATTGTACTTGCTGGATCTATACGGGACGATGGCCCGCTGCCGCCTGTTATCGGGGATGTATACGAGGCTCAAGATGCCATGAGAACACATACCCGCAAAGCTACAACCATGATCGCTCTCGCTACCCAGCTCCATACTATTGCTGCCGGGAACATGACTCCTGCATTCACATGCAAAGAGGGGAAGATCCGCCCTGTATATATCTATTCCGTTGACGTATCAGAATTCGCAGTAAATAAGCTTCGGGATCGGGGAACTCTCTCGGTCACTCCCATCGTGACCAACGTGCAGGACTTTTTGGTTCATCTTCGCAATAATCTTGTTCCCTAGCGCATAAAACGGGAAGAGAGATACATGAGGTTTGAGGGAAATTATTAATTTTAGTTCTCCACTACAAGGGAGACCCATTGCGTTTTATTCAACGTTTGTTTCTTTACAAAGGTCCGGAATTCGCTCCAACGCCTCAACAAAAAGAAGGGGAAGACCGTGAAGAGCGTAGGGAAGGTAGAGCCGCTCTGTAGATTGATGTGCGTCTTTCCCTATAGGTCCCATATTCAGAATTGGGATATGAAGGCATAAAATGTCTTCCGAAGGGAAATAATAGTCTATATTCCAAAGAGGGGTATTTTGAGCCACCCCTTCAAGATCATTTAAATTTCCCTGAAACCCTAAATAACTAAGATCCATAATTCCCTCAAAAATTTCTCGCACTTCCAGGGAGAATCCAATATTCTTTCCCTTTTGGACAAGCTCTTCGCATAAAAGGCGCATCCCCTTCTCCCCGGCAATCTCTTCATTATTGCACCGAGAGGGATAATAAGGAGGCAAAAAACCTATAACAATAAAAGGACCCTTTCTTCCCCATTGACGGGCAAGGGTTTGCATTACCTCTATACCTCGTTGATGAATGTTTTTTCCATCATGAATAGAGAGCGCTATTTCCTTCATAAGAGCTTTAGGGGAAAGGCCTCGTTTTCTGGCAACCTCACAGAGTAGTTCTTCCACCGTTATAACGGCCCCTCGCTCCGGCTCTCCATCAAAAAGAGATGGGGCCAATTTTTTTCCCGACGATTCACGAAGGGCAAGAGCCTGTTGTAACGCTTCTTGCGCTCGTTGTTTCATATAAGCCAACAGTTGCCGAGGAGACTTCGTAACGAGAAGGCTATTGAAAAAAGTGACCGCCATTTCTGGAAGAGTAACAGAATAACCATCTTGTAAATCTGCAAGCTTCAACCCAGCCATTGGGGGGAAAGAAAAACCACGCCATGTATCAGCGCTCTCTTCATCTCCCTCTATAAGTACGGTAAGGCATGACGCCATAAGAGTTGCACTAACCCCCTTAAAATACTCTCCCACATGAGCCTCTCGCCCTACACAAAGAAAAACAGGCATAAGTTTGCCAATCGTTCCCAAATAGAGAGCTCCCTTTTCTTTTGGCTCTCCCACAGAAGGCTCTGTATTCAAACAGGCTATATATTGAAGACCCTTCTCTTCTCTAAAACGACGAAGCCACGGTACAACACTTCGCATGCCGGAAGACATGTTTTCTTCGTCACATACGGCAAGAAACAACAGGTTTGCACCAAGCTCCTCTCTGGCCTGAGCGTACATCTTCATACATGCCATTTCCAATGCCAAGCCATACTTCATATCGGCAATACCACGACCAAAAAGATACTCACCACTCTCTAGATCTCGTCTAACATCGGAAGGCAACATTTCCTTTTGAATTCGAGCCATATACTCTTGGGGCTCAAAAGCCCAAGAAGCAAGTGAGCCAAACCCTTCTGTTCCTACCACATCAAAGTGACCTGTAAGAATAATGGTTTGGCTACACGAAGGGAACGCTTCAAGAAAAGCTCCCACACAAAAGCGCTGCAAAGGGTCATTTTCTACTGGAATCATGACTATATGTTCAGGATGAGATTGGAAGTAGGGTAAAGAAGCTACCCACTCATATATATAATGCCCTACATTGTTTTCTTCTCCCGGCAATGTGGTAACGCTCGGAAAAGAAACTAGCTTTAGGCACAAGGACAGAAGTTCAGGTGGGGACGGAACTAATTGTCCCATGAGTTTTATTCCCTCCTATTATCCCTTTCCCCATGCGTTACTGTCACAGGAAGAGGAGCCGCTGCATCAAGATGAATGTCCATTTGAGGGAAAGCAATGGAAACTTTTTGCGTTTCAAAAAGATCAAGTATTTTATAACGCAGATCGCTTTGCACCTTAAAACGAGCCGTTTGGCGCATGTCCAGCCAAAAATAGAGATCGAACTCAAGAGCACTGGTACCGAAATTTCGGAACACTACATAGGGTTCTGGCATAGAAAGCACATTAGGATGAGACGTTGCTGCCTGAAGAAGAAGCCTCTCTACGTCCTTTACTGGAGAGCCATAAGCCACGCCAACGCTTACAACCCCTCGAAGCAACTGATCGGAAAGATTCCAGTTTATAATTCGATTCTCCAAAAAATATCGATTCGGAACAAGCACGTCTACATTATCAAAAGTACGGATTCTGGTAGAACGTGCCCCTATCTCTTCAACTGTACCGAGAACATCATCAACCTGCACCACATCTCGTAGTCTGAAGGGTTTGCTCATAAAGAGAATCAAACCGCTGATAAGGTTGCTGAAAAAATTTTGAGCGCCAATGCCAAGGCCAAGAACAAGAGCACCACCTAGAAAGGCAAAAGCCGTTAAAGGAATATTTACCATATCTAAAGCCATGAGGACAAAAAGAAAGGTGAGGAAAAAGAAAAGCCCTTTCTGTATCGCCATAGCTGCGGTAGGGTCCATCTCAAATCGTTCAAGAAGACGCTTCGTAAACCACTTGGTCACTTTACGGCTTATAAGCAACCCCAAAAGTACAATAATAACTGCCAGGATCAATTTTTTAATTGTAATGGTATAGCCGTTCCCAGACCATAACTGGAAATTAAGAAACGCCAAAACCCTCTCACGACCTGCTGAAGAAACCTTTTCCGTGAGCGTTACCGACCCTAGTCGGCTGTCTACCTCTTCAAGCAAGCGATTATTGAGCATAGATACCCCTAGTAACCGAGACATATATTGGGTATTAAGTTCTGCCTGTTTTTTTAATCCATCGCTCTCTCTTTTCAGGAACTTCAACACTTGAGAACTTTCATTTTGAGAAGCATAAAGATTATTTACCGATAAAAGCCTCGATTGCAAGGAAATTTGTTTTTTCTGCAATCCAAGCAACAAGCTGTCGAGGTTTTTCTTTCGGACGTTCACATCTACTTGAAGTTTCACGAGCTCTTCCGTAGGAAGTTTTTTCTGCAGTAACCTATATCGAGCTTCCCAAATTTCTCTCGTCTCTTCCTCCCAGAGCCTCGCCTGATCTGTTTGGTCAAGGGCCGTCTGATAGTATGTCTGCCATACTTCTTTTTCCTTTAAGGCAGCCTTATATATATCTTTCTTTTCTCCTTCCGGCGCCGTCTCGAAGTGGGTTTGTGCGTTCACCAGTTCCTCTGTAGCTGTATTAAGGTCTTTCCTCAGCTCATCTGCCTGACGCTGAAGATCTGCTTCTCTCTCTTTTATCTGATCGATCTGCCTGTTCAGATCTGCCTCATCATATTGAAGATTTTGCCCAATCCATTTCAACCCATCAAGCAAATTTTTCTTGTCCATCTCTAAAAGATTAAGGCGGAGGCGGCTTTCTTCCAAGGACTTTTCTCCTGAGGCAAATAGCAAACGATCCCTTTCAAGCTGTAATTCTGCCTGTTGTTTCTCCCACTCGGAAGCCCCCCCATTTTGCAATGCCTCTTCCAAGGCTACGAGACGTTGTTCATCAACCCTTGCCCTATCGCGAAGAGAAGGGAGACTGCCTTCAACAAAACGTTGTCCATAACTTATAGTATCGATTTCCTGGGAAATAGGATCGAGGTGTTCTCTATAGCCCTCATAAAAACTAAGAGAGTAGGGAGGCTTTTTTTCTACGAAAGCAGCCACATCTCTCTTCATATCGCTCTGCCTACGGTCAAAATCAGCCTGCAATTGAGCAATACGATCTGAAAGAGACTGGAAACGCCGATATAGGGTCAACAGCGATTCAAAAAGGCCTAAACGCTCCTGAAATTGGAATGACGAAAGCCCACCTTGTTCCGATGTCAACTGTTTTTCTGAAGCTCGTAAACTATCAATATTCTTTTGTATCTCTTCTACTCGTGCCTGTACCTTCTCTACTGTATACGGAGATTCTTGAGATGTAGACTCTTCTGTGGCGAGCTGTGAAGGGAGCGAAGGGACTTGAGCCATAGCCGCAGACGCTAAGAATAGAAGGGATAGTACACTCAAAAGCATGAAGACATTTGCTGAAAAAAAGGTTTTTCTAAACACTGTACACCACTCCCGAAAGAAAAGGCGAACTCTACTCTAGGAAGAGTTCGCCTAAGGGAGAATTACTCATTCCCCTCGTTTGATCCAAAAAGTTCTTCAATAATATCTGCTACATGTTCCATCTTGGTAATTTTCGTCACATTGGAGCCACAGAAAAATAATCCTTCTTCCCAATTACCGAAGTAGGCATCCATAAGGGCTTGCGCAATGCAGAATGTCTTTTTCTCCGTACGATAACGGCAATGGGTTAGACAGTTAGCAATACACGGTTTTCTCCCTACTTCGCCGTTTAAGTACTTCTCTATGAAGGGAGACCGAATGGCTCGGCCCGGAAGACCTGCTGGACTCTGAATAATCACAACATCATCTTCTGTAGCGTCAATATATGCCTGCTTAAAACGATCTGATGCATCCCCTTCAAAAGTACAGGCGAAACGGGTTCCCATTTGCACGCCACTGGCACCAAGATCAAAAACATGTTCCACATCTTCCCTTGTCCAGATTCCTCCTGCAGCAATAATAGGAATCGGAGCTTTCAGCTCTTTCTCTAAATACTCTACTAACTCTGGTATTACTACATCCAGGGAAAATTCTGGATTCTCTACTTGCTCCATTTTTGTTACCCCAAGGTGTCCTCCTGCGTAAAGAGGCGTTTCCACTACAAAGCCATCAGGAAGACGATGGTACAAACGTTCCCACCGACGGGCCAGAAGACTCGCAGCCTTCGTAGAGCTGACAATAGGAACGAGCGCTACATCGGGGAAATCCTTGGTATAGTCAGGAAGCTTGATGGGCAACCCAGCTCCTGAAATAATAATATTGACTCCGCCCTCGCACGCAGCTCGCACGTGGAGTTCATAGTCAGTAAGGGCCACCATGCAGTTGACAGCGAGAACGCCCGACTCTCCTGTAATCTCTCGAGCTCGTATGAGCCCCTCTTTGACCGCTCTCTGATTAGCCTCAAAATAGTTATGACCGTTGTAATAAGGTTCAGTACAGGCTAACCCTACACTGGCAATCGTGCCGACCCCTCCATAACGCGCCACATGTCCCGCCAAATTCGGGCCGGATATAGCGACGCCCATCCCCCCCTGAACCAGGGGGTAACGCGGCTGATACTTTCCCACTTTTAAAACAGGAATGGAACGGCTCAACAACATCTCTCCTCTTTTAGCATAGATCTTGCCTTTGCTATTTTTAGACAAGCTTGCCTATTCTATCCTAAAAGGGAGACTCGCTTCAACAAAAGAATTCAAAAATAAAGTATCCATAGGCATTTACTTCGTAAGAATCACTTTATATCCACCTTCAAATTCGTCGATGGCAACGTTCCATTTCTGGCTTCGCCCAAAACGAGCCACATTTTCCCGAGATGTTACAGTGTCTACTAATATTTCCACCCGGCCACCAGTCAAATCTTTAAGAACTTTCCGCGTCTCAAGAACTGGCTGGGGACAAGAAAGGCCTCGAGCATCAACAATACGAGATTCGCTCATCTTATTTCCTCCTAATCCAATCTCTCTCGCATCATAAATCCAACGGCGAGACAGAAAATGAAGCCGACTATAACCGAAGATGGACCAAAAGCGCCTGTCCCTCCAGGAGAGCTAGCCAAGTTAAAGTTGTGGCTAAATGCCGCACCAACAAGCATTCCAAGCACAAAAACAGCAGCATCGCCATCACCTTCGCCACTCATAATAAACTGACGGCCAGGGCATCCGCCTGCTAACGTAAAGGCCAGGCCAGATACAACCATCCCCATAAAATTCCAAAGAGCATTGGAATGAGCCACAGGCTGTCCCTCAAAGCCAGGATGAAACTGTCCTAATGCTATATTCGCCACAAAAGCTACGACGATAAAAGCCAAAACTCCGTTAAATAGATGAGCATCTCGCAACATAATAAGATCACGAATAGCTCCTACTGTACAGAAACGGCTCCTCTGCGCCATCCATCCAACAATAAGGCCTACAGCAAGAGCCACCATAAGAGGAGCATGAGCTGCCCCCGGGCCCTTCTCCGAAAAAAAGATAGGGCCAGAACCTTCAGGACCAAAAGTTGGCGCCATAATAAGCAAAACAAGAAGAGCCACAGCTGCTATGGGCATAAACAGGCCTGATGGTTTCGCTGACTCATAAGAACGCCCCAGACTAAAGCCCTTCCACAAGAAAACAATACCAATACCTATGCCCGCAACAAGACCGGCAATGCCAGCAATGGCATTCCAATCTCCTCCGGCTAACCGGAGATACGCTCTCCATGGGCAACCGAGAAAAACTAAAGCCCCTATCATCGCAAACATGCCCAAAAAGAAACGGATCACTGGAGAAGACCCGCTGCGAGGAACATATTCGCGATACGCAAGAGCTGAAATGAAAGAGCCGAGAATAAAGCCGGCTATTTCCGGACGAATATACTGAACTACACCTGCCCGATGAAGCCCTAGAGCACCAGCTATATCTCTGGTAAAACATGCGACACAGATTCCCATGTTGCCCGGATTTCCCCAATGCACCAGAAGAGCGGCAAGAAGCCCAACAACCCCGCCTGTGATGATAGGTCCAATGCGAGACATGAGAAGGGAATTAAGACTTTTCATACAAAGCACCTCTCTCATTAAGAAGATTAAAGCTGCTATTAATATAGCTAACCGGTATTTATTTTATTACTTTTATTAATATTTATTATTACCACTATCGAAGATTTTATGCAACTCGACACTATTATTTTCCGATTCTTTGCTATTATTAATATAGGTTGAAGTTCTGATCCTCACAAAGGAAGGTGAAGACAAGGATATGGCTGAACAACAATTAGTAGTGTTTGCTCTTGGCAGCGAAGAATTTGGCATCGACATCTCACAAGTACGAGAGATCGTCAGGACTCAGGAAATTACGAAAATTCCTCAAGCTTCGAATTTTATTGAAGGGATTGTAAACCTCCGCGGGCAGATTGTTCCTATCGTAGATTTATGCAAGCGTTTTGGAATTGGGAACACAACTGTGGAAGATGACGGACAGCGACGAATTATTGTTGTCAATATGGAATCTCAGATGGTAGGGATTCTCGTAGACGGGGTCAGTGAAATTCTGCGAATCCCAGACGGCGCAGTAGAGACACCTCCCCAAATGATCGCCATGGGAATGAATCGGGAATTTATTACCGGTGTTGCTAAAGTTGAGAAACGCCTGATCATCATTCTCGATCTTAACAAGGTTTTTTCTTTTGAAGAGCAAGCGGAGCTTAGCGAAGTAGAAACCACCGCATAAAAAAAGAGGGGAGCTTGAAATGCACCTCCAAATGCTGGCTTCTTTGTCCAACTTTTGGAGAGCTGAACAGCTCCTCCTCTTTTCCTTTTCTATTTCTATAAAAGGGCAAGTTGTGCCTCTACATGCTTCATGGCTTTCTCGATAAAAGGAAGCAACTCCTTCTCTTTTTGAAGCTGATCTACAATCCAGGAGAGACTTCCCGCTTCTTCAAGCATCTGAAATGTTTGAGGATAATTGATATCGAATACCCAACTCAATTGTAATGCAAGGAAATCTGTTAATGAGTGGACTTTCTTATAAGAGGCTTTCCCAGTAGACACTAAATCCTCCAACAGATCTGGAGAGACTGGCACTTCCTCTTTCAGTCCTGGAGAAAGTTCCTGCACTTTCCCCTCTTTTATACATTGTCGAATTAAGGCTAAGATATCGATCTTATCCGCATCCCTTACAAGTTGACATAGAGTCCGTTCCTCAGGAGACAACGTGTCTGCAATATCCATTTTGTTATGGTAACGGATTCCTTCGAGAAGAATTTTTTTAGTTGAGGGGGAGATTCCAGACCAAGGGAAAGAACGTTCAAGGATGGTTACTCCTGCATCCCCGTGGTCTATAGAGCTTCCATCAGAAAAGGTACCATAGTCTCGATATTGAGGGAATCGCCCTATATCATGGAGCAACCCAAGAACGTCTGCTATGCGAACTGCGTCTCCTTCCCATTCAAGGGCCGTGGCGAGAGAACCACTATTCGCCTCCACTCGATAACTATGTTCCTTTTTCAAAAGAAGCAGATGGGGAAGATCGCCTTCTGGAGTGGCAAAATCCGCAACAAAATCTTCAAACCATTTTCGGGCAAGGATAAGATGCTCTACCTTCATAGGAATATCAACCTTCTTCACGCAGCGAGTATATAGATGGCTATTATACCGTACATATAGAGTAATTAGGCCTGCATTAACAGTCTAATATAATGTAGAATATAGTGTAGATTATAGTATACGTTACATAAATATAGACTCGAAAGGGGAGCTGAACGAATGAAAAAAAGTTACCTCCTTTTTTTGTTAGTTACTCTTTCTATCTTTACTTACAATTATGTTGCCCTGGCTTCGGAAGTTCAACCTCTTTGGCAATTTGAGGCCAGTACTCCTCTTACTGGAACGCCTGCAGCTGCAAACAACACCGTCTACATAGGTGATGAAGGTGGATCTGTCTACGCCCTAGATGGAGAGACAGGAGCTTTGATATGGCAATATCTAGCAGGGACATCTATCAACGGTTCTCCAGCTATAAACGATACCACTCTTTTTGTCGGGGGAACTGACGGAAGAATCTTTGCTCTTAATCGGGGAACAGGAAACTTGCTATGGCAAACTCTGGTCGGGACCGACTTGGGACCAGGCGCTATATGGGGATCTCCTATATACGGTTCTGATCTTCTCTTTGCAGGCAGTGCTGATGGGCGAATATATGCCTTTGACCCTACCACCGGTGCTGTTCTATGGACCTTCGATACTGGCAGGGAGCTCCGTTCCACACCTCTCTACCATGAAGGACTCCTCTACGTGGGAGATCATACAGGGAAATTTCATGCTCTCGACCCCAAAACAGGAAAAAGGCAGTGGGGCGGCGGATCTGGTGGTCCCATTGACACGGCCTCCACAACATGGAAGGGATTTATCTACTTCGGGAGCTGGGATGGTCGTCTTTCCTCAGTAAAAATAAAGGGGATCATTCCCCAGTGGAAGTACAATGCCGGCGCGGCTATTACTACATCAGCCATTCCTGCAGATGGGCGGCTCTTTTTCGGAACTCAAAACGGAGTATTTCACGCTATAGATGCCATCACGGGGCAACGACTCTGGACCTTCGCCCTTGATGGAGCCGTTCATGCAAATCCTGTAGTAGATAATGGGATTGTTTACATTGGAACCGATACGGGGAAAATTATTGCTCTCTCAGCGGGAAATGGGCAAGAAGAATGGACCTATCAGACAGGGCGGGAGATTCTTGCCTCTCCTGTTGTTTATAACGGAATTCTCTATGTTGGCAGCATGGATGGCAAGGTATACGCCTTCAGGATACGTTAATAAAAGTGCACCTCGAAAGTTGGACATCGATTCCAGCATTTGGAGGTGCACTTCGCTTTTTTGAATACGCTCTCTTTCTTTTTCTTTAAAGATTTCGAGCATCTCGAGCCAAAGCTCCAGCTCGATCGGTTTTTTCCCAGGCAGGCAGAGGATCGAGATCGATACGCCCCATATGGCCATAGGCAGCAAGTCGACGATATTGCGGACGGCGCAAGTCCAGGTCTCGAATCATTGCGGCAGGCCTGAAATCGAAATGCCGCTCTACAAGATCTGTCAACACCTCGTCAGAGAGTTTCCCTGTCCCGTACGTATCTACCATAATTGAAACTGGCTCAGCTACTCCAATAGCATAGGCAACCTGAATCAGACATTTTTCAGCCAACCCGGCTGCAACTACGTTCTTCGCTGCGTAGCGAGTCATATAAGCGCCAGAGCGGTCAACTTTCGTCGGGTCTTTACCTGAAAAAGCCCCGCCCCCATGAGGAACCCAACCGCCATAGGTATCTACAATAATCTTGCGCCCAGTAAGACCTGAATCAGCCATAGGGCCACCCTTTACAAAACGACCGGTAGGATTGATAAGAATGCGAGTCTCCGGTTTCAGCAGGTGCTCCGGAATAATAGGGGTGATAACATGCTCTATAATGTCTCCCCGAATTTGAGCTTCTGTTGCTCCTGGATGGTGTTGAACTGACACTATAATTGTATCTGCCATAATGGCATGACCATCAACATACTCAAGAGTAACCTGAGTTTTCCCGTCTGGACGGAGGTAGGGGATGGTTCCGTCTTTTCGAACCTGCGCCACGCGCCGAGCCAAACGATGGGCAAAAGCAATGGGCATGGGCAAGTATTCTTCAGTTTCATTACAGGCATAGCCCACCATCATCCCCTGATCACCAGCTCCTGTTCTGGAGAGCTCTACCTCTCTTGCCTCTTCCTGGCTTCGAGCCTCAAGAGCCGTATTGACGCCCTGAGCTATGTCGGGAGACTGCTCGTCAATGGCAGTAATAACAGCACACGTATCGCCATCAAAACCATATTTAGCTCGAGTGTAACCGATTTCTTTCACTATATCTCTAGTAAGTTTAGGAATATCCACATATGTAGTAGTGCTAATCTCTCCAGCCACTAACACCAATCCTGTCGTTACGAGAGTTTCGCAAGCTACCCGCCCCATGGGATCATCAGCCAGAATTGCATCGAGCACGCCATCAGAAATCTGATCTGCAATCTTGTCTGGATGCCCCTCTGTGACTGATTCCGACGTAATTAAAAATCTTCTGTCTGCCATTTAGCGACCTCCAATTATAAAGATATCAAAAAAGGACCCATTCCAAGAGGAAGGGCCCTTTTAAAACACAAAAAGTAACGCTCATTCCTCTCTTATCATCCAGCCTTTCGGCTGCTGGTATTGGCACCGTACCTTATTATTTCAGGCAGGTTGCCGGGCTTCATCGGGCCAGTCCCTCCACCTCTCGGGATAAGAGATTCATTTATAAAGTTTCACAAAACTAACTTTAGTATTATAAAGGATTTTCCCAAGGTGTCAATAAGTGTTGTTGAGGCTCATGTAGATGGGGCAGAGTTTCGTTCCGTTTACTTAGACCCCATGTGCATGCCATCGATTCTCACACGAGTTTTTTCTATAGCTTCCAATCAATAGCTTTTTGCTGAATTGTCCACAACTTATTATAGAGATCGTCTCTTTCAATTAATTCATTATGGGTTCCCTGTTCAACCACGTTGCTGTTGTCTAGCACTATAATTTTATCTGCATTTTTTACAGTTTTTAAGCGATGAGCAATAACAATAACCGTTCTTCCAGTAATTAATTCTCCTATGGCTTTTTGAACTTCCACTTCGTTCTCTGGATCAAGAGATGCTGTCGCCTCATCAAGCAAAACCACGGGAGCATTCTTGAGAATTGCACGGGCAATAGATACACGTTGCTTTTCTCCTCCTGACAAAGTGCAGCCACCCTCACCTACCATAGTATCGTACCCCTTCGGCAACGCCATAATGGAATCATGGCAACATGCCTTTTTTGACGCTTCAACAACCTCTTCGCCAGTGGCATTACTTTTACCAAAACGGATATTATTGCCTATCGTAGGGAAGCCGGCGGCGCTATTACCCAGGATAAAACTGGTAGCGAGAAACAAAACAATAGGGAAAAGATCTGGAGTATGTCAAAAGCTCGTTTATGACCCAGGCCTTGGTTGCAGGAGTTGACGCAGATGTGGCTAAGGTCAACGCTTCTCTTTTCGAGGCACGAGCGAAGGATCTCCTTGGCCGGTATGGGACCAATCCCAGAGAGTGGTACGACAGGATAGGCCTTCAGATCGATGAGGGGTCGCTTGGAATTGATAGCGACGGCGTTTCGTACAACCAGGACGGGGCCATCAATCTCAACGATAATTTTTATAAGTGGTTCGGCGACTCGAAGGTGGTTGACGAAGAGGGCAAGCCACTCATTGTATATCATACGGGAACGATGGATGATTCTTATGACATTGCTAAATCCAGAAGCTACAATGGTTCTCCTGATTACGAAATCCCTGGAATATATTTAACAGCCGACAAACAGGAAAGCCAAGACTATGGTTCTTCGGGCCAGACAAAAGAGCTTTATGTTTCGATTAAAAACCCATATAACGAAGATACAACAGCCTTACATGACAGGTTAGGTACATGGCGTAAGGTTATGGATTATTTAATTGAACAAGGGTATGACGGAGTTATTGATGATGAATCCGGTGAGATTATTGCTTTTTCTCCTAACCAGATCAAGTCCGTCTACAACGAAGGTACGTGGAGCCCTAATAATACCAATATCTATATGCAAAATCAGGCGGAGACACGACTACGACAGGATATAAAGGCATGGGGAGAGACGGTGGACTCCTTCCTAGCGGGGAAGCAAAAACGAACTGTCCCAATGCATGTGATGACGACGCCTCTAGTATTTCATCTAGTAGGAGCAGAAGTACTGCCCGTCTCCATACGTTGCAGTGTTGTAGAAAAGATTCTACGCACCAAACATAATATTCCTGCTGAAACATTGAAACAGGTCCCTGGGGCATTGGCTGACCCACTTATGATTTTCGATTCGGCAACAGTTTCTGGCAGCCTAGTTGCTATGGTGGAATTAAAAGATCCCGATGGTGCAACTCTCGTGGTGCCTTTACGACTTAACAAGAGACAGGAAGGGTATGAAGTTAACGAGATTTCTAGTGTTTATGGAAGAAAGCTGTATGGTACTCAGAAGCCAAACAACCAGTGGTTTATTAATCAAGTAGAAGAAGGTCGGTTGCGTTACATAGACACAAAAAAAAGCTCCGCCTGGCTCGATGCAGCCGGGCTATGCTTGCCCGGTGAAGGAGCCTCGCGGGGCCTAGAGAGCTATCAACTCTCTAATAAAATTGTAAAGACAAAAGCTGACCTTGTCAAACTAAAACAACAATTCCCATGTAGATGGGCCAACGTTTCGTTCCATCTTTTACTCTTACTGGTTTGTGTATTTGACTTCCCTAAAAACTATTATTAAGCTAAACTTGTTTTATGAAATTTTTAATATATAAGGACATGGTATGAAATGTCTCCATAATTCTTAAAATAGAACGTAATTTTCTTTAAAAAAGAAATTTATCCCACTAAAAACATCCAGCAAAATTTTCTATTTCTTATGATGAGAATTGAGATGTCGAAAGTAAAAGACGCATTCTCAGCGTAACATTTTTTATTTTTCTATAAGGTAGTTTTTCCGCTTGACTTATATTTAAAACGGATTATAATTTTTTTAATTTCTAAGAGAGATGGAAATAATATAAGTCAAGCGGAAAAGATAAGTGACTTTTTTACTTCCTACAAGGGATAGTTTATTTTCTCTTTTTGCAGAGTTCAAAAAATAGTAATCCTTCGTTAAACGAAATCTACTTCTAATCAGGCGAAAGTTGATCAAAAAACACACATGAAGTTCTGAGTTTGTTGTCATTAGATAATCCTAAATACTCAGATTACAACAAAAAGCACGCTTTAATATTAATGTGTCGGTGAAAACAAGAAGCTTGGAGGTTTTGCTAATGAAAATATGCCTTCTTTTTGACATTGCCGAAGGAAACGTCTTACGACTTAAACAACAACATCAGTATCAAATTCAAGCTATGGTATACAACCTTCTCGATAAAGAGTATGCTCGTTTTTTACACAATGAAGGGTTTATTTATGAAGGGAAACGTCATTTTAAATTATTTTGTTTCTCAAAACTTTTTGGGAACGGCCCTATAAAACGAGAAAAAGACTTTTTATATATTCCTTCCCCCGTGAAACTTTCAATAACCTCTCCTGTTAACGCCATTCTTGAACAACTTGCTAATAATGCTCTTTCCCTAGGAGAAATAAGACTAGGAAATAATTTCCTTCAATGTAAAGAAGTAACTGTTGAAAACCCCCAAGCAGAATCAGAAGAGATACTAGTACAAACCCTCTCTCCAATAGTCTGCTACTCTACCCTTAAAAAATATGACGGAAGCGATTTTACTCACTATCACTCTCCTTACGACCAAGAATTCGGAGAACAAATACATGCAAATCTCATAAAAAAATTCACTCTAATAACATCAGAAAAAAGTGAACTAAATCAAACAATAAAAATAGAAAAATTGGGACGGATATGGGAATCGATAAGATTTTTTAGCCCTGAAGACAACAGACCAATCAAGGGGTGGAATGGCAACTTTCGACTTACAGGTTCTCAAGAACTCTTACAAACAGCTTTAGACGCTGGTCTCGGTGCAAAAAATAGCTCTGGATTCGGATGTGTTGAACTTGTAGAACGAGAAAGGAGGTATAAATAATTGGGATTTGTTAACGCCACCTATGAATTAGGTAAATTAGTTTCAAATAAATTAAACGACCCTGAATTTATAGATATCGAAAGTTATTTACAACTCCCCATGCCCGTAATCGAAGACAAAGAAAGATCAGGTAGAGTAATTAGAATATGGCTTAATGTAACAGACAGCACCGCAGAATGTATCAGAGAACCAACAGGGGCAGCAACCCCATGGAATTTCTCCCCCATATATAAATTGGGAAAAAGTTCGGCCAATTCACTCTCTGATTTAATTGGAACTAAAGGATCTTGGCAAGAAGACAAAACAGAACTTATTGAAAATAAAAACGATTTTAACATGCAGGAAGTTTATATAGAACGAGACAATAAAATTCGCCCAATTTATAACAAAAATACAGGCTCTAACCCAGTGGATTCCAATGATGACGACTTCATTCTCTGAATCCCCTCGTTTAGGAGGAACTCTTGTCTGGTACTTTACTATATGCAAACGAGAGGTGTGGCTCATGGCTCGAGGAGTAGAACCAGACAGAGATGACGAATTTCTCGCTTTGGGGCGACTTATGGATAAGACAACTTATAATCGAGATCGACATTGCATTGACTTCGGAAATAGCAAATTCGACATCATGCGCGAAGAAAAAGGAACATTAGTAGTAGGAGAAATTAAAAAAAGTAGTCGTTCCATTGATGCCGCACGATTACAACTAGCACACTACCTTTATGAACTCCAAAAAAATGGAGTCGAAGCTAGAGGGGAATTATTATTCCCAAAAGAGAAAAAACGCGAAGAGGTGCTACTCTCAGAAGAACTAAAAACGCATCTTGACCAAGTTTATCAAGAGATTATTGCAATATCGTCCCTTGAAGCCCCTCCTTGTGCGAAAAAATGTAAGTACTGTAGAAACTGCGCTTACAATGAATTGTGTTGGAGCTGATAAAAATGGGAAAAACACTCTATGTACTTTCGTCAGGAGAACTTAAACGAAAAGAAAATACCATTATTATAGAAGGTTCAGAGGGTAGAAAATTTATTCCTGTAGAAACAACAGACGAAATGCTTATTTTCGGAGAAGTAGATTTAAACAAGCGTTTTTTAGAATTTTGTACTGCCAATAAAGTAATGCTGCACTTTTTTAATCACTATGGATATTATCAAGGAACATTTTACCCCCGTGAACACATGAATTCAGGGGCTGTAATCCTTGCCCAAGCTAAACATTGTCTTGATGACTGTAGAAGGCTTTTTATAGCTAAAAAGTTTGTAACAGGTGCTATAGAAAACATGAAGAAAGCATTGCAATATTATTCTCGACGTGGAAATATTGAGCTTGATTCCATAATTGAAAAACTCACTGTTTTTAGTAATTATGCAAAAGAACAAATTGGAATATCAGAACTTATGGGAATAGAAGGCAATGCACGAGATTGTTATTACACAGCTTTTGATCTAATAACGGGTGGAGGTTCCTTCTCTATGAAAAAAAGAAGTAGAAGACCCCCTCAAAATCGTATAAATGCTCTTATAAGTTTCTTAAATTCTATGTGCTATGTCACAACTTTAGCACAAATTTACAAAACACATATTGACCCCCGCATAGGTTTTCTTCACGAAACTAACTTCCGCCGTTTCAGCTTAAACTTAGATATAGCAGAAATATTTAAACCAATAATTGTAGACAGACTCATTTTTTCTCTTTTAAACAAGAAAGAAATTCAAGCGAAGCACTTCGGAGCTCAGTCTGGGGGAGGAATATACCTTTCAGAAAAAGGGCGGCCTATAGTTTTAAAAGCATGGGAAGAACGTTTAAATTCTACTATTGAACATCCTCGTCTTAAAAGAAATGTAAGTTATCGAAGCCTTATTAGAATGGAAGCGTACAAAATTGAAAAGCATATACTCCACGATGAGGAGTATCAACCTTTTGCCATGAGGTGGTAAGCCATTTTTGTCTTAATGATTTATGATGTAGGTGTAAAACGAGTCAATAAAGTTTTAAAAATAGGTCGAAAATATTTAAGCTGGGTACAAAATTCTGTCTTAGAGGGAGAGCTTACTCCGGCAACTTTTACTGCTCTTAAAATTGAAGTAAACAAAATCATTAAAGACGATTACGATAGCGTAATCTTTTATGTATGGAGAACAGAACGATATACTTCAAGAGAAATTATGGGCAAAGAAAAAGGTGGCGCGAGTATCTTTGTATGATTGTGTCGACCCCCAATAGCGCTAAAATCACGGGAGATCGACACAATCTTTTTTCTAGCAGCAAATCCAGTACTCATCAATATAAAGACTATATACATGCACCTTGAAAACATAATATTGATTCCTTCGACAAAATACGCAAATATAGTAGAATGAAGGGGGGTAAACGCTTTTCTAACTTCCTATAAGGGATGGAAACCAGTCTCCTTTCGCAAGCTATCTATCCGCCACGCTGGCTTTTCTAACTTCCTATAAGGGATGGAAACAAAATATTCCAGATGCAATGTGGTACATCGTAGGCACTTTTCTAACTTCCTATAAGGGATGGAAACTTAATTTTAGATGCGTACTCTATTCGAGCCCTTTGAACTTTTCTAACTTCCTATAAGGGATGGAAACCCGTTATATGCGCTATAGATCGCGAGAATATCGAGAGCTTTTCTAACTTCCTATAAGGGATGGAAACATAATCGTGCGATCTCAAGATCGAGCCGCCTTTTGCTCTTTTCTAACTTCCTATAAGGGATGGAAACTCCCCAAGCGACGAAATAACGCGTAATGCAGTGTTGCTTTTCTAACTTCCTATAAGGGATGGAAACATGGTATTGTCCTTGCATCATCATTTTTGGTCTTGTACTTTTCTAACTTCCTATAAGGGATGGAAACTACATCATTACCTTACCTCCTCATACTCCTCATCCACTTTTCTAACTTCCTATAAGGGATGGAAACAAGATGGCCAGCACTCCCACCCAGATGATGGAGGGGATGCTTTTCTAACTTCCTATAAGGGATGGAAACTAATATCCCGGCTCGTAGCGGTAGGCTTTTTCGTTGCTTTTCTAACTTCCTATAAGGGATGGAAACTATGATTGAACGTACCTATTAGCAGGTAGGCCAAAACTTTTCTAACTTCCTATAAGGGATGGAAACTCAAGCCAGTACCGCTCACGGCGGTACTGCTCCCCGCTTTTCTAACTTCCTATAAGGGATGGAAACCGGTGCCTCTAGAAACCAGAACGCCGTCAGATCGCACTTTTCTAACTTCCTATAAGGAATGGAAACTTCGCGATAATATTTTCCTGCGCTTTTTTCCACGCTCTTTTCTAACTTCCTATAAGGGATGGAAACTTGTAATAATTGGGATCCTTTGTATCAGCTTTTACTCTTTTCTAACTTCCTATAAGGGATGGAAACTTACTATAGGCACTTCTTATGCTTGGTCTCTTTTGTACTTTTCTAACTTCCTATAAGGGATGGAAACACTTTCCCATACATGCTAAGATGTATGGAAGTAACTTCTTTTCTAACTTCCTATAAGGGATGGAAATATAGTTCATGGAGTTCTCTTATTTTTTAACTTATTAAAATTCCTATAAGGGATGGAAGTATATTTATTAAAGGCTGATAAGGAATATTTACGCCTAGTTTTAAATTCATAAGCGTCAGCCTTTAATAAATTGTAATTTTGTTTGTATGTTTTTATAATTAAAGATTGTTTAGTTACGCCCTATCAACTAAATAAAAATTCCCCTCTAAAAACAACTGTTTATTTAAAAGATCGTTTCAAATTTGAGTTTTATTAAGTTTATGATATACTTAATGGTACATGGAGTTAGCTAGACATTACACTCGCAATTATAATACAATTATATCTAATTGTAAGAGAAGTGAAAGCATTACATATTTCATTAGTTTTTTCGACAAAGAATAATTTATATATTCGTCTTTTATGCAGCAACCATAATTCGCTTCAAGCGATGGTCTGCTGTAGGCCCCAGATCTGGCGGCGTTTCTGCACAACAGGGGCTACATCCAGGGCAAACGTCACTTCAAGCTCTTCTATTTTTCCTGGATCTTCGGCAGAGGGGAGATCCGGTGCGAGGGGAACCATATACTGATTTCCCTTCCGCTAAGGCTGATGATCGCGTCGACGGAGAGGGAAATTCTGGAGGATCTTGCCAACGGATCGCTCACGAAGAGACACATAAGGCTGGGCAACAATCTGTTGGATTGCACTGGTGTGACGGTTAAGAATCCTATGGTGGAGAGGATTTAGGTTTTCGTCCGCACGCTGTCGCCCATTCTCTGCTATTCGGCGAGAAGGAGCCCGGGAGGGGGATGATACTGGAACGCGTCTCGAAAGTACATCAACACATCGACTTTTTCCGTATGAGCAACCGTTATCCACTGAAGAGCTGGAACGGCGTTTTCCGCCTGAAAGGACCAAAAGCCCTACTGCAAAAGGCCGTCGATTGCGACCTGGGAAGCAAGAACTCTGCGGGTTTCGGCTGCGTAGAGGTCGCTGAGAAGGGGAAAAGAAAGGAGGAATAGAGATAATGCTGATCTCAAATCTGATGAGTCTTGGGCGACCACTCTTGAAAGGAGGAATGTCACCAAGAGAGCTATTGGAACTGATTTCGGATATCAAAAAGCCTAACGTAAAAAGTTTTTTCTCTAATATTCTGGTTATTGAAATTGACATGAGGAAAGAATTCAGATGTATGGCACTTGAGCCTATACAATGGGGGAAATATGTTTATCCATCGCAAAAGAACAAAAAGCAGATTTTTCAACCAGACCTGAGCAATGCTGCAGCGCTTCCATTTGTGTGGTCTTCTGGAGGAAATCCAGTAAAACCCCAGGGGGCGTACGGAGTTCCTGTTTATCTTACTTTCGAGAAAAGTTGGAAAGATGAGCTTCAGAAAGGGGTGGATGGTACTAAAAAGTTTCTAGAGGGCCGCATTGATCGAACAATTGATATGCAGCTTTCCACGGAACAGCTAAAAATCGTTGCGGAGAAACTCCACGAAGCGTCATTTAAGGTCCATTCTCGAGGAAAAGAAAAACTGCTTGGTCTCATTGTGCTAGCAAGTTTGAGGGAAGATGGCCCCTTCATCCTTTCGGATCATAAACCATTGCCTGGGGACCGAAAACTGGCGCTGATTGGCCCTAGTAAACTACATCAAGGTAAGTTTATCGTGGCAGATCTATATAAAATGCTGGAATGTTTTTGGCAAGCTAAAATTCGAGAGGGGGCCGAAAAGGGAACGATGAAAGATTCTTCCTGCTATTTCTGTGGCAAGAAGATGGATCTAGTATCTGCATATTGTAAGTCGTGGTCTTGGTTCACCACAACATGGGGTTGTCCTCTTCCTATGGAGTTGAAGGAAAGGGAGCTTGTGAAATCGATTGCCATGTGTCCGGAATGTTATAAGGCCTTTACGTGCGGGGCATGTGCGTTCGACAGGTTGACCCGACCGCTGGATATCTTTCTAGTCAAGGAGATATTCTCTCCAGTTGCCAGCGCTGGAGGAAAGGAATCGGTTAGACAGGGGAACTCCGTGGAAGAAATTCAGGGGTGTGCCTACGTCGTACCGTTAATGGACAAGACTCTTGATGATGCAGGCTTGTCAGATGATTTCGCCGAGAGTGTTCTCATGATGATGGAAGGGGAGACTCCAGGGGACAAACTTTCAACTCACATAAAGAAAGTTACTGGCTTCGAAAGTAGTTTGCCTGATGATTTTGACAGGCAGGGTTTTTTAATTAACCTGGTCTACTATTCTGGCGATCTCTCAAGGGGCGATATTCATCTCAGAGCAATGATAGAGGATATTCTTCCTTCCACTCTTACGAGGCTGGATAGATTGACGGGAACCATGATGGAGTATGCAGAGAGTACGGCTAATAGCCTCTTTGGTAAATTAAGCGATAAATATGCTTCATTTGTGCGTAACAGATATTCATCGATTCCCTGGTTGTTGGTCAACGCCTACGGCGGTCCATATATCTGGGATAGTTTGCGAAAGGTGCTTTATCAACGTTCTCTTTCGCGTAAACGTTTCATTGGAAATGTGGTTCGGAGGATGTCTGATTTAGCTGTTAAGTTGCCAGATAGTTTGTGGAGGCTTCAGGAAGAGGTTTTGTTCTATCTCGTCTTTTCCCGTTTCTTGAATGAATATGATCGGGAAATATCAGGTTGCGGAGGTGATGTTACCGTGAGGGACTGGAAAGAGTTGTCCAAACTGGTTAGTGGGGATGACCCAGGGGAAATGAATTTCACGGATTGCGAGGAATTAGGGTTTGCTGCTGGATGGGCGGTTAAAAATTTTTCAAGTCAATATTGGCATGAAAGCAACAAAAAGGATTTCATCAAACATCGTGTCATGACCTTTGGCAGCAGGCTTAAACCGGAGGTCATATGGAAAAGAGCACTGGTGCCCATGAATGAGTATGCTCTTCAGAGAAATATTCATATGACAAGCAATGCAAAAGATTTGCTGGCTCTGGTTCTCCTGGAGTATGGCAGATTGAAGGATGATATCAGGGGGAATGAGGATAACTTTATGGCCGCTTTCTGGGCCGGCTACACGTTGAATCGTAAAAATTCAGAGGGAGGGAAGAATTAATATGGCGACAGCAAAAAGTTCTGAAATTCTGTTTGTAAAGTGTGTCAAGGACGGTATCCCAAATAGAGACCCTTTGAACGACAGCGATGCCAGACGCATATTTGGCGAGGATGACGGACGAATTTCCCTTTCCGATGTGAGCATAAAGAGAGATGTGAGGGATTACATGCTGGCCCGCTATCCGGATGGCGGAGATGATAAAAAACATTTTATTTTCTGTCGCGAGGAGCGAACAACAGACAACAAGTTGCTGGGACGGCAAAGTCTTGCCGAGACAATTCTGGAAAGGGCAGGTAAAAGCAATGCTGAGAGCAAGGCAAAAGCTTTGATGGAAAGTACTTTTGATGTTAGGACCTTTGGTGCCGTCTATAGCGTTAGTAAAGAGAGTTTTCACCAGACTGGTCCTGTACAGTTTGGTTGGGCCCATTCGCTTCATCCAGTCGAGACTAAATATGTACAGGGGACAGTGGTTATGCCCAGCAAGGATGCGAAGATTACGGAAGAGGGAGAAAAGGAAGGAGCTTCGCAGGGCACGATTTGGACCAGTTACATCCTTCCCTTTGCCGTATTTGCCATGCCCGGAGTTATAAATGCCAGCATCGCAAAAGATACTGGAATGACCGAAGAGGATGTAGATCTTTTGCTGGAAGGATTGTGGAGGGGAACCCAACAGAGGCAAGCCAGAGGCAGGGGAATGCAGCAACCTGTATTTTTGCTCCACGTCGAGTATAAGGATTCTTTTTATAGAATAGGATTTTTGGAGGATTACATTAAAATTAAGCCCGAACGTGACGCGTGGCTTGAAGGTAATTCTCCTACGGCCCTTTCCCAGATCAATTTGGATGTATCGGCTTTGGTCGATTTGCTCGATGAGCATAGGGACGATATCGCCAGAGTAAGGCTTGCCTGTAACCCGGCACTCATGATTGATGGAAATATTAAGGCAGAGACTCTGGACCTAAGATAGACTCCGGAATCATTGTGCAAAGGGAGGTGATCTCGGTTGCAAGTGTTGATATTCGAGCTGAAGGGGAAAATGGGACATTTCCGCAGACCTGATACGACAGGAACACACGCTACATATCCCTTTATTTCAAGAACGGCGCTTCATGGTCTGCTTGCCTCTATCTTAGGGCTGGAGATGTTGGATGGGAATAACTTTATGGCCTTGCGTCTTATGACTCCCGTTTATACCTGTACGCAGGAGATGTCCATGATGGGAAAGGGATTTGAGAAGGGGGGTAAGGACTCCTTTAACAGGCCCACAGCAGTGGAGTTCGTTGTCAATCCTCATTACCGAATTTACTACACGGGCAAGTATCTTAAAGATCTTGTTGGAAAGCTGTCAGGCAATGAAAGTCATTACCATACCTATCTTGGTTGCGCCTATTGTTTGACCTTCCCAAAGTTTGTTGATGTGGCGAGAGGAATCCTCATTTCAGCTATGGGGGAAGTCTCAACAAGGACAATAGTTCCAACAAATGCCATATCTTCACTGAAGTTCAGAGAAGGAACCTGCTATAGCCGGGTGAGCGGGATGCAATACCGTTATCTTGGAGGGCGAAGATTCGATGGTACGATAAATTTCATCTACAACGACGAGAATAGGTCCATTGAATTTGTACCCGCTGTTCCGAATGAAGGCAAACCGGTATCCTTCGTAGATGTTTCTGGAGAAACAATATGTCTTTGGTGAAGCCACTTTCTGAATGTGTTGCGCGTCCCGATAACCTAGACGGTACTTCCAATCCCCTGGTAGATCACCTTTTGGTGGTCGCTAGGGGATTGGGGAATCACCAAAAGGGAAAGGAACAGAAGCTGCGATTTCTTGCCGGTTTGCTGCACGATGCAGGAAAGGCCCGAATATCCTGGCAAAGATACATAAAGGGAGAACAAAAAGAAGATTCCTGGCATTCACCGCTGGGGGCCGCTTTTTTCTGTTTTTGCTCCAGTGGTTTGATAAAATGTTGGCAGATTGAAAGAGAAGAGAGGCGCAAGTTGCAATGGCTGGCATCTAATTTGGCGATCGATATCGCCAGCCATCATGGGAAATTGAAAGACTGGACTGACGAACCTCCCTGGTACGGAAATGTCGGGAAGAATACCTTCGACGAGGTTGATTTCATCGGCTTGACAGAATTGGTGAGGCAATACTTCCCGGAGTTTCATTATGACAGGGTGTATTTCGATGACTGGTGGAGCAATTGTCGTGAAGAGTGGAAAATCTGGAAAAATAATGCTTCCCGATATTTGAGCAGGCAGTTGAAACGGGCGGATGTCTGCTATACCGAGGCAGCCATGTTTAATGTGCGAACCAAAACATCAGAATTTATAACTGCAGATCGTTTTGATGCCGCAGGCATAGAGGAAGTATTTCTCGACGGGGAGTCAGCTAAAAGAGCTCTTAAGATATTTTCACGCTATTGTATTTCTAGAGGTAAGGAAGCGATAAAAAACGGTGTTCCTCCCCATATGGTAGAAACAAGGCAGCGAATTCAGGAAGATGTCTATTCTGCCTGGCGTTCCAGTTGTGATTGTCATTTTTTCAGTAACGTTTTGCCTACGGGCTATGGAAAGACGCTGAACACCCTGCGTGTCGCCCTGGAAAGCTGTGTAAAAGGACATGCCAGACGTATTGTATATGTCGCTCCATATATTTCCATCCTTTCTCAGGCTTCTGAAGAAATTTCGGCAGCTACGGGAATTGAAGTGATGGTCCATCATCACCTGTCCATTTTGCAGAAACAGGAGATGGATGATATAGGCTATTTGGCTATGGAATCCTGGCAGGCTCCGATAGTAACTACGACTTATAACCAGTTTTTCAGAGCCCTCTTTCCATCAAAGGCTCAGCAGAGCATGAGGCTGAAGGCTCTGGAAAATTCATTTGTTATTATCGACGAACCGCAGATAATGGATGGAGATATGTGGTTAATATTCCTTTACCAGTTACGCGCCATGGCGGCTGAGTTGAACATGCGGGTACTCTTCACAACGGCAACGATGCCTCCCTTCGAATCGGGCCTGGACAATATTGTTTCTCTCGCGCCGAAAATAGTAACGCCGAATCGCTATACAGTTAACGTAATCAAAGAAGCCCAAAGTGAGGATGACATTGCGGAGCTGGCAGTGGAGAAACTACGACAGAAGGGTTCTGTCGCTGTGATCATGAACACGATTAAGGATTCTGCCCTGATCTATAAAAAGATCGGCCCTGAACTTCGGGGGGATGAACATATTTATTATCTTTCCGGGTCAATGACATCCATTCACAAGGCTAGTCGTATCGAAGAAATCAGAAAAGCCTTGAAAAATAAAAAAATGGTTATTGTGGTCTGTACTCAGGTGCTTGAAGCAGGAGTGGATTTGAGCTTTCGATGTTTGCTTCGCGCTAATTCGGTAATGCCTTCTATAATTCAAGCGTCGGGAAGAGTAAATCGGCACGATGAGGGGGATGTGGCAGAGGTATGGGTGTTCCCTTTTTTGCGAAATGGTGAACAAAAGACAAGACAATGGGTTTACAGGAACGTAATTGCCAGGGAGGAAACGGATCGTTGCCTTGAGAAGTATGGATCATGGAAGGAAGAAAAGTCAGCAGCTATCGTATCAGATTACTACCAGGGCCTGATAAAGCGAAATCCTACTACGGGAGCGCTCGAAAGACTCGTCAAGGCAGCTAAAGGCGAATGGTCTGCTCTTTCAGGAGTTAGCCCTTTTGGTGAGGATTATCCGAAGGTAGATGTTTTTGTTCCTTTTGGGGAGGAGTTGATGGATAAAAAGACACGGGCTTTACTGAGCCATTTCGCTCCTGACGGGCTGCAGCAATTACATGACCGCTATGTTGACAGATGCTGGATGGCTACGCTGGATTTTCTGTCTAAAAAACGTTTCATGTCGTTGCTTGAATACTTTACCGTCCCTGTTTCTTTGAAGCTGGCTGCCGATTTGATAAATTCGTCGGAAAAAGCTATTCCGCAAATTACTAAAAGCGAACTTTATTCCGATGAAACCGGGCTAGCGCTGGTGGAACCAGGAGATTTTTCTCTATGCTGTTTTTAGGAGGTTCCTGCGTTGATGATAAGTTTATCTGAATCACTCCGAATCGGTGGCACGGTTGGCACAGCTCAAGATGGATGTGAGCAAAAAATAGACCCGAATTACGACAGCGTGATGTTCTCTATACGTGGCGCAGCGAGCGCTACACCAGACGCGAGATCATCGAAGTAGAACGTGGCAACTCCGATTTTCTGATCTGAATTCGCATGTGTCCGGGAGAAGTAAGATTCCGTGTCGACCTCCAATAGCGTAAAAAACCAGGGGGATCGACACAAGCGTCAAAATCATGAAAAGTCATTGTTCGCGAGTGTTTAGATGATTTTGTCGAACCTTGACAGCAAAATATGTCGAATAGGGGAAAATGGAGAAATGTAGTAAAATACAGGGGTGCGGTGCCTTTTTATACTTCCTATAAGGGATGGAAACCACTCTTCTATAAGAGATTATTTGAGTGCATAGCAAGCTTTTTATACTTCCTATAAGGGATGGAAACTAGATATATGCAAGAATGAGTGTATTTATCACTGTTCTTTTTATACTTCCTATAAGGGATGGAAACCTCATAAGATGTAACAACTATCCTGTTTCTGATGTACTTTTTATACTTCCTATAAGGGATGGAAACACAATAATTCACACTACTCATTTTTTCTTTTTCCTCCTTTTTATACTTCCTATAAGGGATGGAAACAAAATTCTAGCAGAGATGGTAATGGCAACTGGCGCGGCTTTTTATACTTCCTATAAGGGATGGAAACCGCCACGCGAGCAAATAAAAGAGGCTAAATATCAGCCTTTTTATACTTCCTATAAGGGATGGAAACAATCGTAGCCCGCTTGTAGGTAGTCGTTTGCGTCGCCCTTTTTATACTTCCTATAAGGGATGGAAACATCAGTTGTAGCCCCTTGAAAGATAAAAGAACCATTCTTTTTATACTTCCTATAAGGGATGGAAACAGATTTTTGCGTCGCCTATTTTTTTTGTGTTTCTTCTACTTTTTATACTTCCTATAAGGGATGGAAACCCTCTTCCGAGCCCGTGAGCCATTGGTAGGCCTCTGCTTTTTATACTTCCTATAAGGGATGGAAACTCTCGTTGCTCTCGCTAGTATCACCAATCGTTGATCCTTTTTATACTTCCTATAAGGGATGGAAACAAATAACCCCCATTCCACAGGCCCC
>ENA-UOOE01000272-UOOE01000272.1-fermentation-metagenome-genome-assembly--contig:-NODE-272-length-54912-cov-38.359517_pt1 | contig 54912 bp, 51 predicted proteins | sample MGYA00245776_ERZ724021 | MGnify/ENA primary metagenome ERZ724021 (study PRJEB28704, sample SAMN03018321) | fermentation metagenome | biome: anthropogenic terrestrial biome; feature: soil; material... | reverse complement strand
ATTGGATGTTCCTACCATGCACCATCAAAAATCAGCCTTTGTTCAGTTGACATTATTGTACTCTATCATTTTTCCGTCGTTTTACGCCATACAAAAGTATATCGGTTTGCCCGGCTCTCTATTTTGGTGCCGTCAATGAAAACTTCTTCATGCTCCGTTTCGCCCATCTCTTCCAGTCGTCTCACGAACTGGTAAAACAGGTCTTTCACTGCTTCTTTGGTACGCCCGGTGCGAAACCGCGCAAATGTGCTGTAGTCCGGCACTGGCTCCCCCTGCAGCAGCCACATGAAATCCACGCGTTTCCAGCAGGCTTCCTCCAAAAAACAAGCCGTCACCCAACCCGGGCGGCGGCTATCTTTATAGGAGGAAAAATAAATGGCAAAACTTACAAAGCGGGCAGACGGGCGCTATCAGCGCCGCGTAACGCTGTCGGACGGTACATCTAAACTTGTGTACGGCCGGACAATTGCCGCACTCAAAACGGCGGAAGATAATCTGCGGGAGCGCGACCGGCAGGGACTCCCGACTGTAGAAAAACATATCCTTGTCGGTGAGTGGGCAAAAGAGTGGCTGAAAAGCTATAAATCGTCGCTCCGCGCGGGAACCATTGAAATGTACCGTAATGCGTACAATAGCCATATTATGGACATTATCGGCGGAATGGCTGTCGAGGATGTAAAGCCAGTGCATATCCGCCGGGTGATGCGGGCGTGTGCGAGCAAGTCGGAAAGCTTGCAGCACAAAGTTCTCATTACCTGCAAGCAATTATTTGAAACCGCACGGTTAAATCATATTATCGCCACAACACCATGTGACGGAATAAAAACTACAAAGCATAACATTCCGCCAAAACGTAAAAACTTGACGGACGAGGAGCAGCGGGCACTGCTTACCGGCCTTACCGGCAGAGCATTAACTTTTGCCGCCCTAGGCCTTTATGCCGGGCTTCGGCGAGAAGAAATTCTTGGCTTACAGTGGGGCGACATAGTAAATGACCGGCTGACGGTAAACCGTGCAATCACTTTTCCAGGCAAAAGTAATCAGCCAGACCCGGATCAGTCGCTCAAAACTAAAGCAAGCCACCGCACAATACCAATACCTCCGCAGCTTATTGATATATTGGAAATAGCAAAACATAATAGCCTTTACGTGGTTCCAGCGTCGGATGGCGGAATAATAACGCGGTCATCCGTTCGTAAACTGTGGGTATATGCTACACGGATTGTACCGGGTGTACACCCTCATATGCTTCGGCACTCCTACGCGACGAGCCTTTACCGGGCCGGTGTAGACCTTAAAACGGCACAGTATCTTTTGGGACATTCAACTATCCAGATGACGGCTCAAATTTACACTCATATCGCTGAAGAAGATGTAACGAACAGTGCGGATAAAATCACCGCGTATTTCAGCGGCGAAAAAACGAAAAGTAGTCAAAAAGTAGTCAAATCGGAAAATGAGTAAAAAAAATCCGCATGCACTGATTAAAGGAATCCAGTCTACATGCGGGTTACAAGCTGGTGAACCATCGGGGATTCGAACCCCGGACACCTTGATTAAAAGTCAAGTGCTCTACCAACTGAGCTAATGATTCATATTCACAAAATGCGACTAACAAAAGAAAGGAAACTCTTTTGGATTATTGAGAAACGATCCTTGGCTGGGCTGGCAGGATTTGAACCTACGAAATGACGGAGTCAAAGTCCGTTGCCTTACCCCTTGGCTACAGCCCAATATAAGTAAAGCGCTTCAAAGAATATCTAAAAATTGGGGTGGAAGGTGGGATTCGAACCCACGGTCTCCAGTGCCACAAACTGGCGCTTTAACCAGCTAAGCTACATCCACCATATTTCCTCACTGGTGCGCCAAAAGGGATTCGAACCCCTGGCCCACTGCTTAGAAGGCAGTTGCTCTATCCAACTGAGCTATTGGCGCAGATGTGGAGCGAGTGATGGGAATCGAACCCACACGACCAGCTTGGAAGGCTGGAGTTCTACCACTGAACTACACTCGCATATCAGCGGCGAATTTAATTATAGCACAGTCCAGTGGCAGTTGTCAAGACCAAACATCAAAAATTCGACTTTTTTGATCCTCGGTCTTATCAGCTTTATTTTAAATATGTTAACCCAATTCCATTCTTCTCATCCGCCGTGATGGAAATACCAGAAATCGGTTCATCGCAGCTTTCTACAATCAGAGAGGCAATTCGATCTTCCACCTGGCGGCGTATCAAATTGCGCAAATCTCGGGCTCCGCTCTTCCCGCCAACTGAATGCTTTGCCAGCCACTGCGTTGCCTTATCGTCATAGATCAGACGAATACCCCGTTCTTTGAGGGAACCCACATATTCGTCCAGCATTAAACGGGCAATTTTTTCATAGTCGCCTTCATCCAGCTGGCGAAACACAACAATCTCATCCACGCGGCTGAGAAACTCAGGGCGCAAAAAGTCTGAAAGTGCCTTCAGAGCCTTTTCCCGGCTGACATCCGCTTCGCTCCGGGCAAACCCAAGCGCATTTTCCTTGCGGTCACTCCCGGCATTGGAAGTCATAACAATAACGGTATTTTCGAAATTGACATTCCGCCCATGCGCATCGGTAATATGACCTTCATCAAGGATCTGAAGAAGGATGTTCATAACATCCGGGTGTGCCTTCTCTATTTCATCAAACAGTAAAACAGAATACGGGCGGCGGCGGACTTGCTCTGTCACCTGACCTGCCTCGTCATAACCAACATATCCCGGAGGTGAACCAATGATTCGGGAAACGGAGTGTTTCTCCATAAACTCCGACATATCCAAGCGGATTAATGTTTCCGGCGTATCAAAAAGCTCCCGCGAAAGGACTTTAACGAGTTCCGTCTTGCCAACTCCCGTAGGCCCCACAAAGATAAACGAAGCTGGCCTGCGCCGAGGGCTGATCTGAACCCTTCTGCGGCGTATGGCAGCTGACACAGCCGAAACGGCCTCCTGCTGCCCCACAACTTTACTGTTCAGCACATGCTCGAGGTTTGAAAGCTTTTTCAGCTCACTTTCCTGAATACGGCTGGCAGGGATTCCGGTCCACAGTTCAATGACCCGAGCAACATCCTGCTCCTCTACTTCGGCACCCAATGCCTTTGGAGCTAATTCCTTCTGCTTTTCACTCAGTTTGGAAATCTCCATTCGAATATCGGCAAGTTTCTCATAATCGGGCTCCGTACCGGCAGCTGTCATACTCTCTTCTTCGGAATGCAAATTCTCTAACCGGTCTCCAGCAATGTCATATTCTTCCATAGCACCATTTCGCAAAGCCGCGCAGGCACAGGACTCATCCAGAAGGTCGATGGCCTTATCCGGCAGGAAACGGTCATTAATATATCGCTCGGAAAGCGTTACAATCTTTTTTACAATGGGCTCCGAAACACGGACACGGTGAAAGTTTTCATAGTAAGATTTAATACCCATCAAAATTTGATCCGTATCCTGAATAGAAGGTTCCGCAATCGTCACCGGCTGAAAGCGGCGTTCAAGAGCGGCATCCTTTTCAATGTATTTTCGGTACTCTGAAAATGTTGTTGCCCCAATTACCTGAATTTCACCGCGGGAAAGGGCAGGCTTCAAAATATTGGCAGCATTCATTGATCCTTCGGCATCACCGGTTCCAACCAGATTGTGGATTTCGTCAATAAATAAAATAATATTGCCCTCTGCTTTAACTTCGTCCAAAAGCCCTTTAATACGGCTTTCAAACTGGCCACGAAACTGGGTACCGGCCACAAGGGCGGTTAAATCCAGAAGGTGGATTTCCTTTTTTTTCAGGGTATGCGGCACATCGCCTGACGCAATGCGCAGAGCAAGGCCCTCCGCAACAGCTGTCTTACCTACCCCGGGCTCACCGATCAGGCACGGATTATTCTTCGTTCTACGGCTAAGAATTTGAATGACCCTTGCAATTTCTTTCTCACGACCAACGATGGTATCAATTTCCCCTGCTTTTGCCTTAGCCGTAAGATTCGTACAATAGGCATCCAAATGTTTGCGTTTCGTTTTATGTCTTTCTTTGGGTGCCTTTGCCGTGGATTTCCCACGCTGAACCTCTTCGGGTAAGCTGGATTCGTTCGGAAAAATGTTCTGAATAAACGGCAGGGTAGCCGCCCCGCCCGGTACAAAACCTTTCAGTCCGTTTTCGCTGTCACTTGCGCTGTCTTGACTGTCATCAGGATTCTCATCCTGATTCTGACTGATCATCTCATTCAGTTCCGCTTCCATCGCTTCCATCTGTTCATCGGTAATTCCCATTTTATCCAATAAATCGTTCACAGGTTTTATTCCCAGTTCCTTTGCACACACAAGGCAAAGGCCGCGGCTTTCTTTAATATCTCCTGTCGGCGATAAAAAAACTACCGCCGGTCTTTTATGGCATCTGGAACACATTACCATTGAAACTCACTTCTTCTCTACAAAAGATAATTTCAAAAAAAGATACTCACATGACTGCATGATCCGTATCGCTTATATAATATCATGAAATAGTTCATTTTACAAACCTTCAATTTTTTCTTTTGCTCTTTTTATCCATAACCTCATTGATATCCAGCTTATACTTTGGATCGTCCGAATGCAGAATTGCAAAATAAATTTTTGCATAGCGGATAAAGGCATAAATCATAAATCCCGCCGTTATAGAAAGCAGGGTAATGGAAACCGTAAACAGGGTATCTGGCTCTGCATTCAATATCTTCATCACCATAATAACGCCAACCGAAAAATAGAACATGACCGTTGCTGTTTTACCATACCATTTTGAACCGCCGGGCTTTTTTTTATTTTTGCTGATTAAAATAATAACAGCCGAAACCATCAAAATTTCTTTCACAACAAAAATTGCCAGTAAAGGAATCAAAATTGGCTGTTTAATAGCAAGACAGACAGCGATGGAAGCCTGGGTCAATTTATCGAAAAGGGGATCCAGCATTTGCCCAAGTTCAGTGAACTGGTTAAAGCGGCGTGCAATCATCCCATCCAGCATATCCGTCAAACCTGAAATAACCAAAACTACGGCAGCTTTTAAATAGTAATCGTTTAAAAAATAGAACACAAACGGAAAAATCAGAAAAAATCGCAGGAATGTCAGTGTATTCGGAACATTCAAATTTTTATTTTTATACTTACTTTCCATTCCAGCCTACCTCATTATCACGATCGGTTTTAAAGAGCATATAAATTGGGTTATGGGAGGAAGCAGCCTGATAAATGCGCGAAAATCCTATCTTTTGCCAGGATTCCGACGGTTTTATGGGAATCTGCGCCGGCAGCGAAATCCGCATAATAGCGCACGCCAGCAACACGACAACCCCACCTTCACACAGTCCAAGCACTCCTCCCAGCAAGGCGTTGATCTGCCTGAGGAAAGGCAAATGAAACACACCATCCAGGAAATAAGACACAATCCGAACAAGAAGCTCCACTGCCACAAAAAGGATAACAGCAGCTACAACTCTGGCAATCAGATCGTTTTGCGGCCACGGAATTTTGTTTTTTGTAAAAAACGAGCCAATCGACACAGCCGCTCTTTTTGAATAGACAACAGCCACCACAATGGCTATAATGCTCCCCAAAAAATCGACCAGTGAATGGACAAATCCCCTCCGGAAACCGGAAATAGCAAAGTAGACCAATATTCCTATAAGCAACACATCTGTGAAGGTTCCCACTGCTTCCACCTCCCGAAGGGCACTTAATCGGCATACTCGTAATTGATAAACCGTTATACTGAAAAATATATCACAAAATCAAAAATTTAACAACCCGTTATCGGTTATTAACAAGGCGGATTTCCGAAATTCCAAGAACATAGGCGGAACTTTCATCCCGGAGCGCCACAGCCCGCGCATCTTTTCCTGCGTCGCAGGCACTTCCTGCTGCGGCAGCAGACAGAGGATAAAAATTGACCTTTCCATTTGAAAGCGCTGCTACCGTACCCCCGTACAGCGAAATCGACTGAATGGATTCGGAAAACTGCCGCGCCAGAATCTGCGCTCCATTTTTGTTGCAGACCAAAAGCTTGTATCCGCTGGCACTATCGTGAGCAGAAAGGCCGAGAGCCGTACGGCCGCTGTCAGAACAATACGCCGTGAGCTCGGAATCACCATAACTAATCTCCTGTTTTGTCCGGGACACAACATGGATAACAGAAGCAGCGGTATCACCAATGGCCACAACAGTAGAATCGGTATCCCAGTAAATCGCATGCAGAAGGTTTCCCGAATAGACGGCAAACGGCTTTTCCGTTTTTCCACTGTTTAAATTTATAAGATAAACAGCCGATATCAGTTCTCCGTTTTTTGCCGAAACACCTGCAACGGCAGCCTGTGTACCTTCAGGGTTCAAAGCTACGGCAGATGGATAATAATCCGAAAACCAATAATAAGACTGCACTTTGCTGTCAGAAGTATAAACTGTCAGCTTACCGCAGTATCCGTCTGCCCCGGTAACCAGCGCACATTTGCCGTCCGCCGACAATGCCCCTGCGAGAATTCCTTGATCCGCCGTAATTTTCTGGGAAGAACCTCCAACGGTTTCAATCCGGCATTCTTTTCCACCCAGACTGTACAAAAGGGCACGGGATCCATTGACTTTCAGTACGGGCTGGCTGTAACTGTGCTGACGATTTAATAGTTCCTTGGCTGTGGAATTATATGCGGCAAGGTTTGTGTCGCTTGCAATAACTATATTTTTGTTGCAGGACAGAAAATTCCCAGGCGCTACAGAAGATCCTGAAAAGGTACTTGGAAAACCGTCGCCGATTCCAAACCCCACCACATGGCTCCGCACCCAAACCATAACATTGGCCGGCTGAAAATTAACCCGGTTGTACCAGCCAAGCACGGCAAGCGCACTCAGGATCAAAATAACAATGACCCTGTACACCCAGCGGGGGACGCGCCGTTCCGGCAAGGGATCTCTGCCGGAGCGGCCGCGCGGCCGCTCCCGAAAGCTGTGTTTTCCGTAATCGATGCCGGTCGTATCAAACCGGTGATCTTCCTCATTCATTGCGGTTCACATCCTTATAGAAGACCCTTTTCAGATAAAGCCCCTGCGCAGGCGCAGTCGGACCGGCTGCGGAACGGTCCCGAGCCGCCAGGATACGCGGGATGTCGCCGGGCTCCAGCTTTCCTTGTGCAACCCGAAGCATGGTGCCAACCATAATTCGGACCATATGATACAGGAAGCCGTCTGCCGCCACCGAAAACCGCACGAAATCGCCTTCACGGCTCCAGCAGGCTTTGGTAATTGTACGTGTCATACAGCCCGGCCTGCGCGCGTCCTTTGCACAAAAGGACGTAAAATCGTGCGCACCTGAAAAATATTCCGCCGCACGGTTCAGACGTTCTAAATCCATAGGATACCAGTAATGCAGTACACGATCCCGTAGAAAAGGATCGCGCGTGCGGCAGTTCCAGATTGCATAGACATATTCTTTTCCGGTGCAGGAATAGCGGGCATGGAAATCGGCGGGAACTTCCCGGCAGCTCACCGCAGCAATATCATTCGGAAGAAAATGATTCAACGCATCCACCAGCCTGCCGCATGGAATTTCCCGATCTGTGAAAAAGCTGACACAGAATTCCAGCGCATGGACAAAAGAATCCGTTCGGCTGCACCCCTTTACGTCCGGGTGCTCGCCCAGAATCTTTTCAAGCGCAGCCTGGAAAACTTCTTGAACGGAAACGGCATTTTTCTGTACCTGCCAGCCGTGGTACCGGGAGCCGTCATACCGGAGGGTTAGCAGCAAATTGCGCATGGCAGCCTCCTTTCTATCGCAGTGCGGCCGGAAAACGGAACACACAAAACAGAACTCCGGCGCAGAATACCGCCGTGCAGACAATAGCCGCCGTATCCAGCCTTGTCATATGGAGCTGCTTCATCCGTGTGCGGCCTTCGCCGCCGTGGTAGCAACGGCATTCCATGGCCATTGCCAGATCATATGCACGGCGGAAAGAAGAAACAAACAGTGGGATCAGGATGGGAACCAGCGCCCGGATGCGCTGCATAAGGCTGCCGCTTTCCAGATCGGCGCCGCGTGCTTTTTGTGCGCTCATGATTTTATCGGTCTCTTCCAAAAGAGTAGGGACAAAACGCAGGGCAATCGTCATCATCATAGAAATTTCATGCACTTTAACATGCAGAACTTTCAAGGGCTTCATAATGCGTTCCAGCGCATCGGTCAGCTGCGTAGGTGACGTTGTGAACGTCAGGACGGAACTGAACAGGATCAGGCTGATAATGCGGATGGAAATAAAGACCGCATTGCCGATACCTCCATCGGTAATCTGCATGACCGGAAAAAGCGGGCAGCGCCAGACAACCGTACCGCTTCCGTAAAATAGATTCAGCACTGCTGTGAACAGAACAATGACGATAATCGCTTTCAGGCTTCTGAAATACTGCCCGAACGGTACTCCGGAAAGGGCAAGAACCGCAAGCATCAGTGCGATCATCAAGGCAATTCCCTGAAAATTGGATGCGACAAACAAAAAAATGATAAAAACAAAGGTAAGCGCGATTTTAACGCGGGGATCCAGCCGGTGAATCATGGATTTCCCCGGAATATACTGCCCGAGCGTGATATCACGAACCATGCTGCACCCTCCCCTTCTTCAGCAGGGGGCGGAGCTCCTCAACCGCCTCATCAACGGTAAGAACCGGGTGAACGGGGTATCCTTTTTCCTGAAGGTACAGCAGGATGCTGGTAATCTGAGGGACGCGCAGCCCCATGCCCTCCAGTTCCCTGCCGCGTGCGAATACGTGCTCTGTCGTATCCAGCATAACGGCTTTCCCCTTGTTCATCACCAGGACACGGTCAGCATACCGGGCAATATCCTCCATACTGTGGGAAACCAGCACAACGGTGCTGCCGCGCACTTTATGGTACTGGGAAATCTGTTCCAGCAGCCTGTCGCGACCCTGCGGGTCAAGACCCGCTGTCGGCTCGTCCAAAATCAATACGTCGGGATCCATGGCAATAACCCCCGCAATGGCGGCGCGCCGTTTCTGGCCGCCGGAAAGCTCAAATGGGCTTTGGTTCAGCAGATCTTCATCAAGCCCGACGAATTTGGCCGCCTGCCGGGCACGTGCCTCCGATTCTTCCGTTCCAAGGCCCATATTGCCCGGACCAAAACAGATATCCTTCAGTACGGTTTCTTCAAAGAGCTGATGTTCGGGATACTGAAACACCATTCCCACCTGAAACCGGACGGAACGAATTTTTTTGGGTTCCGCCCAGATATCCTTTCCTTTTAAAAGAACTGAACCGGACGTGGGCCGCAGAAGACCGTTCAGGGTCTGAATCAGGGTGGATTTTCCCGAACCGGTATGACCGATAATTCCTAAGAACTCTCCTTTTTCGATACCGAACGAAACGTGATCCACGGCGGTCTTCTGAAACGGCGTTCCGGCGCCGTAGGTATACGTTAAATCTTTCGTTTCAAGGACAAACATAACTATCTCCCGATGATGATTTTAACAGAGGTTCCAAAGCATCAACGCATTCGCCGATATCCAGGACACAGTCCGGAAGATCATAGCCTTCTGAGCGCAGGCGCCAGACAAGCTCCGTTGCCTGAGGGACGTCCAGCTGATGGTTTTTCAGAAGCTGGACCTGCGAAAAGACTTCGCGCGGTGTCCCCTGCGTCAGAATCTTTCCGTCGTCCATTACCACGACCCGGTCGGCGCCCACGGCCTCATCCATATAATGGGTAATCAATACAATCGTAATTCCTTTTTCCCGGTTCAGTTTATGGATCGTGTCAAGGACTTCTGTGCGGCCGCGCGGATCCAGCATAGCGGTAGGCTCGTCCAGCACAATGCAGTCAGGCTGCATGGCGATAATCCCCGCGATAGCCACGCGCTGTTTCTGCCCTCCGGAAAGTTTATACGGGGCATTCAGCCGGTAATCGTACATTTCAACCGCTTTTAACGCATCATCCACCCGTCTTCGGATTTCCGGCGGAGCAATTCCCAGATTTTCCGGGCCAAACGCGACATCTTCCTCAACGACGCTGGCGATGAGCTGATTGTCCGGATTTTGCAGGACCAGACCGACCCGGCGCCGGATTTCGATTTTAAGGCTCTCATCCATCGTGTCTAGGCCATCCACATACACTTTGCCGCCCGAAGGCAGCAGCATGGCGTTAAAGTGCTTGGCGAGAGTGGATTTTCCAGAGCCGTTGTGCCCCAGCAGAGCTACAAATTCTCCTTTCCGGATACCGAGAGAAACGCCGTGGAGAACTTCGTGGCTTTCTCCGTTTTCTCCTGTTTCATAGGAAAACTTCACCTGGTCGCACGTAAGATAATCCATTGCCTTACCTGCTTTCCCAGATTGCCGTACTTCCGCAGGGCAGCACCCGGCCGGTTTCCGTAACAGGAAGACCTATCTCGTCCGAAGAAACTCTTCCCCCGAATTTTCCGCCCACAAGCACGCCGAGCAGATATTCCATCACGGCCGGGGAAAGGCCGGCCGTATAGGAATTCAGCAGAAAAAACAGCGGCTTTTCCGAAAGGACCTGAACGCATTCCCGGACAAGGGCATAAAGCTGTTCCTCTAGTTTCCAAACTTCCCCGTTCGGCCCGCGCCCGTAGGAGGGGGGATCCATAATAATAGCATCATACGTATGGCCGCGCCGCTGTTCCCGCCGGACAAATTTCTCACAGTCGTCCACCAGCCACCGAACCGGTCTGTCAGCCAGCCCGGATTCAGCGGCATTTTCCTTTGCCCATGCGACCATTCCTTTGGAAGCGTCCACATGGCAGACCTGCGCACCCGCTTTCAGGCAGGCCAGCGTGGCCGCACCCGTATATCCAAACAGGTTCAGCACCTGAACAGGGCGGCCGGCATTTCGGATTTTTTCTGCGGCATAGTCCCAGTTGACCGCCTGCTCGGGGAAAATCCCCGTGTGCTTAAATCCCATGGTCTTGATGCGGAACGTAAGACCGCCGTACCGGATTTTCCACACGGGCGGGACGGTCTGAAGCATATCCCAGTGTCCTCCTCCGGAGGAGGAACGGCAGTAACGTGCGCTGGCTGTATGCCAAAGCGAATTCTCTTTCGGGGTTTTCCAGATAATCTGCGGATCGGGGCGAATCAGGATGACATTTCCCCAGCGTTCCAGACGCTCCCCCGAAGACGTGTCAATCAGTTCATAATCTTTCCAGTGTGAAGTCCTCAAATTAAAATTCCTCTTTTGTCAGGACAGGCGGTCGCGGATCACGTCGGCTACCTTGTCAGCTAAAGCCTGAATATAACTCTTGTCTTCTCCTTCGACCATCACGCGCAGCAACGGCTCCGTACCGGACGGACGAACAATGATGCGTCCGGAATCGCCCAGTTTTGCATGTACTTCTTCGACTGCTTCTTTGACTTTCTCATCCGTATAAAAACGAAGTTTTCCCTCTGGGCTTACGGTGACATTCACCATCACCTGCGGGTAGCGGTCCATCAATGTAGCTAAGCTGGAGAGCTGTGCGTCCCTTCGGTGAACCAGGCTTAACAGCTGCGCCGCGGTCAGTTGGCCGTCGCCCGTGGTGGCAAAATCGAGAAAAATGATATGCCCGCTCTGCTCACCTCCAAAATTGTAACCCTCCAGGAGCATCTCCTCCAGTACGTAGCGGTCACCGACTTTGGTTGCTTCAAACTTCATGCCGTTGTCTTCGCAGAAGCGGCTGAGGCCCATGTTTGTCATAATGGTCCCAACCATCGTATTCTTGGCCAGTTTGCCGCGGGACTTTAAATCCGCGGCACAGATGGCCATGATGTAATCGCCGTCTACAAGCTGCCCTTTTTCATCTACGGCAAGGCAGCGGTCCGCATCGCCGTCGAACGCGACACCGGCATCCAGATGATGGTCACGGACAAAGGTCATCAGGCTTTCCATGTGGGTTGAACCGCAGTTGTCGTTGACATTCACACCGTTTGGCTGGTCAGCCATCATATGGCATTCGGCGCCAAGCTCTGAAAACAGCTGCTTTGCCGTACGGGATGCCGAACCGTTCGCGCAGTCAATTCCGATTTTCATGCCGTCAAGTGCAAACGGCACGGTGCTTTTCACATGGTCGATATAATCACGCACGGTATTCGGAGCTTCAGAAACACAGCCCACATCCCCGCCGACGGGGCGGATCGGCTCCTGCTTGTGATCCAGCACAATGGATTCAATCCGCTCCTCCAGCGCATCGGGCAGTTTATACCCATCCCCGCTGAAAATCTTGATGCCGTTGAATTCACATGGGTTGTGCGAAGCCGTCAGCATAACACCTGCATCCGCCTTATATTTTCCAACTAAAAATGCCACAGCCGGTGTGGGAATCACACCCAGCCGGACAACGTTTGCGCCCACGCTGCACAGGCCGGCGATCATGGCAGCCTCCAGCATATCGGACGAAATACGGGTATCCTTCCCAATGAGGATCTTCGGATGCCGGTGATTGCTGTCAGTCAACACCATAGCCGCGGCACGGCCGACGCTCATGGCAAGTTCACAGTCCAAATCGCGATTGGCAACCCCACGGACGCCGTCCGTCCCAAATAATCTGCCCATATTTTCTGTAACACTCCTAACCAAAGTTATCTGTCTTTCTGCTATAAATTCCTAAAATAACGGTTCACAAGGTACACAGCACACAATGTATGCCGTATGCCGAACAAGAATTTTAAAACAGCCTCTGCTGCCCGTCGTCTCCGCCGGCCGGCGGTTTCAGGCCAAGGTGATCATAAGCCGCGCGCGTCGCACAGCGTCCCCGCGGTGTTCGGCTCAAAAAGCCGATCTGCATCAGATACGGTTCGTAAATGTCTTCAATCGTTACGGCTTCTTCTCCGATGGCGGCGGCAAGCGTTTCAAGGCCCACCGGGCCGCCGTTGTAAAACTGGATCAGCGCGCGGAGCAGCCGCCGGTCGTTCGCGTCGAGGCCCAGCTCGTCAATTTCAAGCCGGTCAAGACCGATCTTGGCAGCTTCGCGGGTAATCTTCCCACCGGACGTAACCTGTGCAAAATCGCGGACACGCTTCAGCAGGCGGTTTGCAATCCGCGGCGTGCCGCGCGAGCGGGAGGCAATCTCCAGCGCACCGTCCGCTTCAATCGGGATCCCCAAAATACCGGCACTCCGGGTAATAATCTGAGCAAGCTCCTGCGCCGAATACATCTCCAGCCGGAGCACTACACCGAACCGGTCGCGCAGCGGAGCGCTGAGCTGACCTGCACGCGTGGTGGCTCCAACCAAAGTAAATTTGGGCAGGGGAAGATGATAAGAAGCCGCCATCTGGCCTTTTCCTGTGATAATATCCAAAGCAAAATCTTCCATGGCGGGATACAAAATTTCTTCCACATTGCGGGAAAGGCGGTGGACCTCATCAATAAAAAGCACGTCGCCGGGGTTCAGGTTCGTTAAAATAGCAGCTAAATCTCCCGGCTTTTCAATGGCAGGGCCGGAAGTAATACGCAGGTTGACGCCCAGCTCATTCGCAATGATGCCCGCAAGCGTCGTTTTGCCGAGTCCCGGCGGGCCGTACAGCAGGACGTGATCCAACGTTTCTTTGCGCTGCTTAGCTGCCTGGATGAACACGGCAAGGTTTTCCTTGACCTTTTCCTGCCCGATATATTCGGACAGCGTCCGGGGGCGCAGGGGGTTTTCAACTTCGGCATCCTCTTCCTGCGAATACTCGGGCGCAACCACTCGGTTTTCAAAATCATATTGATCCCGTTCCATTTCAGGGGATTTCTGATTCAAATTTTCCATGGCACCGCCTTTCTAAAATAGAGGCTCACCGGCGCAGACCGCGCTGGCCGGAATCCATCGACTTCAGGGACAGACGGATCAGTTCTTCTACGGGAAGGGAACTGTCGAACTTTGCTACAACAGCCGCCGCATCAGAAGGAAGATACCCCAGCACCGTAAGGGCATTGACGGCTGCTGCTGCGTTGGAAGAAGCCGACACCCCTCCGGCAGGCAGGGAAACGTTTGTTTCGGGCTGGATCTTTTTTACTTTATCGCGCAGTTCCAGCGCGATGCGCTGCGCCAGCTTCGGGCCGACTCCGCTCGCGCGGGTCAAAGCCCTGCTGTCACCCGTAGCGACCGACACGGCAACCTGTTCAGGAGATAATTCGGACAGGATGGCCAGCGCCACTTTGGGGCCGACTCCGCTGACGCCTGTCAGCATTTTAAAGCAATTCCGCTCCGGCATGGTTGCAAAGCCGAATAAATCGAGGGCATCTTCCCTCACATGCAGAATGGTGTAGAGCTCCGTTTCTTTCCCGATCGGCGGCAAGGCACGCTGAGTGCTGAGCGACGTATGGCATTGAAACCCCACTCCGCCGCACTCCAAAACAGCAATTCCAGGTTCCATGTGGGTCAGTGTCCCTTTCAGACTGTATATCATCTTCTCAGCCTTTCCTGCTTCTTTACGGCGCCGATTCTTTCCGCCAGCATAGCCTGCCGCAGCCGGGAACCCGACGCCTGCCCGTGGCAGATCGCCATAGCCAGCGCATCGGCCGTATCGTCCGGTTTGGGGAGTTCTTTCAGGCAAAGCAGGCGGCGGGTCATCTCCATAACCTGCGGCTTTTTCGCCTGGCCGTATCCTGTAACCGCCATTTTGACCTGCAGCGGCGTGTACTCAAAAATCTGCGCCCGTGATTTCTGCGCAGCGAGGAGAATAACCCCGCGCGCTTCTGCAACACCAATGGCCGTCTTCTGATTGTTCTGAAAATAGAGCTTTTCCACCGACACGGCGTTCGGTTTCCAATGCTGCATTAAAGCGGAAAGGGAATCATAGATTTTTTCAAGCCGGCGGTTAAAATCAAGCCCGGCCTCGGTGACGACCGCTCCGTACTCAAGGGGGCGGAACCGCCCGCGGGCCGATTCCACTATGCCGTAACCGACAATTGCATATCCGGGATCGATCCCTAAAATAACCATATACAGCCCCTTTTTGGGAATTTTCTTAATATCCTATAATAAAATTATATCACAAAAGCGGGATCATGGGAATACCGGACCGCTATTTTCCAAGCGGCCGCAATTTTCTTTTATTTTTACAGAATACAGTATATAATACTATCTATAGGCAGTTTAAAAAATCAGGAGGTGTCCTTTATGCTGGAAACGGCAGATCTTGGGAAAAAAGTATCGGAAAAAGAATTTAAGCCCCGCGCAAAAGAACTTCGCAGCCGCCTGTCCGCCCTGCAGCAGCCAATCAAGCAGAAAAAGCTCCCGGTTCTGATTCTGCTGGAAGGCTGGGACGCCGCCGGAAAAGGAAAACTAATCTCAAACCTGATTCTGAACTTTGATCCCCGCGGGTACCGGACCGTCACTTTCGTCCAGCCGACCGAACTTGAAAAGCGGGAACCCGTCCTCTGGCGGTACTGGAACATTATCCCCAAGAAGGGACAGATTGTAATTCTGGACCGCAGCTGGTACATGGACGTTTCTACCGCACGGATCGATGAAAATCTGAACAGCAGCCTCATAACCCGGCGTATGGACGATATCAATATTTTTGAACGGCAGCTGACGGACGCCGGATATTTGATTCTCAAATTTTTTATCCACATCGACCGCCGGGAGCAGAAAAAACGGTTTGAAAAGCTGGTAAAGGATAAAAACACCGCATGGCGCGTAACGGAACAAGACTGGAAGCACAACCGGCAGTATGAAAAATACTACCGCGCATTTGACGAAATGCTCGGCTACACCAACACGGTCAATGCGCCCTGGCATGTGATTTCCGGGATGGATTTTCATGCCGCCGTGCTGGATATTTTTCGGATTACCGAGGAAAAAATTACCGGGGCGCTTCGGCATACGCCCCCAAAAGAAAGTTCGCAGCCGTCCGCAATTCAGCCGGGTCCGTATCATCTTCTGCCTGCCCCAAAGCTTTCGGAGATCCCCCTGGATAAAACACTGGGCAAAAAGGAATATCACCATGAGCTGAAAAAACAGCAGACGCTTCTTGGCGAGCTGCACGAAAAGCTCTACCGGAAAAAAGTACCGGTTATTATTGCCTACGAAGGCTGGGACGCCGCCGGAAAGGGCGGAGACATCCGAAGGCTGGCCAAAGCGCTTGATCCCCGCGGATATCAGGTCGTCCCGATCGCGGCTCCCACGCCGGAGGAAGCAGCCCGGCATTACCTCTGGCGTTTTTGGACAAACCTGCCCCGGGACGGGCATATCGCTGTTTTTGACCGGACCTGGTACGGCCGTGTGATGGTAGAACGAATCGAAGGCTTCTGCACCGAAAACGACTGGCAGCGTGCCTACCGCGAAATCAACGAATTTGAGCGGCAGCTGCATGACTGGGGAGCCGTGATCATCAAATTCTGGCTCCAGATTGACCAGGACGAACAGCTCCGCCGGTTTCAGGATCGGCAGAACACCCTTTCCAAACAGTGGAAGATTACCGAAGAAGACTGGCGGAACCGCAGCAAATGGGAGCAGTACGAAATCTGCGTAAATGAAATGCTGAAATACACATCCACCGATTTTGCTCCATGGCATGTGATCCCGTCTCAGGATAAGAAATACGGCCGGATTCTGACCCTGAAAACTATCTCCGAAGCGATTGAGGATCGGTTCCGGCAGAAAACGGGACGGCATTTTTGATTTTTCCCAGCCGCACCGCTGCTGAAAATGAATGGAGGAATTTTTAATGATTGGAATTATTGGCGCCATGGAAGTTGAAGTGGAAAACCTTTTGGCAATGATGCCGGAGAAAAAGACACAAACTGTCAGCGGCATTGCCTACCATTCCGGAAATATTTCCGGAGTGGACTGCGTCGTCGCTCAATGCGGAATTGGAAAAGTAGCGGCGGCCGTGTGTGCCCAGACTATGATCTTAGAATACCATCCGAAAGCCGTTCTGAACGTCGGTGTTGCCGGAGGGATCGGAGCCGGAATCCACATTGGGGATCTGGTGGTTTCCAGCGGACTTGTCCAGCATGATATGGATACCTCCGCCATCGGCGACAAAAAGGGACTTATCAGCGGCATCAACCTGATAACCATCCCGGCTTCAAAGCCTCTTTTATCCGTGATTGTCTCCGCTGCGAAGGAAATTTACGGAAGTGAAAAAGTACATACGGGTGTAATTGCCACGGGCGACCAGTTTATCTGCGATGCTGCGCATCTGAACCGGATTGCAGATGAATTCGGCGCCTGCGCCTGCGAAATGGAGGGCGGAAGCATTGCACAGGTCTGCTACCTGAATCACACCGATTTTGTGGTAATCCGCGCGATCTCCGACAAGGCTGACGAAGACGCGGCAGACGATTTTGCGGCTTTTGCGAAAAAATCCGCGCATCAGGCGGCCCGCCTGATTGCCGCTGTAATGCCGAAAATCCAGGAGAAACACTCATGAAAATCCTGGATATTTCCCGAGAGCTTTTTGCAGCTCCCGCTTATCCCGGAGATCCTCTTCCGCGCCGCGATCCCGTCCGGCGGATGGATATGGGCGATTCTTACAATCTTTCCGGGTTTTACTGCTGCTGCCACAGTGCCACGCACCTGGATGCACCTCTTCACTTTATTGACGGCGGAATGCCCGTCGATCAGATCCCTCCGGAAATCTGCGTGGGACCGTGCACGGTGGTTGAAACGGAAGGCCTTGTAACGGGTGCGGACATTGACCGGATTTCGCCCGCCGCGGAAAAGCGCCTCCTCTTCAAAGGGGAAGGAAACTCCTTTCTTTCCCAGAGTGCCGCGTTTGCCCTCGCGGACGCTGGTTTTCTGCTGGTCGGCACCGACGCACAAAGCATTGGTGCCCCGGATAATGAGGAAGCACCCCACAAGGAACTGCTGGGCGCGGGAATCCCAATTCTGGAAGGGCTGGACCTTTCCGCCGTACAGCCTGGAAAGTACCGGCTGATTGCCCTGCCGCTCCTGTTGGGGGGTGCGGAGGCTTCGCCTGTGCGCGCCGTGCTCATTCAAAGTTGATTTGTGTTATTTAAAAATTAACAAGGCATTCACAATATCTTCACAACTTTTTTGTGCATAGAAGCTATAATAATGTCGTTATCAGGGAGTTGGAGCCGCACCGCTCTCTGATACATGTTCTACCCTCCTCAATATACCCCTCAAGCTAATGAAAAAAAGCCTGGTCAGTTGGATCGGGCTTTTTTTCTGCAAAAATTTAATATTTTACTGCCGCCCTCGGAATATAAGGCCTGTTTTGGGGTCAAAATACATTCGGAGGTGGCACAAGTGAATCTTCACATGCAAAAAAGCGGAAAAAGCAATAAGGGATTTTATATTGCACTCGGCGTGTGCCTGATTGCTGTTGGGATAGCGGCGTGGACCACTTATGACAGCGTGGTAAATTACGCGACGCCGCAGGACAAAACGCAGAGCCAGACAGCAAAAACCAACAACACCGTAAGCGGTATTTATGTGACGGAATCGTCCACGCCGAAAGTGTCATCGCAGGCATCTTCAAAAAAGCCGGCTGTGTCTGAACCGGCCCCGGTCTCTTCTGCACCGGTTAAAAAGAAAAAAGTAAAAGCGAAACAGGCCAATGCAGACGTGCAGAAATTTCTTTACCCTGTGGAAGGGAAAACGGTTCTTCGAAAGTTCAGCAAGGAACCCGTCTACTACAAAACGATGCAGGACTACCGCTCCCACATGGGCGTAGACCTGAGTGCCAAAAGTGGTGAAACTGTAAAATCGGCAGCCGACGGGATCGTTAAAAAGGTCTACAAGGACAGCCGGCTGGGAAATACCGTTATCATTACCCATGGCAATGTAGAAATCCATTACTGCGGTCTGGCGGAAACATCCGTAAAAGCGGAGGAAACCGTCAAACAGGGGCAGACGCTCGGTACGGTTGGCACCGTCCCCATTGAAACTGAAGAAGGAACCCATCTTCACGTTGAAACGCTGAAAGATGGAAAAAGTGTGGATCCGCTGACCGTTTTTGACTAAAAACTTTCAGCTATTTCTCCGCGCACCCCTAAAGCGTTTATCGACTTGAATCCGCCGCGAATCTTTCCGGCGGATTTTTCCTGTACATAAAAAGAAAAATCCATTGATAAATAACTTTATTTGTGCTATTATAATAAAAAAGAGACTATATATTCCAATTTTTTTGCAATATATAGTTAACAATCTCTTAACAGTTTATCTACCATCTGTTCCCAATATCAATCCGATTATCTGTTACAATATTAACAGATACGCTGGATGAGAGGAGGCTGAGATTTGAGTAGAAACAAAACGGTTCTGGTCTGCGTAACCGGCCAGCGTGACTGCGACAGGCTGATCCGTGTTGGGAAAAAAATTTCGGATGAACGAAGGATCCCTTTGCAAGTGCTGTGTGTACAGCCAACTTCCGCCGGTTTTGACACCGACGGTGAAGAACTTGATTATCTCCGGGAAACAGCCCGGGATGCCGGAGCGGAAATGACCGTATATTTTAACGACGACGCGCCGCTTATGGCTGTGGGGGTTGCCAAGCAAATTGGCGCCGTACATATCGTAACCGGCATGGCGGAGGCACCTGTGAATGGATTCGTGGAAGTTTTGCATCGCTTTTTACCATTGATTCCCATCAGTATGGTTGGAAAGGACGGTAAAATTTATAATATCTGTCCGGCAAAAAAAGACGAACAGGCCGCAAAAGACCTGATTCTGCAAAGCGGTTCTTAAAAGCCCGCCCTGTTTTCAATCAACAGGGCGGGCTTTTACAAAATATCGGAGGCAGACCGGCCTCCTGCCGTTTATACGTCCAGATATCCCTTTCTTGGGACGATACCGAACGCATCACACAATTTTTGGAGCTGCGCGTCGGTAATTGACTGCTTAACCGGCATCTGGCCGATCGTCATATAAACCTGAGCGGCCTTTTCAACCGTTTCAATCAGGCCGAAGGCTTCATCCATAGTTTCGCCCGTACCAAAAATTCCATGCGCAGCCCACAGGACAATTCGGTGATCCCTGATTTTTTCTGCAGTGGCCTCGCCGATTGCATTGCCCCCGCAGACCATCCACGGAAGTACGCCGATCCCTTCCGGGAAAACAACAATACATTCGGTGCACATCTGCCACAGCGTTTTGGTGAAACTTTTGTCGTCCAGCTCATGGACAAACGTCATAGAAAGAATATTCAGCGGATGGCAGTGCATCACAACCCGGTGTTTTGGATCGGCTTTCAGCCGCTCGATATGGCTCATTAAATGAGTGGGAAGCTCACTGGTCGGTCGGCTGCCGTCCGCAAATCCCCAAAGGATATCGTATGAACGGCCGTCCGGGCAGATCCGGATAATGCCCATGTTGTTCTGAGGGCAGTCCTTTACATTTTTAAAGTACTTGCCGGTAGCGGTTACAATAAAATACTGACCTGCCAGATAGGAAGCATCAAATTGAAGCGGCAGCGTACGCTGGACCATAGTGGGATCCAAATAGGATTCCACCATGGCTGCATCCAGGCGGTAGCTGACATTTCCGCCGTTCCTCTCATCCCATCCAAGACGGTACATATTGGCCGTAGTATCGCACATTTCTTTGACAAACGGAGCCTCAAAAATATTATTCATCCATGATTTCCTTCCTGTATTTGCAATTTCGGAATCAGCGCTTAGACAGCACGTCTGTTTCATAGGTACGGATTTCGTCCAGCCATTTCGCCCCTACGGCAACGCCGTTCCTCCGGCAGAATTCATCCCAAACGGCCTGCCACGGCATGGATTTCATTTCTTCCAGCAAAGCCAGGCGGGCAGTGTAATTGCCCTCCAGCTCATCCTGCTTCAGGATGGGTGTTGGCTCCAGCAGAGCCCGCAGCAGCGCCTTCTGCATATTGCGCATCCCAATAACCCACGCGGCCACGCGGTTGATGCTGGCGTCAAAGAAATCCAGCCCAATATGGGTGCGTTTATACAAGCCGTTGCGGATCAGTTCAAATGCAATCTCCTGCAGTTCGTCGCTGAGGACAATAACATGGTCGCTGTCCCAGCGAACGGGCCGGGACACATGCAGCAGCAGTTCTTGAACAAAGAGCAGAACGGAGGAAATTTTGTTGCTGACATATTCCGTCGGATGGAAATGCCCCGTGTCCAGGCAGACAGCTTTATGGTTCTGAATCGCGTAACCAAGGTAAAACTCGTGGGAACCGGTAACATAGCTTTCCGATCCAATACCGAACACTTTGCTCTCAACAGCGTCAAGGTTGGCGTTTTCATCAATCGGATCCGCATAAATTTCATCAAGCGAATCCTTCAAACGCTGGCGGGGAGCAAGCCGGTCGATCGGAATGTCTTTGTACCCGTCCGGGATCCAAATGTTCGTCACGCATTTCTGCCCGAGCTGCTTTCCGAAATATTCCCCGATTTTCCGGCAGCGCTTGCAGTGTTCAATCCAGAAATCCCGGATCGATTGATCGGGGCTGGAAAGCGTAAACCCGCTCTCTGATTTTTTATGGGAAAAGCAGGTGGGATTAAAATCGAGGCCAAGGCCCTGGTCTTTTGCCCATTCGACCCAGCTTTCAAAATGCCGGGGCTCCAGCTGATCCAGATCAACTTTTTCGTTCGTATCCGCGTAAATCGCGTGAAGGTTGACCTTATGTTTGCCGGGGATCAGGGAAAAGGCCTTTTCCATATCCTGCCTGAGTTCGGCCGGCGTGGACGCTGCGCCAGGATAGTTGCCGGTAGCCTGAATACCGCCCGTGAGAGCATTGTCCCGAAACAGGAATCCCCGTACATCGTCCCCCTGCCAGCAGTGCATGGATATTTTGATTTTTTCCAATTCTTTCATGGCGTTTTCCGTATCCACGCCGAAAGAACCGTAGCGTTCCCGCGCTGATTCATATTCTTGCATATTGATGCCTCCTGTAAAACAGTATTTTACTTTTCGACTTTTCGGATTTCAAAAGAGCGGCGGACACAAGCCCGCGCTTCTGCTGCATTTGGGAACTCTTTTTCATAAAGCATCTGAGCCAGAAGGTTTCCGACGGCCGTCGCCTCAGCGGGGCCGGCAAAAACCGGCAGGCCGACGGCCTGCGCCGTCAGGCGGTTCAGATACCAATCCTTGCTCCCGCCGCCGACAATATACAGGCCGGAAAAACGGCGGCCCGTAACCTCTTCCATCTGCCGGACGGTTTCCGCGTAACTGCAGGCAAGGCTCCGGTAAATACAGCTCATCACCTCGCCGAGCGTCTGCGGGACGGCCTGGCCGCTCCTTCGGCAATATTCCCGGATTGCCTCGGTCATACTCTCCGGTGCAAGGAAAGACGGATCGTTCACATCCAGAAGAGACTGGAAATTCTTCGCTTTCTCCGCAAGATCGCACAGCTCATCAAACGTTTGCTTTTTGCCGTTTTCGTTACGGACGCTCTGAATCATCCAGGAACCCATAATATTCTTGAGAAAACGGTATCTCTTTTCATAACCGCCCTCGTTGGTGAAGTTGGCTGCGCGCGCCGCGGGGGTTGCGCAGACATCCGGATTTTCCGTTCCCAGCAAGGACCATGTCCCGGAGCTGATATACAGGAAATTCTTTTCGCCGGCAGCCGGAACGGCTAGAACGGCACTGCCGGTATCATGCGTAGCCGGCAGGACAACCCGGCAATTAAAACCGACGCGTTCACAGACTTCCGGCGTAAGCCCGCCCAACAGGGTTCCGGGCATTGAAACATCCCCAAAAATCGCGTCTGGAAGCCCCAGCTGACGGATCAGGCCGCGATCCCACGCGGTTTCCCCAGCTTTCACCAGCTGCGTGGTGGAAGCGTTCGTGTATTCGTTCGTCTGAACGCCAGTCATCCGGAAATGGAAATAATCTGGGATCATCAAAAACCTGGCGGCATGCGCCAGAAGCTCCGGCGACTGCTGTTTCAGCGCCGTTAGCTGGTAGATGGTATTGAAAATCTGCTTTTGGATCCCCGTCCGCCTATAGAGAGTCTCGGGATCCATCTGTTCTTCCACAACTGCATCCATGCCAGCCGTCCGGGCATCCCGGTAGGCTACCGCGTCGCCGAGGACTTTATTTTCGGAATCCAGCAGGACAAAATCAGTCCCCCACGTATCCACCCCAACGGAACCGGGGATCAAACCGTATTCTTTGCATTGGTGCATTCCTTCCAGAATATGATCCCAGAGGGACTCCAGATCCCAGCACAAATGGCCGTTTTTCAGGACAGCCTTATTGGGGAACCGGTAAATTTCCTTTGTCCGGATTCTGCCGTTCTCCACACAGCCGAGGATATGGCGCCCGCTGGAAGCGCCAATATCAATGGCAAGATAAATCTGCATTTTCGAACAACTCCTTCCCTGTTATTCTTTTCCTACTGTTTCATTTTTAATTATAAGAGCGTTTTTCAAAAGAAAAAGGACGCTGTTTGCAAAACAAGCGTCCTTATTTGCGAAAGCTCCGATACCGTCTGCGATATTCACCCGGGCTCATGTGGTAAGTTTCCTGAAACTTGTGGTAAAAATAACTGGTATTTTCATAGCCGACGGATGCAATGATCTCCGATACCGGGCAGCGCGTTCCGGTCAGCTGGGACAGCGCCATCTGAAATCGTTTTTTTTGCAGCAGTTTTTTAAATGGAATTCCAAATTCTGCAGTAACCGCCCGGCTGACTTTATAAACCGGCTGACCTTCCATTCCTGAAAACTCGGAAAGCGTGGCGTTTTCAAAATTTGTGTCAATATATGACAGAAGATCCAGTGCAAAGCGGTTCCGTCGATTTTCGCCGCTTTCAGCCCGTCCGGTATATTGCAGCAGCTGCAAGAACAGAAGGCCCATGGTAATTTCGTTAATCTGCCGGTCCGATGAGCCGCTGCGCAGGGACCAGATTAAGTTTTCCACCAAATTCTGAATGGGAAGGACGTCGCCGACATGAAAATACAGATAAGGCATTTTTCCTTTTTTGCCGGTCAGGTTGTCAATGACAAAATCGCTCAGGACGCTTTTCCCTTCCATCATGCTGAACGCCGTGTGAAAGAACTCCGGAAGAACAATAAAATTGACGCCCACGTCCTCCAGCCCGGCGGGAAGCACCTCGTGCCAGCAGCCTTTGCCAATAAAAAGGAGGTCGCCCGTTTCCAGCCGAAGTTCGGCCGTATCGTTGATGATATGGGTCGTGCTTCCGCTGCACATATACAGAATCTCTACATAATCATGACAGTGTTTCGGGAAAGCGACAAAACGGGTATGGGTCCGGATATCGATCATCTTCCCTTTTTTGAGAAGTTTCTTATTGTCAATCCGGAATTCCTGCCCACTTGCATACCGGTCTTTCCGAAGTTTTGAACCGTGCAGCAGTTCCTGCTCCTCCCGGCTGATCTTCCCCAATTCATTCAGCAGACCGCGGTTCATTCTTTCACTCCCATTCCGCCGTCTTATTTTTCTGGCTCCTATTATACATCAAGGCGGCGCAAAACACACGGCTTGCATCCATACATGAATGATATTATAATGAGTAGCAAACAACCGACCGCACATCCATTTTTTATCGAGAAAAGGCAGGAGGAATTCACTTTATGGAACGAATCGCATGCAGGATGAAAGTTTTTGAAGGATGCTACGACGAATATAAAAAAAGACATGACCAGATTTGGCCGGAAATGAAAGAGGAGCTAAAACGGCACGGATACCGCTCCTACACGATTTATCTTGACAGGGAAACGGGGTACCTCTATTCTTACGCGGAAGTTACCGACAAAAAGCTCGCAGATCAGATGAGCGACACTCCCGTCAACCGTAAATGGTGGCATTACATGAAAGACGTGATGGAGACGAACGAGGATGAAAGCCCCAAAAGCGTCCTCCTGAGCGAAGTATTCCACTTGGAATAAAAGCCGCTCCGGAGGAGCCGTGACGGTTCCGCGGATCGGCTGCTGAAAACAGAAACGGAGTGAATCAATCATGATAAAATTGGGAGTCCGAGGACACGATTACGGGAAAAACAGCCCCGAATCCCTGTTCCAGAAAATCCGGGAAGATGGTTTTGAGTCCGTCCAGCTGGCACTGAAAAAAGCAATTGCCGGTATTGACCAGTTCCGCGACATTACGCCGCAGACCATTGCAGACGTTCAGTCCGCATGCAAAAAGACCGGAATTCACATTGCGGTGCTCGGTGTGTATATTGATCCGTCCCTGGTGGACGACGCCCTGCGTGAAAAAAATGTTGCCGAATTTATTGGCAGCCTTCCGTTCGCAAAAAGCCTGAACGCCGACTGCATCGGAACAGAAACGACCCAGATGAGCCGCCAGCCGGGAACTGCGCGGAAAGACGCCCTCAGCGCCCTGTACCGCTCGCTGTGGAAAATCATGCCGGAAGCGGAAAACCGCGGGGTGACGGTAGCCATTGAACCGGTGGCGTCGCATACGGTCAATACGCCCGAATGCGCCGCGGAAGTTCTCAAAACCATTGCTTCCCCGAACCTGAAAGTGATTTTTGACCCCGTGAACGTGCTGACAGCGGAGGAAGCCCCGCGGCAGGAAGCCCTGTGGGATCGCTTCTTTAATCTTCTCGGGGACAAGATTGCCGCCGTGCATATCAAAGGAATCCGCCTGGACAGCCAAAATCAACTGGTCCGCAGCGGATTTGAAGATTCCATTGTGCATTATGAAACTATTTTCAGCGTCCTGAAATCGCTCCCGCAGGATTTCAGCATCCTGCGGGAAGGAATCCAGCCGCAGCATGCAAAGGAAGATTTCCGCTTTTTAAGCGGTCTTCTGGCGTAAGAGGACCGGCTACCGGCTGCCGGCGCTGCTGGTGTCGGCAGAGTGATAAAAAATAAATGGACGGTTGTTCACGGAAGGATCCAGTGTTTCAAAGCTGTATCCTTCCTTTTTTAATGTTTGGATTAAGGTCGGAACCTCTTTCAGCGTGTCTTTCTTGGTAGAAGAATTATGGAGAAGGGCTACTGAAACCCGGTGGCTGTGGATCCCATCCAGAGTATTTTTTAAAATCTTTTCCGGCGTGGCTCCCTTTCTGGCATCTTCGGCGCTGACATTCCAGTCATAATAAACATAACCGCGCTTGTTTAAACCAGCTATAATTTCCGCTCGGGTTTTTTTATTATAACCGTTCAGACTGCCTCCGGCAAGACGGCAGATTTTGGTGTCAACTTTCGTTGCACGCTGAATCAGACTGTGCATCTTATCAAAGTCTTCAAAAAACGCTTTGGAAGAAGCATAAATCTGATGGTAATCATGAGTATAGGAATGTACACCGACAGCATGTCCGCGCTTAACAATTTCTTTGAGATCGGAGACTTCATTTTTGTCGTGTGTACCCACTACAAAAAAGGTTGCTTTCACATCATAGCGATCCAGAACATCCAGAAGCGGAACCGTCAAATCCGACGGACCGTCGTCAAATGTCAGAAAAACAGTCTTGTCTTTGATTCGTCTATGGACCGGGCAGCTGGAAGAACTGCTTTCTGAGGAAGCGGCAGATACTGCCGGTCGGGAAGACGGCTGCACGGCCTGAGAAGAACAGCAGCTGCTGCCTGCGGAAGAAGCCGGCCTGCCATTTTCAGGTGACAGCCAATATGGCTGAACCGAAGCAGAACAGCCGCTCAGCAGAAACAGCCCCGCTATCAGTCCGATTTTTTTCCACAGCGTTTTCTGGAACTTGCCTTCGAACATATTCCCTATCTCTCTTCCAAATCCGACAATTTTACACTTTTATTATAGATGCAGTCAATGGGAAGTCAACGAAAATAACGATACTGTAACGGTTTCAAAACGGCGGGCGGCATTAAACCGAAAGAAATCGTTTTGCTGTCTTTGAATCCAGTGAATCTATTCCGCCGAAAAATACAGCTGTCCCTTTTTGCAGGATGAGACAGTTCTCGGCAATTCGCCGTGCAAAATTCAGGTTCTGCTCTACCAAAAGCATGGAAAGATTCGTCTCTTTACAAATTTCAAGCAAAACAGACCCGATTTCATCAATCATATTGGGCTGGATACCCTCGGTCGGTTCGTCCAGCAGCAGAATTCTGGGAGACATCATTAGGGCACGCCCAATGGCAAGCTGCTGCTGCTGTCCCCCGGAAAGCAGACCTCCCGGGCGGTTTAGCTGCTCTTTCAGAGCGGGAAAATACAGAAGAACGCGCTCCATGCGGCCAGCAACCAGCTTCCGGTCGCGGATACCCAAACAGCCGAGCTCCAGATTTTCCCGCACGGTAAACCGGGGAAGAATCTCTCTCCCCTGCGGGACATAGGCCATTCCCAGCCGGCAGCGTTCATGGGGGGACAGAGAAGAAATTTTTCTGCCGTCCAGCCGGATGAAACCGCCGGAAATCGGCAGCAAACCGATGATGGTCTTGAGAAGGGTGGTTTTTCCGACGCCGTTCCGCCCCAGCACCGCCAGCCTTTGACCCTTCCCCAGTGAAAGAGATACCCCGGCAAGGATAGTGCTTTTTCCGTAACCGGCCCGGACATTTTCAAGCTCAAGCACTGGTGCGCACCCCTTTCCCCTGTGATTTCAAATAGACCTGCGCCACCCGTGGATCGTTTTCAATCTGCTCCAGCGGCCCTTCCGCCAGGATCCTTCCCATGTGAAGGACCGTAACGGTCTGTGCCACCTGTCTTACAAATTCCATGTCGTGTTCTACGACCAAAACTGTGTGGCTGCCCAGGAGTTTCTGAATCATCTCACCGGTCAGACGGGTTTCTTCCGCTGTCATGCCCGCGGTTGGTTCGTCGAGGATGATCAGGCGCGGAGCCTGCATCATCAGCATACCGATCTCCAGCCACTGGCGTTCCCCGTGCGACAGCTCACAGGCCATTTTATCCCGTTTTTCCCACAGACCGATTTCCCGCAGGACTTTGCCGGCCCTTTCCTGTGCCGCCCGCGGCGTTGACCGGAAAAATGTCCGGGCTACCGTATTGAGGCGCGGCGCCGCAAGGAGCAGATTGTCAGCCGACGTCATATTTTCGAACAGATTCGGCCCTTGAAATTTTCGCCCGATCCCGCAGAGGGAGGCAATCTCGTACGGCTTTTTCCCGGTAATGTCACATCCGCCGAATACAATCCGGCCGGTGGTCGGCTTCGTCCTCCCGGTGATTAAATCCATCAGCGTGGTCTTGCCTGCACCGTTCGGTCCGATAACAACCCGCAGTTCCCCTTCCTGCACACTCAAGTTCACATTGCGGAGCGCCCAGAATCCGTTAAAACATACCGAGAGGTTTTCCGTCCGCAGAATTTCATTCACGGCGTGCCGCCCCCTTCCGAACGGTACGGCCGCGCACGGCCAGTTGGAGGGAACCCACGATCCCATTTGGAAAGAAAAGCACCACCGCAAGGAGGGCCGCTCCCAGCAGAAGCTGCCAGTATGCGCCGAAATGTTCAGACAGTGCATTGCCCAGCACATTCACAAGCAACGTGCCAAGGGCTGCCCCGGTCAGGTTCCCTCTGCCGCCGATTGCCAGCCACACAACAGCCGCCGTTGAAAACTCCATTCCCACGTCGTTGGGGGCAATCATCCCGTTAACGGGAACATACAGAGCGCCTGCAAAACCTGCCAGCGCACCGGAAAGGGCAAACGCCGCCGTCTTAAAACGCGCCTGGCCGTATCCGAGGAATTCCAACCGTGTTTCGTTTTCGCGGATTCCGCGCAGAACCAGCCCAAAGCGCGAGGTCATGAGTGCCCGGCAGAAAATATAGACGAGCAGCACCATCAGAAAAACAAAATAGTATCCTTCCGCCAAAGAAAGCGAATGTCCGAAAAGGGACAGACCCGGAAGTCCGCCGATCCCGTTGAATCCTCCGGTATATTCTTGCTGGCTTTGGATAAAAAGGCTGAAAATTTCTGCGAGCGCCAGTGTAATGACCGAGAAAAAGACACCGCCGACCCGGCTGTAAAACAGGAAACGCCCTAAAAGTCCGGCAAGCAGTGCCGGAAGTAGAATACAGACAAGCACCGCCGCCGGCTGCGGCACGATCCATTGAAGCCACAGGGGCACCTGCTTAACACCGTAGCGGGCCATGAACTCCGGAACACCTTCCTGCGCTGAAAGGGAAAGGGCCATGGTATAGCCGCCCAGGCCGAACAGCACGGCATGGCCGAGGTCCATCAGCCCCGCATACCCCCAGACAAGATCAAGCGAAAAGGCAAAAATCAGAAATACGAGGTATTTTTCAAGCAGTTGTGTGTAAAACAGCGATCCGAAGAGCGGGAACAGCCCGAGCGCAAGAAACAGTGCAAAGTCCAGATACCGGTTGACAGGAATTTCTGCAAGCCGCCTCATATCATCTTCTCTCCTTTGCAAACAGTCCTTCCGGCTTAAACCGGATAACGGCGATAATCATCAGAAACACGAGAATATTGGCGGTGACATCATTGCTGACACCGCCCAGCAGCGCCGTGGACTCTCCTACCATCAGCGAACCGACTGCAGTCCCGAAAAATGACGCAATGCCTCCGACAACCGACGTCATAAAGGAATTAACCAGGTAAGGTCCGCCCATAAAAGGCGAAACGCTTTTCACCGGAGCTGCCAGCGCGCCGGCCAGGCCTGCCAGCCCGCTCCCGAAGGCAAACGTTACGGTATCCACGCGCGCGGAATCAATGCCAAGGCATTCCGCCATATCGCGGTTCTGGGTAATGGCGCGGACTCGCCTGCCAAACTTTGTTTTTTTCATCAGCAGCACCGTGCCTGCCATAACCGCCGCGACGAAACACACAGTAAAAATATTGTAATACGGGACAACCACTTTCCCAATCGAAAAATTTCCTTTGATCGGGATGGCTACGTATTGTGACTGTGCGCCGAAAATGATATTGACAAGCTGCTGGAGAAGGACGGAAATTCCGAACGTCGCCAGCATGGTTTCCGCCGGCCGGCCGGCCAGCCGCCGAACGACCAGCACTTCCATCAGGATTCCGGCCAAGGCCGCCGCCGCAAAAGCGAGTGCCATGGCGGCGGCAAAATTCAGCCCGAGGAGCTGCGTAGCACAGTAAGCCGTGTAAGCGCCTACCATAATCAGTTCCCCATGTGCCAGATTAATCACGCCCATCAGCCCGCAGATGATGACCATGCCGAGGGCCGCCATCAGAATCAGCGCTGAGGAATTCAGGCCGTTCAAGAGGAGTGCAAGGACACTGTCCATAGAAACGATTCACCTTTCCACAGGACGGATCAAAAACCGGAAGATGCCGCCGTCCCGGAATCTTCGTCAGGGTTTCGGATCAATTGGTTTTTCCGATGTGAAAATCACATGAATTTCGCCTTTCTCGTCAACCTTTCCGATCCGGCAGTACAAACGCGTATGGTTGTTTTTTCCGTCGATTGAAATCTTTCCGGATGGGGAATCAATTTGAAGTTCCCGAAAGGCTTCGGCAACCTGCTGGGTGTTTTCCGGATCTTTTGCCTTTCTAAGGGCTTCGCCCAAAAACAGTCCGCCGTTATAACCGCCCATGGCGGCATAGGTCGGCACTGTTCCGTCTTTGATCGTTTCGGCGTACTTTTTAACGAACGTCTGGTTGATGGGATTCTCGACATTTTTAAAATAATCGACGCAGATGAAGCTGTTTTTACCTGCATCGGCGCCAATGGATTTCAGTACTGTTTCATTCGTTGTGAGGCTGGCAATGGTGGCTTTCAGGCCGTAGGCATGGTACTGTTTGTAAAAAGCGACATTGCTGTCCCCGGTCAGCTCGCTGTAGACAATATCCGGATTAGAGGACTTAATTTTGTTGAGGACGGAAGAAAAGTCGGTGCTGCCGTAAGGGACATATTCTTCCCCTACAACGGAGCCGCCGCCTGCCGCCAGATACTCTTTAGCCAGTTTGTTTTCAACCTGCGGATAAACAAAATCGCAGCCGATAAGGAAAAATTTTTTACCGACATTTTTCAGGAGCCACTTCACAAAGATTTCCGCCTGCTGGTTCGGGATGCAGCCAACATAGATAATATTTTTGGACTGCTCCTGCCCTTCATAGGACTGCGGATAAATCAGCAGGGAATGGTAAGATTCCACAACGGGTTTTACGGCTTTTCGGGCGGAAGAAGAACAGGTTCCAATAATCGCAGTCACTTTTTCGTCCAGGATTAATTTGCGTGCTTTGTCGGCTGCCTTGGCAGGATCCGAAGCATAATCGGCAAACACGGTTTCAATTTTTCTGCCGTGGATGCCGCCGTTTTCGTTGATCTTCTGAATCGCCATCTTAGTGCCGTCATACAGCTGTTTTTCGCTGACGGACGTCACACCGCTGAGAGAATACAGCACACCGATTTTAATCGGCCTGTCCTTCTCCGATCCGCCGCTCGCATTGTGTCCACAGCCCGTCAGCGTACATGCGGACAGAACGGCGCATACCAGAAATACACACAGCTTTTTTTTCATTTTCTTCATCTCCAGACTAAAAATGGCCCTTTCGTTTTTTTAAAGAGCTACAAGCATAATATTCCGGTACCGGAAATAACGTTCCCACAGCGCTGCGGCCCCATATACTCTTGTATCTGGGTTCTGCCAGAAAAAAGCTCCCGTTCCTGAAACCTCAAGTTCCAAGAACGGGAGCAAATAGACAAGCCGTACAGCCTATCAATAAATTATTTTGCTTTTGACTGAATATACTGATCGATCGACCGGGCCGCATCCTTGCCGCCGCCCATTGCAAGAATGACCGTTGCGGCTCCGCTGACTGCGTCGCCCGCAGCGTAGACGCCTTCCCGTGAAGTCGCCATAGATTCATCCTTCACCACAATGCAGCCGCGATTGTTGGCTTCCAGTCCTTTTGTGGTTGTGCGGATCAGCGGATTAGGAGAATTGCCGATTGCCATGACCACGCAGTCCACCGGAATAGAGAAGTTGGAGTCCTCCACCGGGATTGGTTTCCGGCGGCCCGATGCATCCGCTTCCCCAAGTTCCATCCGTATGCACTCAATGGAAGCAACCCGGCCGGTTTCGTCGCCCTTGATTGCGACGGGATTACAGAGGAGATGGAATTCCACGCCTTCTTCTTTGGCATGATGAACTTCTTCGCGCCGGGCAGGCATTTGCTCTTCAGCGCGGCGGTAAATAATGTATACCTTCTCTGAGCCAAGGCGCAGGGCGGTCCGTGCCGCATCCATTGCGACGTTTCCACCGCCGACAACGGCAACATTCTTCACTTTGAGGATTGGCGTGTCATATTCCGGTTTATACGCTTTCATCAGATTGACACGCGTCAAAAATTCATTTGCGGAATAGACTCCCACAAGCCCTTCGCCCGGGATATTCATAAATCTTGGAAGACCGGCACCCGTACCAATAAAGACTGCTTCAAAACCATTCTGGAACAGTTCATCCACAGAAAACAGCTTGCCGATAACCATATCTGTCTCGATTTTTACGCCCTTCTGTTTCAGCCCATCAATTTCTTTCTGGACGATTTCTTTCGGCAGACGGAACTGAGGAATCCCATACATCAGGACACCGCCCGCCGTATGGAGAGCTTCAAACACGGTAACAGAATATCCCATGGCAGCCAAGTCACCCGCACAGGTAAGCCCCGCAGGGCCGGCGCCCACTACAGCCACTTTATGGCCGTTCGGTTCCGCATGGAACGGTTCGTCTTTCCCATGTTTCATATGCCAGTCCGCCGCAAAACGCTCCAAACGGCCAATGCCCACCGGTTCACCTTTGATTCCGCGCACGCAGTTATGCTCGCACTGGTTCTCCTGCGGGCAGACACGCCCGCATACGGCAGGAAGAGAATTGGTCAGTTTAATGGTGCGGTAGGCGCCTTCCATATCTCCCTGAGCGATGGAACGGATAAAATCCGGGATATGAACACCCACCGGGCACCCTTTGACACACGGCTGGTTTTTGCAGTGAAGACAGCGTGCCGCCTCTTTGCAGGCCATTTCTTCAGTATAGCCCAGCGCCACTTCATTAAAATTTTTATTTCGGACGTTTGGCTCCTGTTCCGGCATTGGAGTCTTTTTCGGATTCATATCAGGCATGTTCGGCACCCTCCATTAAATGGCATTTAAAATCACGCGCGGCTTCCCTCTCCATTCCCGCATAGGTTTTGGAACGTTTGATTGCTTCGTCGAAATCCACTTTGTGGCCGTCGAAATCCGGGCCGTCCACACAGGCGAATTTTGTTTTGCCGCCTACCGTCAGCCGGCAGCCGCCGCACATCCCCGTTCCGTCAATCATAATCGGGTTCATACTGATAATTGTCTTAATTCCATAAGGTTTCGTGAGGTTGCACACGGCGCGCATCATAACCAGAGGCCCAATCGCCACAACAAGGTCGTAACCGGCACCCGCTTCGATATTTTTGCGAAGGGCATCGGTTACAAACCCCTTGTTTCCGTTAGAGCCGTCATCCGTCATTACGGTAAGATGGTCACAGGCCGCGCGCATTTCATCTTCCAAAATAATAAGATCCTGATTGCGGAATCCAGCTATCATATCTACTTTCGTACCCATGGCATGCAGAGACTTGGACTGCGGGTATGCAATGGCGCATCCGGCGCCTCCGCCGATCACCGCAGCCTTCCGGTATCCTTCCAATTCGGACGGTTTGCCGAGAGGACCGATAAAATCCAGGATTGCGTCTCCTTCGTTAAGCTGATCCAGCAGCATGGTTGTTTTGCCGACAACCTGGTAAATAATCGTGACGGTTCCCTTTTCGCGGTCATAATCCGCAATGGTGAGAGGAATCCGCTCACCACGTTCATTAACACGAAGAATAATAAACTGACCCGCTTTTGCCTTCTTTGCAATAAATGGGGCGTCAATATCCATTAGTGTCATGGAAGGGTTCAATTTCCGTTTCTTTTTAATTGTAAACATCTTTTGCCACTCCCTGCGATCTAAATGAATTGTTAAAAAGCCTACAAATTTTATTATACACGGTTCCCGATTCCTTTCAATAGAAAAACAGCAGATTCACAAAAAATATGATAACCACCTTCTGGTATTTTATAATTTGAAAAAACGCGCAGCCAGAAGACAAAACTGCATAATAGAATTTGAATCAACCATTTACGTTTCGGCTGTGAATAATAGTCACCAAAATGGTATAGGATAATTAAAATACGTTATAATCAATTTGTATGAATATCTCACGATCGTTATATAAAATAAAGGCGGAATTCAGATGTTAAAATTATGCCTGAATGAAAGGTTACGGGAATTACGCATAAAAAGCGGATATACGCAGAGTCAGATTGCAAAAATTCTTAACATTGACCGCTCCACCTATTCCTACTATGAGATTGGCAAGACCACACCGGACGTATCAGTCTTAGTAACGCTTGCCAAAGTTTTTAATATTCCAATTGAACAATTGCTTGCGGATGAAAGCACACCCAAAGATGTTGCTGAAAGGCGGTTTCCTTCTGATTATGCCCATGGGAAAAAAAATTCCAGCCATATCTACGAACTGTCTGATAAAGAAAAAGAACTGGTAGGGGTTTTTCGAATCTGCCCAAAAGAAGAGCAGGATTACGTGCTTACTTATCTTGAACAGGTTTCGGCTCCCCACAAAGTGCATTAAATGTGCGTTGCGTTCTAATGGTGGGTCTTATTCCAGCAAATTGATCCGTTGGGAAAATTATGATATACAGCGATATAGAATTAGGTAGGAGCAGTTTTAGGCTGCTCCTTTTTGCTGGCTAAGATTTCGCAACTTGCGCTGAAATACTCATGGTGGTATACTACAGTCGGGTTTTCTGGCAAGATTGAATGTAGGGCTGAGGACACAATTGTTCCCATTTTTTTACATTTTACAATTTCCGGATAATTCAGCAGGAGGGAGAACTCATCAGGCTGTATCGTAATTTGCTCCCTTTTGAAACATACATGCTGATTCTAAGAGAGATGATACTATGTTCAGCGGCTAAGAAAATGAATTTATTTATACTGCATATTGAGTGATTTAAAGTAAAAAGGAGCTGAATGCTGACCGATTGGTCTAAAAAATATAGCGTTTCTTCGCTGGAAGGACTTTCGTTATAAAGAGCCGTTTTCTCGGGTTTCTGCTTTTAAAACCCGGGAGAGTATTTGTTATGTCCAGAAGCAATAAATTCCGCTGAAAAGCAAAATTTGTTTCAACTAGATGGGAGATTTTATATATTGACTGTATCGAATATACTACTGTTCATTATCTTAGGCTTAATATTTGTTTTACCTCTCTTTATTAAGCTGATCGAGGAAAACCTTGAAATTTTCCTTTTTATTATGGGTATTTTAGCTGCTGTAACCGGTGAAGCCCTGAACGGTGCTTTACTGAAAGATATTTTTACGAATGTTTACATGTACATCATTGTGGCAATTGTCCTTGCGGGCGGCTGCCTATTTAAAATATTTTCCAGCAAACTGCGGAGTGGGGTCAACCAGACCCTGAAAAAGATTTCGATTGAACTGTTTGTATTTCTGTTCATCGTTATTCTAGGCCTTCTTTCAAGTATTATCACGGCGATTGTTGCTGCCCTCTGCCTTGTTGAAATTATCAATCTGCTTCCATTAAACAGATCTGCAAAAATCAACGTTAATATTATGGCATGTTTTTCGATCGGTCTGGGCGCTGTCTTAACACCGGTTGGCGAACCTCTGGCTACGATTGTGATTGGAAAGCTATCAAAGAATCCAGCATTGCATGCCGATTTCTTTTACATGCTCCGAACCCTTGGCGTTTACGTAATTCCCGGTATTATTATATTTGCTTTATTGGCCGTATATTTTGCAAAAAAAGGCAAAATATCTGCACAAGATAGAGAAATCGTTATTGAAGAAGAAAATTACCGGGGAATTATTTTCCGGGCACTGAAAATTTTCCTGTTCCTGATCGCCTTGAGCCTTTTGGGCAGCGGATTCAAACCTATTATTGATGAATACGTTATCAAAATTCCGGCAATGGGGCTCTACTGGATCAACATGTGTTCAGCTGTCTTGGACAACGCAACCCTGGCGTCTGCCGAAATCAGCGCTTCTATGACGCAGAACCAGATCGTCGCCATTCTCATGGGGCTGCTTATCAGCGGCGGTATGATGATCCCAGGAAATATTCCGAATATTATCTCTGCAAGCAAATTAAAAATTAGAAGCAAAGAATGGATGAGACTTGGGATTCCATTTGGATTGATCGTTATGGGCATCTATTTTATGGTTATATTTGCTATTTAAGTTTTTTTCCGAAAAGCACTTCCCCTTTTATGCGTATCCGCAAAAACGAGGGAAAGAATTGCTGTAGAATTAAATAAGTTTTAGTTTGTCTGGAACCACCGTCCGCTTTTTGACCGATAAAATGTTTCTGCATTTTTCGGTGAAAGTGTCCGATGGTTTTTTCCTCAATATTTTAAAGCAGACCAACCGTATTTTGATAAAAAACATTCCCAATTTAAAAATCGGCGTATGGGAAAAAGCATAAAGAAGAGCTATAATGAAGATATCTTGAATTTATCCGCAAAAATCCTTTCAGCTACAGGAGAACTTAAAATGCAGACAATTTTTAAAGCAAATGAATATGGGGCTGTTCCAGACGGGAAAACCCTTTGCACCTCTGCTATTCAGAGCGCCGTAGACGACGCGGCGGCTCACGGCGGCGGACGTGTTGTATTTGAAAAAGGAGGCTATCTCACCGGCACTGTCTTTGTCAAATCCAACGTTGAGTTTGAGATTGGCGAAGGCGTAACCCTCTTTGGTGCTCAGGACGGCAGTGCCTACCCGGAACTGAGGAACCGTGTGGCCGGGGTGGAAATGACATGGCCGCTGGGGATCCTCACGGTATTTTCTCAGGAAAATGTCCGCATTTTCGGCGGCGGAACAATTAACGGCCAGGGAGAATACTGGTGGGAAAAATATTGGGGCAAAGACCGGCGCGGCGGTCTCCGGAAAATTTACGACGCCAAGAGCCTGCGCTGGGCCGCAGATTACGACTGCAAACGCCCAAGGAACATTGTGGTATTTAATTCGGCTCATGTGACAATTGAAAATCTCAGGATCAAACGATCCGGTTTCTGGAACATACATATCTGCTATTCGGACCAAATTCAGATCCGCAATCTTGACATCAGTGAAAATTACGGGCCGAGCACCGACGGCATTGACCTTGACTCCTCCAGCAACGTCAAGGTGGAAAGCTGCCGCATTGCATGCAGTGACGATAATATCTGCATTAAGTCCGGACGTGACGGCGACGGGCTACGGGTTGGCAGGCCATGTGAAAACATTGAGGTTTGCCGCTGTGAAACGGGGACCGGCGACGGCATTACACTGGGCAGTGAAACTTCCGGCGGCATGAGGAATATTAAAATTTCCGATATTCGGATGAACGGCACCAACAATGGGATCCGCATGAAATCCGCCCGGATCCGCGGAGGACTGGTTCAAAATATCTGTTTTAGCCATTTCGAGATGAAGGATGTTGCAAATATCTTCAATTTTGAGCTCGACTGGTATCCGGCTTACAGCTACTGCTGCCTGCCGGAAGGCTGGAGCGGCGAGATTCCAAACCGCTGGAAGTCCCTGCTGATTCCCGTTGACCCGCCGGAACGCGGAATCCCTGAATTTCGGGATATCTCCATATCCGATATTCACGCGGAAACATCGAAGGCTTGCACATCCCAGTTATTCTCCGTCAACGCCTATCCACAGAAGCCAATCCGAAATGTTTCGTTTCAGAACATTGCCGCGGAAACTACAACTGCCGGAACCATCCGGTATGCCAGGGACTGGTTTTTCAAAAATACGGATTTTCATTTCTCAGACGGATCGAAAATCAAAATTGAAAATTGCTCCAATCTCAATTTTTAAGGAATCATGAGTGATTCTGCGCAGCAATGGCCGGTGATACCCAGCCGGACAACCGGTTTTGAGCTTTCATCCGCCATCCGCTGTAATAAGCCGGATACCGACAATTGTTTAAAAGGGTCCAAAAAACGGGAAGGGGTCTTACCATGACAACCAACACGACGGCCAAAAATGCGGAAAGCAGAAAGGCGCTTCCGGCGCGCCCGCTGCTGAAATGGGCCGGCGGAAAAACACAGCTATTGGGAGAAATCCTTCCCAAAGCCCCCCAAAAATACGGAAAATACATTGAGCCTTTTCTGGGGGGAGGCGCTGTCTTTTTTGCTTTGAAGCCGAAAAGCAGCGTCATTTCGGACAGCAATCCGGAACTGATGAATCTGTATGCTCAGGTAGCCTCGCATGTGGATGAGGTTATCCGCTGCCTGCACCGGTATAAAAACAGCAAAGATATTTTTTATGCTGTTCGGGAACAGAACTGGAAAGAGCTTCCGAAACCCGAGGCAGCTGCACGTACTATCTTTCTGAACCATACCTGCTACAACGGGCTCTACAGGGTCAACCGCCAAGGACATTTCAACGTTCCGTACGGCAAATATAAAAACCCGAAAATCTGTGACGAAGAAGCCCTGTACGCCGCTTCAGACGCATTGAAAAGCGCGGTGATTGTATGTGCCGATTACCTTCAGGTTCTGGAACGTTATGCCCAGCCGGGAGACTTTATTTTTCTGGATCCTCCGTATCTGCCCGTATCCACCTATTCTGACTTTAAGCGCTATACAAAAGAACAATTTTACGAAGAAGACCACCGAGCCCTTGCCAAAGAAGTAAAACGCCTGCATGAACTGGGGTGTTACGTAATCCTGATGAACTCGAACCACCCTCTGGTCCACGACCTTTACAGCGGCTATCCGGTCGAAGTCGTTCCCACTAAACGCTATATTTCCTGCAAAGGAAACAGCAGGTGCGGCGAGGACGTTATTGTTTCCATCCCGCCCAAAAGGCGCCTGCAAGTTCATTTTGCACCGGAACCGCTTGCCGAACAGGTATCCCGTTTCCCGGCAACGCGTTTTATGGGCTCAAAGAGCAAGCTGCTTCCGGAAATTTGGAAGGTAGCTTCCCAATTTCAATTTCATACGGCGGCCGATCTGTTTTCTGGTTCCGGAATTGTAGGATACCTTTTCAAAGCGCAGGGAAAAGCCGTCATCAGCAACGATTACATGGCAATGTCCGCCGTCTTTGCCAAAGCAATGATTGAAAACAGCTCCGTAACCCTGCCTCTGGATGAAGCGAAAATTCTGCTTTCCCCCAAATACGAAAACGACCATTTTGTCAGCCGAACATTTAACGGTCTTTATTACTCCAAAGCTGACAACGAGCTGATTGATACTCTCCGGGCAAATATTGCTCACATCAAAAGGCCGTATAAAAGAGCAATTGCCATGAGCGCGCTGATCCGCGCCTGTATCAAAAAACGGCCCCGCGGGATTTTTACCTATACCGGGAACCGCTATGACGACGGCCGAAAAGATTTAAAAAAATCACTGGAGGAGCAGTTTCTGGAAGCTGTCGCCGCTGTCAACCGGTCTGTATTTGATAACGGCCAGACAAACCGAGCCAAAAACTGCGACGCGATTGCACTGCGAATCCCCACACCCGATCTTGTTTATATTGACCCGCCTTACTACTCTCCCCTGTCTGATAACGAATACGTGCGCCGCTATCATTTTGTCGAAGGTCTGGCGCGTGACTGGAAAGGTGTTGAAATCCAGCAGAACACTCAGACGAAAAAATTCAAGTCCTATCCGACGCCTTTTTCTACCCGGAAAGGCGCTGAAAACGCCTTTGAACTGTTGTTTAAAAAATACGCCAAAAGCATCCAGATTGTCTCCTATTCTTCCAACGGTCTCCCAACAAAAGACGAAATGCTGGCGCTGATGGCTAAATATAAGGCGCATGTTGAAGTGATACCCGTGAACTACCGGTATTCATTTGGCAATCAGGGAACAAAAGTCAACGATAACCGGAATAAAGTTCAGGAATATTTGTTTATCGGTTATTAAAAGGAGCGTTTGGATGGGATTCTGGCAGCTTGGAAACACCTCCGTCCGCAGCGCCATGCGGATAAAAGACGGTTTAACCGCTCTATCGAAGTCTGCTGTTCAGGGGAATATCCGAAAAGGCGAAGGTGACCTTGCCTTTCGAAAACTGCTTGGAGAATGCGGCGTGGTGTCCCTTGGCGTAGACTCCACAAACAGTGTGGGGCGAAAATGGCGATCTGCAATGGGAAAACTGGGCTTTCTGTATCCGCTGGTAACAAAAAGCATGGGGTTCCGCCAGACGGATTTGGGAAAGCTGGATACAATTACGCCGGCCGGATGGAACCTGATACGGGCTGAAACCGTCCCCGCAGCGCAGGAATGTTTCCTGCGGGCCATGGCTACGCCGGTTTTCGCAGCGGAAAACGGAAAAACGTTCTCTCCCCTCGTCTGGACGCTGGCCATCCTTTTGGAACTGGAAAAGCGCGGGCAGGAACCTGCCGTCCATTTCCCGGAAATAGCGCTGATCGTTCAAACGACAACCCCCTGCAGCGGTCTGGCACAGACCGCAGACCGTATTCTGAACTTGCGCTCTCAAAGGGAACATTCCGAGAGAAAACGGGTGTTTGACCGGAACCGGTATGAAGCAGGAGGAACGGCTATGGGCTGCAAGCCCCACACTTTTGTGGATTACGCCGATATGAATATCCGGTACTTAAAAGCAACCGGTATGGTTCAGTCCAAAGGGAAAGGAATTGCGCTGATTCCAGAAAAGCACTTTCTGGCTGTCCGCCTGACTCAAAATCTTTTATCGGATCGCCCGCTGCTGGAATTATACCGGACACTTTGCCGCGGTTCAGAACTTCCGACCGACAATGCGGCGGTTGCTTTACAGGTTTTAAAAGACTTGCGGATACAGCTGAAGGATTACGGAATCGCTTATTCCATCGAAGGCCGTCCGCTGGATACGGCCGCCCATATTAATCAGATCCGGTACCAAATGGAAAGCCTGATTTCAGAAAAGAAGGAAGAAATCTACGCTCAGGAACAGTCTTCCTGTTGGAAAGAAATCGCGGCTTACATGAAGCTGCTGTCTTCACGCAAAGAACGGCTGAAAATCGGAGGGGACACGGAAATCAGCATTCCGCGCACAGAAGCTCCGGCTTATCTGGAATGGAGCCTGTGGCGGGCTTTTCTGGCATTAGGCGGCCTTGTAAACAAGCCGTACGAAGTGCGCCGGTTTTCGGTCGATCAGGATTTTTACCCTGTGAGTACAGCGCCGGGCAGCGGGCCGGATCTGGTCGCAGAATTTTCCACGTGCGTCGTCGTCATTGAAGCGACCCTGTCTGAAAATTCCAGGCAGGAGGCTATGGAAGGGGAACCGGTGCGCCGCCATGTCGCCGCTCTGATGCAGCAGTACCAAAAGCCTGTTTATGGACTTTTTATCGCCAATCAGATCGACTCAAACACAGCGGAAACTTTTCGCATTGGGATCTGGTATACCCGCGATGACAAAAAGCTGGATCTGCAAATTGTTCCTGCCACGCTTTCACAGTTCAATGCCCTTTTTCAGGCATTGTTTGAAACCCATCAGGAAACACCGGATGCCGTTATTCAGGTTATGTCCGTCTGTGAGAAGTGCCGTGCCGAAAACGAAGCTCCCACATGGAAAAAGCGGATTTCGGAGATTTTTGAGCAGGCTGTTGGTACTCTCAGGCATCCCGGAAAGGAAAACCGGCAAATGCCCCGCTAATTTTTAAGAATCTAAAAAAAGAAGGGCGGCAAAAACCGCTCTTCCTTTTTCTTAATTAATTTTCCGACACGGACAAATCAGGCAACTACCTGTACATTGGTAGCACGCATTTTACCGCTGTTTTTGGGATCCGGTTCAATATCAAATGTGACTTTCTGGCCTTCTGCCAAAGTCTTAAAGCCATCACCGACAATATTGGAGAAATGGACAAAAACATCGTCCCCGCCGTCGTCATTAGAAATAAAGCCGTACCCTTTGCTTTCATTAAACCATTTAACTGTTCCTTTATTCATACTGAATAAAACCTCCGTAATCAATAATTTGTTTTGGAAGTAAAAAAGCATGTACTGTACATCATGAGACGAAACATGATCTACATAATACATGCCAATCCATTCGTACATTCAAAACAGTGTTATTATAGCACTCTTAAGCGGATCTGTAAAGCCCCCTTTCATTATAAAAAAACTGGAACACATTCATCCGCTTCAGTCTGTCAAAAGTTCCTAAACTGAGGGAAAACATTAAGAAATCAAGTACAGTTTAAGTCTGAAACAATCCTTTGAAATTCTTCGTAACTCATCAGCGCATTCAGCAGCGAAAGAAGTGCATTGGCGGAGAGATGCTCAGGAAGATCCAGCTTTTTCAGGAGAAAAAGCCTTTTTTTTGCGCTGCCCGTTCCGCCGGAAAGCCCCGCGGAATACAAATCAGCTTTGGTAATCTGCCGGCCATGGGAAACGGGCGCGCTTTCTGCGCAGGCCCCGGCGCGCCGCAGCGCCTGAAGAAGCACTTCCTCCGGAACTCCTTCCACACCCAGTTTTCCTTCTTTGGACGGCTGGGCTTTCCGCTTTTCCTTGCCCGGAATATCCGGAATATAAGCATGCCTGATTTTTTCCGGCGGAATCGAACCCGAAAGGTAATGGCGGATCAAAAAGCCTGCGGAATCGCTGTCGGTCAGCACTAAAAGCCCTCGGGTGGCCGCAAGCCTGCGAAGCAGTTCCATCTTTTTTTTGTCCTTAAAAATGCGGAATCCATTGGTTTCAATAATCAGCCCGTCAATCAGAGGTGATAACTTAATTTTATCGTATTTTCCCTCAACAACAACCGCTTCCTTAACATGTATCAAGCCGTCTTTCCCCTTTCGACAATCCAAAGCAGCTTGGCAAGCAATTCTTCCATAATGGTTCTGCGGTCTCCTCGTGAACTTTTCAGCGCGGTGTCGGCTTTCAGCAGCTCAAAGAGGCTCCGCCGCAGCATTTCGGTAGAAAACCGGGAAACGTCCCGGGATGCGTTGGTTAAACGGAATTCTTTCCGGGCGTAGTCGAAATGTTTGGCAGGCTCCATCTCCGTAAAACCGCTCTGCACAGAGGCACGCACTCGGTACAGGTCAATATAGGCCCCGGAAAGCACCGCCAGAATGGAAACAGGTTCCTCCTTTTGATAAAACAACCGATCCAGTATCTGATAAGCCCTGTCTCCGTTTCCGGAAAAGATCGCCTTGGAAAGGTCAAAGACGCGGGCTTCCAAATTTTCCGTTGTCAAAAGATCAATCATCTGATCCGTGATTTTTCCGGTGCCGGCAAAAGAACACAGCTTTTCCAATTCATTGTGGGCACTATTCATTCCGCATCCGCAGCGGCTTACAATCCGCCTAGCTCCTTCACGGGTCAGTTCACAGCCTCGTTTTGCTGAGGTAGAACACAGCAGCTTTTCCATTTGAGCCGGTGTCCTCTGCCGGAAGTATACGACTGCGCCGGCCTGATTGCAGGCTGTTAAAAATTTCTTCCAGTTTTTATTTTTCCTTACATCGGGATCAAATGACAAAAGATAAACGACCAGAACACAGGTATCCGGAAGGTCTTTTAAGAGTTCCCGCAGCTTTCCGGTTTCTCCGGCCCGCATGGCGCCAATATCCCAATCGGAAACCGCCACGCATTTGCGTTCAGCCATAACCGGCAGTGCCTCTACGGCGGCGGCAATTTCATCCACTCCGGTTTCACCTCCGTCAAACCGCTGGATATTGAAATCCGCAGCGCCCCCGGCTCCCGCTTTGGCAATTAATTTCTGCGCATAATACTGCACCAGATATTTTTCTTCCCCATACAGGAAATACATCTTTGCAAAATTGGACTTTCCAATCTGTTTCTTGAGATCTGTTTCGGTGATTTCCGGCATTATGACTCCCTCCTGATTGACAGTGTGCGTTCTCCTCTCAATTCCAGAACAATGTTACCGTATCCGCCCGTCCGGGTAGACAGGCGCTTTGTTCTTTCCCACGCCGATTTTTGCAGGGCTTTCTGATCCATTGAAAAAACAGTGCAGGCAGCCTGCGGCTCTTTCTCACCCGTTCCTTCGATCCGGTCGGTCACCAAAAAATCCGGATTTATCCATTCCTGCGGCAGCTGAGACAGATCCGCCTCCTCTGGACAAACCAAAACGGAAACGCCGCACAAACAAATCCGCGCGGCCGACGCTTTTCCGCAGAGGGCCGTGTCAATCTGCACATCACTCCACAGCGAAACGGATACATGATCCTGATACAGGGTGGAATACGAAGAATCCGACAACGCCTTTTGAAAGAATCCGTCGGCAGGGCTGTCCTGTCCCGCAACGATCCGCACAGGATGAAACCGTTCCGCAAGTCCGGCCGCACAGGATACCTCGTCCCGCTCCCGCGTCAGCAGTTCCAGAAGATCAAACCGGCTGATATTCTCACTTTCCAGATAGGAAACCACCTTCCCGGAATTATAGCTTCCGCACCCCACGACGGCCGCATGCCCGCCCCGTGTCAGGACAACGGAAACATCCGAACCGACATCCAAAACCGCCACCCGTGTGATTCCCCGCTGAGAAATCTGAAACGACAGGACCCCCACCAAAAGGAGAATGACAGAAAAGCAGGCCGCATGAGGAAACAGGCGGAATCCCTTTGCAAGGGCAAACGCCGCGGCAAACAAGAAAATCGTCCCGGCCAGCCAGAGGACTACAAACCCACGCGACGCGTTCAGACTGGCAGCGGGAAAACCCGCCAGCCATACGGCGCAGATACGCATATATTTGGCCAAAAGACCGGCGGCAAGCGCAAACGGCATGACGAGAAATGACTTGGGAAAAAGCAGGTTCAGTAAGGCCGCAATGGCACCGGAACCCATCAGGAGCGTAGACGGAACCAATTCCAGAAGGTTGGAGAGCGGCGCAACCAGCGACACAGAACCGAAGTTCAGCAGGATGACCGGCAGGGTAAACAGAGCTGCGGCGGCAGATGTTGACAAAATCCCGCTGACCGCCTGAATCAGCGGCGACAAAACAGGGATTCGGTCGAACACAGCATTCAGACGGCCGGCCAGCGGTCCCGCGCAAAGGATCAGACCCAGCGTGGCAAAAAAAGACAGGAGCAGACCAACGTCCGCCGCCGCGTATGGGTTTGGCAGGCAGATAGCCAGCACCGCTGCGCAAAGTGAATTCAGCGGATCGGCCCGGCGGGACAGAATGGGGGCGGCGAGGAAGAGCAGGCACATGATGCCGCTCCGGGTAACCGACGGAACAAAACACGTTACGGCCATAAATCCGAAAACCCCGCATGCGGCCACAGCAGATGCAGGTTTCTTCGGGACACGGAAAAACAGAAGAAGAAAAATCATCAGCTGAGCAATGGTCGCCATGTGCAAACCGGAAACCGACAGCAGATGCGAAATCCCATCAATCCGGAAATCGCTGATCAGCTCTTCGGAAAGTCCCGTTTTATCCCCCAGCAGAATTCCACCAACCAGCCCGGCCTCGTCCGGGGGAAGCATGTCCCGGATTGATTCCAGCAGTTTCTGACGAAACCGCAAAGCATAGTAGTACGGAGGTTTGGAAGGAGGCGGAAAAACTTCTGTTTTCTGATGCTCATACAGATACGCAAACATCATAACGCCTTTGGAGGCATAATAACTGCGTGAAGAGTACCCGTCCCCGCCGGCCGGAAGAAACAAATGAATTTTCCCCCGGATACGCGAATACGGCCCGGCGCCGCTGATCGCATTCTGTGTGGAAAGCCGGATTTTGAACGGCCGAAAGGAATCTTCTCCATCCATGCTGTCCACCCGCACCACATAGTACCACCTGCCATACCGGCGGACGGGAAGTTCACAGATGGTTCCTTCTGCCGTTTTATTCAAACCGTCCAGCGTGCGCGGCGGCTCTACCGCCACCCGCGAATACAGGCAGAATGCGCCGAGCGCGGTGGCTGCGGCTGCCAAAGCCACCGGAAATACAACAGCCCTGCGCGTTCGTTTCCAAAAGAGGGTAACAGCAAAGCCGGCGAGGCAGAACCAAAAAGCAAAAAGAGAGCCGTGCGGACCGAAAAAAGCGGCAGCCGCCAGCGTCAGCAGATAACAAAACCCCACTAACACCAGCGGCCGTTTCATGAGCGCTCCTCCGTCTACTTTTTATTCTTAAAAAACAGGGGCAAAGGCTCCAAATAAACTATATCTTTACGGTCCTTGGCATCTCCCTCAGCCAGAACACAGGCCCGGCCAACAATGTTCCCGCCGTACTGGTTCACAAGGTTTTCCATGGCGGCAAGGGACTCGCCGGTGCTGATGACGTCATCCACAATCAAAACGCGCTTCCCGCGCAGGACCTTCTCATCCTCTTCCGAAAGGAACAGCTGCTGCACATGATCCGTAGTGATGGACTTGACATCAACATGGATCGGGTTGCGCATGTACGCCTTCACGCTTTTCCGAGCGACCGCATATTTTCGGCAGCCCTGACGGGCCATTTCATAGCAGAGCGGAATTCCCTTGGTCTCTGCCGTAACGACCACATCGTGCGGAGGGCATTTTTCCAGTAGCGAAGCCGCGGCCCTTTCTGTCAGTTCCACGTCTCCCAGCATAATAAAACCCGCAATATCGAGGTTTTCGTCAATCGGGCAAATCGGAAGATCTCTCTCACAGCCCGCAATTGTCATGTGATAATATTGATCACTCATGAAATAATCAACCTTTCTTTTTTATTGACTCGTTTGACCCCAGCTGCCAAAATCAGCCCGGAGGCCACTTCATGGAACGCCCGCCAAGCAGATGAAAATGCAGGTGCGGCACCGTCTGGCCGCCGTCTTTTCCGGCATTGCAGACAATTCGGAACCCGGAATCCAGATGCTTCTCAGCGGCAAGTTTCGCGGCGACTTCATAGATATGAGCGACAATGGAACTATTTTCCGGCGTAATTTCCGTTACGGAAGAAATATGTTCCTTTGGAATAATCAGAATATGCACGGGAGCCTGCGGCTGAAGATCGTAGAAAGCAAGAACTTTTTCATCTTCATACGCTTTTTTGCTTGGAATTTCGCCTTTGGCGATTTTGCAGAATACGCAGTCCAAAACCAGCCCCTCCTTTGGCAGATATCTTCTTTATTATAGTATTATTTTATTATATTCGCAACGATTTTTTCGACCCCGTCAAATGCCCGGTCCAGCTGAGAAAGATCTTTGACACCGGCCATGGCAAGATCCGGCTTGCCGCCGCCTTTTCCTCCTGCAAGAGCCGCCGCCGCGCGCACGATTTTTCCGGCGTTGGCTCCCTTTTGCCGGGCATCTTTCCCCGCACAGGCCGCAAGGTTTGCTTTCGGCCCGTTCACCCCGGCAACCACAGCGACGCAGTCCGGGGAACGTTTCAGCAGCTCGTCGCACAGCACGCGCAGGGCGGCAGGCTCCAACCCGGAAAACTTCCCGGTAACGACTTTTACGCCGCCGACATCTTTGGCCGAAGCTAACAGGTTCTCTGCCCGAACAGAAGCCAGTTTTGCGCCGAGGGATTCAATCTCGCGGTCTTTCTCCCTCAGCTCCGCCGCCATCTGCTCTGCCCGGTGAACCAGTTCAGAGGAATTATTCAGCTTCATAGCCGCGGCGGCCCGATTCAGTTCACTCTGCATCCCGTTTATCCGTTCGAGGACATTGGTCCCGGTAACCGCTTCAATACGCCGGACACCCGACGCGACGGAGCTTTCGGAAATAATTTTGAAAAGTCCGATCTGTGCGGTATTGCCGATATGGGTACCGCCGCAGAACTCCTTGGAAAAATCGCCCACCGAAACGACCCGGACAATCTTGCCGTACTTTTCGCCGAACAGCGCCATAGCGCCCAGCTTTTTTGCCTCTTCAATCGGCATTTCACGGCACTCGACCGGCGTTCCGCTTAAAATAACCGAATTGACCATAGCTTCCACTTTCTGAAGCTCCTCATCGGTCAGGGCCGCAAAATGCGTAAAGTCGAAACGGACGCGCTTCTCATCAACGAGCTGTCCGGCCTGCTCCACGTGTGTACCGAGGACCCTGCGCAGAGCTGCCTGCAGAAGGTGCGCGGATGTATGGTTGCGCATGATGGCCCGGCGGCGCGGCGCATCCACGGATGCCTTGACGATTTCGCCGACGCGGACGGTTCCTGCTTTAATCTTGCAGTGGTGCAGGTAGTTTTTCGCATGGTTCTTCGTGGTCCCGGTAACGGCAAGGACGGCGTCGTCGGATTCCATGGAACCGGTATCGCCGACCTGCCCGCCGCTTTCGCCGTAAAACACCGTTTGATTAAGGACAACCGCCGCTTCATCGCCAGCCGTGGCAGACTGTGCGCGCTCTCCGTCTTTTACTATAGCGAGAACTTTTGCGGAAGTCTCCAGCGTATCATAACCGAGGAATCGGGTTTCCGGTATATCGTCCAGAACAGCGCTCTCTCCCGCCCATGCGTCCGCACCGGCGTTTTTTCGGGCCGCGCGCGCGCGTTCGCGCTGCTCCAGCATCAGCTTCCGGTACCTTCCTTCATCGACCATAAGGCCCTTTTCCGCCACAATTTCCTTGGTCAAGTCAATTGGGAATCCATAGGTATCACTCAGCCGGAACGCATCTTCACCGGGAAAGACCTTCCTGCCGGCCTGAACGGTGTTATCCATATAACCGTTCAGAAGCTGAAGCCCCTGATCAATTGTTTTGGCAAAGCTCTCCTCCTCCACGCGGGTCAGCTTTACGATCCTGTCGCGCTTTTCGGCAAGCTCCGGATAAGCCTTCTGATTTTCATGGATCACGGTATCCACGACCTGATACAGGAACGTGCCTTGGATCCCGAGCAGCCGCCCGTGGCGCGCGGCGCGGCGCAGAAGGCGGCGCAGAACATACCCCCTGCCCTCGTTGGAGGGCATTACACCGTCGCCAATCATGAATGTGGTGCTGCGCACGTGATCGGTAATCACCCGCAGGGAAACATCTTTCTTTGGATCCTCTCCGTACTGCATACCGGCAATGCGGCAGACATGCTTCATAATGTTCTGAACCGAATCAACCAGGAACAGGTTGTCAACCCCCTGCATGATGCAAGCAAGGCGCTCAAGCCCCATGCCTGTGTCAATATTCGGGTGCTTCATCGGCGGGTAATGGCCATGGCCGTCGCTGTCAAACTGAGAAAAGACCACGTTCCAGAACTCGACGTAGCGGTCGCAGCCGCAGCCAACGCCGCAGGTAGGCTTTCCGCAGCCGTATTTCTCGCCCCGGTCAAAATAGATCTCGGAGCATGGTCCGCACGGACCGGAGCCATGTTCCCAGAAATTGTCCTCCCGGCCCATGCGGACAATATGCTTTGGATCCACACCGACTTCCTTCGTCCAGATGTCGAACGCTTCGTCGTCATCCTGATAAATTGTCACCCAAAGACGGTCAACCGGAAGCTCCAGGACCTTTGTGCAGAATTCCCACGCCCACGCCGTCGCTTCATGCTTAAAATAGTCACCAAAAGAAAAATTGCCGAGCATCTCGAAAAACGTGCCGTGCCGGTCTGTAACACCCACGTTCTCAATATCGCCGGTTCGGATGCACTTCTGGCAGGTCGTCACCCGCTTGCGCGGCGGCGTAATTTCGCCGGTAAAATACTTTTTCATCGGCGCCATACCGGAATTGATCAGCAAAAGGCTGTTGTCATCCTTCGGGATCAGGGAAAAACTGGGGAGCCGAAGATGCCCTTTTGACTCAAAAAACGACAGATACATCTCCCGCAGTTCATTTAAGCCCGTCCACTTCATACACAAACTCCATTCCGCCGTTTACGGCCTAAATTGAAACACAATCTAAACACAAATATTGAACCCGGCGGTCTTGAGTCCGCCGGGAATTTTGCAGCTGCAAAAAAATAGACTCCCCCTCCCTCAATGGGACGGAGAAATCCGTGGTACCACCCAAATTGCGCCGTTTCCAGCGCCGCTCAAATCCCTTAACGCAGGACAGCGCCGCACCTTTTCCGCGCGGAGCTCCGGGCCGGCTTTCCGCGTCTCCGCCGCCGGAACCTCTCAGCCCATGGGTTCCTTCTCTTTTCGGCCCGCCCGCGAAATTCTGCCCTTCATCGCTTTTCACATGATATAAAAACAAAATTAGTATAACCCGGAGCGGAAAAAATGTCAACCTTTTTGCCGAAAACACAGGCAGCTTCCCTGTGCAGAAACCTAAAAATTGAAAAGCCCTGCGCTCCCGCCCCAATTCATTAGAGGAAAGCGCAGGGTTCTCCGAAATACAGTCGGTTATTCCGCGTTGAACACGTACCGGTCCAGGCGCTTCATCGCTTCCTGCACCCGGCTGAGGGGCAGGGCCAGATTCAGGCGGATAGAACACTGGGGGCCGTAGAACATCCGCCCGTCCTGCCAGGCGACACCGACATCCCATCCGCTTTTCTCCAGCTGATCAATGGTCTTTTCATGCTTTTTGCACCACTCCGTACAATCCAGAAACAGCATGTAGGTTCCCTGGGGCTTGGATACGCTGACACCCTCAAAATGCTGCGTAATATAGTCGCAGACGTAATTGACGTTCCCGCTCAGGACAACGCGCAGCTCGTCCACCCACTCATAACCTTCGGGTTTATAGGCACCGATCAGCGCATGCATGCTCAGCACATTCATATCGTTGTAATGAGCCTTGCTGCTCTGCGCGCAGACACGGTCGCGCAAATAGGAATTATAAATAATATGATAAGAACCGACAAGGCCGGCCAGGTTGAAGGTCTTGCTGGGCGCATACAGCGCAACCGTGCGGCTGCGGGCATCTTCACTGACCGACTGAGTGGGGGTATGCTTATGTCCGTTCAGAATGATGTCTGACCAGATCTCATCGGAAATGACGACACAGTGATTGGCCCGGTAGATTTCCATGGCCTTTTCAATTTCCCACTTTTCCCACACGCGGCCGCAGGGATTGTGGGGGCTGCAGAAAATGGCAACATGGATTTTGTTGGCCTTAAGCTTGGCGTCCATGTCCTCATAATCCATGCGCCAGATGCCGTCTTTATCCTTTTTCAGGGGACTGTGGATAATTTTGCGGCCGTTGTTTTCCACGCACATGGTAAAGCCGATATAGGTTGGGGAATGGATCAGAACAGGGTCGCCGGGTGCCGAAAACGCGCACAGGGTAGAAACGACACCCCCCAGGACGCCATTTTCATAGCCGATACAGTCGCGGGTAAGGCCGGTGACACCGTTGCGGGTTTTCTGCCAACGGAGAATGGAATCAAAATATTCGTCTCTCGGCTGAAAATAGCCAAACGCCGGATGTTTGGCACGTTCGATAATCGCCTCTGGGATTGTCGGCACGGTGGGAAAATTCATGTCGGCTACCCACATGGGGATTACGTCAAAGCCTTCTTTGGGCGGATCGGGGGCAAATCCCGGATTTGAACCCAGCCCGTCCACGGCAACGGCATCTTTTCCATGGCGATCCATAATAGAAGTAAAATCGTATTTCATAAACAGCATCCTCCTTCAAAAGTCTTTGGTTAATCGGTTGGCAGGATCGTCCCTGTCAAGCATAGTCCTATTCGTTTTCATCCGCAAGCGCCTGTGTGATAATGGTCTCTTTGTTCCGTTTTAAATCTTCTTTCTTTACTGCTTTGCTCTTCAGGCGAATCAGCGAAAAGCCAAAGCAGAAGGCCAAAACAACAATGGCTGCAATCATATCCATCCCCTTGAGGTCCTTAAACAGGTTCACAGCAACAATGCCGGCACAGACAGCCGAAAGCACGCAGACAACATTGAAAACCGGGATCGGCATGCGGAGCGCGCACTTTTTCCACTGTTCCGGGTACCGTTTCGGCAGCGTAATGCAGGCGAGATTCAAATACACATTCATCACCATGGATGGAATCATGACCAGCGAGACAATGGAATCAAGGCTGAATCCCAGAATGATTGGCAGGACACTGATCAGGTAAAATGTAAGCTGGGTTACCCACGGGTACCCGCTGGGGGTTTCCTTTTTAAATGCCGGAGGCAGCCAGCCGTCCTCCGCAATCTGCATCAAAGGATAACGCAGCATGGCAATCCCGCCCAGCAGGCTTGTGGCAATTGCGCAGACTCCGCCTCCCAAGACAAACAGAATGTAGATATTTGTGGGGAAGATGGCTTTTGCGGTTGCGCTCAGGTTCGCGCCGGCGACTTTGGAATAAGGGAGAACGCCGGCTGCCACAATACTCATAGTTCCGTAGACTACGGCGAGGGCCAGCGTAATCCACAGTATGGCAACAGGAATCGTCCTTTTCGGCTTTTTGGTAACGGCAACCATCGAAACCGGTGCCATTGTCGTGCCTTGGCAGGCCCAGCCCATAATGGCAAGAGCGCTGATGAATCCTCCGAAACTGCCGTGGAAAAAGCCGCCGTCTGAATCGGAAAAATATCCCGCTTTTACCTGCGGCAGACCAAAAATCACAAACAGTGCAATGGAGGCAATCAGGACAATCGTCATAATATTTTCCAAAATCGTTATAAAACGGGAGCCGCGGACGCTGCTGGCAAAAAACAGGGTCATCAGCAAAACTGCCACTGGCCGTGTGTAGGCTCCAACTGACGGGAAAACCGCCGCAATATAGCTGACAATCCCAAGCGCATAGCTGGACATGGCCATCCCATTGATCAGCGTCATTCCCGCCGAAAAACCCGTCATCAGCGGATTGAACAGCAGTGCCTTCTGGCTGTAGTCGCCGCCTTTGAATACAAACATGGAACTCATCATGACGTTGTACATATAGGCTAAAAGCATAAACAGACAGCCGCATACGCACACCAGAACAATTGACCTGCCGGTGTACTGAATTCCATATCCTAAAAGAATAAAAATTCCCGAACCAATTGCCCCACCCAGACCCAGGCAGAAAATGTTGAACATATTGAGTTTTTTCCCGCGTTCTTCCATAAGCCGTCACCTCCGAAATTCTGTTATCTCTGTATTTTAAAAACGATCCGGTCCCAGACCCACTTGCTGCGTTTTACCTTAAAGGACAGCTACGGCTTCCATTTCAACCCGAGCGCCTTTCGGCAGGCATCCAACCTCCACGGCGGAACGGGCTGGACAGTCACTCGGAAAATATTCAGCGTAAACTTTGTTCATCATTTCAAAATCTTCCATGCTTTTCAGAAATACAGTCATTTTCACCACGCTTTCCAGCCCGCCGCCAGCCGAAGCTAGAATAGCACGGACGTTTTCCAGCGACTGCCGGGATTGAGAAGCGGTGTCCTGCCCCGCAAAGGCTCCGGTGGCCGGGTCAATCGGAAGCTGCCCGGAAACATACACGGTATTGCCGGCACGGACGGCCTGGGAATAGGGACCAACAGCATCCGGTGCCTCGGATGTACTTAGAATTTGCTTCAACATTTTTAATCATCCTTTCTGAAGTTGAGTAGATAATTAATTTATCACATTGATTATGAATTTATCATATCACAAGTTTCGAGCAATTGCAATATTTTTTATCAACATTCTTATGTATTTTTAAACTTATTTTTAAAATCGACATTTTCCCCATTCTTGGGAAAAATGATATGGTATAATGTTGCTGTAGAAAAGGGGATGTGACACTTATGACGGACGCTGAAATTCTTGATATGTATAAACCGCTGGTCCCTTTTCTGGCCAGCCTCTGCGGTACCGGGTGCGAAATTCTGCTTCACGACGTCTCAAAGGCGGATGGGGGAACCGTCATTGCCATCGCAAACGGTTATCATTCCGGACGGCATATTGGATCACCCATGACGGATCTGGCCAATCGGATTCGAAAAGACCGGTTGTATGAAACGCAGGATTTTCTGGCCAATTACCACGGAATCAGCAAAAATAAGAAATTCATTTCCAACACCTACTTTATAAAAAATGGAAAACGTCTGATCGGTCTGCTGTGCGTCAACCGCGACACAACCGCTGTTCATGAACTGGATCTGGCGCTGGCCCGTATGAAAAAGCAGTTTAACCTTTCGGAAAGCAATCTGGATATTCAGGAAAATCTGGCTACGCCGGTGGAGACTATGCTTTCCTCCCTTGTGGCTCGGGCCGTGGAAAAAAGCGGAATTCTTCCGCAGCGCATGTCCCGCCAGGAAAAGGTCCATATCGTCCACCAGCTGAACGAACAGGGGATTCTGAAAATGAAAGGGGCTGTTGCCGAAATTGCCCGGCAGCTGATGATTTCAGAACCTACTGTCTACCGCTACCTAAACCGGGAATAACCGCTGAAAACACAAAAAACGGTGCTTTAAAAGGCTCTATAATAAATATAGGGGTACAGAGAATAGAGCTTTGAAAAAAGAGTAAAAAAGCAGAGCATATTCGATGAAAAACCTTTAAAATGGAAATTGCCAACATTATCATTTTGGAGGCCACCGATATGCTCTGAGTACGTTTGCCTCTGCTGCGGACACAAAACCAGCTATGTCCATGATTACCGAGAAGTTCTCTTTCTTCCGAGGTATTCCCGCATGACAAGCCGTTTAGCCGCGTATATCATTTCAAATCTCTCCGACGTGCGCTCCTTTACCAGTGCTGCACGGGAAGTAAACCTATCCATTTCAACTGTCATCCGTGTGTTTGACTATGTCAACTACGGGAAACCAAAACAGCTGCCCAAAGTCGTTTCCATTGATGAGTTCAAAGGGAATACGGACAGGGAAAAATACCAGTGTATTCTGACCGACCCGGCAAACCACCGGATTGTAGATATTCTTCCCACCCGTTGCAGCTTTCAGCTTACAAGATATTTCAGCCAGCTTGACCGTTCGCAGACCACTCATTTTGTCAGTGACATGTGAGCCCTCAATTCCAAAGACAGCGGTTCCGCCCGCATGGCTCTTTCCCGCTGGATTATGGCCGCACAAAACAGTGGTCTGGAGAAATTCATTAACTGCGGAAACACCTTGGTGCGCTGGTCAAAAGGAATTCTAAATTCGTTCGGCTGTCCTTATACAAACGGCTTTACCGAAGGGGTTAACAACAAGATTAAGGTCTTGAAACGCAATGCTTATGGTTACCGCAGCTTCCGACGCTTTCGCAATCGCATCCTGCACATGTTCTACTATCCAAGTCATGACCACCCGTAAAACGGGTGGCTTGACCGAGCCCTAAAAGGGCATAAG
>ENA-UOOE01000271-UOOE01000271.1-fermentation-metagenome-genome-assembly--contig:-NODE-271-length-55047-cov-16.703975_pt1 | contig 55047 bp, 47 predicted proteins | sample MGYA00245776_ERZ724021 | MGnify/ENA primary metagenome ERZ724021 (study PRJEB28704, sample SAMN03018321) | fermentation metagenome | biome: anthropogenic terrestrial biome; feature: soil; material... | reverse complement strand
TTGAGGGAATCGAATCGGGATACTTCATCATCTTTATCTTCTGTGCCATCGCCTATCTGTTGGGCTGGACCATTATGAAAGCATTGGTGCCGAAGTATCAACTGATTACGGATATGTAATCAGATCGATCAAACCACATACCACCCTCCGGTGGTGATTCGGGTAGGAGGAAAACGAAGCGGTTTTCCTCCTTTTTTGTTTTACGAAGGGAACAAATGGAATCACGGCATAAAGTTCACATTTATTAAAATTCAGGATTTTTCATGCTTTAGCAAACACGATGGAGATCGTTAACAATTCTTAAACTCACGTTTTGATCACGTTAAAAACTATCACTCTAATCACTTCATCATTATATATATATAATCTATTGGCGTTAATATCAATTGAGAGTATTGTGCTTTATTAGTTTTTTATGTTCCTTTGAGATGAAGGCTTATGTTCTCCTTACATTAATGTTTTACTTTGGATCGTTATAAATTCGGTGTAGCGTAGCACCTCATGTCAGTATTTTGTGTTGGGACATAGAAATGTCGTTCTTAATTTAACAGTCGATGCCAATAGGCGAAATTTTAAATTAAAACTATGAAACATTGCATCAGATTACTGGTCGCATCCTATTCATGCGCATTGTTATTGCTTTATTCATGTGAACGAGATGACTACAATTTAAATGAGTATGAAAACCCCGGTTCTCTTCTGATCCTGGAAGCCCGGAATTATTTTGAAGAGTATGTTTCCATTGAAATGGAAGGTGAACCAACCGCATTGCATCCGGGAAATATTGCCCCTGAATGGGACAAAGCGAAAGTTTTTTTCCACTCCGGCGCAATGGCGGTAAATGTTCCTTTAATAACCGAGGCAACTTATGAGGGCTCTTTTATAGTGATGTTGATACTGCATCCGGTGAACTCAGAGATACCTACTACACTACCATGCTACAAAAATTGGTCGTTGTCAAAAACTTGGGAACAAGTATTTATAGTTGTTATATCGCGACCATTATTCCGTCGGAAGAGAATGCAACGAAGAACAGCAGCAAGATAGACAAAACCTTCTATGGCGGAGACCCGGACAGTAAATTTAGTGGCACAGTAGTATATTCTACTGTTACAACCAATTACACCATATCGGTAGAAAAGTATGCTAATGGAACAATGGTTCAACAAAAATCATTGTTCTATGCCAGTGCCGATCTCAACGAGTACGTTGATGAGATGTCACAACTTTTAAATGCAGGACGCATTAAGAGAGATGTGAGGGCAATGACAAAAAATGGAGAATATGGGGGTGAAGGTTCAATCACATTACCAGAGGTTATCATAGTTGCCCCCGAGCCTAATCCCCCGCCTTCATTACCTCCTCCAAATGATCCCCCTGTTCCCGAATATCCCCCCGGCTCATATCCCCCCGGGTATATTCCTCCCACGCCACCTCCCTACACCGGGGGAGGCGGCGGTGGCAGTGGAGGTGGCGCCCAACCCGGCTCTCCTCAGTTATCCAGTCCAAATCCGGATTACAATGAAATAACCCAAAAGATCAACGAAATCCTCCCCGAAATATTTGAAATATTAAAGAAACTGGGAATTGATCTAAATGACTATGAAATTGAAATAGCCGTTGGCTGCGCAACTGCTGCGAGAAAAACGGCTGATGGGACAATCGGCATTTGCGCCAGTTTTATCAATAGAGGTTACACGATCAACAATCAGGCATCAATCATTTGGCATGAAATTTATCATGTGGATAATGATATAAATTGTAGTCTGGATGAGCAAAAGTTACCTTCAGCAATCGGGTATACCAATATTCCTCCTGATATGGAGAATTATATCTGAAATGATTTATATGGTGATGGAGTTTCCGGCCAGTATTATGTAGATGAAATAACAGTTTCGACTATATTATCTCCCGATTATTATAGAAATGAGATCGCCGCCTAGCAGACGGAAATGAACAATGGGTTGACGGCCCAATCCGACTTCGACATAAGCTCCAGTTATTTGCCCTATGAAAACAAGATTTTACTTCATTTGGCAAACAATGCGGATAAACCGATGCGAGTGCGCAATAATTGGGGTGGTGGAACTTCCGGCAGCCATGTTCAATTTCTCCTTAAGGATAAGGCTGGCAAGGAGATTACAGTGTATACCGCCGTGTTCCTTGAAGGGGTGGACTACCAGCGTTTTGTGGACATCGCCCCCCACTCATCCAAAACGATCAAGTATCCTTTAAGGGCTCTGACTCCGTCGGGTCGTGACCTGTCGGACGTGCACACAGTGGAGGCGAGATGTTTCATTAGCTATTTCATTCCGGAAAAAAACATATATGATCGATTTCATAAAATCCTCTCCATCAACACGAAGCTGGATCTGATGATCGGCCCCGGATATGACAGCCATGCACAAAACGTGATCGTCTCTCTCTCCCACACGTCCGAACATGAAATCAGTGTCCGAAATCCCTCCTCTGCGGTCAAGTTTGAGCTTATGAACCAACAGGGCGAGAAATTCGCCACAAGGAGCTACCCTTTTATAATGAAAGACGTAGGTGCGCCACCGGTCATCAAAATAGCGCCCAAATCGCATGTCAGGCTTGACTACGGTTTCAGTCTGTTCTCGGCGGGGAATCTCCGATCCTTCTCAAGTGGCGGGCGTGAAGGCCCATTTCTCAGCATATTATGATATTCCGGCTAAAAATATTGCCAATGCGATTACCAAAAGGACTTACACGTTTCAAACAAAGTAATGATGAAGTATCTACTATTGACCATACTTAGGGTCTGCTGAATAATTGACATTTACACTGTATTTCAGCAAATTAATTGGTATAAAAATTGTATGACTGCAAGAAATCGAATATTTTCACTTCATAATCCTTGAATCTTATGATAAGATACAAGAGCTCCAGACAGCTTTCAATTTCTGAGTTCGAGATGCCCTTTGAGTCAAAACAGGATGAGCATAACCGATGGGTTGTTCTTTCAAAAATAGTACCCCGGGAAGAGTGCGCCCGGCTTTATTACAAGAACTTCAAGAGCAACCGTGGTGCGACCACGAAGGGCGCCAGACTTGTGCCGGGAGTGATCATCATCAAGCACATCATGAAGACGGACGACCGCGGAGTGATCGAGATGATACGGGAGAACAGGCGGTTTTTCAAAGATAGAGGAATCCGGCACATGAGGGATATTCCCCTGCCTTATTTTGTCTCGTTACTATTGAAGCTGATGAAAGTGAGAAATATAAACATTTATCCACTCGGGGCACAAATGAAATTGTGTGTCTGATTGGAAATTAATAAGCAGACCCTAACTACTATTTCATGGGGGGGCGACAAGGTCGAAAACTCTCAGGACTCCCGTTACTGGGGACTGCTTCCCGACGATCTGATTGTGGGGAAGGCTTCCCGTGTGTGGAAATCAAAAGATCCTATTTCTGAAAAAATCCGGTGGAACCGAATACCAAAGAAGTTGGAATGACAGCGCGAACAGAATTGAGACAGAATTGAGACAGATCATTTTTTGGCCAATCCGATTTTATGTTTTTCATTTGCAAAAAACAAACGTAAATCCGGTGGAATAAATTCAATTTGTAAAACCATGTAAAATAAAAAGTCCTCAACAAAGAGGCATAAATCCATAATTTATTAACAAACTAAATTTTATTCGCATGAAGAATAAAATTTTATCGGGTGTTTTTGCCCTCGCGCTCCTGGCAACCGCAGGTTTCGGAGTGCAGGAAAGTATGAAAGGTAATGCCGGATTAAGTGATTTGGCGTTGGCCAATGTGGAGGCGCTTGCACAGAGCGAGAGTACGACTTCTTATGACTGTCCCAGAGGTAGTGTTGAGTGTCTTAGAGTGTATGATAGTTCTACAAATACTACTTATATTTTTTATAAATCATAGTGAATACATATGGAGTCAGAGGGAATATTTCCTCTGATTCCATATTAAAACAAATAATATGAATAAATATTTTTATTATTTTTCTGTTTTATTATTTTTCGTAATGATAGGATGTCGCAAAACATCCATAAAATTCCCAATCCAAGAAAATACTATTGTTGAAGAAATTGAAAATTGTTCTATTTTTTTGGGATTACCAATTGACATGAAAGTCAGGGGTTGGAATGTATATATAAGTGATTTTTACGGAGACTCTTTACTATTAAAATACGACTTAAAAACCAGTCAGGTTAATAGGTTTGGTACTAAAGGAGGAGGTCCTAATGAAATAATGCCTCCTACTACTTTAATGGTACATGGAAATAAACTATATGCTTACAGTAAAAGTAATTTCAAATATGGTTATTATAATTTATCTGATGATACCGAAAGAATAATTCAAGATAATGACTATAGCTTTCTTTATACACCTTCATCTCAAACTATAGAAATAGTTCCTCTTTCTGAAAATAAATTTTTATCATCAGGATATTTCAAAGAAGGTAGATATGCTGTTTTGAATGAACAAGGTTCTATTAATGATTTTTTTGGTGAATACCCTAATTATTGTGATGGTGAAAAAGAGAGACCATTTGAAGTTAAAGCAATGTTTCATCAGGTAAAATTTTTGCCAAACTATAATCTAAATAAAGTCGTAGCTATTAGTAATTATATTATGGATATAATTGACTTCTCTAATCCCGAATTAAAATATAAGAGAATTTTATTAAATGACTATAATTACAATTTCAAATCTGGAAATATTCTTCAAACGGAAAAATCAAATTCGATTCCAAAAGGAATAGTATCTGCAACTGTTTCTGATAAATTTATTTATACTTTATTTAATCCAAATATTGATTTAAACGGGAATAAAAATAATGAAATTTGGATATTCGATTGGACTGGCAAAACTATTAAAAAAGTCATTCCAAATATAAATATAAATTTAATAACAATAGGAACAGATGGTTCTATTTATGCGATAACTGCAGCAGCGGAACCAAGTATTGTGAATATAAGAATTTAATATAATCCTTGGCAGAGTTAATAATTTTATTCAGTTGTACTTATTTTCCCTTTTCTAAGTGACTCACCTTTGAGTATTATTCTGTGTAATGAGTTTACTATCCTGTCCAGGACAGCATCTGCTATTGTTTGCTCCCCAATCAGATCATACCAGGCTGACACCGGTATCTGCGAGGATAATATAGTTGAAGCCTGATTATGCCTCTCATCGATGATATCCAGCAGTATCTCTCTGGCCTGATTGTCAAAGGCATGTAATCCAAAATCATCCAAGACAAGGACATCTGTTCTTAGTAGTTTTGACAGTTCCTTCAGGTAAGTGCCGTCTATTTTACTGAGTTTGAGCCTGCCGATAAGTTTGGCGGTATTTGCATACAGTGTTTTGTATTCCATTAGACAGGCCTGATATCCCAAAGCCTGGGCAAGATAGCTTTTGCCCGTGCCGGATGCACCTGTTATTATGATGTTCTCTTTTCGTTTAATAAAGTCCAGAGTGGCTAAACGTGTAAACATATTTTTATCCAGATTGCGTTGTTGATTGTATTCGACATCCGCTACGCTGGCCTGTTCTCTAAAGCCGGCCTGTTTGATAAGACGCACAATTTTATTATTCAATCATTCTTCCCATTGATGATCTGTAAGCAATGCAAGGTATTCATCAGCTGTAACAGTCTCTATCCTGTTGTCTTTGATATGCTGATAATGTAATGAAGCCATGGCTCAAAGTCGCATTTGTTTTAATCTTTCGACTGTTTGATTGTTGTTCATTATTATAGGTTTATAATTAGTCTCTCCTTAGATTTCAACTACAATCATGATTTACAGTAAAATAACTCAAATAAATGTTGTGTGTATTTGCCGTTTTTCGTATCTTTCCTCTGAAAACCCTCCTTAACCCTCCCGTGAATTCCGTATAATAATTTGATATACAGATCAATAATCACGGAGTTGTTACAGATAAGGACATAGCAAACCAACCGTCTTCATTTTTTAAAGACCGGAGCATGAATAAATAAAATACTTTCCTCTACGAGCTTTCCTGTCTCACACGCGCTTTCATTACCGGCAAAGTCTATTGATCATTTTGCGAAAACGGGATCATATTTTACAATATGTCGCCACAAAGATAAGGAACTGAGAAAATGCCGGAAGAAACCGTTTGAAGAGACGGTTTCTCAATCAGGTTTTACAGCCTGCAAATTTTTATTGACATCGAACGGTTCCCCTGTTAGCAATACGTTGAAGATGATTACCAGTATTTTACGGGTAATAGCCAGTAACGCTTTCTGCGATTTCATTCGCATGGAGAGATGATTGAACTTTTTACCCAAAAACGTCTTGTTTGAGCGAGATGCCGACCAGGATATCTCGACAAGCATTTTTCGAAGGTATTTAGTCGAGCCTTAAAAAGCCCATTTTTCTTTGGTTTGTAAAATTATACCGCCCCTGATTGGGTCGAGTTGCCTGTTCAGGAACAAAAAGATCTTTTCAAAAAAGAGCCCAAAAGATGACTTCCACTTGTTCATCATCCTTTTGAAGTTGAAACCGGCGGCTGCGAGCATCACGTTGATCTCATCCCCGACAATTTCCTTGTAGTAATTCCGGGAGAGACGGTGATCTTCTTTCAATGGTACGCACTTTTTTATCCGCTTTCCTGGCTTTACCCTTGTTTCGTGGGTGATTCAAGGAAGCGCTGATCGCAGGAAAGATCTTTCATGATTCGCCTGTAACTCTGGCGCAACTCCAAACCGTTCCTGTCGGCTATCTTCCGGCACCTCTTGATGATCTTCCTTGCCAGTTTGCCATCCGTGGGAAAGGTGATGTTTTTCTCCTGGACAGTGGTATCGATGTAAACGTCCTTGTCGTTCGAATCTTTACCATTGATGCGGATGCTCTCCCTTAAGATCAGCTCGACACCCTCTTTGCCGATGCGATGACGGAAATGAGCCAACTCGGACGCCTCACAAGGTATACGGGGTTGAAATTCCTGTTCCCCACAAAAGAATTGGTAGTAATTGTTTTCACTCCATTGTTCCATCACGCTTTCATCGGAGAGATCGCGAACATGTTTCAGGATCAATAACCCCACCATCAGGCGAACAGGTTTCGCCGGACGTCCGTTATCGGGACAATACAAGGGTGAGAACTCTCTTTCAAACATATCCCAATCAATTTTATTGGCCAGAATGAATAGCGGGTGCTTATGATTCAATGTGCTTTCCAGTGAAAAGAACAATGAGTGTTGTGACCGGTCTTGTTGTTTTGCCAGCATAATTTTCTGCAGGATTTATATCTCATATTTACGAAAACTTGCAAAATTAAACAAGAAAAATATCTACTATTTTACTGTATTATAGACCATTGAATGCTTTTTAAGGGCCGACTATTTAATTTCTGGAAAAAACGAGTATGGCTACTTCAAAAAGATGATAATAATCGATACGAGACAAGATCAGAAGATTGGTCCGGGATATGATGCTCATGCACAAAACGTGATCGTCTTTCTCTCCCACACGTCCAATCATGAAATCAGTGTCCGAAATCCCTCCTCTGCGATCAAGTTTGAGCTTATGAACCAACAAGGTGTCAAATTCGCCACAAGGAGCTACCCTTTTATAATAAAAGACGTAGGTGTGCCACCGGTCATCAAAATAGCGCCCAAATCGCATGTCAGGCTTGACTACGGTTTCAGTCTGTTCTCGGCGGGGAATCTCCGATCCTTCTCAAGTGGCGGGCGTGAAGGCCCATTTCTCAGCATATTACGACATTCCGGACAAAAATATTGCCAATGCGATTACTGAAAGAACTTACACGTTTAAATTAAAGTAATCTTCAACGTTTGAGAAGCATTTCGGTTTACACTATTCAAAGTGATCATAGAATGGGAAGTTACATCTTTTTTATTGCGAATCAATATGCACTTCGGATGGATTTGCGGGCCAGCTTCCCCCAAGGCTTCAAGAGTTCATCTGTCCAATTACCCTCTGCTTCAGCACGGGGTAAGAGCATAGAGCAGGTCTCGTTTTTGTCGGAAACCGACCAGGCAACCCAGCTGATCTTGCGGATCTCCATCCACTCCACCCAGGTCTCCCACTCCTCGGTACCAAGGCGCCCGTCGCCGTTGGCTTCCGAGCCGCCACACTCCGACACGAAGACGGGTATCCCCGCTGCGATAGCCTCATCGGTGCGGTCGCGCAGCCATGCCTCGTGGGTGGCTGCATAGAAATGCATGGTATACATGATGTTGGCTACATCCTGAATGGGATCTTCCGCCACCAGGTGGAGGTCCTGGTCCCAGTGGGGACTGCCCACCAGGATGATGTTGTCCGGGTCGATGGCACGGATTACCTCGATCACCTCCTCAGCATAGGCTTTCACCTCCTCCCATTCAAAGTAATCGGGTTCGTTCCATATCTCGTAAATCACGTTCGGATGTGCACCATACTTTGTGGCCATCTCTGCAAAGAATCCTTTTGCCTCCTCCAGGTATTTCTTGTGGGCATGGAAGTCGATGATCACATAGATGCCGTTGTCGATGGCAGCATCGATCACGGGTGTGATGCATTGCACTGCAAATTCTGGGTTCTCCCGGTAGTTGTCTTCGATCTCCAGCCCCATCGCCGCTCTCACCACCGTACATTTCCAATCATCTGCCAGCCACTTCACCGCACCCTTGTTGTAAAAACGAGGCCAAAGGTTGTGCCATCCCAAGCTGGCGCCCCGCAATACCAGCGGCTCGCTCTGCTCGTTGCTGAGCTGCGTGCCAATCACCCGCAGCTGACCGTGCTGTGCCACGACCGTGCTGCCAGCCGCCACTTCATTATTGTCTCCCTGCTGGCCGCTGCTGCAGGATATCGCTGTTGACAGCAACAGCAACATGGTAACTATCATACTCTTTCTCTTCATATCTCTGTATGTTAAATCATTGAAATTCCACATGTTCATAATATTGGAGTATATATCGGTAAAGATGAAACTTATAAATGTTTTTTGGAGACCCATTAACCTCTATCTGATCCGTTCGATCAGCTCCAGGCACATCCGTCCGTTGTGGTAGGGACACTTCCAGAAACCCGCCTTGTCATTAACCCGGTCCTTCTCTCCATGGGAAGAAACCGACCAGTACCACTCTCCCTGCTCCCTGTCTACCAGGTGCTGTTTGATGAAAGCCCAGCTGTTGCGGGTTTTGTTGAGCCACTCCTCATCTCCCGAGAGCTGCCAGGCATTGAAGAATCCCACCACCGCTTCCGCCTGCAGCCACCAGTCGCACCGTTCGTCACGGTGACCGCTGGCCCAGTCCCTTTCATTGATCAGCGCACCCTGGTTGTTCAATCCCTCCGTTGCCGCATCTGCAATGCGGAGCGTAACCGGTTTCAGCTTAAGGAGCATCGCCTCGTCGTCCAGTATCCGGGCCGCCTCCACCAGTAGCCAGGATGCCTCGATATCGTGCCCGAAGGAGTGGAGGGTCGATTTGCAGTGCCACTTCTCGTCGAAAAACAGGTTGAGGTGTCCACTCGCCGGGTCAATGATCTTCTCCAGGAATACGTCGATCAGGTTTTTCAGCTGACGCGCCAGCGTCTCATCCTTCCAGACACGGTAGAGGTTGCTGTAGGCCTCCAGGATATGAAGGTGGGTGTTCATCGTCTTCTTCTCATTGGCATCCTTCTCGCTCAACCGCAAGTCCTCCAGCAGCATCCACTTACGGCTGTAGGCCTCCAGATAACCATTCTTATCACTGTCGTAACTATGCAGCTCAATAAGCCGGAACAGTTCTTTGGCCCTGTTGAGTGCCTCCTCGTCGCCGCTCGCCCGGTAGTATTCCGTCAGTGCGTAAATGAAGAATGCCTGGCTGTAGATCTGCTTCTTGTCGTCGGCGGGAGTGCCGTCGGCATGGAGCATCCAGTAGGTGCCGCCAAACTGCTCATCAAAAAAGTGTGAAAAGATATACGCTTTTGCCCGCCGCGCTTCGGCAAGGTACTTCTCCGACTGCAGCCGCAAGGCTGCCGACGACAAGGTCCAGAGGATGCGGGCGTGGAGAATGCCTCCTTTCGGGGCATCTGCCACCAACCGGTTTTCACCGGTCATCCGGCCGTAGTAGCCACCCCGCTCGTTGTCCTTCATCCTGTTCATCCAGAAGGGGAGGATATTGCCGGTCAGTTCATCACGAAGTTCTTGTTTCAATACACCAATGTCCATCGCGCTCATGTCTGCTAAAGAATCACTTCCACCTCACATTCGCTGCCGGCAGGTTGGAGTGGAATCAAATTCCCTTTTACCGACTCGCCGTTCAGGGTGATTGCTTTCACCCCTTTCATCTGCTGCTCCGGGTTCTTCACGGTGATATGATAGGTTGCCCCGCGAAATATGCGCGTTACCTGAAAACCAGCCCATTGTTCAGGAATACAGGGGTCGATGATCAGACCCTCGTAGGTGGGCCGGATGCCAAGAATATATTGCGACACGGCGTAAAAGTTCCAGGCAGCCGTGCCTGTCAGCCAGGAATTTTTGGCTTCACCCGGCCTGAAGGCATCTTTGCCGGCGATCATTTGCGCGTAGACATACGGCTCCACCTTATGCAGATCGCTCCTCTCCTCGATGTAGGAGGGCGCGATCTTGCGGAAGTACTCACAGGCACGGTCTCCCCTTCCCAGCAGGGTCTCTCCGATGATGATCCAGGGATTGTTATGACAGAAAACACCTGCATTCTCCTTGTATCCGGGTGGATAGCTTGAGATCTCACCATAATCGACATAGTATAGCGAATAGGCCGGATTGTTGAGCACAATGCCATGTTCACAGTCGAGATGTTCCTTCACAGCGTTGAGTGCCTTCTCGGTCATTCCCTCCTCCAGGCCGATTCCAGCCATGGCGCACCAGCCGTTGGATTCAATAAAGATCTTCCCCTCGATATTTTCCTTCGAGCCGATCTTGTTGCCGAAATAGTCATAGGCACGCAGGAACCACTCACCATCCCAGCCATGCTGTTTGATCGCTTCCACCATCTGATCCACATGACCCAGCACCCGTGCTGCCTCCTCTGCATTACCGATGCGGGTGCAAAGCTGCGCATAATCACGCCCGGAGACCACAAAGAGACCGGCAATCATCAGGCTTTCCGCCTTCGATCCCTCGCTCCTGTTTTCCGTGGTCTGGAAACTTTCGTTGGAGTCGTTGGAGAAACAGTTGAGGTTGAGGCAGTCGTTCCAGTCGGCACGCCCGATCAGGGGTAACCCGTGCGGCCCCAGATTGTGAATCACATGGTCGAACGATACGGTCAGGTGGTCTAAGAGCGGCACTTCGGAACCCGCCTCATTGTCGAACGGCACCGCGGCATCCAGAATCCCGAAGTCGCCTGTTTCTTTGATATAAGCCGTTGTTCCGAGTATCAGCCAGAGGGGGTCATCGTTGAATCCCCCGCCAATCTCGTTGTTCCCTTTCTTTGTGAGGGGTTGATACTGATGATAGCAGGAGCCGTCGGGAAACTGTGTGGAGGCAATATCGATGATTCGCTGGCGTGCCCGTTCGGGTATCTGGTGGACAAACCCGATCAGGTCCTGGTTTGAATCACGGAAACCCATGCCGCGTCCGATACCGCTCTCAAAATAGGATGCCGAACGGGAGAAGCAGAAAGTGATCATGCACTGGTACTGGTTCCAGATATTCACCATCCTGTCGAGTTTCTCTTCCGGACTCTTCACCCAAAAGGTACCCAGCAGCTGATCCCAGTACGCTTTTAATGCCTCAAAAGCATCGTTTACTATCTCCGCACTGTGGAAGCGGCTGATCATCTCTTTGCCCTTCTGCTTGTTGATAACCCCTTTACTTTCCCACTTCTCTTGCTGCTCATTTTCCACGTACCCCAACAGGAAGACCAGTTCCTTGCTTTCGCCGGGTTCCAGCACCAGCTCCAGAGCGTGCGATGCAATGGGCGACCAGCCATGGGCCACTGAATTGCGTGATTTGCCTTCCAGCACAACCTCAGGCTCATCGAACCCGTTGTACAGGCCGAAGAAGGATTCCCGGTCGGTATCAAAACCCTGTATGGGCTGGTTCACCGAATAGAAAGCGTAATGATCGCGACGTTCACGGTACTCGGTCTTATGGTAGATTACCGATCCCTCCACCTCCACCTCACCGGTGGAGAAGTTACGTTGAAAGTTCTCCATGTCGCTGGCCGCATTCCAGAGACACCACTCCACAAAAGAGAAGAGTTGCAACCTCTTTACTTCGCTGCTCAGGTTGCGCAGCGTCATCTTGTGGACCTCCCCATGTGTCCGTAGGGGGACAAAAAAAAGCAGTTCGGCCTCCAGGCCGTTTTTAGCTCCCATGATGGAGGTATACCCCATGCCGTGGCGGCACTCGTACCGATCGAGATCTGTTTTACAGGGCTTCCAGCCGGGGCTCCACACGCTCTCTCCCTCTCGGATGTAGAAATATCTTCCTCCACTGTCCATCGGTACGTTGTTGTAGCGATATCGGGTAATTCGCCGGTATTTTGCATCTTTATAGAAAGCGTAACCGCCTGCCGTGTTAGAAATAAGTCCAAAAAAATCTTCGCTGCCCAGGTAGTTGATCCAGGGCCAGGGCGTACGGGGGTTGGTGATCACATATTCCCGTCTGGCATCATCGAAATAACCATATTGCATAATCCTGTTATTTTGGTGTAGCAAAAATTTATTTAACCTGTGTTACTGCGCGTTTCTCTTCCAGCTGCTGGTAGTTCTGCTTCACCTTTTTGTCCGATAACGGATAAAAGTACATCCCGATGAATGCCAAGAGGCAACAGACAGCAGGCAGCAGCGAGATCATCAGATGCTCACCCTGTATGGTCTTCGCGCTTTGCTGCAGCGCGTCGGGAGCATACTTGAAGTAGGCCAGCACCCAGCCGCTCAGTGCCGCACCAAGGGCCCAGCCCAACTTCTGCGACATGGAGGAGGAGGAGAAGATCAGTCCGCTGGCGCGACGCCCGGTAGTCAGCTCCTGGTGATCCACGATATCAGAGAACATAGACCAGAGCAGGGGCAGTACATAACCGGCGAAGATCGAGATGAAGAACTGAAAAATAAGTATCCAGCCGATGTTGTTGGGAATAAAATAGAAACCGGTACTCAGAACCCCGGCCATCAGGATGGCAATCATATAGGTCCTCCGCTTGCCAAAACGGGCTGAGAGAGGGGGTGCGACCATCACACCCAGCAGGTTGGCAGCCTGCCCCACCAGGAAGTAGATGGTAGTCATGTCCCATCCGGTACCTGCCATTCGGTAGTTTATCTGCACGTAGTCGCGGAAGTAGTAGATGGCCACGCTATCGCGGATGGCATTGAAGAGCAGCGCTGCCAGTCCGGTACCGACTAGGATCCACCAGGGTGCATTGTGAAACAGGTTTTTCAAATCCTGCTTCACCGATACCTGTTCTTCGCTCTCAATCTGTTTTACCCGTTCTCTGGTCCAGGAGAAACAGAGCAGGAAGAGCACTACACAGATCACCCCGATGGCACCCACACCCATCACCCATCCCACGGGGTTGGTGCTCACCGATCCGTCGGCAAGTTGTGATGCCAGCAGGGTCTCTTCACGCCCAAACTGCTTTGAAAAGAAATCGATCAATGGTTGCAGCAACATGAAGGTGATAAAACTGCCAATAAATGCGAATGACATCCGATAGGAAGAAAGTGTATTCCGTTCGCGGGGATCGGGTGAAATAACGCCCAACAGCGATGCGTAAGGTACATTGATGAGTGAATAGACAATCATCATCAGTGAGTAGGTCACGTAGGCATAGACCAGCTTGCCTGTCTGGCCGAAGTCGGGTGTAAAGAAGGTGATGACCCCCATCACGGCAAAAGGTATGGCGAACCAGAGCAGGTAGGGCCGGTATTTCCCCCACCGCGTTTTTGTACGGTCGCTCATGATGCCGACAAAGAGGTCGAAGAATGAATCCCACAATCGGGCAATCAAAAACATGGTGCCGGCGGCGGCGGCAGTGATGCCAAACACGTCGGTGTAGAAAAAGAGGGAATACATCCCAAAAATCTTCCAGAACATGGAAGAGGCGGCGTCGCCAAATCCATAACCAATTTTTTCCTTTAAGGTGATCATCTGTTTTTCATTTTCCGGATGGTTTCACACCCGCCGTTAATCAATTGTTTTGAGGATCTCAAGGTTTCTCTCTATTTGCTTTTTGAGGATCCTGACCGACGCCCCGGACGTGAGTCCATCCTCCGGGGTGTGGAGGCAGTAGTCTACCAGTCGTTCTACGGTGGTGGTGGCCACATGCATCCGTGTGTCTGAAGAGGCATAGTATATAAAGACCCTGCCATCCTCATCGGCAATCCAGCCGTTGCTGAAGAGCACGTTGGAGACATCACCCACCCGCTCCTCTCCTTGGGGAGCCATGAAATACCCTCCGGGTGAGGCAATCAACTTCGAGGGGTCTTCGAGTGAAGTCATATACAAATATAATACATATCTCAGACCTGCGGCACATGCGCGCACGCCGTGCGCCAGGTGGAGCCATCCCTGTGGTGTTTTGATGGGCGCTGGCCCCTCACCGTTTTTCACCTCCTTGATGGTGTGGTAATAGCGGCGATCGATGATTGTCTCCTCCATGACTACAGCCCGTGTCATGTCATCGATGAGTGCCCAGCCGATACCCTGTCCCTTACCGGCATCGATAAAGTTATCCTGGGGACGGGTGTAGAGGGCATATTTTCCTTCCACAAACTCAGGATGGAGCACCACATTGCGCTGTTGGCTGGAGGAGACCAGGTCGGGCAAACGCTCCCAGGTAATCAGATCTTTCGTGCGCACAATGCCTGCGGAGGCTTTTGCCCTGGAGAGATCACCCGGTGCGGCAGTCTCATCGAATCGTTCAGCGCAGAAGATGCCATAAATCCAACCATCTTCATGGGCCGTAAGCCGCATATCGTAGGTGTTGGTAGCCGGATCGTCCAGTTCGGGTATCTCCACCGGGTAGTCCCAGAAGCGGAAGTTGTCGGTGCCATTGGGACTCTCAGCGATGGCGAAGAAGGACTTACGGTCGGCACCCTCCACGCGCACCATCATCAGGTAGCGTCCGTTCCACTTGATGGCTCCGGCATTCATGGTGGCATTCATGCCGATGCGCTCCATCAGGAAAGGGTTCGTTTCCGGGTCGAAATCAACCCGCCAGTGCAGGGGGGTATGGGTTGCGGTGAGCACCGGATACCGGTAACGGTTATACCAGCCATTTTCTCCCGGCAGTGGTTCATTCTTTCGGGCAAGAAGCTTCTCATGTTTCTCCCGCATCTCTTTGATCTGTTGCTTATATGACTTCATTGTTGTGGTCTTAATATTTCTATTGATACAGGTTGGGGATATCTTTACTGAACAGGGTTTTGGGATGTTCATAGAAGGTGACGAAATCGTCGGCCGAGAGTTGACCCGGGTAGGGTGCATAGTAGTGGTCGGGCCGCTCTCGAGCGTTGCGCCACACCAGCACATAACTCACCGGATAGCGTTCCAGCAGCGGGAGAAGCACGCCGGTCCACCAGTCGGCAATGGGTATCGCTTCCAGTCCTGTCTCAGTGAGCGCGATCGGTTTGTTACGCTTTGCACCCTCCTCCGTCAGAAAGGAAAGGATGGTGTCGAGCGAGGATTGGTAGGCTTCTATTCCCTTCCCGTTGTTGCGGTGGTAGCCGTCCAGCCCCAGCAGGTCCACATAGTCATCGCCAGGATAACGCTCCAGGTAGATCTCTCCGGGCCCTTGCAGGTCGGGGGAGTAGGCGTAGAGCAGGTTGTCGACACCCGCCCGGTCGAAATGACTGCGGGTCATCTCCCAGAGAGCGGTGTACTCCTCCACGCTGCAGAGATCCTTGCCCCACCAGAACCAGCTGCCGGTATGCTCATGCCAGGGGCGGAAGAGCACCGGTATCTTTGTCCCATCATCCGTGGTGAGCGAGTTGAAAAAGGCAGCAGCTTTCTCAAGCCAGCCAATGAAGAGCTCATGCTTCTCTTCTCCGGGTAGCACTGATTGCACCACATCGTTGTGGCTAACATCCCACGAATTGCTGCCTGTAAGCGGGTTATCAACATGCCAGCTGACGGTGATCATCCCTCCCCGTTCGTAGTGACGGATCATCTCCTCCCGGATGATGGCGAAGGAGACATTGTCGATGTTCTTCTCACTGCCGTGCTCGATCTTACCGATGTCGAATCCCATCACTGCCGGATAGTCGCCCGTCACGCTCCGTACATCGGAGCGACCGCTGTCGCCCTCCCAGGTGACACCATAAAGCGGATCATCCTGGTGCCCGAACATAAAACCGTCCACTGCAATCGCTTTCACGTTGTACAACAGCTTTTCCGTTTCTGCCGTTCTTTGTGGGCGGCTCATTTCCTCACCCTCACACGACGATTTTTTCTCCGCACAGGACGATCCGGTGAAAAGAAGGATTGAAAGCAATGAGCCCGTGAGAATTTTTCTTTTATTCATATCATCTTTTATTTCAGATCGGGTAATTCATCGCGTGTAAGTACAAAAGGCTGCGCCACGGCATCTTCCCACCAGTCAATGGGGGCATGCTCATGTGTCTTCAGCAGGAATGCTTCGCTACCTGGATTGAGGGTACGGTTGTAATCATACCATGGCATAAACCAGAGCCACTTGGCACCGGCGTTCCACTGAACAGAAATCGTTGCTACGCTACCACACTCGCTCAAGGCGACAGGTTTGCCGGGATAGCGTTGTTGCAGCGTCGTGAATTCACTTTTGATGGTTGTTGCCGCCTGTTGATTGTATAGATCCCTTCCCACCATATCCACATAGTCATCACCCGGATACCAGTCGGCGTCGATCACCTGTGAGGTCCACACCCAGATCAGGTTGTCAAGCTCATGGTGGTGCGTCATCCGCTCGAACATCAGCCGCCAGAGTTTTTTAAATGGCTCCGGTCCGCCAGCACCCCACCAGAACCAGGCTGTTCCTCCGGGATAGGCACCCATGTTTCCGGCTGCTTCATGCAGCGGACGCCAGATAACTGGGATATTTTTCTCTTTCAGCAACTTTAGATAGCCGGATAGCTTGTCGATATCGGCAATCATCCGTCTGTACTCCTCAGAAGCGGGATCATCCACTTTCCGCACATCGAAAAGAGTCTCTTCTGGTTTACTGCCCCAATAGAAGGAATACTTGCCCTCCTCTCCGCTGTTGGCAGGCACGTTCCAGTGCCAGGAAGCAGACACCAACCCTCCGGCAGCCCACCACGCCTCCACCACGGTAGTCTTACCGTAATCGATCCAGTTGGCGGGAGATGATTGCAGGTGGACATAGTCGAAGCCATTGATCGCCGGCCATTTACCGGTGTGGAGGTGCACCCACTCCGCCTCGTTGATGTTCCAGGCCACGTGAGCCATGGTGCCGGAGAGGATGGCTTTACCTTGTTGTTCTCTCATGAATAACAACAATTTTTCCGCCTGAGGGGAAAGGCCCTCGTGCGGCGGCGTTGGTGTGCGGGTAGTGAACACGAGCCTGATCTCCGCAGGAAGAAAGACACCAGTTGGTCCTTTGACCGTATAGCCGGGTACGACCAGCGTGTAGGTTACTGCGGGCTCCAACGGGGTGACGATCAACTTCAATTCCCCTCCGGTACCGGGCCTGAGATCAGTAATCAGCACTTCATTCAGGGTAATCCGGGGTGATGGCCCGAGAGTCACATTCTGGTCGAACAACAGCAGGATCTCCATCACGCCTTCGGTAACCTCCGTCTGATGATCAGCAGGCATACTGCTCAACAGTCGCGGCGGTTCAGCCAGCGGAGGGGGATTACTCTTTTCCGCACACGCAGTAAGAAGAAGAAAGTAAAGCAGTACTATCCGGAATGGTTTCATGCACAAAAACGTGTTAAACAGGAGAGTTTTTCACTCTCCTGCTACAAAACTGATCTTCCAAAAGTTAATTGATCTTCTCAAACCGGATATTGTCGAAACATAATCCGGAGAAGTTGATTCCCGCATCCGACCAGTTGAGGATAATACCCACTTCTCCTCCTGTATTGGTTGGATTGGACAGTTTACCGCTGATTGGCAGGGTGATGGTTGCCCAGTCGTTAGCCGGGGTAGTGATGTAATTGCCTTCCACCATGAGTTGTGAACTAACATCCTGACCGCCTATACGGAAGAGGAATTCATAACCGCCCGTGATCAGAATAGGCTGTGTTACTTTAATGTCAACCTTCAATACATAATCATTCGGGTTCACAGAAGGCCAGGTAAGATGATTGCAACCAATCACCCACCATCCCGGACGGGCCACCAGCGTAATATATCCATTGGCTTTGCTGCTTTCGGCATCATAAGAACCGCCCCAGTTATCCCAGTCAACAGCGTGACCTGTACTGTTGGTATCAAAGTCGTAAATCATCACCGTGTTGGCCGTAATAGGATCCCGGCCGCTGACGGTGACAGGGACTGTCACCGTCTTGCCTGCAAAGGTAAGCAGCTCCACACTGTTCAATCCCCTCAGTGCATCCTCCGGCACATACACCTCCAGCAAGGTGGAGCTGCGCACACCAAAGCTGGTGGCCTTGATTCCATCCTGGAACATCACTGTCTCTACCAGATTCAGTTTCGTTCCCTGAAACACCAGTAATGCACCCGGCTTGACGGCATCCGGCACGGATGTAACCACGGGGATATCTGCCGGTGTAACTGTCAGCGACACCGGCGACACCACTTCTGTGCCGTTCACGGTGATAGAGATAACGTTGCCACTGGTGGCATCCGTCGGCACCGTAACCACCAGGGAGGTCTCTGAAACGGGTTCTACCAACACCGGTTTCTGAGCTGTGGGGAATAGTATCTGTCGGATCAGGCCCAGGTTGGTACCGGTGATCGTCACATCTGTTCCCGCCATCACCGTTTCGGGTGTGATGGAGGCAATCACCGGCTTTACGTAGGTGAAAGCAGGTGTATCAACCGTTTTCCCTGAAAGGGTCTGCAGGGTAGCTGTCGTGGCGGATGCCTTATCGGGCACCACCACCGTGAGGGAGGTAGCTGTCTGCAGGGCCACCCCGGCCTCCAGTGTTCCAAACATCACTGCTGATGCCAGATCCATGTCTTTTCCCGTCAGCGTGAGCATACCGCCGCTCCTGATGGTTGTAGAGGAGAGGCTGATCTCGGAAGGAACCACCGTGACAAGGGTGGTAGCACTCGATACCTCCACCCCCGATTTTGCGATCAGTATCACCGTGCTGTCCTGCGCATCGGCAGGTACGGGCACCCTGATCTCCGTCTGTGCTTCGTTCAGGTTGAACGCTGTTACTACCTTTTCACCTCCGAATTTGACGGCATCCACCAGGTCGAAATCCTTACCGCTAATGGTTAATTCACCACCCGGCCGGATCAGTCCGGGTGCCAGTGAAGTGATAGAGGGGAGTACCACCTGTACCGGATCCTGAGAGTAAACCTCGATGGGAATCTCTTCTCCGTTGGAGACGATGATCTTCCCGCTCTGTGCTTCTGGCGGCACCGTTACCTGCAGCTTCTTTCGTGTCTGTCCGGGCAGGAAATCATCAGCCTCAACCACCACACCATCGAAGAAGATCACTTGCCGGATCAGGTTAAGGTAGTCTCCTTCGATAGTGAGTGTCTCTCCCGCCTTCACCTTCAGGGGCGATACCTTGCTGATGTAAATTGGTTCCGAATAGGTGAGCGGGGTGATGGTTTTAATCTCGCCGATTGAAGTGATAAGCGTTACAATACCGACACCTGCATCCTGAGGTATGACCACCTTGATCTCCCGTTCATTCACGACGATGATGTCGGTCACCTGTATCGTTCCACCGGTAAGTCCCGGGAAAATTATCGCCGAAACTTGGTTCAGGTTTTGACCAATAAAGCGGAGCTCACCGCCGCGCAGGGCAGGAGAAGGGCCGAACGACTGAAGCAGGGGGTTCCTGTTCATCTCCTCTTTGTCGCACGATGGCATCAGCAGGAGGCTGCTCAGCAAGAGTGCAAAAAGTGCCATTCCGGACCATCTGTTTCTTTTGGCAATTATATTTTTCATATTCTATGGATTTTATTCGTTCGGAACAACTCTGATATTGTCGATGCAGATATAGGGGGTACAAGCCGTACCGGTGATTCCGCCGTGATAGACAAAGAAAGTGAGTCCACCATAGTTGCCTTTGGGAGCCATCTCCAGCGTACCGCCCATGTGGTCGTACTTAAACTCGGTCAACGGTACGGAAACAGTTACCCATCCGTCGGTCTGGTAGGCTCCGATGCCCTCCCAGGGCCTCCAGAGACCACGCGGCGTGACCCCGTCGGCAATATAACCATTTGTTTTTTTCAAACTCCAGGGAGTAAAGATCATCTGCAATGCAAGGGATGACCAAGGTTGCGTCACATTGATCTCAAACTTGAGTGTCGAACTGGCCGGATCGGAGGGAAAGAGATCCCCCTCGGGACGTCCGTTTTCCGATCCCCACAGGTTAAAGGAGAAGTCATCCTCCGCCCAGTCTTTCGTCGGATCACCATCCAACGCTCCGGTGAAGTAAACATAGTTTCCACTGATTCCTTCCGGATTGCTGTTTTTTATTTTACCAGACCGCCACCCACCATTGGCATTGAGGTTATCCCAGTCGAGAATCATGCCGCGGTCATCCCGGAACTGGAACCTGGAGCGGCCGGTACCGTAGATCGACTTCACGTTGAGGTATCCCTTCTGCGCTCCTACGGGGATGCGGAAGGTGATCTTCGTCTTCTCAATGCTGAGAATCTCTGTGACAGGGATGTTGCCCGCCATGGTGATGGAAAGCGGCACGTTGGGATCATCAATAAAATAATCGCCGTAAAGGATCGCCTCATCGCCGTCGTGTGCATATTCACAGGAAATGCGTGATACCACCGGACCGGGTACCTGTACGCCGAAGTCGTAAGTGACAGTATCGTTCCCCATGGTGATCATGTAGATCTTGTCGGTCACCACGGTGGGGATCTCTTTCGGCACGGTAACAAACAGGTTGTTATCGGTGATAAAGCTGGAATTGAGGAGCGCTTTCTTGTCGTTGAACCACATCTCGCGGATGCTGGTCAGATTCTTCCCCACCAGCACAATGCTGTTATCCATGAAGGCACGCACCAACAAAGAATCGGCTGATGCAGGATTGGGTACACGGACGTAATAGATTTCGGGAATTCCGTCGGTCAGTACAAACTTGTCGGGGTTGTCATCGCACGACTGCGCTCCGAAGGTGAAGAGGGCGATCAGCAACAGGGACAGCAACCATCCCACTATATCGAATTTTATCTTCTTCATAATAAAAATCTCCTCTTGGTTAATAATGAATGGTTGACAGGTCAAACTCCACCGGATCCTTCAGCAGGTTGGGGTTCATCGTCAGGTCGGTATCCGGGAAAGGAAGCTGAAAATGAGCATCGGTCACGTTGGGAGCCGCTGCACCGGTATCGTAGTAAGTCTCCGAGGGATTCAGAACACCTGTCTTGTAGTACTGACCCAGACCGATATACTGATTTCTCCGCTGTGCCTTGATCTCTGCAATCGCTTTGACCGGTTCATAATAGTGCCACCTCACATAGTCGTACCAGCGATCTCCTTCGCAGGCCAGCTCCAGGCGACGTTCCTTCCAGATATCCTGCCAGGTGATGGAGGTCTTTGGTTCATACCCCTGCAGTGAGCGTCCCCGCACATCGTTGAATGCCTTGAGTGCCTTCGCATCGGAGGTGGAAGCGCTGTTTCCCAGCACCGCCTCGGCATAGATCAGGTAAACATCGGACAAGCGCAGCAGATGGGTACTCAGACTGGTAGCCATACGCGCCATGGCATGACCGATACCAATCTGATGGTCGTTGTCGTTTCCTACCAGATGTTTTACCTCGTTGGCGCCGACCGGGCTTTGATACTCCATGTCTACGATGGCGAACTGGGTATAGTCGAAGCCACCCTTGTCCACCCAGAAGTAATCGTACTTATCACCGTACATCATCATGGTGGCCTTGCGGCGTGCATCCACGTTGTTGCGGGTAAGGCTCAGGGCGTTTTCGCCAAATGCATCCTGCAGGTCGACCGAGGGGCCGGCATAGCCACCCCATGTGGCTCCATATTCGTCGAATCCGACAATGCCAAGGTCCGACTGGAGGGTGTTCTGCGAGGTCCACTGGTTGGAAACCACCCAGTGCCATGCCAGCAGGCTCTCCTGGCTGAAATTATTCTTCAGGCGAAAGACGTCGGAATAAACCGGCAACAGGCGACGGCCGCTTTCGTCGATCACCTTACGGGCATATTCTGCAGCCTTATCAAGATCTTCCTGATTGCGGCTGCCGCTCATGCCATAGCCCGATTTGGTAAGGTATACCTTCGAAAGCAATCCGTAAGCAGAGTAACGGTCTATGCGCCCTGGATCGTTACTCTCCGGTAACCATTCAATGGCTTTTTCGAGCGACATGATAATATAATCGTAGACGTTGGGGATGGTAGCCTTAAAGATGCTGTTATAGTTGCCTTCGGAGATCATTGTCGAATTGTTGTGGATAATGGGCACTGCCCCAAAGGTGCGTACCAGATAAAAGTAGGCCATCGCCTTCCATACCAGAGCTTCACCCTTGACGGTGTTTTTTGCATGTTCGCTCACGTTGGGTCCCGCCTTCATGTCCAGGTTCTCGATTATACCATTGCAGTAGGCATTCACCGACCAGAGGGAGGCCGACATGTTCACCAGGTCCTGGTCTGTGGAGTTGATGGTGAAGGTGAGGTAGGGCGAGGATCCCCAGTAGTAGTTACCCGCGAGCACCTCTCCCACCTTGAAGAAACCTCGCTGAAAATCATACCAGGGAGAGTTGTAGACCGGATTGACTGCCTGGAAGCACTGCTCGTCGGTCTTGTAGAAGCTGTCCACCGTGTAGTTGTCTTCCGTAGGGCGGTTGAGGAAATCCTCGCATCCGGCCAGCAGGAGCAGCACGACGGTCACGATAATACTTTTTATGGTGATACTATATGTGTTCATATCCTGTTCTTGTTGAGGGTGATTAAAACGAAAGAGTCACGCCAAATGAGTAAACTTGCGGGGAGGGATAACGTCCGTTATCGAGTCCGAAGACATTCTGGCTCGCCGTACTAGCACCGATCTCCGGATCGTATCCGGTATAGTTGGTAAAGGTGTAGAGGTTCTGGATGTTGGCATACACCCGGATATTTTCGACCATCCACTTGCGCGACACCGAAGCCGGAAGGGTATATCCCAGTGTGATATTCCGGATACGGAGGTAGGAACCATCCTCTATATACCGGTCGCTGATGCGGTCGTTGTCGTTGGGGTCGTTGGCTATGGCTCTGGGAATGCGTGTATCAGGGTTGGTTACCCGTATATTGGAGATGTCCTCGCTCCATTCATACACCGTAACGCCGTTCACAGAAGCAGGATAGTTCTTGTCGGGATCGATCGCCGCCAAGTTGGCCCGGCCGGTAATAAGACGCAGCTGGTTGTCCCATGCACTCTTCATATTGGAGAGATTGATAGCGGTGTAGTTGTACACCTTGTTGCCATAGGATCCGTTGAGGAAAACCGATATATCAAAATTCCGATATCGAAAGCTATTGGTCATCCCGAAGGTAAATTTGGGTAGCGGTGAACCGATGTTCGTCCTGTCGTAGGTGTCAATCACCCCATCGGGTTTTCCTTCCGGCCCGCTCAGGTCCTTAAACTTGAGGTCACCCACCCAGGTAGTGTTGTAACGGTTGAAGACGCCGTCGGTGGGATACTTTTCCGGCTTGGGAGAGTTCCTCAGGTCGTCCAGGTCCCTGTAGACGCCAGCCACCTTGTAACCGTAAAAATTATAGAGCGACTCTCCCACGTTACTGATGGAGACCACATCGCTCCACTGTCCGTACCCTTCAATATGTACCGCATCGGTGCCATCAAGTGCCACCAGCTTGTTCTTATTGAAAGAGATCTGAAACTCGGTATCCCACGCAAAAACACCGGTCAGGTTGTGGGTGTTCAGGGTGAACTCGAGTCCCTTGTTATTAATAGTCCCGTAGTTACCGTAAGGTGCCGCCAGTGCCGAGGATGCATTTCCCCGGGTGCCCATGTAGGAGGGAAGCTGCAACGGCATCAGCATATCTTTTGAGGTCTTGTCGTAAGCATCCACCACCAAACCGATGCGGTCACGCAGGAAGTTGAGGTCGAGGCCGATGTTCCATTGCTCCTGGGTCTCCCACTTGATGTAGGGATTGGCAATATTGGACTGGCGATAGCCGAGCCCCAGTCCCGATGGCATACGTGCAATGGCAGCGCCCCACCGGTAACCGCCGATGTTGGCGTTACCAGTCTGTCCCCAGCCGAAACGCAGCTTACCGTTGCTCATCACCTCCGAGAGCGATTGAAAAAATGCTTCTTTGGAAAAGCGCCAGGAGGCGGCAAAAGCATGAAAGCCGGCCCAACGGTTCTTGGGCCCAAAGTTGGAAGAACCGTCGCGGCGATAAGTATAGGTGCCCATGTAGCGGTTGTCGTAGTTATAGGTAACGCGACCGAAGAAGGAAGCCATGGCGGAGCTGCCGAATCCGGAAGTAATCAGCGGATCGGTACCGAGACTGGGATTCTTGATGTCGTTGGAAGGCAGTGAAGAAGCGGTCACGCTCTGGTATTCGTACGTGGACTCCCACATCTCCTGCCCGAGCATCATTGTGTAGCTATGCTTGTCTCGGTTTCCCGAATAGGTAAGGTAGTTCTTCAGCTGCCAGAAACGATTGTCGTTCTTTTGTATGGAACTCATGTTTTTATCCCTGCTCCAGTTGCCATAACGTACGGAAGGTTCAAAACGTTCGCCGCGTGAGCTGCCTATATCGAAACCCAGCTCGCTGTGCCATACCAGATTTTTTAGAGGCATCACATCGGCAAAAATGCTACCGTTGAGTTTATTTCTTCCCAGCAGGATATCCTCGTCAAGCACCATGGCAATAGGATTGATGCGGGTATACCCTTCGCGGATCACCGAGGCGTAGTTGCCGTCGAGGTCATAGATGGGTATGTCGGGTGGGGTCAGCAGCGAGTAGGTGATCACACCCTCCTGGCTGTCGGCCAGCCCAAGCCGCTCGTCGGTCTGTGAATACATAGCATTCAGTCCCAGCTTCAACCACTTCTTCAGCTGCGAGTCGAGATTTGTACGGAAAGAGTAACGGTTGAACTTGGTACCGATAATGGTACCATCCTGTTTCATAAAAGAACCCGAAACAAAGTAACGTACTGCATCGGTACCTCCCTCTGCGGATAGCTGGTGCTGGTACATCGGTGCACGACGGAAGACAGCATCCTGCCAATTGGTGCCGGCGCCGAGCAGCGATGGGTCGGCAAACTCGGGGCGATTTTCGGAGAGGGATACCTGGTTGCTGTATTCGGCAAATTCACGCAGATTCATCATGTCTACGCGGGCAGCCTGTCGTTGCACACCGTACATCCCCTCGTAGGTAAACCTGGCCTCACCAGCCTTGCCTCGCTTGGTGGTGATCAGCACCACCCCGTTGGCACCCTGCGCTCCGTAGATGGCAGTGGCAGAAGCATCCTTCAATATCTCCATGGAAAGGATATCGGAAGGGTTGATGGTAGACAGGGGTGAGATGGTAGAGATGGGGCTGTTGCCCAGCGCATCCCCCAGCCCAAAGTCATGGCCGCTGCGTCCGCCGCCCTGCACAATCACCCCGTCAATTACATAGAGAGGTTCCGCATTGGCGTTGATGGTAGACTGTCCTCTTACGCGAATCGATACGGAGGAGCCGGGTGCACCCGACGTCATCACGGAGGTAACACCGGCAGCACGTCCCTGCAATGCCTGGTCGAGGTTGGTGATGACCGATCCCCTGATGGCATCTTCGCCCACAGTGACGGAAGCTCCGGAGATATCACTTTTTCTCATTGTACCGTATCCCACCACAACCACTTCGTCTAGCAGCTCGGTATCTTCGTACATTTCAAGGTTAAGGATGGAACGGTTTCCTACCGTCACCTCCACAGTTTTATATCCAATGGTGGAGATCACCAGTACCGGGTTGGAAGTGGTCAGGTTCAGGAAAAACCTGCCGTCATTGTCGGTCACCGTACCGTTAGCAGTTCCTTTTTCAATGATATTGGCACCAATCATAGCAGATTGATCCCTGCTGTCGACAACAGTTCCGGAGACCCTGCGCTGTTGTGCCATCAGCTGAAAGCTCACGATCAGAGCCAAGCTTAACACAATGATGTTTTTCATACAATGTAAATTATCATTAATAAAAAATCACATTCCAGTATACAAATGTAAGAGCAACAAACAGAAAATTCACATATTATCTTATCCTATTTTAATACTTTTTTAACCTGCATCCACAATGTGGTCCTCTCTTAACTTCACTCAGAAACCTACCCCATAGCGAATTAAAGAACATGACAAAACAGTCCGTTATAAAATATATGATAATATTTCACAACAGAGGATAATAAAGCGTCAGTTTAACAGTAAACTCAGATGATCAACTTGGTTTTCCGGTAATTCTCACGGAACTCTTTCGGAGAGCACTCCTTCCTCTTTTTGAAGATACGATTGAAATTGGATAGGTTATTAAAACCGCATTCATAACATATCTCGGAGATAGAATTGGTGGTGTCCACCAAAAGCCTTGTAACGTGTCCCAAGCGGATATCGATTATATAGTCGGACACCGTTTTCCCGGATCTAAGTTTAAAGAAACGACTTAACGCCACCGGTGTCATTCCCACTACAGATGCCAGATCTTCTAACCGAATCTCCTCGTTGTAATGATGATTGATGTATTCGTAAATTTTACGTACCCTCCTGCTGTCCGTATTTTCTTCGATATGGGCAAAGGAGGAGCTGGCAAGCGTGTGGTAGTTGTCACAAAGGGAAAGCTCATAAAGAATGGTCAACAGTCTGATCACAGCATGGAAACCCGACTTCTCAACGGAGAGCGTATCGAGCATGGGATAAACCTTCATAATGGCCTCCATGGGGAAATTGATCCCTTTTTGTGCGTTGTGAAGCATTTTTCGGATGCTACTGAACTGGTTCTTATGGATGAAATTTCCGAAAAAGAGATCTTTCGAGAACTGGATGGTTATCTCCCGGATGTTTTTAGCTGTACAATGATGCTGCTCCCAGACATGCTCCAGTTCTTCACTGGCAATCAATGTAAGGTCATACTTACCGATGATCTCGACGGAATCGCCCACAATACGTCTTACTCCTGCGGCATTTTCCACATAATTAATCTCGAATTCGCTGTGTGAATGTAAAGGGTAGGTGAATTCCGATTTTCGACGGTCGGCAATGTAGAAACAGTCCTTATCCGACAAAGGAGTGATTTCATGTATGATATGGCTGGTATTTTCATTCATTTCAGGAATTACGCCATTAATCCCCTGAACTTCAAGGTGAGTGGTCCCAACTGGGCTTGAACCAGTGACTCCCTGATTATGAGTCAGGTGCTCTAACCAACTGAGCTATGGGACCTTTGTTTTTGATCCGGAAAGATCAAAAGCGGGTGCAATATTACTGCTTTTTCCGGAGAAAACCAAATGATTTTCCTTTAAATCAACGGCGGTTTCACGTATATATTGCGCCGGTGCGTATTGACGGTGTAGAAGCGGCACTTCACGCTTCATCACCACGCTGATGATGAAATCATGATTACCCCGCCACAATTTGTGATTAATCATGAGCTCTCTGTGAAAAATACCACAAATGTGTTATTTCACCATCAAAACAGGATCCTTACCTTTGTTACAAATATAAACACGTAAGTTTTGCAAGTAAGTTTGAATGACTTGCATAACTTAAATTAATTTAATTGTACATTTATGTCTAACATTACTTTTCGCGTAAAAGCGCACAGCGAGAGCCCGACCAAGACCATTGCGAAGACAAGAGGTTTTGAAACAATTATTGATGAACCCGAAGAGCTGAACGGCACCAACGACGGCCCAAATCCGGTTGAATATACTTTGATTGCCCTATCAGGGTGCTTGAATGTCATGTGTCACCTTGTGGCCAAAGAATTGAATTTCACCTTGAAGGGTGTAAAAATAAATCTGGCGGGCGTGCTCGACCCGGATAAACATCTGGGCATGGCCACTAGCGAAAGAGCAGGGTATAAAAGAATTGACGTAGAAATCATCCCAGATGCCGATGCCGATGCCGACACACTGGAGCAATGGCTGCAAATTGTTGAGCAGCGTTGCCCGGTAAGTGACAACCTCGTAAACTCCACACCGGTGCATATTACAGTGGGTAAGTAACAGATAAAAGGCAGCGAAAAGCTGCCTTTGTAATACTATACCGGTTGTTTCCGATGAATCTTCATCAGATACTCCCGTTATTGATCAGGTTAATTGATCTCCGGTTCAATCCAGTCACCGTGATCTTTAATCAGCTGAATCAGATGTTCTACTGCTTCTGCCTGGGGAATATTCTTTGCTACCAGCTGTTTTTTCCGATAGAGCGAAATTTTTCCATGTTCGGCTCCCACATAGCCATAGTCGGCATCGGCCATCTCTCCCACGCCATTCACGATACATCCCATCACGCCAATCTTCAGATGCTTGAGATGGGAAAAATGCTTCTGCACCAACGCAACCGTCGTTTGCAGGTCGAACAGCGTTCTTCCGCAACCGGGGCAGGAGATAAACTCCGTCTTGCTGGTGCGTACACGGGCAGCCTGCAGGATCCCGAAAGCATAGGCATCCAGATCGGTGATACTTATTTTCCCTTCGTTGCTCAACATCATCCCATTGCCAAATCCGTCTAAAAGCAGCGTTCCAAAATCCACCCCTCCTTTGAGCTGTATATCTTCCGGTTCATCTTCTGAATAGCTTCGCTGCAGTACCACCGGTACACGACAGTCCGCATTCAACAGAGCATGGAAAAATGCTCTCTGCTCTCCTACTCCATTCAAATGATCTGTTGTGAGAATAACAACCAGCTTGGGTTCTTCCTTCAGGAGCGAGATCATCTCACTCGTCAGTTGCGGATAGGAAAGACGGAGAAACTTCACCTGTGCTGTGCATGTCTTCAGGTAGCCGATTTCATCGGCCGCAAAGAGAGGGTAACGATCTATTCCCTCCCTCCAGTAAGCAAAATCCACAATCGATTTCATTCCTTTTGGAAAGTTTTCGGGAACACGGCTTCCTGTGTAGATATAATCGGGGAGAAAATGAGGGTTGATGCCCATATCATCGATCCTGCTCCTGTCGGATATAACCACCGGGAGAAAATCACCGCCAATATTCCAGACTACATCTGTTTCCCGTCTGTCGGTAGAAAAAGGGGAAAAGCCGGGAAATTGCTGCCCGTCAATGGGTAAATGATTTTGGCGCTGCATCACATAGTCCACCAGCTTACGGGCCACAGGCACCTCCGCTTCCGGTTCTTCGCTCAGCGATACACGGATGGTGTCCCCCAGCCCATCGCTCAGCAATGCTCCAATACCGACAGCCGACTTCATTCTTCCATCTTCACCGTTCCCTGCTTCGGTCACCCCCAGATGGAGTGGAAAGTGAATATCCTCTCTATCCATCCTATCCACCAACAGGCGTACCGCCTTGGTCATCAACAGCGTATTGGAAGCTTTCATGGATATCACAATATCGGTAAACCCTTCCTCCACAGCGATGCGCAGATATTCCATGCAAGATTCCACCATTCCTTCGGGGGTATCGCCATAGCGCGACATGATACGATCGGAGAGCGATCCGTGGTTCACGCCGATGCGTACGGCTGTACCATGTTCTTTGCAGACTTGAAGAAAGGCAACTACTTTGGCACGGATTTTATCCAATTCTGCCGCATACTCTTCCTCGGTATACTCCAGCTCGGCAAAGGTCTTCTGCTTGTCGACATAATTACCGGGATTGATGCGCACCTTCTCGGCGATGGTCGCCGCCACCTCGGCTGCACGCGGATTGAAATGGATGTCAGCCGACAAAGGGATTGCATAGCCCTTCTCCCTCAGCTGCCGGTGAATCTCCCGCAAATTGTTTGCTTCGCGCACTCCTTGCGTGGTCAGGCGAATCAGATCGGCACCGGAAGCGATGATGCGTTCACACTGGGCCACGCTGGCTTCCGTGTCGAGCGTATTGGTGTTGGTCATCGTTTGTATCACAACCGGGTGATTGCCACCCATCATGATGTTTCCGACAAGGACGTCAATGGTGGGGCGGCGTTTATAATTAAAAAAATCCATATTTCAGTCGATTATTTACTCAAAGGTAACACTTCTATCCAATATCCGTCGGGGTCGATGATAAAATAAAGTCCCATTTCTTTGTTTTCGTAACAGACACACCCCATCTCTTTGTGGAAGGCCCTCGTCTCATCATAGTCGCCTTCTACCCGAACGCAGAGATGCTGTTCGTTGTCACCCATGTTGTAAGGTCTATCCCAGTCACGCAGCCAGGTGAGCTCCAGGGTGAAGCCAGTCACGCCATCGCCCAGGTACACCAGGGTGAAGGAGCCGTCGGAGGCCTCTTTCCTGCGAACTTCTTTCAGGCCCAATGCTTTGTCGTAAAATTGAATGCTTTTTCCCAGATCAAACACGTTGATATTATAGTGATCGAACCTTGCTTTTACTTCCATACTTTTCAATAATTTTATCCGTTATTAGTTATGTTATTCGTGCCACTTGACATGCTTCGCAGATCATTTGTTCTGCTCATCTGAGCATACACCGCGCCGGTGTTACATCGACGTCTGTATTTACTTCAGCGTAAACGACTGTCCCGGATGCGATACAGGCAGGTACCTACAACCATAGCGGGCAGCAATTTTCCCGAATTGGTTAGCCTTGTCGTATTGTTCCCCAAAGTGCATGGGGAAAAAACAAGCTGTTTTAATACGCGACACAAATTGCTCCGCCCCTCGCATATAATCCTTACCCAGGCGGGGATCGACGGGAAACATGGCCGCATACAGATGATCTGTTTTTTCAGACAACAATTCAAGTTCACATAAAAAATTGTTCTCGTAGGTAAGCGCCTCCGCTTTATCCACCTCCTCATTCCAATGCCAGTTATTCAAGTCTCCGGCGTGAAAAAAGGAGTGATTGTTACAGGTGAGTAAAAAGGAACTTCCCACATCGGTAGATCCGAAAGCTTTCACCTTAATCCACTGGTCCTCGAACAGTTGCTCTTTTCCGAGATAATACGCACCGGGATCATTGACTCCGTTTTGCTTCAGTTCGTACGAAAAGATATACGTGATATTCTTCTTTCGTTGTTTCCAGTCAAGTATGACGGGATTAAAATGATCGGAGTGCGAATGGGTGCAGAGTACGTACAGATCGCCTGGTTTCTCCAGCAAATAATCTTTCACCCAGTATTTACCATCTTCACGGGGGGCGTCCTTGTAATAGTCGAATATCACGGAAAAACCGTCAAATTCTATCAAATAACAGCTATGATATATATATGTAATTTTCATCATCTCTCAACCTATCATTAAAACAAACAGAAGGCAAAATGTTCAAAATGTTTCGTATAAAATTTGATAAAATAACATCGATGCTTGCATCTATGCGGAAAGGGACACATGATGACGCTGTCGCATTCACTTTGAACGAACCGGAGAAGATGACGATGAAGTTCAAAGTGTAGAGTAAAACCCCAATTTAACTATCTGGCTCTGATGATTATGAAATAAATATATTACCTTGCAGGAACAAAATTGTTTCACAATAAAATTGAAAAATCATGAAGAAGTATGTAGCAGAAATGATCGGAACAATGGTGCTTGTGCTGATGGGTTGCGGTGCTGCCGTCTTTGCGGGGGCCGGACAGCCTTTCGACTCAGTGGGCACGTTGGGAGTTGCATTTGCATTCGGCCTGTCTGTGGTTGCCATGGCTTATGGTATTGGGAGCATTTCGGGATGTCATATAAATCCTGCCATCACACTAGGTGTCTTTCTTACGGGCAGGATGAGCGCAAAAGATGCCGGGATGTATATGCTCTTTCAGGTTGTTGGTGCAATCATCGGTTCATCTATCCTTTGGTTTTTAGCAAAAGACTCTGGCTCCACCACCACGCTCACCGGTGCCAATGGTTTTGCAGAAGGACAAGTAGGTGCAGCTTTTGTTGCCGAAGCCGTGTTCACTTTCATCTTTGTGCTTGTGGTACTGGGGGTAACCGCCAAAAATGGCCTGAATAAATTCGCAGGCCTGGCCATTGGACTCACGCTGATATTAATACATATTGTCTGCATTCCCATCACCGGCACATCCGTAAACCCGGCCCGCAGCATTGGCCCGGCACTTTTTGAAGGTGTTACAGCCCTGTCTCAACTTTGGTTATTCATCGCTGCTCCATTGTTGGGTGCTGCCATTGCCGCATTCGTCTGGAAAGGAATTACCGTTGAAAATGACCAAAAAGCCACCGTGTAAACAGCTATCGTAGGAATTGACAAATGGAACCTTTTACCGACAGAGCATTCCTGTCTGTAATTTGTGAACAGTTAAGCGGATTTTCATCCGCTTAATTTATTTATCTACCCTAAATTCTCACAAAAACTCTCAGAAAGAAAACATATTTCAGATTTACTTGTTTAATTATTGCACATTTTTCGTAAATTTGCGCAGTTTTTTCCGCAAAAGAATGATCACAGCAAAATCCGGTATTTTTTTTATCGGTCGATCTAAAATGATAAAGTTATGACTCACAATTTATTAAAAGGTAAAAGAGGGATTATTTTCGGCGCATTGAACGACATGTCAATTGCCTGGAAGGTGGCTGAAAAGGCCGTTGAAGAAGGCGCCATTATCACGTTATCGAACACGCCGGTGGCCGTCAGAATGGGCGACACTGCGCAACTGGGCGAGAAGCTGAACGCCGAGATCCTTCCGGCTGATGCAACCAACGTAGAAGATCTGGAGATGGTTTTTACCAAATCAATGGAAATCCTGGGCGGTAAAATAGATTTTGTCCTCCACTCAATCGGGATGTCCCCTAACGTACGCAAGAAAAGGACCTACGACGATCTCGACTACGACATGCTGATGAAAACTCTCGATATCTCCGCCGTCTCTTTTCACAAAATGTTGCAGGTTGCCCGTAAACTGGATGCCATAGAACGTGGCGGATCCATTCTTGCGCTAACGTATGTAGCTGCTCAACGTACCTTTTACGGCTACAACGACATGGCCGATGCCAAGGCACTGCTGGAATCCATCACCCGCAGTTTTGGCTACATTTATGGAAGGGAGAAAGGTGTACGCGTAAACACGATATCGCAGTCGCCTACAGTAACTACTGCCGGAAGTGGAGTGAAAGGGATGACCGACCTGTTGGATTTTTCAGAGCGCATGGCTCCTCTTGGGAACGCCTCAGCCGACGATGCAGCCGATTACTGCGTGGTCATGTTCTCTGATCTCACGCGCAAGATTACCATGCAGAATCTTTATAACGACGGAGGTTTCTCCAGTATGGGCATGAGTCTTCGTGCCATGAAGCAGTACAGCAATGGACTCGACGAAAACCGGGATGATAATGGAAACGTCATCTACGGATAAACAACGGGCATAGCAACGACAAAATAGCTTCGATCTGCCGATTGAAGCTATTTTTTTATACATTTTTTGAATATAGGGTAGATCTCGGAAAATCCAAACAAGTTTTGCTTTTCTCTCGGCTTTCACTACATTTGTGCTCTATGCTGATAAAGATATACGACGAAAATCCTCATCCCCGCGAAATTGAAAAGGTTGTTTCTGTTTTGCGTGACGGTGGTATTGTGATTTATCCCACTGACACACTGTACGGAATTGGTTGTGATGCACTGAATGTAAGGGCCGTAGAGAAGATATGCGCTCTAAAAGGGATCAATCCGCAAAAAAGCAATTTGTCCATTATCTGCAACGATCTGAGCGTAATGAGCGAATATGCCAGGGTAAGCACTCCTACATTTAAGCTGATGAAAAAGAATCTTCCCGGCCCGTTCACATTTATCTTGCCGACCACCTCGTCGCTTCCCAAAATATACAAGAACAAGAAGACGGTCGGCATCCGGGTACCCGATAACAATATCATTCGCGAGATTGTATTGCAGCTGGGGAATCCGGTACTCAGCACCTCGGTAAAAGATGATTATGAGGAGGTTGAATACAGCACCGACCCCGAATTGATTTTTGAAAAATGGGGCGATGTTGCCGACATCGTGATTGACGGAGGCATTGGCGGCATAGAAGGATCCACGGTGGTGGACTGTACCTCAGGGGAGCCGGTCATCGTCCGGCAGGGAAAAGGAGAGTTAAATTATTAATATTTTCTTTACGGGATTAAATTATTCGGTACTTTCGCAGTCTTACGTTCATCGATCAATCTTTTCAGATTCAACTTTATGAAAAAAATATTCATCTTTTTCTTTGCGCTCTCCACCCTCTTCGTTGTTTTCACCTCCTGCAAAAACGATGATCCTGCTGCCGACAAGGGTGAGTTGGTGACAGCCACCTACAATGCATCCACCAAAACTTTCGCTTTAAAATATGCAAGCGGCTATACAAACACGGTAAATGCGGCAATAGACAATTCCGTGACTCCTCCCGGTGCAAGTGCCACGTTAAACGATGGCACCATCGTCTCCGTTTCCGACGCCAACACCTCGGGCGAAGCCACCATCACTACTTCCGCGGCAATATCAAACAACAAGTATGTAAATAGATGGATCTACGACCAGATGTCGATCTACTACTTATGGAACAACAAACTTTCCAAAAATCCGAACTATTCGTTGAATCCGGCTGACTTCTTCAATTCCATTCTCTATAAGTACAACGCCACCACGAACCCGGAAGGCGATCGTTTCTCCTGGATACAGGAAGATTACGTGGAGTTGCTGAAAAATCTGAACGGGGTAAGCTCCGATGAGATCGGCTTTGAATACACCTTCGTATGGGCTGACCAGGCTAAGACCCACTATTACGCTTTGGTGCTTTACCCGATGACCGGTACCGATGCCGACGCAAAAGGAATCGACAGAGGCCGGTTCATCACCAAAATAAACGGGCAGAACATCACACCCCAGAACTACAAAACCCTGTTCGGGGGCACGGGAACAAAAAATCTCTCGATGGCCGACTGGCGGTTTGATTCTGCCACATCGACCTACAACTTTCAAAACAGCGGAGATGTTGCTATTCAGATGCACAGCGACTATGCAGAAAATCCGGTCTACAAAGACAGTGTGTATACCATCGACAATAAGAAGATTGGCTATCTTGTATACAACTTCTTTGCCCGGGATAAGGGGGATGACAGTTACGACTACGACAAACTGCTGATGAACAGGCTGGATGCCATGAAAGCACAGGGAATCAACGAGATGGTGCTCGACCTCCGCTATAACAGCGGCGGGGCTGTCTCGTCGGCCATTGCCCTGGCAAGTGCGCTGGTGAAAAACAGATCCATCAGCAACGTGCTCACCACCTCCCAATACAACTCCATTGTGCACAATGCGCTGCTAAAGGAGTATGGAGCCAATTACAACAAGGATTATTTTATTTCACAGATCGATACGGCCAAAATAGATGACAAAGGCAATGTGATTGCATGGGTGAAAATAACCGATGTACCCTCTTTAAACCTGCCGCGACTCTATGTACTTACCAGCGGATGGACTGCTTCCGCCAGCGAGTTTATCATCAACGGCCTGAAACCCTACATGGAAGTAATACTGATCGGTGAAACAACCTACGGAAAAAATGTGGGTTCTATCTCCATCTACGAGGAGGAAGATCCCAAAAACAAATGGGGGATGCAGCCAATTGTAGTGAAATATTTCAACAGCGAAGGTAAGTCCGACTTCACTGCTGGTTTCACACCCAATTATGAGGTGGATGAATTCAACCCTGATGGTATGGTTGAAACTGGTGATGAACTGTTCTTGTTTGAATTTGGCAACACTAACGATCCCTTGCTCGGAAAAGCAATCTCGTTGATCACGGGTGCCACAAGAGCTGCCTGTACCACGACGTTGCCTGTCTCCAGTCCGTTCCGTTCTTCGCAGGTGGATAATAAAGCGACGTTCCACATGCAGGATAAACATCGTTTCGACATGCTGGACGATGTACGGGGTGATGAAATCAGAAAATTAATGGAGAAATAAAAAACTCCCTGGGGTATGCCGGGAGCATTTCAAAAAAAGGATAATTACCGAACCAGCTCCGCTTGGTCGACCGGCCGGATAGCACATTCCATGAACAGGGTAATGGTGATCCATTCATCCACTTTCAGCATTCCCATCATGTGCACGGGCGGAGTAAGATCGAAGTCGCGGATATTGATTGATTTTTTCACACCAAACGTGAAATTGTTCCCGTTTTTACCCGCCGTAACAGGAAAGATATACCTCTTAGTGACGCCGGTGATCGTGACGTCGATCACGGCATCACCCACATCACCAAATGGCTCGTTTGACAACCGGACATGATCAAGCTCAATATGCATGACAGGGTATTCATTTGACTTTACCAGCTTATGAAAATCTCTCAACGCCATCCTGTTGCCAGATGTAAAGTTTTTCACAGGAATCTCCAGGCTGTTTTCGCTTAAAAAAAGCTTGTCGTCACGCCGGGATGCTGTGATATAGAGTTTTTTTCGTATAAACTTCTCTCCGGGCTGGTCAAACACAAAGTCGACAACATTGCTTTTTCCCTGAATGGAAAGCACACTTTTTTCCTTCACATCCACGGCGATCGGATAGGATTCCAGCTGCGCATTAGCGATGGATGAAGCCAGAAAACAAGCAGTGAGTATGGATAAAAATGCTTTCATTGTCTCTTCTTGTCAGATCAGATGACAACCAAGCCGGGAGTTACTCCCGGTCTGGTTGGTTGTATAAAAAATGTTCAAAAGGCAATCGACCCTGCGAGAGTCAACCCATCAAATTGGGCATCGGAATAGATGCTGTTGCCAGGAAACCCATCGTAGTTTTGTTTCACATACTCCACTTTGGCCATGATATTTTTCGTCATGTACCACCCTGCCGCAATAGCAGTGCGGCTGATGTCGGCCGTATAGGCCGGCGTACCTCCTGCTGCGGCCATGTCTGCTTTGAGTATGTTGTACCGGGCACCCACATAGAACTGTTCGTCGGCACCGAAACGCACAACCAAATCGGTGACAAACTGATTGGCTGTTCTCAGATCCTTCTCGCTGGCACTGCGCCCTTTTGCCTGTTCAAGGGTCGTAAACGATTCGAACGAAACACCGTTAACGGGTGAATACTTCAGGAACAGATTGCCCATCAGCGCACTCAACCGATCGGTTAAGCCGGGGTTGAATCGCCCGTTTGTGAACGTTGAGCTGCTCGGCGCAACATGGTACATAACCCCGTAATAGTTGGAACCGGTACGATCACCACCGAAAAGTGTATTCCTGTACGAACCGGCAGTGTAATATCCGGATCCGCTCACGCGAAGACGAAACTGCTCGTTGAACCGCTTGTCGTAAGCCAGTTTTCCGATCAACGCCGGATTCATTTTGCCGTTTGAGTATTTATTGGTCTCCTGGGTAGTGTCTATCTTCTGCAACGCGGGATTAAGCTGCCCGTTGGTAACGGCTCCCACAAGGGTGAAGTCCCCAAGATGGACGTCCACCTCTGCACCAATTTCGGTGGCAAATTCATCCATGATATGGTTTTCCATAAAAGGATTGTAAAAGGTGAGGCCACCGTCGGAACGACGGAAATGCGCATCGCCGTAGTTCACGTCGAACTGTCCCACCTTGATCGTGGTGAACTCCATCAGCTCATCGACAAAATCCCAGGGGAGAAAGGGCAATTTTTCCATTTGCAGGAAGCCGCCTTTTACCCATGTTTCGTTGTGATGCCTGGAAGCCAGATAAAGTTCAAAGTTCAGGTAAATACCATCCGCCAGATTTGATTTGATAAACAAATTGGCTTGTGGCAGTCCAAAATTATTCGTCAACGGAAGCAATGTCGACGGATTGTCGCTTTCATATTCTCCATGAGCATTGCTGTGATCCAGCGTGGTATAAGGAAGAGTCAGCGCACCGCCAATCTTAACTTTTAATCCGTCAAACTCAGTATCCGTCTTCGGGGTTTCAAAAACATTGATGCCGTCTTTATTGGTCTGACGTAACTGAGCAAATGCAACGCAAGTGGTTAGAATCGCGACTACCGTCAGGAGGCTTCTTTTTTTCATTTTCATCGTTCTTTGTTTATTTGTTTAATGGTAAATAATCAGTGGTTCTGTGTATATTCTATTGAATTAAAATTAATCGCTGCTCCTTCAAAAGTAACGTTGTAATTTACCGTAACCTGGTCTTTCGTTTTCATGGTACCCAGCATGGCAGTCGGTGCTTTCATACTGAAATCGCTCATTTTAAGCGGTAGTGCTCCCTGAAAGGTATACGAACCGGGGCTCACTTCCTTTCCACTTGCCTTGAGCGTCACTTTCTTTGTGGTACCTCCCATGGAAAGATTTCCGGTGACAGTTACCGCAACATTATTACCTTCCACCTGCAACGAATTTAACTCGGTCATGGTGAAATTGATAGTCGGATTCTTCGGCGCGTTGAACGTTTCGTGTGTTTTCTTGTCCATCAGCTTCTCTCCGCTAAGGATAGAACGAACCGGGATTTCCACGATCAGAGATTGTGGACGGTTGTCAGCCACTGTCAATTTCCCGCTCAATTGCGTCACCTTTGTTGTGAAATCATGATTCACATTCGTCTCTCCATCAATTGTTACCGTATAAGACTTGACGGTTAGTGTCTGGGCATTTACTAAGACAGCTGCCATCATGAAGATGGACATGAGTGTAAATAAGAATCGTTTGCCGAATAATACTTTTTTCATAATTAAATGTATTGAAGTTATTAATATTGTTTTCCTATAGTTTTAATAGGATTATGTTGCCTTTTACCCCAAAAATGGGAAGGTCTCCCTTTATTATACGAATTTTCTTTTCTTCTTTCCTCGGGCCAGGTCAGACACTTTGTAAAATATACGCCCGAACATTGCAAATTTATCAGACCTTAAAACAAGCCAAACATCAATGCTATAGTTTTAGTAGGATGTGTTCCCAAAAAAAACTATTCACACAACAGACAATCTTCTTTTGTTTCCATCATAATCTGCTCCAGGCTTCTTCCGGACAGCATTTCCACAAATTGTCTGTGAAACTGCTTCCAGTAGAGATTTGCCTTACAACACAGCGAAGAACGTTCGCAAAATGAGTCATCAGAGACACATTGTACAACCAGAACAGGTTCAAATGCCGTATAAATATCCAACATGGTAATCTCAACAGCGGGCCGGGCGAGCACATAGCCACTTCCCCTTCCTCCAACATTTCTGATCAATCCCTTCAGTTTGAGAGCGCTGATAATGTAATCCAGATATTTGACCGAAATCTGCTGTCGCTTTGCAATATCCTTTTGCAGGACACCTTCAGGATTCTTACAATCAGCAATTTCAATCATTGTCCGTAATCCATATCGTATTTTAGTGTTTATTTTCATTCCCCTTTGACCGACAGACAAAGATAGCATAAAATTAAAAACCGATGTTATGTTTCACCGGTTTTCTACAGTTCTTCCTGGAAAAAAAAAGCATGTTCCACCGAGTTCATGATGTCAAACAATTCAGCGAGCGTTGTGGCTTTCAGCATCGCGATGCGAGTGGCTTTGAAATCCGGTATTCCCTTGAATAGGGGGGTGGCGGCCAGATGGCGACGCATATGCAGGATACCGCGTACTTCGTCGAGACGATCCACACTTTCCTGCACTTGTTTTTTCAATACATCCAGATACCAGCGGAACGACTCTCTCGGAGCATGTTCGCCGGTTTTCAGGTAGTGCTTTACCTCCTGAAAGATCCACGGCTGCCCGATACTGCCCCTGCCAATCATTACTGCATCCACACCGGTTTCGTCAAACCGGTGTTTTGCTATTTCCGGCGAGGTGACGTCACCATTTCCTATGATGGGTATGTGCATGCGAGGGTTATTCTTCACCTCTGCAATCAGCGACCAGTCGGCTTCTCCCTTATACATCTGCGCACGGGTGCGCCCGTGCAGGGTAAGTGCTGCGATGCCGCAATCCTGAAGTTGTTCCGCCAGGGATACGATGATCTTTGAGTTATCGTCCCATCCCAGTCGGGTCTTTACCGTCACAGGTTTCTTTACTGCCTGGACTACCTTTTCGGTGATCTCCAGCATCAACTCCGGTGTGCGCATCATTCCCGACCCGGCGCCCTTGCCGGCGATCTTTCTCACTGGACAACCGAAGTTGATATCGATCAGGTCCGGATCTGCCTCTTCGCATATTTTAGCTGCTTCCACCAACGCATCGGGGTCACTGCCATAAATCTGTATTCCGATGGGACGCTCCTCCTCGCCAAAAAAAATCTTCCGCCTTGTCTTCTTCACATCACGGATAAGGGCATCACTCGAAATGAATTCGGTATAAACCATATCCGCCCCAAACTGCTTGCAAAGCAATCGAAAGCCTACATCGGTCACATCCTCCATGGGAGCCAGAAAAACCGGCCTGTCCGGAAATTCCAAATGAGCTATTTTCATTTTCCTAATTTCTCCTTCCACGCCAACTCGTTAAAACCAACAAGCACAAAATCGTCGGTCACCACCAGCGGACGTTTCACCACCATACCGTTTGATGCCAAAATATCAAGAAGTTCGTCACGTGAAGCTTCTTTCACCTTTTCTTTCAGATTCTGCTGTCTATAGATCAGCCCCGAGGTATTGAAAAACTTATTGACAGGCAGACCGCTTCTGTCGATCCACTCGGCAAGTTCGTCGCGGGTAGGATTCTCTTCAACGATGTGGCGGACATCAACATCCACGCCATTCTCTTTCAGCCACAAGGCAGCCTTCCGGCAAGTGCCGCAACTGGGATATTGTATAAATAACGGTTTCATTCGCGTTGTAATTTTGCAGGTGATGCTCCTCCTCAAACTGGTATGAGGTTGGAGCTCTGTGATTTTAGGGAGCAAAGATACGCAAAGCAGATTAAATAATAAAATTGTATGGGAGCTGAGACAATTTACTGTCAGTCCATGTAGATACTCACATTGTTAAGCCGTAAAGGAGATACATACGACCTGCTATCGGCGGCACGCAAAGATGCGGCATGACTCATATTGCTATCAAGGGTTACAGGCGTAAGCTTCTGCCTGTATACCTTCCATTCTTTTAACGGGTTTATTCCGTAAGAGAAGGAGGCTTCAAATGCGTTGTAAAATTTAACCACCAGTTGATTGCGGCCTTTTTTCAGGGGTAGCAGCACCGGCTCTTTTTCTTTTGGTATCCTCCCGGGCGAAAGATGCGCCGTGAGATACTCTCCATTAAGCAATATGTAAACTCCGTTTCCGGACACAATCTCCACAGCAGCTGTCTGCTCCTTTTCTGCTGTAATCTCCTGCAAGAGAAGCATACTTTCCCGTGGTGCGATGCTTTCGGCATACTCCATTCCATGCTGGAAATCCGTCACACACTCCCACCCTGATCCGGGAGCATCCGGGTCGATGAATGACTGACCTTCCTCCGGAATATTTCCAAAGACGCCACGCCCGGGTTTCCGGTAGACCTTCCCCCACTCCACAGCCCCTGCTGTCTGTATTGTCGTGCGGGCATGTTCCGGATTGAGCGTGATTGTCTGTGCCATGCTGTCGACACTCCATGTAATCTCGCGACCGGCTTCACCGCCGGTATAAATAATCTCGGGCGTTATTGTCCGCTTCCGGGTGCGCACCTTCCAGCCATAACCGATCAGGCTCTTGTACCCGGCATAATAGTTAAGACTTGAATGACCGAATAACGGCATCGCGTTTTGAGGGGACAGCACACCGTTCACAATCACTTTTTGGACAACTTCCTTCGGGAGAAAAAGCGCTTTTGTCGGATCATTTCTCCAGATAGACGATTGTTGCAAAGGATTGGCTTTTACCCATTCCCCGATTCCCAGAAGTACATCGCGTTCAAATTCTACCACCGAGCCATCGCCCCGCGGTCCGATATTCAGCAGATAATGTCCGCCGCCACCGACCACCCTGATCAGGCTTGTTATTTTTTCATTTACTTTATCTTCCACGCTCCCCCGCTCCTGCCAAGACCGATAGCCCCAGGTCTCGTCGAACATGGAGGCAGCTGTCTGCCAGGGTACTCCAAGCTTGTAACCGGGATATTCGTTGTCCGCCATCACCGCAAAATCAACATAGTCGTTCCCCAGCCTTCCGCTGACCATGCATTGCGGCTGCAGGCGATTCACCAGCTCATACAATCCCTTACTTTGTGCGGGAGTAAGTGATCCCATATCGAACCAGATCTCGGAAATCTCTCCGTAATTTGTCATAATCTCCTCCACCTGTTTCATGTTGTAAGTGTAATGTTCCGGCGTAAGAGGGTCGGCATTATGACTGGAGATGGGATAAGCCTGGGGATAATGCCAGTCAATCAACGAGTAATAGACCCCGAAACCAATTCCTCCTCTGTGACAGGCAGCCGCCAGCTCCTTCATCATATCTTTTCCGTAAGGAGTAGCATCCACAATATTAAAATCGGTATATGCAGAGTGGTACATGCAGAACCCGTCGTGATGTTTCGAGGTAAAAACGATCGACTGCATGCCTGCTTCCATTGCCAGGGCCACGATGCTGTCGGGATTCCATTTTACCGGGTTAAACTCCGTTGCGGTATGTGCGTACCAATCACTAAAAATACCTGCAAACGACTGAATTTGCTCGCTATATCCCCTTGTGACCGGTTTTCCCTCGTATACCCCGCCATAAACGGAATAAAGGCCGAAGTGAATAAACATCGAGAACTTCCGGTCGAGCCACTCTTGCGACGGCTTCTGCCGGGCTGCCAGCAAGACCGTACTACAGAACAGAATCAGGGTTATCTTCAGCTTCATGCGTTATTTATATTTCACCCATTTTATCATTTCTTTTATTGAGGGTTTTTTACCGTACATCAGAATACCTACCCGGTAAATTTTTGCCGCAAAAATAGAAATGAGAATAAATGTACCATATAGCAACAAAACTGACAACAGCTTCTCCCACATAGGTATTCCAAACGGAATACGTACCATCATGACGATGGGAGATGTGAACGGGATGAGCGATGTCCAGAACGCCAAAGGACCGTCGGGATTGCTCACGCTGTAGAATCCGGCAAAAAATGCAAACATAATAAGCAGTGTCACCGGCGTCATAAACTGACTGGTATCTTCTTCGCTGTCTACAGCCGAGGCAAACATCGCAAAGATAGATGCATACAGAACATATCCACCTACGAAGAAAAGGAGAAAGTACAATGCAATCTCAAACCAGTTAACGCTCTCGATCAAATTAACCAATCCTTCCATATCGAAATCCCCCATGTCGGCCGACATAGCTGCAGCCTTTTCGGGAGAAGAGATAAAGAATGACAGCCCCCCGAATAAGACACCCAGGAGTACTCCCCATATTACCAGTTGGGTAATTCCAACCAAACCAATTCCAACAATCTTTCCGATCAGTAATTTTACCGGCTTTACCGAAGAGACCATCACCTCCACAATACGGCTTTTCTTCTCTTCCAATACGGCCTGCATCACCATATTGCCGTATAGAAGAATGAACATGTAAATGAGTATGGTAAAGATCATCCCGATGATGGTGGCAAGCTCGGTTGACGACTCCTGCATACTCCCATCGTCCCCCATACGAAGGGTTCGCAGGGATATTTTGGAGCCATCTTCAACAATAGCACGAACCCGGGAAATTGCTTCGGCATCCACGTTGCTTGATGTGGATAGCTCATCGAGCTTTTGCTGGGTCACCTTCTCTGTCAGCGTATTCACGATAATGGATTGCAACTCCTGCGGAGCCTGCTTTTCGGACATGAGCGAAACAGCATGCGGATTCACATTCAGGTCGCCCGTAATCTGCAGAATGGCGAAGAGATCCTTGCCCAACCGTGATTCCTGATCCTGTTGTCCCGATTCTTCCACAATCTGAAACTTATAACTATCGGTAGACTTCAACAGCGAGGCATAAGTACCGGTATTGTCAATTACAGCGATGTTCTTTACCCCGCCTTCATTCAGGGTAGAGAGCCAAAATGGAATTACCGACAAAGCCACCATCAGCAGCGGCATGAGCAGGGTGAGAATGATGAATGATTTTTTCCTGACCCGCGTGATATATTCCCGTTCTATGACTAATCCTAATGTATTCATTTCGTTTAGAGATTAAATGAGATTGATAAAGATTGACTTTGCCACTGCCTATCTGGCATTACCAGTCACCGTTTTAATAAAAACATCGTTCATGGTGGGCAATTCCTCGTCGTAACTCACCACCTCATATCGATCGAAGATCAGTCGTGCCAGGTGATTACTGCTCATATTCTCCATCTTTTTGATGCGCAAATCGATAAATTCGTGATAGGGCTCCCTCGACAGAACTTCGATCGAAGGATGAACAAAATCGAACTCACTCCCCAGAATGCGAAAGCGGAAAATGCCCGGCCGGTATTCCTTCCTGATGTCAAACACTTTTCCCTGCAGAACTACCTGCGACTGATGGATAAGGGCAATATTGTCGCAGAGCTCCTCTACCGACTCCATATTGTGGGTGGAGAGGATGATGGTTTTTCCTTCGTCTCTGAGGCGGAGCATCTCATTTTTCACCATATCCGTATTCACCGGATCGAAACCGCTGAAAGGTTCGTCGAATATCAGCAGATCGGGATTGTGTATTACGGTAGAGATAAACTGTACTTTCTGCTGCATACCTTTGGAGAGTTCCTCCACTTTCCGGTTGTACCAATCCATAATATCGAACCGCTTGAACCATTTCATCAGTTCGTGGTGTGCATCTTTTTTAGATAGTCCGCGCAGTTGGGCAAGATACATTGACAGCTCCCCCACCTTCATTTTTTTATAGAGACCGCGTTCCTCCGGCATATATCCGATATTATACACATCGTCACTTCTGGATGGCCTTCCGTCGATCATCACGCTCCCACTGTCGGGAGCCGTGATGCGGGTAATGATACGAATAAGGGTGGTCTTTCCCGCTCCATTGGGGCCCAGTAATCCGAAAACCGTTCCTCGTGGAACCTGAATGCTCACCTTATTGAGAGCCAGGTGATTTGCGTATTGCTTCACCACTTCTTTGGTTTCTAAATACATATGTTTGGTTTCTAATATTTCAATACAATCCGCTCACCCAGTTCTTTGGCAAGTACTTTTTTAATCTCCTGAAGTTGTTGCAACCTGGTGATAAGTGTCACATAATCATCCTTGTTACCCGATTTCATCTCTTTTTTAATTTCTTCAATTTTCTGGAGTACGTAGACATTCTTCAGTTCAGTAGTAGCACGCGGGACATAGGAATGAAGCAGATTTTTTTCAAGCAGCCGCGAACTTTTGTCTCCCATTTCCTCGCCCAATATTTTTGAATGTATCTTGCTCAAATGATACCGGTCGCTCATCAACTCCGATGCAAGTTTATTTACTTTTGGGTCGGGATGTGACAAAAAGTAACGCCCCGAGTTAAACTCAGCATCTTTGATATTCTTCACGGCTTCTTCAAACATTTGCCGGTAAAGATCGTTGGAAAAGCCAATCTGGTCACGCTCCAAGTCATACTGTACAAATTCTGTCACACCCGGCCCCACTTCCACCAGCACGTCTTCTTCAACCACTTTTTTTCCCTCTTTTCGTTTTTGCTTTTCGAACTTCTGGTAAATGGGTGTATTGCCATAGCGAACCACGTAGCGCAATATTTCCCGTTCGTATTTATCGTAAGGATTCAGGGAGGAAATCCTCCGGACTTTTGATCTCTCCTCTGCCGGATCCGTCGACTGTTCCTGATTTTCACCGCGCGCCACCGCCTTATCGTCCTGCTCTTTTTTTCTTTCGTAATTACGTTTCCGGATTTTGTTGATTTCCGCAATCAGTACTCGCTCCTGCATGTTGAGCAACTGAGAGCAATCCTGAATATACACAGAACGGGTGATGGTATTCGGAATGAGGGCTATGCTCTCCACCACATTGGAGATCAACCCTGCCCGTTTGATGGGGTCATCGCCCACCTCCTCCAGCAAGAGTTGTGTTTTAAAACGGATAAAGTCAACCTCGTTGTCCGAAATATAACGATGAAAATTATCCGCATTCTGCTTTTTGGCAAAGGAGTCAGGATCCTCTCCCGGCGGGAGCAGCACCACCTTCACGTTCATGCCATCTTCCAGCAACAGATCAATACCCCTCAATGCGGCTTTTATGCCAGCCGCATCGCCGTCGTACAATACCGTGATATTTTCAGAGAAGCGATGAATCATGCGAATCTGCCCGTGTGTGAGAGCTGTTCCCGAAGAGGATACCACGTTTTCAATACCAGCCTGATGCATTGAGATCACATCCGTGTATCCTTCTACCAGAAAACACTTATCCTGCTTCACAATGGCACTTTTGGCAAAGTAGATGCCATACAGTTCGTTGCTCTTTGAGTAAATCTCGCTTTCGGGAGAGTTGACGTATTTTCCCGTGTTGTCCACTTTTTTGAGGATGCGTCCCCCGAAAGCGACAACCTTTCCTGACAGTTTGTGAACAGGAAAGATCACCCTACCCCGGAACCGGTCGACAAGCCGCTGGTTATGCTCTCCTCCCGCGGAGAGTCCGGTCTTCAACAGAAAATCACGTTTGTATCCAGCTTTCTGCGCTTCCTGGGAGAAGGCATCGCGTTGTTCCGGGCTGTAACCCAGTTGAAACTTTTTGATAATATCATCCCGGAAGCCCCTTTCCCTGAAGTAAGTGAGGCCAACGGCTTTTCCTTCGGGATGGGTATGCAGTATCTTTACAAAAAAGTCGCGGGCATACTCATTCAGGATAAACATGCTCTCCCTGTCGCTCTGTGCCTGCTTCTCCTCATCGGTAAATTCTGTCTCAACGACTTCGATGCTGTACTTGCGGGCAACATATTTCAATGCCTCGTAGTAAGAGAGCTGTTCATGCTTCATCACGAAGTGTATGGGCGATCCGCCCTCTCCGCAGGCAAAGCATTTGCAGATATTCTTTGCAGGAGAAACATAGAAGGAGGGAGTACGGTCATCGTGAAAAGGACATAATCCCACCCAGTTCACTCCTCGGCGGCGGAGCGTAACAAAGTCGGACACGATATCGATAATTTGGGCTGCGTCCTGAATACGTGCTATTGTTATCTGATCAATCATTGGGATACGAAATTAATGATTTATGTTGTGAAAACACATTTTTAAAAAATAAAATCATACATTTGTACGGGATTAATCTAATCCAACCAACATTAAAATATTTGAAGATGGATGCAATCGATTGGTCGAACATATCGTTCGGCTATATGAAAACCGACTACAATGTACGCAGTCATTTCGCCGACGGAGAGTGGAGTGCCCCCACACTGGAAACGTCAGAATACCTGAACCTCCACATGGCTGCCACCTGTCTGCATTACGGACAGGAAGTCTTTGAAGGATTAAAAGCGTTCCGGGGCAAAGACGGGAAAATACGCATTTTCCGCATGCGGGAAAATGCATTGCGCCTGCAATCATCCTGTCGCGGCATCATGATGGCCGAGTTGCCGGTCGACCTTTTTGAGGAGATGGTGCTCCTCGTTGTGAAAAAAAACGAACGTTTTGTTCCCCCCTATGAGAGTGGAGCATCACTATATATCCGCCCGCTGCTTATTGGCACCAGTGCACAGGTGGGCGTAAAACCAGCCAAAGAATACACATTCCTTATTTTCGTGACACCAGTAGGCCCTTATTTCAAGGAGGGATTCAAGCCAACCCCCATGGTCATCATGCGGGAGTACGACCGTGCGGCACCACTGGGCACCGGCACATACAAGGTGGGAGGAAACTACGCTGCCAGTCTGAAATCAGGGGAATTAGCCCATGAGATGGGTTACTCTGCGGTATTGTATCTCGATGCGAAAGAGAAAAAATATATCGACGAATGCGGGCCGGCCAATTTCTTCGGAATAAAGAACAACACCTACATCACGCCCAAGTCGACTTCCATATTGCCCTCAATCACCAACAAAAGCCTGATGCAACTGGCTGAAGACATGGGACTCACCGTAGAGCGCCGCCCGGTACTGGAGGAAGAGCTTAACACATTTGAAGAAGCAGGGGCATGCGGTACCGCCGCCGTGATTAGTCCTATACTGCGCATCGACGATTTGAGCGAACACAAGACCTACGAAATTTCGAAAGACGGAAAGGCAGGGCCAGTCAGTGAGAAGCTTTATCGTAAGCTGCGGGCAATTCAATATGGCGACGAGCCCGATGTGCATGGCTGGATCACGATCGTATAATAAAAACCAAAGCGGCAGAAGCCGCTTTTTTATTTTTGAGGAGGGTGAATGTCCACTAGTCTCTCCATTCAGTATAGGGATGGAGAGAGAGGAACGAATTGTAATAACGAACGTTCCCCGTCACTTCAGGCCCCAGCCAATCGGGTTTCGCATAAGTCTCGTCTTCGCTTTCCAGCTCCACTTCAGCAATGCACAAACCTTCATTTTTACCATAAAACTCATCCACTTCAAAGATATGGCTCCCAACCTGCACCAGATAGCGCTTCTTTTCGATCAGGGCATCCTCGCACAGTTGAAGCATCTCTTCGGCATCTTTCACAGGAATCTCGTACTCCCATTCATGTCGTTTTAATTCGCCATCTATCGCTGCACTCTTGATGGTGACATATGCCTTCTCATCTTTGATCCGCACACGGATTACACTTGTTTCCGACTGGGAAAGATAACCCTGTTTGATAAACATGCTTTTAAATGCGTCTGCTTTGTAGTTTCCCTCGACCAGAAATTTCCGTTCAATCTCGTATCCCATATTTCTCTATTTGTGACATTGTAAAAAAAATCGAAAAGCAAAATGTGTTGCAGACAGCAAAAGGAAAAAAACTATGTTTTTAAGTCCCCGTAATCACTACGAAAAAAATAAAAACATAGTTAAGATTTTGGTTGGATTAAATAAAAATCAATGCGCGTAATTCTATTCTTTATTCAATGAATCTAAAACAAAAATAAGATATTCTTGCTAATTAATAAAATATTTTTCCAAATATTCAAAAACATTGAGGAATTTTTCCCCACTTATGCTGAGCTTTTTTATTGTCCCAAAGAGGAATTTCCACAAACACTCACTATCTCAAATAAAGAATTAAGCAGGGAAATACCGAACATTCGCAAAAGTGGTTTTGTTTAGAAAATGGAGCTTTCAATGAAGAAACTCCTTCAAAAAATTATCAATAATGAAAAAGCAAGGAATTAAAGGTAATTGGAATGAGTTGAAAGCCCTCGCCAAACAAGAATGGGCTGATTTGACGGACGATGATCTTCTGTACGAAGATGAACAGGACGACGAGCTTTTTGGCAGAATCCAGTCAAGGACAGGCAAAACACGAGACGAGATCCGGGATTGGTTCGAGAGAGAGCTTGATAAAATTTAAACAGTGATCTTTCGGAGCACAACAATGCGCCGGAATAGTAGCCGAACGGGCAGGATGCCAAACAGTTGCCTTGAGGATGCCAGGCATTCCATTCAATACCAGGATAGATGCCCCCCGTCGTCTATTGTCTACAAAATACGAATGTGTGAGGGCCGTAAAAAAAAATGACTTTCCGAACAAATGGTGAAACATTTTGTTTTTACAGTTTGCCAACTTACAACATCGTATGATAAAACAGATATTGACGGCTTTCCTCGTGCTAACCAGCATGATTGCTTTTGCTCAAAAGGGAAAGATTGAAGGGCGTGTGTACAACGAAAAGACCAACGAAGCGCTTGAATCTGCAACTATCCGGATACAGGGAACGGCCATTGGTTTGTCGAGTGACGCCAGAGGTAAGTTCGTTTTCGCGGATGTCGACCCCGGCTTTGTTAGACTGGAGGTGAGCTATGTTGGATTTGAAACCACCTTATCGCCCGAGATCCAGGTGCAGGGCAATCAGACGGCCTTCATCGATATTGCTGTACCCGAGTCCTCTACCCTGATCAGCGAAGTAGTAGTCAGGCCCAGCATAAATCTGAAAAAGATTGAGAGTCCTGTTTCCTTCCTTACTGTGGGGGTACGGGATATCGAAAAGGCTGCCGGCGTAAACCGCGACGTATCGAAAGCAATCCAGACACTCCCGGGGGTTGGAGCAACTGATCCTAACCGAAATGACCTTATTGTGCGGGGTGGCGGTCCTTCGGAAAATGTCTTTTACCTCGACGGCATTGAGATCCCAATCATCAATCACTTTGCCACTCAGGGCTCCTCGGGAGGGGTAGTGGGGGTGATTAATCCCGACTTCGTGCGTGAGATCAACTTCTATACGGGTGCCTTCCCGGCCAGCCGCCCCAATGCACTAAGTTCTGTGATGGATATTCGTCAGAAGGATGGCAGCCGCGACCGTGTTCACACTCAAATGGCGGTGGGAGCCTCGGACGCTGCTTTCACCATGGATGGACCCGCCGGCGATAAATCTACCTTCATTGTCTCTGCCCGTCAATCTTATCTTCAGCTGTTGTTCAAGCTTATCGGACTTCCATTTCTTCCTACCTACAACGATTTTCAGGTAAAATTCAAACATCAGATTGATCCCAAAAATGAGATTTCCATTATCGGGCTGGGGGCCATCGACAACATGACGCTGAACACCGAATTGCAGGAGACCGGTACCGAAGCACAACGCTACCTGCTTAGTTACCTGCCAATCTATCAACAATGGAACTATGCAGTGGGGGCAGTATATAAACACTTCAGCAACCACTATTTTGACACATGGGTTTTAAGCAGGAACATGCTGAGAAACAGCAACTTCAAATATCAGGACAACGACGAATCACTCCCAAAGTTATCGGATTACCGGTCGGACGAGGCAGAGAATAAATTACGCTTCGAACGAAGTTACCCTGATCTACCGGTTAAACTGCTGTTTGGTGGAGGAGTTACCTATTCCCATTATACCAACGAAACCAATCGCAGGATTTTCAGAAATGGCAATCTCGAGGATCTGATCTACAACACCGAGCTGGATCTCTGGTCCTACATGGCATTTATCCAGCTGTCCGATACTTATATGAACGACAGGCTCTCTCTTTCTCTGGGTCTCAATACTATCGGAAACAACTTTAACAACAACATGAGGAATCCGTTGAATCAGTTCTCCCCACGATTCTCCGCCTCCTACCGGATAAGCGACAAGTGGGATATCAACGGTAACGTGGGACGCTACGCAATGCGTCCTGCATACACCACAATGGGGTATAGAGATGGCGCAGGCAATTTTGTAAACAGAAATGAACAACTGAAACACATCATCTCCAGCCAGGCGATTGCAGGAGTTGAATTCCGACCGAACGACCGGTTGCGGTTTAATCTGGAGAGTTTTTATAAACAGTATCAAAACTATCCGCTTTCGGTGGCCAACGGCATGAGCATTGCCGGAAAGGGAACCGAATATGGGCAGATCGGTGACGAGGAGATTGTCTCTACCGGCAAGGGACATGCTTATGGCATGGAGTTCTCCGGCAGACTAATCAACACGAACAAGGTTAATGCGGCATTCACCTACACGCTGTTCTGGAGTGAGTTCACCGACAGGATCGGAATTTATCGCCCCTCCAACTGGGACACACGCCATATGCTCAACCTTACAGGCAGCTACAGATTGCCTCATAATTGGAATGTGTCGATGCGCTGGCGGCTTGTGGGTGGCGCTCCCTATTCTCCCATCGACATGGATCTCTCCACCAGCAAAGCGGCCTGGAGTGTCACCAATCAGGCCTATATCGACTATGTCCACTACAACACTCTGCGACTGAGTAGTTCCCATCAGCTGGATGCCCGCATCGACAAGGAATTCTATTTCCAAAAGTGGATGCTAAACTTCTATCTGGATATCCAGAACGTATACAACTTCCAGTCTGGAAACCCACCTATTTACACCAATAAAGATATCAACGGGGTAGTACAAGACAATCCAAACGACCCGCAGAGACATATTCTCAGAGAAATTGCGACCGATAGCGGCACCCTACTGCCCACAATTGGAATTATGGTGAAGATATAATGCGTAATTGTTTACCCATTCCCATCCTCACAATGAGCCTACACTAATGCCGAAAGAATATTGTCTTACCGATCGATATTTCCGGGAAGTGATTGCCAAAGATTCAGGACTGAGCCCGGTACCCAACCTGACACCTCTCTTTTCATATCCGGAAGTAGAATTACAACAGAATCTAGTATTTAGATCAAGGTGGCTTGGATTACACTATTACACCCTGGGCTACTTCCGATTACCCGGCTGTAATGAGGTGAAAATCCAATGAAACTCTAACGATGCACTCATCATTTTGAGAGAAAAAAGTGCCTGCAAAAGAAAGATACAAAATTAGAATAAAACAATCCTAATTTTTCGACATATTTTAGAATTAGAGCATTTTTAATTCTAATTATGTGGCATTATCTAGATTAAAGCTATCTTTGTTCTAATTATATTTCAATCGACCACATTCCTTAGCCAGGGAGGGCACAAGAGTTTTCAGCCAACCCTGTTGAACCGGCACTGGGTTATCAACGACATGGAGGTAATCAGCCTTCTGAGCAAGGCTGACAGATTCCTGGGCCAACTGGACATGTACTCCGAGTATGTGAATGTTGATTTGTTCATCGCAGAAACTGCGTCAACCAGGGGTGGGGAAAGAATTTTTATATACTGTAATATCATGACAAGTGATCTTTACTTTAGAAAAGTGTACCGGGACATCTCTTGAAACAAATACTATTTTACATTTTACTATGAAACCTATTAGCGTTTACAGTCTCACCTCGGCATTATGTTTTACCCTGACCCTCCTCGCTTGCCAAGATACAATTGATGGAGAAGAACAAGCCGGGAAATTGAGACACATGAACATAGAGGAGGCTAAATCGCTGTTTATAGCCACACATGATGCCGGGGCTACACTGTATGGCATGAAACGCACCTCTCCCCTTCGATCCACTGCCGACAGCGGTGAACAAATGTATGAAGTGGAATATCGTGACCATGCGGGCAAAAAGATCAGAGGGATGATACCTTTCTATGTGCGCGATCTGGGTGACTATCTGCTTACGATCTTTCATGAACAAGGGAGGACCGGTGAGATCTATCTTGTTAGAAAGAGCGACGGAAAGGCCTCCGAGATACCTGGAGAATATATTCCCAGCCTTAGCGGGAACAACGAAATACTCTATAACAAGAGCGTGAACAGGCGGTCTTTCCGGCCCAATTACATTGATAGCGAATGGGATTTTCTGGATATCGTGAAAGACAGGGAAAATAACCTCTATTATACAGCCATTCGCTGCAACAACAGCGGCCTCTGCCCGCATATCCTGTATCGTGCCTCTCCGGCTCCCGGCGGGGAATTTACATACAAGCCACTCTCGGTTGAGAACGAGACGGTATGGGGTTTTTGCGTGGATGGCGATGGGAATGTGCTGTATGGACTCGCCGGCGGGCGGTGGATGCGATCCGTTCGCGCAGACGGTGTGCCTGGCGAACTCATCCCAACTGTAAGGAAAACAAATGGCGACTCTCCAGTTTACGTATGCAACTTTGTGTGGAGCAGTACGGAAGGGATCATGGCACTTTACTCTTTTATGGGCGACTACGACGAGAAGAGTTACACCTTCACCCCTTATCACGAACCCAGACATTTCCTGATGACTTTGAAGAATGGACAGTTTGAGAAGGTAAGAGAAATAAACCTGCCATTTACCAATAATTTCCCTACCTCGACCAACCTTTCCCATGTCGCGGGGAAAGTAATCTATAGCCATTATCACGGAGGAGTTACTACGCTAATCGACCTGTCGAGCGAGGAATTCTATCGGGAGACGCCCTGTCCTGTACAGGCAAATATGGTGATAAATAACCTGTTGTATCATTTTGACAAGAACGGTTTAGCCCTCACGCGGGTAGACATCGAAGACGGAACCACCACTCATATTTACAAGTTGGATCGTGCCCGGCTTGAAGGGTATACGGTCGCTCACATCCTCGATGTTTCCGAAACGTGTATCTTGCTTGGTGCTTATCGGATGTCAGACAAGCACTACTTGCTGATGAGGATGAATGTCGATAATGAGATAACCATTCTGAAGGACATAGAAGGGGGAGGAGTATCTCTCTTCACCACTTTAGATTAAGTCAGAGTTATGAAATGATCTAATCATTTTTAACCGGTGGGTGCCTGTGGCGTCGGTAACTTGTAAGAAGTAATTAGAAATATAGCAAAATCAGGATAATACATTTGTCCAGCTTTCATGCATAAAAACCGGACATTTTGAAATATAAATAATTATTTACTCAGCAGTAAGAGTCAGGGAAGCAGATTGTCTCTGCAATACAGAGACTGGTAATTTATCACTCTTTATTTTGTTTGGGGTGAATTTGTTTTTCCAAAAAGCAAAACACTCACCGGAGACTCCGATAAGTGTTTGGTTTTCAAGTGATCCGGGCGGGATTCGAACCCACGACCCACAGCTTAGAAGGCTAAACCTAATATTTTTCGATATTTATTGTTGTATTTTATATGTCTGATTATTTGCATATTACAAAATACTCATAAAACATAACGCTTGATATATTTGGTTATTTATCGTTGTATAGGTACATTTGTTTTCCCATTGTTTTCCCATACTTACTAAATAATGAATTACGACTATGGCAAATCTAAACAAAGTACCTAAAAAAACAAGTGCTTTAAAGTACAAGAACAGAAATATATCGGTGTGTTTAACGAGAAAATACAGAAATAAAGATGACGTTGAAGCACCAATTTTTTGGCGAGTAACATACGAAAGAAGACATAAATACTATTATTCAGGTTTTGAATTTGAGATAAAAGAATGGGATGAATTCATTAATAGAGACTTGAAAAAACATAAACTTACAAAACAAACTCTAAGCAATTATTTAGCTCTATGGAATTACTAACTTTGCCGGGACACATAGTTAAGCATAAACGCTTATTTTTGT
>ENA-UOOE01000270-UOOE01000270.1-fermentation-metagenome-genome-assembly--contig:-NODE-270-length-55114-cov-4.822881_pt1 | contig 55114 bp, 57 predicted proteins | sample MGYA00245776_ERZ724021 | MGnify/ENA primary metagenome ERZ724021 (study PRJEB28704, sample SAMN03018321) | fermentation metagenome | biome: anthropogenic terrestrial biome; feature: soil; material... | reverse complement strand
AGCCCATACGGCTCAGGGGCTTTTTCTGTTGCATGTGATTTCCTCCTTTGCATATAAAGCGAGTTTTAAAATGGAAGACAAAAAATGCCGCATGCCCCTTAGAAGGCATACGGCTCTTTTTTATCCTGATGGGAAAATATGTGGTTAACGGCTCCGCATATAATCTTTTCCCATCCTAAAAAGAGGGCCAGCCAACGTAGGACAATCAAAGAAGATGCCTCTCCTCAAAAGCGAAAACATTTTGTCGCTTTTTAATTGAATCATAGCTTAGCCCTCCTTTCTAAAGATTTGATTTTCGGCCTGCTCTGACGGCCCACGGAATTGCACGGGTTTGATTATAGCATATGTTTTCCATGAATTGCAAGAGCAAATATCAACAATTTAATTTTTTAACGAAAGAAAGCACAACCTGTCAACCGCATTGCCGCTAACATCCACAGCCCAACTGTCCTGTGTTCATGCAGCAGCCGAGGCTGCATTCTTTCGGACAGCAAACATTCCAATGGCAATGCCCACAAGAGCAGGGACCAGCCATTCAAGGCCAAAGGAGGCAAGTGGAAGCTGATTAACTGTCTCTGTGAGGAATGGGATGTTAAGGCCTGCGCTGTGTAGGGAAGCCGTTATGCTTACAATACCCGTCAGCGCTATCGAAAGGGGATAAAGGAGCGGCCGAGATGTATGAAAATCTTTTGGAAGAAAAGCAAGTCCAATCAGCACAATGGCCATAGGATAAAGGCCGTCAAGGACTGGAATGGAAAACTTCAGAATGGCATTCAGCCCTGCATTTGCCACCACTGCGGAAAACACCGCAAACACCGACGCCCAGGCTGAATAAGATATTTTAGGCATCAGTTTATGAAAATACTCGCCACAGCAACAGATTAAGCTAATGCAGGTATTCAGGCATGCAATGAAAAAGATGGCAGCCAAAATGATTTCTCCGCCTTGTCCAAAGAGCCTCATTGCAACATAAGAAAGTGCCTGGGCACCGTTTTCCACTTTGCTGCCTGCGGCGCCTGCCGCTCCGACCCAGGTTAGGGAACCATAAACTGCAGCGAATAAGACTGCCGCTATCCAGCCAGCATGGACCGTTGTATGATAGACGGAAATTTTGTCCGTAACTCCGTAATTGGCAATGTTCATGGTGAAAACCATTCCAAAGATTAGTGCTGCAATTGCATCCATCGTCTGGTAACCATCCAGGAACCCCTGCACAGCTGGAGCAGAAGCATAATTCCCTGATGGGGCATTTGTACCTGAAAAGCCATAAAAAATGCCACCGAATGTTAGCACAGCAATCAGGATTAGAAGAACCGGTGCAAGATGCCTTCCCAGAAGATTGACAAGGTGCGTCGGACGCAGTGCCAACACCAGTGCGATACTGAAAAAAATGGCAGAATAGAGAATTTGAAGCCAAAATGTCAACGAACGGTCAGGCAGAAACGGTGTAACTGCCATTTCAAAAGAAGTGCTCGCCGTACGTGGAATTGCAAGGCATGGCCCAATGGACAGGTAAATAAGCATGGTATAAATTGCCGCAAATGGTTTGCTTACACGTCCGGCAAGGCTATGCAAACCATTGTTCCGAACCACTGCAATAACGCCTAGAATTGGAAGCCCCACCGCACTGGCCGCAAAACCCAGAAATGCAGGGAGCGCTTCCCGCCCCGCCTGATAACCAAGATAAGGGGGAAATATCAAATTACCGGCACCAAAAAACATAGAAAATAAAGTAACTCCAAATAACAGTTGCTTTTTTCGAGACAACTTATCCATCTTTTTGCCCTCACATTCCACAAAGTGCCAACTTAATGTTATGGCAACTATGGTACCGCAGTAAAGTGCTCAAGTCAAGCTTCCTGATAACGGCAAAATAAAATCTATTTTATGTCGGTTGTTATTCATAAAATTTTGGGGCGAAAAACGGTTTTCCGTTTTTCGCCCCTCAGGTTGTCAAATAACCTATCCTTTGTTTAATGTGTTTAAGGAATGCTTTATGATTTCTTAGTCGATTTTAATTGCCTGAGCATCCGGTTTCGTTTCTACGACCTTTGGAAGCTGAAGTTCAAGCACGCCATTTTCGTAGGAAGCAGTGATTTTATCAGTATCAATGCCTTTAATGTCGAAACTACGGCTAAGAGAATCATACCTTCTTTCACGGTAGACATATTTATTATTCTCCGTGTCTTTTAGATTATCCTGACGCTCGGCAGAAATGGTAAGCTCATTATCCTTTACGCTGACTTTAATATTTTCCTTTTGGAAGCCGGGCATATCGGCTCTCAGTACAAACTTGCTGCCGGCATCAATAATGTCTGTACGGCAAGGTGCACATTGCTTTTCCATTCTTCCCCAAAAGGTCCCATTCATCATCCTGTCAAAAGCATCAAACAAACTGCTGCTTCTTTGGTCAAAAGGTGTCATGTACATCATAGTAAAACCCTCCATCATTATTATCATTTTAGAACTTTTGTTCCATTTGATGCTTTTAGTATATCTGGAAAATATGAAGAGAAAAGAGAATAAATATGTCCAAATTGTAAAAATTAGCACTCACTTGGCATGAGTGCTAATTAATGCCATAAAATAAGCTGCTGTGTCAGACTAAAAAACATCAAAATTTGCAGTTTTACCAATTTTTTTTCTTATTAGCTTCAAAAGCCAAATTATCAGCCGATAAATAAACTGGAGTGTGCAAAGTACATCTTAACAGTTCATGTTGCAAAGTTATCATAAGATGCTGCCTAATTGACTGCTGGATAGTTTAGCAATTAAAAATTTGTGCAGGCACATTCTGTAGTACAGGGAAAAATTTAGAAGAAGCTTATTGTAAAAGCAGATGGGGGACATGAAATAATGAAGGGCTTTTTTCAGAAAGTGAAAGCCGGGGCACAGAAACTGTTTGCTTCAATGAAGAAAAAATTTATTAAAATGCATTCTACAGCCCAAAAGGACAAATTAAGCAGCAGCACAAAAGAAACAAACGGGGAACAGAAGACAGCACGGGGCTTTTTTCGAAACATGAAGGTAAAAAGACGTCTGTTGTCTGCTTTCCTATTGCTTGCAGTTATTTCAGCCATTCTGGCTGGTGTTGGAATTTATGGCATGCAGGAGTCTGCTCAAACAGAGTCAAGTATGCAGGTGCGGTTTGAGTCAATGCCGGCTTTGCTGGAGGTACGGCAGAATGCCCTTTTAGCACTGTCACTTAGCGAGGAAGCAGTATTGAATGTAAAGGATACAACTTCGATGTCAAGCATTGCAACTGTAGCAAAAGCAAGAGCCAAAGACTATGAAGAAGCTCATAAGAAATTGATGACGACGGTTATGACGCCGGAATGGAGAACAAAACTAGAGACAGCGGAAGCCGATTTTGAAAATGTTGGAGAAGCAGAGCTTCAAGAAGCTTTAAAGTGTGCAAAAGAAGGTTACAGTGACAATGCAAATACGTATTTAAGAAGAGCAAGCAGTACTATAAATGACAGAGTGTTAAAAGCATATTCTGACTATTTGACCGCCCGCGTTGAAACAGCAGAAAAAGAATATCAAGATGATGTTGCACGAAACCGGATGTCTTTAATTCTTCTTATTGTTTTGGCAACAGGGGGCATTGTGTTTTCCATTGTTATGGGAATTCGCATTTCCAATGAAATGAATGCTGCACTCGAAAAAATAATGAATTGCACCGTAGGACTTGCTGATGGAAATCTAAGTATACGCACCGAGTACCAGTCCCGTAATGAATTTGGAGTGGTAGCTTCTTCTTTGAATCAGTCTTGTGATCGGATACAGGGCGTAGTTACGGAAGTTTCGTCGATTCTTCGCGGCATAGCAGCAGGTAAGTGTGACTATGAGGCAATTCGGAGTTACAACGGAGATTTTAAACCGATTTCTGAAGCTGTTAACACTATCCTGGATAATCTGAACAGGTCCATGAAAGCCATTCGGATATCTGCTGAACAAGTTGACAGCGGTTCGCAGCAGGTAGCAGATGGTGCACAGGAATTAGCACAGGGTTCTACGGAACAGGCTAGTTCTGCGGAAGAGCTTTCTGCTTCAATTACTGATATTTCTACAAAAATCAATGAAACTTTTACAGGAATTACGGAGATTGCTAAGACGATTAGTTCTGCTGCAGAAGCTGCGGAAACAGGAGATCAACAGATGAAGCAGTTGCTGGATGCAATGGATTCGATTTCTTCTGCTTCCATGGAAATCACAAAAATTATTAAAGTAATTGACAGCATTGCTTTCCAAACAAATATTCTGGCATTGAATGCTTCTGTTGAAGCAGCGCGCGCAGGGGAAGCAGGAAGAGGCTTTGCTGTTGTTGCCGAAGAAATCCGTAATTTGGCAGGTAAATCTGCTGACGCGGCAAAACAAACCGCAGAGCTTATTGGCAATTCTTCCGAACGGGTAGAAGAAGGTCTTTCTTTAGCATCCAAAACGGCAGGAACCTTTTCAAAAATTGCTCAAGAGGGATCGTCAATCAATACAACGATTCAAAGTATTAAAGATGCATCCTCTGCGCAGTCTCTATCTATTTCGCAGGTCACTCAGGGAATTGACCAAGTATCTGCAGTTATTCAGACGAATTCTGCAACAGCGGAAGAAAGTGCTGCAGCAAGTGAGGAACTTTCGGCTCAGGCTAACCGTCTAAAAGACGAAATTGGTCAGCTCCGGCTCCGTGAAGATTGACAGTACTTATTTTACAAAAAGGATGGGCGGAAAATTATTTCCGCCTCCGGTTTGCAAAAAAGTCCAGCTTTCGCTGGACTTTTTTGCTGTATAAACGAGCTGTTTGGGAAAATCAATGCAGCGGTAGATTCCATTTGTATTTATAAATTTGGGATTTGACAAGTTGGGGGCGGAAATTTATTTCCGCCCCCAACTATCTTATTATTGTTTTATCCTATTGCAAATAGCAGCTTTTTCCGAAATTAGATTGCGAAGCACTGGGAACCCAGATACTTTGCTCCATCCTTCAGTTCCTTCTCAATATGAAGCAAACGGTTGTACTTGGCGACACGCTCACTGCGGCTTGGAGCACCAGTCTTAATCTGGCCAGCATTTAATGCAACAGCGAGATCGGCAATGGTTGTATCTTCAGTTTCTCCGGAACGGTGCGAAATAACAGTAGTGTAGCCAGCGCGCTTAGCCATGCGGATGGCGCTGATGGTTTCGCTTAGTGAGCCAATCTGGTTCAGCTTAATCAGAATAGAATTTCCGCATCCCATTGAAATGCCACGCTGTAACCTCTTTGTATTTGTAACAAAGAGGTCATCACCAACAAGCTGAACCTTTTTGCCAAGCTCTTCTGTAATCTTTGTCCAGCCCTGCCAGTCATCTTCTCCGAGTGGGTCTTCCAGAGAACGGATTGGATACTTTGACGTAAGATTTTTCCAGAAATCGATCAGTTCGTTTGTAGAGTAGTGTTTCTTATGCTTTGGAAGAGTGTAGCCATCGGGCCCGGCCCATTCACTGGAAGCAGCATCAATGGCAAGCACAAAATCAGTCCCTGCTTTATATCCGGCTGATTTTATGGCTTCCAGAATCAACTCAATAGCTTCTGTGTCTGTGTTTAGGCTTGGCGCATAGCCACCCTCATCTCCAACAGCAGTAGAAAATCCTTTTGTTTTCAGAATTGCTCCCAACTTATGGAAGACTTCAGCGCACCAGCGCAGACCTTCTGAAAAACAAGGTGCCCCTGCCGGCATAATCATAAATTCCTGAATATCAATGTTATTGGCTGCATGTGCACCGCCGTTCAAAATATTCATCATTGGCACTGGAAGCGTATCAGCGCACACTCCACCGATGAAGCGGTAGAGAGGGATGCCAAGAGCATTAGCCCCTGCATGTGCTGCTGCAAGTGAAACGGCAAGCACAGCATTGGCACCGAACTTAGATTTGTCTTTTGTACCGTCTGCTGCGAGGATAGCGTGATCCACGGCATTTGTGTCTGTTGCGTCAAGGCCAATTACTGCTTTGCTGATTTGTTCCTCGATGTTTTTCACTGCTTTGGTGACACCTTTTCCACCATAACGTGAAGAATCGCCATCACGAAGTTCCAGAGCTTCAAAAGTTCCAGTTGAAGCACCACTCGGAACGGCTGCCGTACCGGTTACGCCGTTCTCCAGCGTTACAGTGGCCTCCACGGTTGGATTTCCACGGGAATCAAGAATTTCCATTCCGGTTACGTTGGTAATTTTGTAATGATTCATTATAATTTGCTCCATCCTTTCTATACATTTAACTAATTAAAATGGACTTTCAAAAGAAGTAAATCACAAATTTTTGGTAGTGTTCTATAATTCAGTCCCCTTGTGGAGGCGTCCAGTTTTTTGCACGAAAGCGGCAATTCTCTGCCTCCGATGGCATATCAAGCTTGTCATAGCAGCGTGCAAGACATAAAAGGGGAATATTGCCGGATGTATGGATGTCCAGTTCACTCTGTGCACCGGAGGCAGCCGTATAATACCAGGTTGCTGCTTCCTCAAAGTCACCTGTATCTGCAAAGTATGCACCAAGGTCGCAGCAGACTTCGGCACTTGGCTCTCCAATGACATTTTTCAGTGCGGTTTTAAACATCATAGCACTGTCATTTCTGAGAAGAGCTGTATGGGTGACAACACACTGTGCTGTGCGGACTTCATCGAGAGGTGCATTTTCATCATGCAGAATAGGCTCAAAAAAAGGGTATGCCTCTAGAAAATCATGGCTTGTCCCGCTGATGAAAAGTTCCTTTGCATACATCCGAATGAGGCGCATATTTAGATGTCCTTTTTCCGCTGCATATTTCAGGAGGGAAAAATCGCGCGATGCGTGACTGCTTTCCGGATGGTGGAGGATTGTAATGTCGCTGTTTACCATGTGAATATTCAAATCAACAGTTTCATGCACCGGATCAATCCAATGGAATGTCCGCAGGCGGCGGAACAGTTTGGGGCGGAACTCTGCCTTGAAATTATAAACGGTATTATACTGTCCTAAATTGCTGTAGCGCATTTGCACAAGCTCCGTGCTTGGCGGAAGATCCTGTTTCAGCCGGAGAAACTTGCAGCGGTTTTCTTCATCAAGGCTTTCATCAGCGTCAGCAGAATAAATATACTCCATAGATGCTTTGGAAAAGGCAAAATTACGGGCAGAAGAGAAGTCGCCATTCCACGGAAAACTATAAATTTTATCAGTATAGTGTGCAGCGATCTCTTTGGTATGGTCGGTGCTGCCCGTGTCAACAATAATAACTTCGTCGGGGATGCCGGAGAGACTGTCAAGGCACTGCCCCAAAATTGCCTCTTCGTTTTTGACAATCATGCAAACACTGATGGTTATCATGCGTTGTTCCTCCATGCAAATATAGTATATCATAAATCTGTGCCTCTTAAAAGAGGCTAGGAAAGAACTTTCGTGCTTTTAGCAGTAAAAACAGCCCCCGGCTTTTGCACCGGGGGCTGAAAAACCATGCCATGCAAAATTCTAACAATCAGCCTTTGAGGAGAGAAAGAACACTCTGAGGCTGAGCATTTGCCTGAGCCAGCATAGCATTTGCAGCCTGCGAAAGGATCTGGTTCTTAGAATACTGAACATATTCGTCACTCATATCCACGTCGCGGATTGTGCTTTCTGCAGAGGTAAGGTTCTGGCTCATGGTGCTGAGGTTGTTGGCAGTATGCTCCAGCTCATTCTGAAGGCCGCCGAGGTCAGCACGCACGGAGTTAACTGTGTTAATAGCAGTTTTAATAGTATCAATTGCTGTCTGAGCATTTGCCTGACTTCCAACGTCAACACCTGCAATGCCAAGCCCTTTGGAACTCATGTTCTTGATACTCAGAGTAACATGTTGGTCTAACTTATTATCAGCGCCAACTTGGAAAGAAAGAGCCTTGCCATTGTTAGCAGAGCCTGTGCCATCGCCAAAAGCCAAACCTAAACCAGTGGCTGAAGGTGTGGCATCTGATGTGCTGGTTACCTGGTAAACTACATTCTGGCCGACAACTTTATTGATTTCACCTACAGCGGTATTAACACTTTTTCCTTTGCTCGTAGCATCCGTAGCGTCATATGAGAGAACATCTACATCTTTGCCTACCTGACCCTGAATGGTAGTCTCACTGCCCTTTGCAGCAAAAGCAAATTTACGTCCGCCAACGGTAAAGACTTTGCTCTGAGCGTTGACGTTCGACTCACCACTGGCTATCACCTGTGAATCAACGTCAAGAACTTGTACCGGATCCTGAGCGACAATCGCTGTTGCGACAGCTTCGGTACCGGTTGCTTTCCCGCCATCATCATGAATTTCATAATTAAGACCGGTTACTTTAGGCGAAGAAGTTCCTTTTGTGTTTGAAGTAAATGTAATTGAGGCGCCTGTGGCGGCAATAGTGAAGTCTTTGCCCCAGTCAGTTTTTCCAGCTACTTCTTTTAAAGCTCCGGCAATATCACCTGCAACAGGGTTGTTGTCAGCACTGGTTGTTGCAGTAGTAGTACCTTGACTGCCACCGTCAATTTTGTAAGTAAAGGTATCACCGCTATGTGAACCTTTTGCAATGTCAAGTTCAATCGTGTGAGTGGTATTTGCTCCATTCTCATTGACTGTAAAAGTATAAGTGGCACTGGCAGCAGCATTAGTAGCGGTAAGCCCCTTGCTGATTGTTACATCATTTTCCCCTGCTACAGGACTGGTCGTTTGGACGTTTGCAGCCAGATGAGGGTCAACTTCCACCTGAGCAGCGCTGGCGGAAAGGGAACCATCCAGCAGGTTAATCTGGTTGAAGTTTGTGGAGGTGGAGATACGGTCTACCGTGTCCTTCAGATCGGTAATTTCCTTCTGAAGATTTGCACGATCCGTGCCGTCCTGATAAGTGCCGTTTGCAGATTCCACAGCCAGCGTGTTCATTCTCTGAAGGATAGCGGAAGTTTCGTTCAGGCCGCCTTCTGCTGTCTGTACAAGGGAGATGCCGTTTTTCGTGTTGTCCTGAGCCTGATTCAGACCGCCGATCTGGGCACGCATTTTTTCAGAAACTGCAAGGCCGGCAGCATCGTCCGCTGCACTGTTGATACGGTAGCCGGAAGACAACTTTGCAATGTTCTTGCTGATGGAGTTGTCATTCATCTTCAGTTTGTTGGCAGCGTCAAGAGCGCTGATATTGTGCTGAATACGCATAGATTTTTCCTCCTTAATTTTTGCCCGGAGCTTTATAAACTGCCGGGGGAAGAGAATCCATTCTCTTCGTTCCTGCTTTTTACTAAATCTAAAAGGGAAGCAACTTTTCCTTCTGGTGTTACGGGCCCTGTAATCCTCAGGGAAAAGCCGTTGCCTTTTTAAACTTCATTAAATATATCGGTATGGGCCCCAAAAACTTTAGATAAGCAAAGAAAATAATTTTTCCCCGAATCGGCGCTGAAGGGCAGGGGAAAAAGAGCCTTAATATAAAAGCAGCAGCCGTTACCGGCTGCTGCCCAGCATTTCTTTTAACTTTTCAACTGCGTCTTTTTGAGGGGCAGAGGAAGCCGCTTCCCGATTAAGTTTCTGGGTTTCCAGCAGCTCCCGGCGCAGGATGGGAATACCTTTTGGTGCCCGGATACCAATCTTTACCCGGTCGGAACTGATATCGGTAACAAGAATTTCAATGTTATCCCCAATCAGAATGGACTCGGATTTTTTGCGTGAAATTACAAGCACGCTCCCCGCCCCCTGCTCATTTGTTTCCGGAACGGCCGGTACTGGACGGGATAATTACTATCCTCAAGAATAATTTGCATTCCTAAACGGCTTTTCACGTGAATTACAATCGGACTTTTCAGGTTAACAGCAGAGTCTTCCAAATTTTTACGAATTACTGCCACTGCCAGATAGCATAAATCGTCCGGTTTCGGATTGCCAAAAAATTTGTTCTGCTCTTCGGTAAGGGCAGGCCTGTAATTCGGAAGAATCAGGAATGGATCCAGAACAATCAGGGAGGGATAGGCAGTTTCCGCTGCCTGCAAAGACCAGATCACTTTTTTTTCGTCTTCCTGCAAAAGAATAAAATCTTTTATATTTTCAAACCCGTAAATTCCATTAGGAAAATGGATCAAAATACTCTCTGCTTCAATGCCGCTTCCCATCTTGCTGCTTCCCCCAATTCTTTACAAGAATTTTTATCCACATGCGCAAAAACCAGAGCTGCGATTCATTGGCGGAATGCCGCAAACCGGCTCTGCTGCTGCGGTCAGATACTGCGGACGCTGTCCAGTATGCCCGACTGCTTTCAGAAAGAGGGGCAATAATGCCTGAGTATACTGGCAACTTTCCAAACACTGGCTGCTTCTGTGCTCATAGCAGAGCCTGTCAACTAAGTATTTTAATTTTTCCTTCCGGATATCACTTTGAAATGATACCTGAATAATCGGAATATAGGCAAAATCAGCAGGACCTTGTGCCTCTTCAGCAATCTGTCCAGCAGGGTCGTCTTTATTTTCAATAATCAGAAGCATGAAAGCACTTGCCTCACAAACCAGCCGGCTAAAACATCTTCGGCTATCAGAAAAATTTATTTCAGATAATCCATCAAGCTCTGCTGCAACACCTGGTTGCCCACTTTCAGGGAAGAACTGTAACAGTATGACTGGCTGTAAAACGACTCGATAGCATCGTAAGGACTCAGGAATTCTACCTCATTATCTTTGCTTGCCAGGTTTAAGTTTACGTCGGTGAGGTAGTTGGAAGTGCTGTCAAGGAACTGCAATTTTTGGCCCACTGCTGACTGTCCGTTCCGCAGATCATCATGCGAGTTACGGAACGTGCTGATATAACTCTGAATGTTGTTCAGTTCTGAAGTGGACAGCGTATCCTCATTGGAAGATGACTTCAGCGCATTTGAAATTTTTGTTAAAAGGGAGCAGACATTTTTGGGATTCCCGTCTGCATCAACACCGTAACCGATGTAGGAGATACCCGGCATTGCGCTGTCAAAAGCGCTTTGAGCGTTTATGCTGCCGTCTTTATTCACTTTAATGCCAAGGCCAATGTCAACATAGGTTTTTTCGTTTGTCAGCTGGTCGAGAGTTATTTTAGGCTTAGACCCGTCTTCCAACTTTCCAGTGTCAACATTGATGCCGCGGTAATAAAGCTGGTCACCTTTCATTTGAAAAGGTGGATCCGAATCATTGGAACCGCCAAACAGATAGTTGCCGGAATACATGGAATTCATCTGTGATACGATTTCATTCCGGATGTCGGTTAACTGGTTTGCCAGAACTTCACGGTTATTACTGTTTATATCGCCGTTAACTGCTTTCAGAGTATCTGTTGTATCGGCATTTGTCAAGAGCTTATCGACGTGCTGGAGGACTTTTTCTGCTGTCGTAATTGTAGCTTTCTGATCCGTCACATTGGCGGTGTAATCGTTATTAAGGCCTGTCATCCAATGAACGTCGAATGTCTGCGATGCTGCGACTGGGTCATCGGATGGGCGTTCAAACTTACGGTAGTCGATGGTGTGTTGTAATGCCTTATTCATAGAAGAGAAGGCGTCCTCAACATCATTTCTGTAGTTATTCATCATCATATGTGTCGTAATTCTCATACTGTATTACCCCCTGCCAGTAAGGCCCATATTGTTAATAATTGTTTGCAGACATTCATCGACCGCCGTCATAAAGCGGGAAGAAGCATTGAGTGACTGACTGAATTGTATAATGCTGACAGCTTCGTCGTCAAGGCTAACGGAAGAAACAGACTGACGGTCATTATGAATATTGTTTAGGAGTTGAGAATTCGTCGTATCGGCAACCTGCATGCTGTTTGCGTCTTCCCCAAGCATAGTGGCAACACCCGCAAAACCTTTTTGCAGTGTGTCATGCAAGATGGTGACACCCGATTTTCCATCAAGATTGGTGTTTAAAGTTACTGGTTTGTCTTTTAAGTCGCTAATTATATTTATTATATTTGAATAGGAAGCATTGGTATTATCATCCTTACCAGTCCCTGGATTCTTGCTTTTTACCAGCCAGCCGTCGGTCCATGTCGAAGCGATGTGGATATTTTCGGCAGTAATGTCCTTTAGGTCAAAAGACTCGTCTCCATTGACATCATAGCCGCCGAGCAGGCCGTGCTGCTCCCCCTTCTCTGTGATGTTGTCCTGATTAAGCATCCTTGCAAAACTCTGGGAAATCGTATCGAGAAGTTGGGAATAAAACCCGATGCCGCGGGCAGTTGTGGTAATATTGCCTGCGGCTGTGTCATATTCGCCGCTTTCATTCAGCAGTTTTAGGTAGCCAGAAAAACTGCCGGATTTGATATCGCTGTTCTTTAGGCCGGAGTCCGCACCGAAAGTCTTTCCGCTGTCTGAAGAAAGTCCGGAAAGGCGCACATGAGTAATATCAAAAGGCTTGGTCGAGGCAGCTCCGGATTCATTGTTGCCGTCTCGCGTAACGGTAAAATTGGCGAATTGATTGCCGTCAATCAAGGTGAAGGGCGGCTTTAAGGAATTTCCATCCTTGTCAGCCAGAGAGACAGACAGGTTGTCAACTTTTTGGCCTGCGCCTGCATCTTGCCGCGTATATTCTACATGAATCCCAACATATTTGGAAAGCTTATCCAACATTAAATTGCGCTGGTCTTTTAATTCAAGAACCGGGGAGCCTGCTACTTCAGCAGCCTTGATGCGCTGGTTCAGTGCGGCAATATTTTTCATGAAGCCATTCACATTGTCCACACTGTTTTCGGAAAAATTTGAATACTGATGCTCCCGGATGGTATTAAGAGCGGTTGCTGCGCTGTTAAGGTCTGATGCGAGCAATTTCGTTTCTTCACGGACGTTGCTTTCTGAAGCATTCTTATTGGTGTAAGATTCGAGGATGGAAACCAGTTTCCCAAATTCGTTGTTGAGCACATTAATAGCAGAAGAATTGGAAGAGGAGTCTGCTGTCGTAGTGGAAGTGAAAATATTCTCCATGTCATACAGAGCATTTAGAATATCGGAACTTTCACCATCTTTTGCATTTTGTGTACGGTACTCCCCATCCAGAAATGTGTCGCGTAACTGGGTGACACCCTTGGCTCTGACGCCGTCGCCGCATGTGGCACCGGTAGAGGCCCAAAAGCCACCATATTCAGATGGAGAAAGGGAGGACTGATCCACCCGTTGCCTGGTGTAGCCTTCTGTTTCACTGTTCGTAATGTTCTGACCGGTAATATTCAGGTTGTCACGGCTAGCCTGAACTCCACTCCGCGCTATCCGTAATCCATCAAATGTGGAACTCATTTTATTCTGGTGCCTCCACTTTAAAAACTTAACTTTATCTTTGACAATGCTTTACACTTTCCTTGAAAATGTTCTTTCCGGATTCCCTGACAGATGGGAATCCTTTCCGTAGATCTGCTTTAGCTCCGGCTGATTTTCCATTTTGGAAAGAACATGGGAGACATACCCCAACTTGATGCGTGCCAGTTCATTGCATTTTTGATTGACCTGCTGGACATCCGCCAAAACGGAGGAAAGATCGCCATAAACTTTCTGCATGGCTGACTGGCGCGAAGGTTCAGTCTGGGAAATCAACTCATGGAAAGAGTGCTCCCCGGCCCCTGCTTTTTTTAGGAGGGACTGACGTTTCTGTTCCAGACCGCGTGCCTCCAGCACGAAAGCCTGTTCCTGCTTCATGCAATTGTCCAACTGATCCAGTTTGCCGGACAAAAGGATGGCATGCTTATCCTGCTCAAGCTTAAGAAATTTCTTGTAAAAATCATTCAGACTATGAAAAAAGCAAAGAAGCTGATCGGAACATTCTGCGGTAAGCATGGCAAAGACTCCTTTCTATATTGCGTCTATTCGGAAAGAATCCTGGCAAGTTCATCCGCATCAACCATGTAGCTGCTGGAATCAATACGACTTTTTAGTTTTCTAAGCTTTTCTGGGGATGCGTCGCGTCCGATATCATCCATAATTTGTTTTTTTACTTTTTTCAGACATGCACAGTCTTTCCCTGGGCGGGGAGAAGAAATCTGAATTGTGTCTGTCCGCGTGCTGGGGCTGCACTTGGATGCATTTGCCGCTTCCGGCTCTACTGAAGCCTTAGAAATTTTATTTCTTCCGTTTGTTGGGGTAATATTTGCAAAAAAATTCACGTCATAACGTGCATCTTTTATAATCATTTAAATGAGCACCTCTCTACTCTTCTACTTATTTTTATCGGCATGAACTCCCAAAAGTTTAGCCTACCAATTTTTAGTAATCTTTTCTATGCAAAAGTAATAAAATAATAAGAACTAAGAGAAAGAGAAAAGTCATTTTGATACAAATTATTCTAAATTAGTATGATAAGCAGTTGACTTTTCTATGCCAGTAACATTATAATATCCATATAGCAAAAGTTACCTTAAAATGTAACCAATTATTACCAAATAATTTTGTCCATTACTGTCGAATCAATATTGAAGAATCTTCTAAATGCAGTACTGGAATATGTTTACAAAAAAGGCAACAATCACAGAGGCATATTATCACATTTGGTTCGACTTTTTTCGACATCATGCAATAATGTAACATAATCTCAATAAAAAATGTAAATTTAAGCGCAAATGGAAATGACCGTAGCTTACACTTAATAGAAAAAAGGAGGCTTTTTCATGAATTGGCTGGACAGTATTCCTTCGGCCCTTCTGCAGAAGGACCTGGATGGCCTTTGGGCCCGCCAGCAGGCTATTTCAGACAATATGGCAAACATTGAAACCCCGGGGTATAAGGAGAAAAATGTTTCTTTTGAAAATCAGCTTGAAAATGCAGTTCAGGGAAAAGAAGATACCGAAGCGGACACTATTGACAGGATTGGCAAAGTACAGCCTTTCACGGCGGAAAATTCTGACCAAACCTACCGTGCCGACGGCAATGGTGTTGACCTTGAGCAGCAGATGATTGAGATGTCCCGAACATCCCTTAATTATTCCTATTCCCTCCAGACAATGAGTGATTATTTTTCCCGCCTAAAGACTGCCATTACCGGATCCGGAAGATAAATTACCTTATATAAAAAGTAAAGGGAGGCATTTTAAATGGCTTTTTTACATTCCCTTGACATTAGCGGCTCTGGTCTTACGGCAAGCAGGTTGCGCATGGATGTTATTTCAGAGAACATTGCTAATTCTGAAACAACGCGAACTGCAGAGGGAGGCCCTTATCGCAGAAAAATGGTGATGTATCAGTGTGCTGATCATGCAGAGACTTTCCGCAATATGCTGGACAGCCAAATGAATGGGCCCAGTCAGGCGGTAGTGCCAAAAGGCGTAAAGGTTACGGCGATTGTCGAGGACAAAACACCTTTCCCGGCAGAATATGATCCATCAAGCCCAGATGCTGATGCACGTGGATATGTGCGGGAGCCAAATGTTGACCTGATTAAAGAGACAACCGATATGATGGCTGTTACCCGTGCCTACAGTACAAATCTGACAGCGCTGGAATCTGTAAAAAATATGGCCGCTAAGGCTCTTGAGATTGGAAAGTGACAGCAATGAACACAATACAGCCGATACAGCCAATTCAAACGATTGATTCCATTAAGGCGCTGAACCAGGTGCAGACCGTGTCTTCAAGCACCTCATCTCCGGAAATCCCGTTCCGCTCCCTGTTCCAGGATGCCGTTTCCAATGCGGAGCAGACGAATGACAACCTGAACAGTGAAATTTACGAGCTGACAACAGGCAAGTCTGATAATCTTCATGATGCTATAATCGCATCACAGAAAGCAAGCCTTTCGCTTGATCTGGTGGTTGAACTGCGCAACAAACTGCTTGACGCTTATCAGAATATCATGAACATCAATGTCTGATGAAATACACGGGAAGGGCGGTCCGGGCGGTTTCATGAATGACCAGCTGAAAAAAATATTTACCCCTGTTAAGGAATTGTGGGGGAGACTAACAAAAAAAGTCAAGGCTGTTATTTTTGCGTGCATCGGTGCAGTTGTCCTCCTTTCTGTCATCCTCAGCCTTTCTATGAACCATACACAGTATACAGTGCTGTATTCTGGGCTTGGCAGCGATGAAGCGCAGCAGGTTTCAGATAAGTTGAAGACGATGGATACGGATTTTAAAAATGAGAATGGTACGATCTATGTAGACAAGAATAAAGAGGATACTGTTCGGATGCAGCTTGCCAACGAAGGCTACCCGAAAACAGTTCCCAACTACAATTTTTTTACATCTCATGTTGGCAACATGACAACAGATGAGGAAATGAAGATTATCAATCAGTATTCACTTCAGGAACGCCTTGGCGCCGTTATTAAGACACTGGACTCAGTGGATACTGCCTATGTAACCATAAGCCTCCCGAAAGATGATACTTATGCGTGGGATGATAAAAACAGCAATGCTACAACCGCTTCTGTTGCTGTCAAACTGCGGAATGGAAAAGCCATGAATTCCGAACAGGTAAACGGGATTAAGCAGCTTATTTCCAAAAGTGTACCAAATCTGAAGGCCGACAACGTTGCAGTTATTGACAGCTCAACGGGGGAAGAAATATCCACTTCCTCTGATTCGTCATCCACTGGCTCCAAGCAGATTACCCTTTCTGAGTTTAAACTGAAAATCGAACAACAATATGAGAATAACATTCAGAAAAAAATTACGGATCTTCTCGCAAAAGTGTACGGAAGCAGCCACATCAGCGTCAGCGTAAAGAGCAAAATGAATCTTGACCAGAAAATACGGGATATCATTACTTATACCCCTACAACGAGTGACGGCAAAGGAATTGTAAGCCATTCAGAAGAAAACAATGAAGTTACACGCGACGGCTCTTCTGCAGGGGGAGTAGCAGGCACACAGAGCAATTCGGATACGACGCCTACCTACCCGGGCATTACCATCAGTGGCAATGTTATTACTGCCAAGGACAGCAAGACCTATGATTACCTTGTCAGCAAAGTAGAAGAACAAATCCAGAGTGATGCTGCCGCATTGGATGACCTTACGGTAGCCGTCGTGATTACGACGAACAATCTGTCAAATGCAAACCAGCAGCAGCTTAAGGCAGTAATAGCAAATGCTGCAGCCGTTGACCCGAGTAAAGTTGCCATCATGACTGTAGCATCTTCCAGCGCCGTCAGCCCAACACCGCAAGTGGTGCAGGCATCTGCTTTTCCGCAGATTGTAAAAAATCCGCTTTTTCTGGCAATAGTCGGTGTGGTCTTTGTCCTGATCCTTCTACTGATAATCTTTTCTGCCAAGAGAAGGCATGCAAGGCGTAAAGCAATGATGGAAAATTTGCAGCAGGAAACAGTAATGCCGCCGGAGACTGCGCCTGTTGCAGAACTGGCGGAAGAAAAAGGGCCGGAACCTGATGACAAGTCCATCGAAGAGAAACGGAGTGCCGGTAACAGCGAACAGGAGCATATTAAGAGTCAGCTTCAGGATTTCTCCTCAAAAAATCCGGAAATTGCGGCTCAACTTATCCGCAGTTTGCTGAGGGGAGACGACGGAAAACATGGCTGAACAGAAAGTGACCGGGTTGCAGAGAGCCGCAGCCGTGATTATTGCCCTTGGCTCCGATACGGCTTCCCAAATTTATAAATTCCTGCGCGAAGATGAGGTGGAGCAGCTTACTTATGAGATTGCCAGGACACCAAGCCTTTCTTCTGAACAGGAAGGTTCAATCCTTAACGATTTCTACCAGCTCTGTGTGACACAGAAAGTCATCACGGACGGCGGCGTTGAATATGCGCGTAATGTCCTGGAAAAAGCATATGGCACGAAAGAGGCCACCTCCCTTCTGGAACGTGTCACTAAGTCCCTGCCTTCCAAGGACTTTGAATTTCTACGCCGGGCAGACAGCAAAACCCTTTTGGCAACCATTCAAAACGAACACCCTCAGACGATTGCACTAATTCTGTCCTATGCAAGGCCTGACCAGGCAGCTGCTGTAATTGCTGAGCTTCCGCAGGATGTGCAGGTAGACGTTGTTCAGCGCATTGCTACGATGGACCGCACTTCACCGGATGTTGTCAAAATTATAGAAAATAACCTCGCGGGCAAGTTCTCCAATATGTTCAATGTGGATTATACGACATTTGGAGGGGTGGATTTTGCTGCGGATATCATGAATAATATGGACCGCGCAGCAGAAAAGAGTATCTTTGACGATTTGAATCGCAAAGATGCTGAACTCTCGGAAGAAATCCGCAAAAAAATGTTTGTGTTTGAAGATATTACCCGTCTGGACGATATGTCAATCCAGCGCTTCGTGCGTGAAATTGATTCCAAAGACCTTGTCTATGCTCTCAAAAATGTTAATAAAGATGTTTCTGATGCCATCTTCAAGAACATGTCCTCTCGCTCGGCTGCAACTGTCAAGTCTGACCTTGAGTATACGCACAATGTGCGGCTCAGAGATGTTGAGGAAGCCCAGCAGAGAATTGTCGGCGTAATCCGCCGTCTTGAAAGTGAAGGCGAGATTGTGATTTCAAAGGGCGGGGAGGATGAGATCATTGAGTAAAATCATTCGGTTTAATCAGTGTGCCTCGGCAGTCGTTGATTATCACTGCCAGGAACTGAGTATAGGCACATCGCAAAAAGAGGGAAAAAATACTTTATCCCTTCCAATGGATGATGAGAAAAGCGGAAAAGGCTGCACTTCAGACGAAATTATGGAAGATGCTTTTCAGAAGGCAAAGCAGATGATGGACTCTGCCCGGGAATTTAGTGACCGGCAGATGAGGGAAACCCGCGAAACAGCGGCACGGGAATCTAAGGAAGAAAAGGAGCGGGGCTACACCGGTGGCTTTGCAAAAGGATCGGAGGAAGGCCGCAAAGAAGGCAGGGAAGCCGGCTACCGGGAAGGACTGGAACAGGGTCGCCTTAAAGCTGAGGCAGAAAGCCGCAAAAGCCTCGATGAGCTGAGCCTGATGATTGAGAGCGTTGAAAAGTCGAAGACAAACATCCTGGAGAAATTCGCAGATGATTTGGAGAACCTTGCTATTGTAATGGCGAAATCCATTCTTAAACGGGAGTTGCAGACGGACAGCAAGACGATGCGTTCCATTATTATATCTGCTATGGAAGAGTACCGAAAGCAGGAATGGATACGAATCTATACTTCCAACAAAACTGCAAGCGTACTTTTACAGGCAGACAATAATATTGCCGAGGCGCTGAAAGATATTTCTGATAATGTGAAAGTCATTCCATCTTCTGAAATGGAGGACAGCGACTGTGTAATTGAAACACCAGATCAGATTATAAACGCCGGAGTTAAAAGCCAACTGCAAAATATCCGGCATGGCATTGATGAAACTGTAAAAGCAAACCGAGGGAGTTGCAAGGCATAATGGTAGATTTAAAAGCTGCATGTGAGGCTGTTCCAAAAGTTGACCCGCTGAGTTATCGGGGAAAAGTGAAAAACATTACCGGAATGATGATTGAAGCTTCGGGCGTCCCTGGGAAAATTGGTGACATCTGTACAATCGGAGAAAACGGTAAGGAAAAAATTACAACAGAGATTGTTGGTTTTAAGAATGGCCATGTGCTTTTAATGGCTTATGGGGATGTCAAGGGAATCGGCCTTGGCAGTATCGTAGAAAACACCGGCCATAAACTGCGTGTTCCGGTTGGAAATTTTCTGATTGGCCGCACCATTGATGCCATGGGACGCCCAATGGATGGACTTGGGCCTTTTCATCCAGCTCAGTATTATGATACTGATGCAGGCTACACAAACCCGCTGGAACGCCCGCGCATTACGAAACCCCTTAGCTACGGAGTCAAGGCAATCGACGGGCTGCTCACCATTGGGAAAGGGCAGAGAATTGGTATTTTTTCCGGAAGCGGTGTCGGCAAAAGCACCCTGATGGGCATGATTGCAAAACATGTGCAGTCCGATGTTAATGTCATCGCACTGGTGGGCGAAAGAGGCCGTGAAGTTAAGGAATTTATTGAAAAAGATCTCGGAAAGGAAGGACTTGCCCGTACGGTAATGGTGGTTGCTACCTCTGACCAGCCGGCTATGTTCCGGGCAAAATGTCCGGAGGTTGCGACAGCAGTCGCTGAATATTTCCGCGATCAGGGTAAAGATGTTTTGCTGATGATGGATTCGCTGACGCGCTATGCCATGGCGCAGAGAGAAATTGGGCTTTCTACAGGGGAACCGCCAATTGCACGCGGCTACACGCCGTCAATTTATGCGGAACTTCCGAAGCTGTTGGAACGCAGCGGGAATTTCAAAAAAGGCTCCATTACGGGAATCTACACCGTACTTGTCGAGGGTGACGATACAAATGAGCCGATAGCTGATACAGTACGCGGAATCCTGGACGGCCATATTGTCCTTTCCCGTAGACTGGCGACGCAAAACCATTATCCGGCAATTGATATCAACGCGAGTATTTCCAGGCTGATGGATGATATTGTTTCATCGCAGCACAAAAAGCAGGCAGCTAAAATACGGGATCTTCTGGCTACCTATTATCAAAACTACGACTTAATTTCCATTGGTGCCTATAAACCGGGCATGAACCGGAAACTGGATGAAGCAGTGGGGAAAGTTGATAAAATCAATGCTTTTCTTACCCAGGGGGTTGATGAAACTTTTACCGCAGAGGAAACCGAAAAGCTGATGGAGGCTATCTAAAGATGAAAAAGTTTATCTTTTCCCTCGAAAAAGTTCTCAGCTATAAGCGTCAAATCCTTGACCTTCTAAAGAGTGAACTTTCACGCCTTCAGGTGCGGCAAAATGAAATCCAGAAAAAAATAGAAGATGCAAACCATGAATTTAAGCTTACCAGCCAGAAACTGACTGATGAAATGCGGGATGGATTATCATCACACACAATTGCTGTGTATAAAGGATATCTGGATAAACTGAACCGCAAAGTCCTTTCCCTTCTGAAAGAGAGACAGAAACTATCGGATGCCATTGCAGCAAAGCAGAAAGAAATCGTTCAGATGAATAGTGATATTTCCGGCTTGGAACGACTGAAGGACAAACAATTTGAAGAATATAACTTGCAGGAAAGAAAAGAACAGGAGACTTTCATTGAGGAATTTGTAAGTCACGCAAGCAGCAGAGCGGGCTGAATTACGGAAAACCTGTTTTGCCTGAAGTTTGAATATAAAAACCCCGAGGCACAGCGAAAGGAGGTGAGAGCATGATACAGCAAATTAGAGGAGCACCTCAGGATCAGCAAATTACCCAGGAAAAGCAGATGGCGGCAACGTCCAGCGCAAAAGAGACAGACAGTTTTCAGTCCCTTCTGCAAGCAGCTTCTGATTCAAAGACTACAACTCTCTGCAAGGCTTCCGAAGAAGATTCCGAAAACCCTTCACAGGGGGAAAAGGGAAAAGCCCAGGTTGGCGAGAAGGAAAAAGCAGGTGATGAGAAATCCACTGCAGTCTTAGCCCAGACAAATATTCTTTTGAATGCCACTGTTCAACAGCAGCTAAATGCAAATGTGCCTGTTTCAGCTGTTCAAAGCCAAATTCCGGCAGAGCAACCTCCTTTTACTGGGACAAAAATTATTCAGCCAGCCACCTTGCTGAAAACAGCAGGACAGGCTTCCGTGAAGAAAAATGTTTTAATTCAGGGAGCGGAAAGTCTGATTCAGCAGGGTACTGCAAAAGGCCAGCTAAACCTACAGCAGAAAACGGAGACACAGGTCGCTTCTAAGAATGCAGTTGAATCACAGGCTGTTTCTGAGAAAAGTCAGCCGACAGCAGCCTCAGAGAACATTTCTCAAATGCTCCCTGTGCAGAAGGATGGTTTTCCCACCGGATCAGAAGTTCAGCAAGCGGTGAGCCGCAGCACTCATCAGGCCGCAGAGCATGATAATGGTTTAACACAGGTGCCTGCGGATACTTTGCCAGCGAAAGCAGATACCAGTTTTGGACTTCCGGCAAAACTAAAAGAGGACAAATTCCAAATCCATTCCCTCCAGAGTGGACAAAACGGGAAAACGAATCCTTCTCAAAATGTTACTTCCGAAACCGGAAAGATTTCCAATCTTTATAGTGATGGGAAAATAGTTTTAAAAATTTCCGATACGCCTGCTAAAGCAAAAATTCCGGTAAACCAGCAGGTCTCCAGCGCGGTTGCACAGGGTATAAAAGCGGGAAAGCATCAGATTCAGGTTGACCTTTATCCACAGTCTCTAGGGAAAGTTTCTGTTAAGCTGATGTCCCAAAATGGTCTTCTTACCGTTGAAATTGCTGCATCCAATTCCAAAACCCAAAGCCTTCTGGCATCGAATTCAGATGAGATCAAGTCTATGCTGCAATCGTCTACGAATCAAACCGTTCAGATTTCTCATCCAGAGCAGGAAGCTAGACAATATGCGCAGAGGCAAGACCAGTCGGCTTACCAACAGGGAAACCAGCAGCAGGAGCAAAAAGAAAAACCCAAGCCTAGATGGTATGCAGTTCGCGGTAGCGATGAAATCAGCACAGGCGATTTTCTTTCTCTCATAGAAAGGACCAGCACAGCAGTCTGGTAAGTTAAAAAGGGGGCAGAAAATTGGCAGGAGTCAATACAGTTTCTCCTTTAACAGCGTCTCCCGACAGCGGAAACAGCGCAGGGACCACAAAGAAAACAAGAGGCCTAGATTTTAAGGGCTTTTTGAAAATCATTGCGGCGCAGATGCAAAACCAGAGCCTTTCCGCTTCTTCTACCGACACATCTCAGTACATCATGGAAATGACACTCTTTTCTGCGATTGAATCAATGCATACCTTAACGGAGCAGTCCTCGCGCCAGTATGCTTCTTCCCTGATTGGAAAGGACGTTTCCCTTTCAAAGTTTGACGAGGCAACAGGCGATCAAAAAGTCGTCACAGGCACTGTGTCAAGCGTTGCTTATGATCCGTCGACAGATGATAGCTTACTTGAAATCAATGGCAATTTTTACGATGCGTCCAATATCACCAATATCTTTGGCGACCACGTTTCAGCCGTAGAAAGTATGGCTACTGTTGGAACAGAGACTGCCCGGGAGACCGCGGCTTCCCTAATCGGAAAAAATGTTGTCCTCAGTGTGCCGGACAGTGGAACAGGAAAAAATGACTCGGTAACAGGTACCGTTGAGAAAGTTATTTTTGGCGCATCGTCAGGCAAAATCTCGTTACAGGTAAATGGCAAGGCCTACAGCATTTCGGATGTTGCTGAAGTCTTTGGCCAAAATCAGGCGGATTCTGTTCCCAGCGGCCAAGACGCCGGCGAAAAGATATCAGTCTGAATGGAAAGCTGTGAGCTCATGAATGATGTCCAGTTTAATAGGAATTATTCCGCCTTCATTTCTCCCACTTATTCGCAGCAGCCGGTAACCGGCAGAACAGAGGAAAGCGGAAAAACGGAGCAGAAGCAGGTCCCATTCTGTGAGATGTTGCAGGAAAACATCCGGAAATCCAATTCGGAACTGACCTTTTCCAAACATGCTATCCAGCGGCTGGACGACCGCCAAATAGAAGTTTCACCGCAACTCATGCAAAAGATGGACCGCGCGGTCAACAAAGCCAAAAGCAAGGGCGTAACGGAAGCTCTGCTTCTAAACGGCAATACAGCTTTTATTGTTAATGTCCCAAACCGCACTGTTGTCACTACTATAAACGGCGGTGAAATGAAAGAGAACGTATTTACCAATATTGATGGAGCCGTAATTTTATAGCTGGACCCTTCTGGGAAGCTATCCGGGCTTTGACTGACAGAAAAGCCGGTGCGGTTCCTCTGTAAAGGAAAGGATGGTTGTTTTACTATGATGAGATGTATGAACGCTGCGATTGCAGGGTTAAAAGCACATCAGATGGCGATGGATGTAATCGGCAATAACATCGCTAATGTTGACACCCCAGGGTTTAAAAGTGGAAGCATCTCGTTCCGTGACGTTATGTATCAGGAAACACAGGCGGCCTCGGCCGGGCAGACAGGAGTTGGTATCGCAGGCTCCAATCCAGTTCAAATTGGCTATGGTTCAACTGCTTCCAGCATTTACGATAATATGACAAAAGGTGGCATCAGTGACACAGGTGATGCAAAGGATATTTACATTAATGGTGACGGGTACCTTGTTGTTGCAAATGGCGGAATAACGGACGGTGCGGATGGCACTGGAATTCTTCCCGCAACTGCGTATGGGCAGCAGAATTTGGGTGCTGTAAAGTATTCGCGTGTTGGTCATTTGGGCTTTGACAGTGATGGGTTCCTGACTGACGGATATGGCCATTATATTCTTGGACGCCAGTATGGCTTACCTGCGAAGGATGGAACACAGACGCCGGTGCCTGCAGATCTGGCAAGCGGTACGGATACTTATGATCCTGCCACTGCGCCGCTTGTGCCAATCAAATACAACCCTAAGGCGGGCAAGCTGGAAAGTGTGAAATTCGGTTCTGAAGGTACCATAACAGCGGACTATAACGGAAAAAACATTAAAATTGGCCAAATTGCCTTAGCAAATTTTGCAAATGCCTCTGGCCTTGAAAAAGCGGGTGACAGCTATTACCAGGCATCTGAAAACTCCGGAGAGGCCGCCTATTCCAATCCAGGTTCTAATGCGACCGGTGAGCTTCAGTCTGGCGCACTCGAGGCTTCCAATACCGACCTTGCTACTGAGTTCTCCAATATGATTATGTACGAAAGGGCTTATCAGGCCAATACAAAAATTATCTCCGTTGCGGATGAGATGTACCAGACACTTGTCAACATGAAGTAATAGCATAAAAAAAGTCCGCTCTGCTTTAGGCAAGTGGGGCAGAGCGGCATTGCTTTTTTACTGAAGGAGGGGAAAGTCGCTTGATTGAACTTACACAACTGAATGGTACTCCATTTTCACTGAATGAGCAGCTAATTGAAATCATTGAAAATATTCCCGAAACAAAAGTTTCCCTGACAAATGGCAAGTATTACCTCGTAAAGGAAAGCCGCCAGGAAATCTCGCAAAAGATTATCCGGTTTGAGCGGCATATTTTTCGGCGTGCTGTTAGGCCCATGCAGCCAAAAGAATAATTCGTCTGTGAGGAAGTGTGTGTATGGATTTACAAGGGTTGGTCGGACTGATAGCAGGCCTTGTTCTTGTCTATTTAGGCATTACCAATAATCTTTCAATACCGGGGGCAATTAAGGGCTTTATTGACTACCCGAGTATGATGATAACGTTTGGCGGGACGTTTGCAGCCATGCTGATTTCCTTTCCGGCTTCATCATTCAAGAAGATCCCTGCACAGATTAAGATTACCCTGAAGAAAAGCCCTTATAATCCCAAAAAATATATTGCTCAGATTGTTGACCTCGCCAAGGAAGCACGCAGAAAAGGCCTACTTTCGTTGGAAGAAAAAGCGAACCAGCTCAGCGACAACTTTTTTAAGCAAAGCGTTCTGCTGATTGTTGATGCTATTAACCCAGACAAAGTGAAAAATATGCTGGAAACTGAGCTGGAAAACCTTGATGAGCGCCATGCTGCCGGATGGCAGTTCTATGAAAAATCTTCTACTTATGCCCCTGCCTTTGGAATGATTGGCACTTTGATCGGCCTTATCAATATGCTTTCCGGTGGGCTGAATGCCAATGATCCGAGCGGAATGAGCAAACTGGTAGACGGTATGGCAGTTGCCTTAATTACCACATTCTACGGCTCGATGCTTGCAAACCTTGTACTTGTCCCGATCGGAAATAAGCTTCGTATGCTCCATAACCAGGAGATGGTCTGTAAGGAAATCGTTGTGCAGGGTGTTCTTGCCATTCAGGCGGGTGAAAACCCGAATCAAATTGAGGAGAGCCTGAATTCTTACCTGAATGAAAAACAGCGCAGCGGCGATTGGGCTCCCAATGGCAAAAATGCAAAGGAGTCAGATAATAAAAAATCTTAAAGCCACTGTAGTTTCGCAATCAGGAAGGAAGGCAAAAATATGCGAAAAAAGAAGGAACATTCATCACAGTGCGCAGACTGGATGAATACTTATTCCGATATGGTTACGTTGTTGCTTACGTTTTTCGTACTGCTTTTTGCAATGACGTCAATAAATTCGGAAAAATGGAAAAATTTAGTGACAGCACTGAACACAAGGGCAGGTGTTCACGCAACCTCTTCTGCTATCTCACAGAATGCAAATGGGCTACAACTTTCTTCTTTGGCTTCCGTTCCTTCAAAAACGAGCTCTTCCGAAACAGATGTGGTGGTTGATAAAGTTCGGAATTTTGATGACTTGTATTTTTACTTTAAAAACTATATTGAAAAAAATAACCTTGAAAATGAAATTACTTTGTACAGGGGAGATAGCTACGATTTCTTTTCTTTCCAGAGTACTGTCTTTTTCAATGGTGACAGCGCTGTGCTTCAGCCGGGGGGCAAAAAAATACTAGATTTTCTGTGTGATGCAATTTCAGGCATCCCAGATCAGATTGGTGAGATCCGTTTTTATGGGCATACAGCAAAGGTTAGTGCAACCGATACAGCATCACGGCAGGCGTTTGACCGCGGCCTTTCTGATGACCGTGCCATGAACGTGCTGCTTTATGTTCAGTCAAAAAAAATTATCGGCGGCAAAAAAATGGTCAGTGCAGGCTATGGGGAATATTGGCCGATTGTAAAAGATGATGGTACGGAAGCAACCCGCGCAAAAAACAGGCGGGTGGAAATTTACATTTCAAAGACCGGGAAGACAGATAATATTTTGCCGGAAATTTATAACAGCATGGAAACTTCCAGCAGTTCTTCCACGATGAATACTGGAAACAGCGGGTCTGCGGCCAAAGCAAGTTCTGAAACAAGCGTGGCTTCCGCTATGAACTGAAAATCCCGCGCAAGGCCTGCCGCACTAGGCCGAACGCTTTTTATAAATCAGGGATTTATTATGTTTTGTGCGGAGAATGGTGGTACGAATGGCAGAAGTTTTGTCGCAGCAGCAGATTGACGAACTTCTTGGCAGCCTGCAGAGCGGGAATGCCGATATTGATGAAATTGAGGAGAAAACTGCAGCACACAAAGTGAAAGATTATGATTTTCTTTCACCGAAGAAATTCACTAGAGAGCAAATCCGCCTTCTGCAGAATATTTTTGACAGCTTTTCGCGCCTGCTTTCCCTTTACCTTTCCGGTCAGCTGAGCATTTCATGCAAGGTGGATGTTATGCAGGTGGAAGAGGAGGAATACCGGGAATTCAGCAATGCCCTGAATGATTCAACGCTAATTGCCCTTATGGGGCTGCACAGCAACACCTATAATATTGAGGACAAGCAGATTCTGCTTGAGATGTCCCGTCCAATTTCCTTTTTTATTCTTGACAAGATGCTTGGAGGGAATGGCTCCGGCTATCATATTGACCGTGACTATACGGAAATCGAAATTTCACTTTTAGAATATCTTTTTAAGCAGTTCTGCGACCTGATGAAGAACGCCTGGACCAATTATTTTGACGTATCGTTCAGCATGGACGCGGTGGAAACCAATCCACAGCTTATCCAGGCAATTCAGCAGGATGAGTCAGTCGCCATTGTTGTCCTGGAAATTACACTGGATAACCTGAAAGGAACCCTGAACATTTGTCTTCCGGCCAATTCCTTGGAAGAGATTTTTAAAAGCTATAATGTAAAATTTGTGAAGGCAAATAAAAAAGATGACGTTAAGACAGTGCAGCATCGAAGGGAGAACATTATGAATCAGCTAAAAGATACGCCGCTTACTGTTTCCGCCATTTTGGGGAAAACCAATGTTTCCCTGAAGGAGCTGCTGGACCTGCAGCCTGGAGATATTATTCCGCTTGATTCAAAGGTGGAACCTGGTTCTATTACTGTGAATATTGAGAAATTCCATTGGTTTAAAGGCACAATCGGAATGACAAAGAAAAATTATGCAGTAAGAATCGACCAAGTACTTCAATCATGAATGAATTGGGAAAGGGTGATTTCATTGCAATCAAATGATTCAGCAGCCCTCTCGGAGATGGAAATTGATGCCTTGGGTGAGATCCTGAACATCAGCCTCGGTTCATCTGCAACGTCGGTTTCTCAGTTGCTTAGTCAACCGGTAAGCATTACAACGCCACAGGTCAGCCTGGTAAAGACAAAAGACTTTGACATCCGCCTTTACGAACCGGCGATCGGTATTGAAGTGCAGTATACCGAAGGGCTTTCAGGAAGCAATATCCTGATTATGAAACGTAATGACATTAAGATAATTGTAGGCCTGTTGCTGCAAACGGACTTTTCCGACAAAGAATTTGTCCTGGATGAAATGAATATCGGCGCCATCTGTGAAGTAATGAACCAGATGATGGGAGCCGCAGCAACAGCCCTTTCTCAACTGTTAAACCGAGCGATTAATATTTCACCGCCGTCTTCCTTTAACATAAAGGACAACGCGCAGTTTAAAGAGAAATACCTGAAAAATGATGAGGACATTGTTGCTGTCCAGTTTGACCTGAAAATCGGCGATTTAGTAAACAGTAAATTTATCAACGTTATGCGCATTGATTTGGCAAAAGAACTGGTCGACAATTTTGGCGTATCTGCAGATGAACCAGCAGATACTGAGCCGCAGGCACAGGTTCCGGCTTCGCCTGGGGAAGATAAAACACCTGATGCACAGCCGCCGGAAAACAAGGAACCTGAAATTCTACAGCCTGCGGCAGTAACATCTCAGCCGCCGGAGAGCACAGAACCAGAAGCGCCGCAGATGGCAGACGCATTGGCAAACGACCAGCCGGAGAGCAGTCAGCAGGTGCCGCAGGCACCCGCTGAGGTGCCAGAAGAGCGGACAGAACCTCCAATATCACAGGTAGCGGCACCGGCACAGCAGATACATAATGTTGCGAATGCCGTATACCCACATTTTGATGGTGCCAATAAAGAGAAAGGGGCTAAGCTCTCGGAGGATGAATCTAAAAACCTCGACTTAATGATGTCGGTTCCGTTGCAGGTCAGTGTCGAGATTGGAAGGACAACTAAAAAAATTAAAGACATTTTGGACTTTTCTTCGGGAACCATTGTGGAACTGAACCGGCAAGCCGGTTCTCAGGTTGATGTTTTTGTAAACGGCAAGGCAATTGCTAAGGGAAACGTTGTTGTTGTGGATGACAACTACGGTGTGCGTATTACCGAAGTAATGAATAATGACTTTATGAAACAAATTTAAAAAGCTTAGCTCATTTTTAAGGAGGAACAACGATGGATAAGAAAATCATGTTGGTGGATGATGCTGCTTTTATGCGCATGATGATTAAAAGTACGCTTAGTAAAAACGGTTATGCCAACATCGTAGAAGCAAACAATGGCCAAGTTGCAGTGGACAGTTACCCAACGGAAAAGCCTGACCTGGTTATTATGGATATTACCATGCCGGTTATGGATGGGCTTCAGGCACTAAAAAAAATCCGTGAAATGGATCCAAATGCCAAAGTCATTATGTGCTCTGCTATGGGACAGGAAGCAATGGTTGTAGATGCCTTAAAGGCAGGTGCAAAAGATTTTATTGTAAAGCCGTTTAAGGCAGACCGCATTATGAAGACCGTGCAAAACATTTTGAGCTGATGCCTATGAATCTTTCATGGTTTCGCCTTTCTGATGGATCATCTTTTGGTGAGCTGCTGCTTTATGTTCTGGCTGTAGCACTTGTACTCTGGCTTTGCTGGAGGTTCAGCAAGTTTATTACCAAAAGGGCCGGCAATATAACAAGCACAAATAATATCCATATTTTGGAACGCGTCAATATTGCTCAGGAAAAAGGCCTTGTAATAGCAGAAATCTGTGGGGAGTATTACTTGCTGTCATTTTCCAACGAGCGAGTGGACATTTTAATGAAGCTGGACGGCCAGCTTTTGAAAAAGCCTCCCCGGAATTCTCCGCCAAATTTTCAGAGCTTTAAAAATGTGTTCAGTTCTGCTCTTAAAACGGGAAGATGGGATATGACAGAAAATGGCAGGAAACAAAATGATGGAAAATAACAGGGAAAAAAGCAGAAAAAAACGTAAGATGGCCCGAAAAATTCTGCTTTCGGTGACGGTGTCCCTTGCTTTTCTCCTTTTTGTGCCAATGCAGGCTTCCGCAGCTACCGTGGACATAAACGGTAAAGGTATGAACACACTTCAGATTATAGAAATGTTAGCTGTGCTTGCCCTGTTGCCAAGCATCCTGATTATGACAAGCTGCTTTACAAGGATTGTCATTGTAATGTCATTTCTGCGCAATGCCCTCGGTCTGCAAAATACGCCGCCGAACCAAATTATTATTGGCATCTCGCTGATGCTTACCCTTTTTATCATGTCTCCGGTTACGGCCAAAATTAATACAGAAGCGTATCAGCCTTATAAAGAGTCTAAAATAACACAGCAGGAATTTGTGCAAAAGGCCACTGAGCCGTTAAAAGAGTTCATGCTGAAAAATACCAAAAAAGAGGATTTAAACCTTTTCCGGAACCTTGGAAAGGTGAAAAGCAGCACTCAAGTAAAAGACCTTCCCATTACCGTCGTAACTCCGGCGTTTATGTCAAGTGAACTAAAAAGGGCGTTTATTATTGGTTTCCTGCTTTATATTCCATTTTTAATTATTGACATGATTGTTTCCAGTACCCTGATGTCAATAGGTATGGTAATGTTGCCGCCGAATATGATTTCGCTGCCATTTAAACTTTTGCTGTTTATCCTTGTAGATGGTTGGGATCTGCTGTTTAAGACTCTTGTCACTTCGTTTAATTTATAATTGTGCGGCTTTTCCGCCGGAAAGGGAGCTGGCCTATGTCTGTAGGGCAAGTCATGCAGATTATACAGTCTGCCATGGTAACCGTTCTGAAAGTTTCAGCGCCTGTTCTGCTTATCAGTATGGCAGTTGGACTGGTGATATCCATTTTGCAGGCAGCTACACAGATTCATGAACAGTCCGTCGTATTTGTGCCAAAGTTGATTGCTATTGCAGTTATTCTTGTTGTAATGGGTTCCTGGATGATGGAAAACATGAAAGACTTTACCTATTACATCTTTGATCAGATCGTCAAGATGAGCTAAGGGCGTGGTGGCCGAGGTGGATCTGAATTACAATTTTACGCTTTTACTGCTGATTTTTATGCGGATGTCAGGTTGCATCCTTCTCAACCCGATTTTTGGTAGGAAAAATATTCCACCAATTTTCAGGATCGCATTAACGCTGGCACTTACAGTTTTTACCTACCCCTATGTACCGGCCCAAACTGTGCAGATTCATTCGGCCCTGGTTTTTACCATCTGTGCTACAAAAGAATTTCTCATTGGTTTTATTGTCAGTTTCTTTATGCAAATGATTCAGTCGGTCATCATCATGGCTGGTGAGCAGATGGATATGCAGATAGGCATTTCCATGTCAAAGATTTACGATCCCCAGAGTAATATTTCCATGCCGCTTTCCGCTTCACTGATGAACGCCATGTTTATGCTGATTTTTTTTCTAACAAATTCGCATTTGACATTGATGCAGCTTTTTGTCAAGCTTGGTTCTGCCATCCCTTATGGAGATACGCCTCTTCCGGCTGATGTTTTCGGTAAATTGGTTTCCTCCTTCGGGCTGATGCTGATATATTGTGCGAAGCTTTGCCTGCCGATGATTGCTGTTGAAACAGTCACTGAGATCGGGGTGGGCATTCTGATGACGGCGGTACCACAGATTGATATTTTTACGATAGAAATTCAGTTAAAACTGATTGTTGGCTTTCTTGTCACCATCGTTTTGGTTCCGTCTTTTGCTTCTTTCATTGAAAAGCTGATCAGCGTGATGTTTCAGAATATCAGCGCCTTTTATTCCATGCTGGAATAGGTATTGTGAGAGGGGAGATTAGGAATCGATACAACTGAAGAAAAAACCGAAGAAGCTACGCCAAAAAAGCGCGAAGATGAACGAAAAAAAGGTAACCTTTTCCAAAGCTCCGATGCGGTCAGTGCTTTTTCCATATTGGCTATTTTTACGGTTCTGCGCGTTGCCATGCCATACATTTACCGCTATAGTTGTAATCTTATTACCCGCTTTTTTAATTATGCAAAGACCAATAATATGCTTGACAGCAACTTTGTGCAGGACATTAATAGGCAAACATGGCTGGACATCCTAGTCCTTTCCGCACCAGTAATGCTTACGTCTGTTGCTGTTGCCGTTCTAATAACCGGAGCTCAGACAAAGTTCAAATTCTCAGGCGAAAAAATTAAATTTAAATTTTCAAATATTAGCCTAACCCAAGGTTTCAAGCGCCTTTTTTCTCTCCGTTCTGTTATTGAGGTGCTCAAAGCAATTATTAAGACCGCCTTGATTGGCTATCTGTTTTATACAAAAATCACTGATATGTGTGCCCACTGCTCCAGGCTGATGGGAGAAAGTGTCTTGCGGGCAACTGCTAATGTTCTCGATGATATTTTCGATTTGGTGATTCAGATGTCTCTTATTTTTATTGGAATTGCTGCGGCGGACTACCTTTATCAGAGGTGGGATTACGAACGTAATATCAAGATGACAAAGCAGGAACTGAAAGAAGAATTTAAGGAGACCGAGGGAAATCCCGAGACCAAAAGCAGAATCCGTCAGGTTCAGCGGAGCCTGTCGCGCAAACGTATGATGCAGCAGGTACCAACTGCTGATGTCGTTGTCCGAAACCCGACACACTTCGCCGTAGCGCTCCGCTATAACCCGGAAAAAGATGAAGCACCGGTTGTTGTTGCAAAAGGCCAGGATCGCATTGCTTTTAAAATTATTGAGATTGCGGAGCAATACCATATTCCCATGAAAGAGGATAAACCACTTGCACGTGCACTTTATGCCGCTGTAAAAGTGGACGAGCAGATACCTCCTGAATTTTATGCCCCCCTTGCCAGCATTATGGCTTGGGTGTTTCAGCTAAGGAAAAAGGAGATGAAGCGGTAATTGAAGTTTTTTAATCATGCTGTGTCGATTTTTGTCATACTGATTATCGCTCTCATCATTATTCCACTGCCAACCCCGTTGCTGGATATGATGTTTATCCTGAACATTGCTTTGTCCCTTATTATTCTGCTGATGACAATGTATATTAAGACAGCGTTGGAATTTTCCGTTTTTCCGTCAATCCTGCTGATTGCTACTCTGTTCCGCCTTGCGCTGAATATTTCTTCCACACGGCAAATCCTCACAAACAAGGGCAATGCTGGAAAAGTAATTGAGACATTCGGTACATTTGTTCTGCAAGGTAATGTCGTTGTTGGGTTTATTGTATTCCTGATTATCGTGTTGGTCAATTTCATGGTTATTACAAAAGGTTCCGAGCGTGTTTCGGAAGTCGCGGCGCGTTTTAAACTGGATGCTATGCCGGGCAAGCAGATGGCTATTGACGCCGATTTGAATTCTGGCTTAATCACTGAAGAGCAGGCGCGCCAGCGTCGTGATGATGTCCAGCGTGAAGCGGAGTTTTATGGTTCTATGGACGGTGCCAGCAAATTTGTAAAAGGCGATGCCGTCATGTCTATTGTCATTACATTCATTAACTTGATTGGCGGCATGATAATTGGCATGGTTCAGAATAGCATTTCTTTTCAGGAAGCCTTGAGCACTTACACAATTGCGTCGGTCGGCGATGGCCTTGTTTCCCAAATTCCGGCACTGATGATTTCCACTGCGACCGGCATGATTGTGACGCGCGCTGCATCGAAATCCACCCTTGGTGAAGATGTTACCCGCCAATTTCTGGCTCAGCCAATTGTTTTTATTCTGGCGGGCCTTACACTGGTTGGTCTGTGCTTTATCCCGAGCATGCCAATCCCGCAAATGCTTCTGGTTGCCGCTTTCTTGATTGCGTTCGGCAACCGGCTGATAAAGAAACAGAAAAAGACTGACGGAGAAAAAAGGCAGACCGCAAAGGGGAAATCTGTAGCGGCTGCGGGCCAGCCGGAAAACGAGACGGAATATTACAAGAATATTGATAATATCTACAAACTGCTTCCGCTGGATGCAGTTGAAATGGATTTCGGCTATAGCCTGATTCCGCTTGTTGATGAACGGAGCGGAAGTAGCTTTATCGACAGGCTTGTCATGTTCCGTAAGCAGTTTGCAACGGAAATGGGGATGGTTGTTCCTCCAATCCGTCTACGTGACGGCGGAATGTTAAACCCCGACCAGTATGTAATCAAGATTAAAGGTGAGGAGGTTGCCCGCGGTGAAATCCTGATGGACTATTACCTCGCACTTGATCCAGGTAATTTGACGGGCGAAATTGACGGGATTGATACGGTTGAGCCTGCTTACGGAATCCCAAGCAAATGGATTACCCCGGATAAAAAGGATATGGCAGAGATGTATGGCTATACGGTAATTGATCCACTTTCCGTCGTAATAACGCATCTCTCTGAGACCATCCGCAAACACGCCTATGAACTTCTTTCCCGCCAGGATGTTAATCAGATTTTGGATAATATGAAAAAGTATAATGCAACTCTTGTCAATGATGTGGTGCCAAACGTAATTACACAGGCGAACCTTCAGAAAGTGCTGTGCAATCTGCTGCGTGAAGGAGTCCCAATCCGTGATATGGATACCATTTTGGAAACAATTTCAAATTTTGCCTCCAGTGTACATGATCCGGAGTTGCTGACAGAGTATGTCCGACAGGCACTCCGTCGCACGATTACCCGCCAGTGGTCTGAAGGTGGGCAAATCAAAGTTATTACTCTGGACAGCACAGTTGAAAAGACAATTATCAACTCTATTAGCAAAAATGAGCACGGTACATATCTCGCGCTTGATCCTCAGACGACACAGAAGATTATTACTGAACTGACAAAATGTATTAAAAATGTGAAAGACATTGTGACAACACCGGTGATCCTTACGTCGCCGATTGTGCGGCTGTATTTCAGCAAGCTGATGCAGCAGTTCTATCCAAAAGCTGTTGTGCTTTCATTTAATGAGCTGGAGAACAATGTCCAAATCCAGGCAGTCGCCAATGTTACATTGGACTAACGGCTGAAAACAGATTTTTAATGGAAAGGGGCGCAGCCTGAAAATGGAAAAGTCGGTGGCAGAACAGCAGACACTTCAAAAGCTATGGCTGCGCTACAGCCAAAAAAGGGAAACGTCCGTCCGGGACCGGCTGATTGAAAAATACAGCTATCTTGTGCGCTGCATTGCCCTGAAAATTGTAGGGCGCTATCAGTATTTTAATTATATGGACGATATAATAAGCGAGGGCCTTATTGCCCTGATGGATGCCATACAGCGATTTGATATAACAAAAAATGTAAAATTTGAAACTTATGCATCTATTCGGATACGTGGGGCGATGATTGATTACATCCGCAAACAGGACTGCTTTCCGCGCAGGCTGAAGAAATGGCAGCGGGATATCAGCACTGCCGACGAAGAGCTAAACCAAAAGTTGAGTCGTTCCCCAACGGATCAGGAATTAGCGGATTATTTACATGTCAGTTTGGATGAATATGAAAAAATGATGGCAGAAACCTGTTCTATGAATATGCTTTCATTTGAGGAAATCGTCTACGAAAAAGGGGTAGAAGACTTTACTCTGCGCATGAATGATGCCGTTGCCAGCCCGGAACAATCCATGGCGAAAAAAGAGTTGCGGAATGTGTTGGCGGAAAATATTAACCAGCTGGACGAGAAAGAAAAACTCGTTATTTCGCTGTATTATAAAGAACATCTGAAAATTAAAGAAATATCGGAAATTTTGAATATCAGTGATTCCAGGGTTTCTCAGATTCATTCCAGTGCGCTAAAAAAGCTGAGGAAAAAAATCGGGGCTTATCTGACACAATAGAAAAAACTAATGAAGGAGGAACAGAAAAGATGGTCAGGGGCTTTTACATGCTTACTTCCGGGATGCTGACACAAAACAGGATCCTGGACACTGTCAGCAACAATATGGCAAATGCTGAGACAAATGGCTATAAAGCTCAGCACCTTTCTTCCAGGACGTTCGGAGAGATAATGCTTGACCGCATTGATTCCCAGCGGACTCCGATTGGAAAAACGACGCTGATGGCAACGGCAGCGGACAAAACGGATACCGACTTTTCACAGGGAGCGTTTTCATCAACCGGCCGCAGCCTTGATTTTGCTGTCAGCGGTGACGGCTTTTTTGCCGTCCAGGGAAATGGCGGGACTTACTATACTCGGAACGGCAGTTTTAACTTGGATAATAATGGCTATCTTGTGCTGAACGGTGTTGGCCGAATTCTTGGGAAGGATGGCCAGCCTATTCGTCTTGGCACGGATAATGTAACCTGTGACCGCGAGGGAAACCTTTTTGTCGGGAATCAGTTAGCCAGCAGCATTGGTATTTACCAGTTTCCCGACAATGCAGCGCTAAACACGGTGGATGAGGGCCTTTTTCAGGGTGGAAATGCTACGCTGAAACAGGCACCGCAGATTGTATGGAAATCTGTTGAGTCTTCCAACGCTGATATGGGGGAAGAGCTGACGCATGGCATTGCTTCCCAGCGTAGCCTACAGTCCTGCTCAATGGCGCTGAAAATGTATGACCAGATTCTTGGTAAGGCTGTTGATATCGGAAAAGTTTAAAAGCAGGGAGTGATTTAAATTGACTGTTGGATTTCGTACTGCCTCTACTGGAATGTACTGGGCACAAAAAGCCATGAATGTTACAGCTAATAACATTGCGAACCTTTCTACGGATGGATTTAAAGCAGATAGCCCTTCCTTTGCTGATCTCCTCTACACAAATGTAAAAGAGCAGGAAGTGGCACCGGAACTGAAAGTTGGGCATGGAAGCAAGCTGGGGAAGACTGATACCATTTTTGGAACTTCCGGCATGACAGAAACGGACCTTCCACAGGATTATGCTTTAACAGATCAGAGAAATTTCTTTGCAGTAAAAACTTCGGACGGACAGACGGTATATACAAGGGATGGCCGGTTTGGCTTGTCACAGCGCGGCGACGGTCGTTTTTACCTTGCAGATTCTTCCGGAAACCTTGTACTCAGTTCAAACGGTCAGACGATTCCCGTAACAGATTCTAAGGCTAAGCAAAATGTTGGCGTCTTTACATTCCGCAACTTGGACGGCCTAATTAAGAACGGGGACAGTTGCTATGTCTCGACGAACCGTTCGGGGTCTGCGGTTACCGTACAGAATGCCGATATTTGTCAGGAATGTCTGGAATCTTCTGGAACTGATTTTGCAACAGAGATGTCAAATGTCATACTTCAGGAGCGCGCCTATGACTTGGATGCCAAAATGGCAGTAATGACAGATGAAGTGATGCAGACAGTAAATAGCCTGCGCTGAGGGACTGTTAGGGAAGAAATTATTTGGAGGGGTTAAAAAATGGGTATGACCAGAAAGGATGGGCAGGCTTCTATTGGGGAAGTCAAAGAAAAAGTGCCAAAACTGGAGGTAGGTGTCTCCGGTGACAAAATGACAGCGTATCTTACTGTGAAAGATATGCCGCCGGAGCAGGTGCTTGCGGAAAAATCAGTAACTGGCCTTTTAGCGGAAAAAGGTGTTACTAATGGCCTTTGCCTGGATAATATCCGGCGTTACTGTGCCGGAAAAAATTACTCAAAACCACTGGTCTGTGCAAAAGGAACCCAGCCTGAAGATGAAGGGGAAGCAAAGCTTATCTATCTCTTTCGGACGGATCAGAAGGGACTGCCTGTTAAACGTGCGGACGGTACGGTCGATTATCGCAACCTTGATATTGTTCAGAATGTGAAAAAGGGGGATGTGCTTTGCCGGATTATTCCGCCTCCTCCAGGGAAAGACGGGGAAGATGTCTATGGCAAGCCAGTTTCATTCCGGAAATGTAGGCTTCCGGTTTTCCCAAGGGGTCTTCATACTTTAGTATCACAAGACCGAATGGAACTTTCCGCTGCTATTGATGGCTGCATTGATTACAGGAAAAACATTTTGAATGTAAATGAGACTTTTGTTGTAAAGGGCGATGTTGACAATTCGTCCGGTAACATCAATTTTATTGGGACTGTTATTGTCCGGGGCGATGTTCTGGAAGGATTCTCTGTAAAAGCTGGCGGTGATATTTCAGTCTATGGTATGGTAGAAGGTGCTACCTTGCAGGCGGCCGGGAACATAACAGTTGCAAGCGGAATTAATGGATTAAGCGGCGGCAGTATTTCTGCAGGCGGAAATATTGAATCAAAGTATATCCAAAATGCAACGGTGCGCTGTGGCGGAGACCTTTATGCTGACGTACTGATGAACAGCAAGGTAAAAGCCAAGCAGTCAGTTATCATGCGTGGCAGAAAAGCGTCTATTATGGGTGGGGACTGCTGCGCGGGAAAACAGGTATATGCTAAAAATATCGGTACGATAAATAATTTGAAAACGGATCTTGTTATTGATTCTCAAGAACTTTATAGTGCTATCACAGGGACGTCTGCCAGTAAGAATCAGATTGACAGCCTGAACCGGGAAATTTCAAAGGAAAGCGCAAAACAACGAAGCCTCAGGGGACAGCTTGACTCAGCAAAGCGACAATCCATGCAGAGTAAAAATTCTGCAAAAGAGACATCACTGATGAAGAGTCTACTGCAAAGGATTAGAGTTTCCGAAAAAGCAGTAGAAAGCTATCAGCGTCAAATTTCAACCCTTCAGAAAGCACCGGTAAGTTCCGTCGCTGATTTTAATGTGATTGGACTGAAAATAATTTTTGCGGGAACAAAAATTACTATTGGTAATTGCAGCATTACTTTGAACAGCAATTATAACAATACTAAATTTTATATTGAAAAAGGACAAGTCATTTCAGGGCCACTTTTGCCGTCAGACGAGAAAATGCTGTAAGCCAAGCGCTAAAATAGAATTTTGAGGTGTTTCAATGTCTATTAAAGATTTCAGCCAGTTAAGCGATTTACATATTGATGTTCTGCGGGAAATTGGAAATATCGGAGCAGGCAATGCTGCTACTTCGCTTGCCCAGCTCCTGAACCGGAAAATTGATATGAAGACACCGGTCGTGCGTATTATGGACATCGCGGACGTTGATAAGGCTTTGGGCGGCCCAGAAACGCCTGTCGTTGCAATCCTTGTGGAAGTAGGCGGTGACATTCAGGGTATTATGATGTTTGTAATAAGGCAGCATTTTACTCAGTTGCTGCTGAAATCGCTGCTGGAGGAAGAAAATGTCGATTGCTTGCATTTAAATGATATGGATCGTTCCGCCATTTCGGAAATTGGAAATATCATGATTGGATCTTATATTTCTGCTATTTCGGAGCTTGCGCATCTGGAAATAAAAATATCCGTTCCGGCTGTTACAGCAGACATGGTTGGCTCACTTTTAACAGTTCCCGCTGCAGAAATGGGGTCTACTTCCGATAAGATCATATTTGTTGAAGATGATTTTAAAAATTCAAATGATACAATCTCTGCCAATATGATGCTGATCCCAAGCCTTGATTCGGTCGAAATCTTAATGAATGGTTTGGGGATAGCTTTATGAATGATTTTATTACAATTGGAATTTCTGACATGCAAGTTTCATCTGCTCCTGCGGCCTTTGTAACATATGCTCTTGGCTCCTGCGTTGGGATATGCCTATATGATCCTGTGTGCAAGGTTGGAGGTTTGGGCCATATTATGCTTCCTTATTTTCCAGAAGATCACCCGAATGAAAGAGTTCATCGCTATGCCGACACATGCCTGCCGGAAATGGTAAAGGCCATGCAACGAATGGGATGTATTCCGTCCCGCATAACGGCAAAAATTGCCGGTGGCGCCAAAATGTTTAATGTTGCAGATGACTGTGGCTTTGGAAACATCGGTGCGCGGAACATTGCTGCAGTAAAAGAGACACTCCAAAAATTAAAGGTCCGTATCATTGCTGAAGATACGGGCCTCGATTATGGTAGGACAGTTTATTTCTATACCGATAATGGAACAATGGTTGTAAAATCCTGTACAAAGGGGACTAAAACATTTCAGGAATGTTTTTGATAAGCTCCCTGTGGTGTTGCCCTGTGGCCGGACTGCATAAGCTTTTGCAGTCGGTCACATTCTTTTTGCAACCTTTTTCTGCATATTGAGTCCATAGAGAGAATATTTTGCAAAAGACCTCTACATTTTATGCTGCACTGCAAAAACTCAGTTTCTTCCGCTGTGCAGCCTTCCTGTGTAGCTTTGCCAGAAAGGATAGCCTTGCTGCGCTCCTGATTTTCCACTGGCAACATACAGCAGGCATTTTGAATGATTGCTTCGCATTTTTTCAGCCGTCCGATATAAATTTGCCGCTGTTCTGGCAGATCACCAATTTCAATCTCTTTTTGCCGACTCTGAACTTCCATTTGCTTTGTGAGATTTGCAATTTTTGTCAGCAAAAGCAGTTTCTGCTCCATACATTTGCGCAGGACACTTTCTGGTGATACTTTCTGTTCCATTATTTTGTACCCAGGTTTGTCCATTTTAAACCAGCAGAACCTTTTGTGTGCAGTCCCTTTTCTGCTTCTGTCCAAGCACTCCGCAACTCTTCAAGCTGCGGGACAATTCCGTCAATATGTGATACATCACCGGTTGCTTCCGTAATGATGATTTGCCCGACCATGTAAGAATATAGACGGTTCAATGTAGCGGAAATCTGATACTTTCCATTGAGAATAACAATGAGATAATTGAGAATATTTCTACATTTTTCTGTGCATTTCAAGGCAGCTTTTTTGTTTTTTTGGCTGAATAGCCTGGAGGCAAATTTCAAATTTTTAATAACCTCATCATACAGCCGTATGATGAGTTCACCGCCTGACATTGTACTGATGGATTGCTCTTCGTATTTTTGGATCAGATTGTTGCCGTACATAATAAAATCCCTTCGGTTTCAATTTTAAACCATTTTCTTTGGTTTCCTTCTACTTTTAGGAGGTCATGCTGGAAAGATAGTTGTATTGACTGGAGAGCTGAGAAATTACTTGCTCCATCCTTGTAAACTTAGCCTGAAAGTTATCTTGCTCTGTTGTAAGCTGTGACTGTAAATCTTTAATTTGGTTGTTGTATTCTGAGATTTGAGTGGAGAGTTCACTCTGATCAGCGCCAACCATTGTGCTGCTGCCGGCTACATTGAAAAGGATGCCGCTGTTACCGTAAGCTCCAACATAATTGACGATTACTTTTCTGATCCTTCCGGAAATGCCATCTTTTGAATCATCTGTATTATCAGTGCAGGTAAAAAGCTGTATAACTTTATCTGAATCATTGGTAAGAGCATTTTTTAACTTATTTTCATCAGTGATTTCCAGTTTTCCGCCGGACATATAATCAGACGAAACCGAAATGCCGATATCATTTAATGATATTCCGGCCGATTCTACCGTGTTTTCCATTGCGCCGCGAAGATCATTCTGGAGACTCATCAGCTGCGGGTCACAAAAAAGCAACCCCTGTTTTGCTTTTTCGTTCCATTCCGTGATTTCCGTATTACTCATTCCTTTTTTCTGGTCATCTGTAAGCGGATCATAAGACTGTGTTTTACCTGTTTCATTGCTGAGCCCATAAGGTCCCTGAGACACATCAGTATTGATTTTATCCATTAACTTGTTGTATTCATCAATAAAAGCTGAAATATTTTTATAAACATCATCTGCATTACTGGAGGCTGTAAATGAAATTTTATTTCCACCGCTAACAGTTTCTTTTTTAATATTTAGCTCCAGACCGTCGAGAGTAAAAGAATTTGTGCTCCGGGTAATATCTCTTGAAGTGCCTCCAAGAGTAACATTCATCATTAGATCTTTACCGGATGTACATGTATTATTATCTCCGAATAGGGTAGATGCAAGATTCCCCTTGCCGCTGATATCTTTTACGCTAATCGTTTCCTGGGACCCGGTATCGTTAGAAACAACACGGAACTTATCCAGCGTTTGGGAATAACTGATATTGACGTCCGCATCACTGTCATTGTTAATGGTATTGATGACGGTATCCAGCTCAGTGTTGTCGTCAAAAGAAAAAGTCTTACCATTTACAGAAATCTCGTAAACGTGCACGGTGACGGGATTTCCGTCCTCATCTTTAACGGGATTCCCATCTTTATCTGTAACAACTTTCGTCGCGGAGGAAGAAAGCGCATTTGCAAGTTCTGGTTCCGTACTGAGTTCACCAAGCGTTTTGGTCAATTCCAGACGGTTTGTCTCACCGCTTTCAATATGAAAAATTCCATCCTTGCCAAGCGTTCCGCCGTCAGATGCACCATTGATTTTAAAGACAGAAGTTGTATCGGTCGTTTCAGTCATAAAGGAAAGCTTATTGCTGCTGTCAAGAGCAACAGAAATTTTATTGCTTCCAAAAGCGCTGTCCAACTTTCCTTGCAAATAACTTTGTAGTCTCGCCGGCGTAGAATAGTTGTCGCTGTCACTTTGGTCAAATACAATATTCTTTTGCAGGCCGTCCAGTTGAAAGTTTAACGTGACGCCTGCCAGCTGAGTCTTAAGACTGCTTAGTGCATTACTGTCAATATCACCATTACTGCTAAAGGTGTAGATAGGGTTGTCATCTGTCCCACCTTTCGTTAGCTTTAAGCCGTCAATGAAATTTTGTGAAGCACCGGTAATGGTTGCACCCGTTAGGGAAAGTTTTCCGTTTGTTGCGGAAACAGTGACAGACTTTAAAGCTAAATTATTGTCAATCTGCTTTTGAAGATCGGCTGAAATTTCGGTTGCGATATCTGTAGCATTTCTAGCTGTTCCATTGCTAAATGTATTAATATCGGAGCCGATGGTGACATTATAAGAAGACTTTCCGACTTTCAGTGTCAGGTATGAGGAAGAAGAGATTGTTGTTCCGATTGCGCTGAGCGACTCAATTTTTTCATCTGAAACTTTGTCCATTGTTGACAATGATGCGCGGGTTGCAAGTTGGGAAATACTGTTGATAATAACATTTCCTGCGTCTCCCATGGCACCAGTGGCAGTCACAGTGTCACTGTCAGAGCTGGTCAGAATTTCTGAATCGAAAAATGACTTACTCATGATATTGGTTTCGCTCTTGGAAGAATAGGAGAAGTAGTCATCAGAGAAATTCTGGAGCATGGCTTCTATTTCACGGAACATATCACGTTTCCATTCCGCTTTTTGCTCCAACTGTTTTTGGCTGTTAATTTTTGCTGTAGTTTTGGAAGTTAGCGCTTTAATTAACCTCTGTGTGTCAAGACCTGAAGCAAATTCTGTACCATTCAAACGGGTTGTATTGTCTAACGAATAGAATGAAGAAACTTGTGTTGACTCTGAGCTCATTTGAAATTCCCCCGTTTCTGCTGCTTTAAGAAAAACACCTTTATTATATATATCGGCATTTTGGCGGATTCCTTTAGTCCATTTTAAGACACAGGCAGGGAAATGAAAACAAAAAATCCGTCCAAAAATTTTGGACGGATTTTTTATCATTTAAAGATATTTGTCATTCACATTTTTAGGGTTAAACGCAGCTTTCGCTTTTGGCTCTGAGTGAGGAGAAAGCTTTGAAACTGCTGGTTTTGGAATGTTTGTTTTTTGAAGTCCCGGTTTTTGCATTACTGACTTCGGCGTCATGGGATTAGAAAGTGTGTGCTTTACTGTAGCAGAACTCTTGGCGGAATATTTTGGGGCGAAACTGACGTCCGACTGATGGGAAGCCTTGGTATCGATATTGTCACGAAATTTCAAATAAGCAAGCGAATCTTTCACAGATTTTGCTTGAGCTGCAAGTTCTTCACTTGCAGCTGCACTTTCCTCTGCTGTTGCGGAATTAGTTTGAACAACGGCCGAAATCTGCTGGACTCCCTGTGTAATCTGCTCAATCGAAACAGCCTGCTGATTGGAAGCTGTTGCAATTTCACTCATAAGACGGTTTGATTTAGAAGAAGCAGAATTCACATCCTGAAGTGTCTTTTCAGTTTCTTTTGCTACTTTCATGCCTTCCTCAACGGCACGGATTGAAGCTTCAATCAGGGCTGTTGTATTCTTTGAGGCCTCTGCGCTCTTACTTGCCAGATTGCGGATTTCGTCCGCTACTACGGCAAAACCTTTTCCGGCGGAACCGGCACGGGCAGCTTCAACTGCAGCATTCAAGGCCAGAATATTTGTCTGAAAGGCGATGCCATCAATTGTTTTAATTATATTGCTGATTTTTTTGGAAGTGTCATTAATCTGATTCATTGCCTCCACCATTTTCTGCATGCTCTGGTCAGCTTCATTTAACTTTTCTCTAGCAAATGTGGAAGCATGGTCTGCGTCGGTTGCATTTGCGGCATTTTTACGAACCTGGCTAGAAATATCAGTAATAGTTGCGGACAGCTGTTCAATTGAGCTGGCCTGTTCCGTTGCGCCCTGCGCCAAAGACTGGGAAGCACTGGCGACCTCATTGGATCCAATGGCTGTCTGGTCAGCCGAAGTGCTTGCAGTGCGAAACAATTCGTTTAATCTATGTGTTGTTTCTTCCAGATCATCACCGATTTTGGACCAATCGCCGAGCCAGTCATTTTTGTCGACCTCCACAGTCAGGTCGCCGTCTTTCAGACGATTCAAGTAATCCGCCAGATGCTGAATAGTATCCTGTAGCGAATTGGAAAAATTATTAACCGCACCGCCGATTAAATGATCTGCATTTGCATTCGTTGCAGTTTCACTGCGGAAATCCAGTTTACCGTTTTTCAGGTTTTCCATACAGTGAACAATATCTTGCTCTCTGTTATGCAGGTATTTTGAAAACTGTATGACTTTTACAATGCAGAGGACTGTAACCACACACAGGTAAACAATAATCCATGGTAACAGCACCAGGATGACGTGTGTCAGCCTTGACGGATCATTCCCGAGACTGCCTCCGACAATTAAAAATACCAATGCTGGAAGGTAAAACAGGATTCCTGTGACTAGACAATACAAAGCTGATTTTTTCCCAATCGTATTTTTACTTTTCATTTGTAGTCTACACTCCATTCATTATGGATTATAATTTGTCTGACTGTTTTTTTCTTGCTTACTGTCCTGTTTGCCAGCAGGGGATTGAGAAGCTTCTGCTTCTTTTGCCATCTGTGAAATTTGATCAAATATGCTTTCTGAAAGGATTTTAGAAACATCAAGCATCAGTACGACTTTTTTACCGATTTGGCCAATCCCGGTAAGATACCGGTTTGTGATTTCTTTTGATACCTTTGGCGGCGGCGTTATTTTGTCACTTTTAATATCAGCGACTTCGTCTACAGTATCCACAATAAAACCGAGGTAGGTGCCCTGAACACTTGTGACAATAATGCAGGTGCTTTCGCTGTATGATGCTTCCGGCCGTTTCAGGCGGATACGCATATCAATAACCGGGATAATACTGCCACGCAGATTAATAACTCCCCTGGCATAGTCCGGGAAATCTGGCAGCGGTGTAATTTCCTGCATTCCGACAATTTGCACGACATCACAGATCGGGATGCCAAAAAGTTCTCCATCAGTCCAGAAGGTAAGATATTTTGCTTCTTCCGCTTGACTTTCTTCGGAATTTTTTCCTGATTTGATTCCTGTATTCTGCAATTTTTCCACCTCACTCATTCTATCATCCAACCTCTGCCAATCTGCTGCATCAAATTTCCGAAAGGCGCTGTTTCATAATCTGAATCTGCTCGCGATGACAGTCAAACAGATATTTGCACAGTACATCAAACTGCTTGCCGGAATTGTCGAGAAATTCACATCCATAACCATAATTGCTTTCCAAGTCTGTTGGTACTTCCCGGACAATTTTACCAAGCAATGCAATGGATGTATGGTAAAGGTTTAGCTTAACAATCAGATGATCTCCGATTTCCAGCTTACAGCCGCAGAGGAAGTAGAGGCCGCTGAGGCTGATGTCATGAATATGGATTCGCTTTGTCTTTTTCATGGGATCCGTTTTGGCAGCGGATAAGCTGCTTTCTGTTTTTAGCACCGGAAAAGCTTTTGCTTCCAAATTGACTTTTACCCGAAAAAAATTCCTCTTTTCATAATCCATTATGTTTTGAAGGTCAATTACGCGGATCATTTGTTCCGTTGATAAGTAGACCAGCCCAACCAACACTTTAAAGCCGAGCGTATCATTCATAATATTGATTTTTACGGTTGTGTGGTTGTGGATTACAGGAAGATGCCCTTCTCTTGGGGAAATCTGTATGCCATCATCGCAGAACTGGCTGAGATATCCTATCAGAAGCGGGGTGTTGTCCTTCGCATAAATTTCACATGGGGAATGGAGATATTCTTCAGAAATCGGCAGCATCCGGAAAGCCTCCTGTTTTGTTCCGTCAGATAAGGTATAGGTTTATTGCCGGGGCAACGAACTGTTTTCCGCTTTTTCCGTTTGGGGCTTCATTTCTGCTTTTTGTAGCTGGTTCTGATGGGTGAGGACCTTTGCCGTATCAAGAAGCATCGCTGAGGAATTCCCCAGGGACACAATGCCCCGCACAAAATGTGTATCACGGCTTGCACTGCTCTTATGGGTTGGGGAAACATTGATTTGACTTGCCGCCACGTCGCACACATCATTAACGGAGTCGACAATCATGCCTGCCACTGTTTCACCTAATTTAACAATAATAATATTGGTATGTGTACTGTAAGCCTTTTCTTCTTTTTTAAAGCGAAGGCGCATGTCGATGACCGGCACCACTTTTCCGCGGAGATTGATGACACCTTTAACGTAATTCGCTACATTTGGCATAAATGTAATGGGCTGCATCTGAATAATCTCTACAATTTCCGAAGTCGGAATGCTGTAAAGCTGCCCATCGATAAAAAATGTCAAATATTTTTCAATTTTGGCATTCCCTTGCTCTGCCACTCCTTTTTCATTTTCATTTTTTGCTACTGCCTGCATGAAATTCCCCTTCTCTGCCATAAATTATGCCTGACTGTTTCCCAAAGAACATCGGTCTGTTCTGCCTTTATTGGCAAAGAGAAAACACTTCTCTTCAGCAAATATATCGGCCGGAACAGCTTATTCCTTAGGAAAATGATTAAAAAAATAAGACGGTTTAGGGCTTCAATTTTGTACTTTTTTCTGCTTTACTTGCTTTGCTTTCTGATTTTTCTATCGGCACGACTGCGGAAACAGCTGCCACGGAAGCCTTTTTTTGCACAGCTTTTTCATCCTTGTCAGTATGATAGCCAAGGAAATAAATATAAATGTCAACGACAGCCTGGTAAAGTTCCTGAGGAATTTCCGTACCGGACTGTAGCTGTGAAAGAAGCGTCGCCAGCGTATTGTCCCGGAAAACAGGTATCCCGCTTTTTTCGGCGGCATCAATGATTTTCTGCGCCATATAGCCGGAGCCTGACGCCACAACAACCGGTGCGCACTCTTGGGGAGTTTCAGAATATTTCAGGGCTGCTGCTTTTTGCAGCCTTTCAAACTGTGACATCAACAGTACGCTTCCTTTCCGCTATTTTTTGCAAAATAATCTGCGACATTTTTGGCTTTTCACAGGTCGAAAGCCGAATATTGCCGGAGGTAAGACCGTCTTTCTTAAAAATTTCCGCAAGATCAGACCGGATTTGGCTGCGATTCCAATCCAGAGCAGGTGGGCAAGAAAGGCTCATATCAACCTGTTTGCCCGTAAGATGAACGGAGGCTTCAAAATAGCCAAGGTTCTGAATCTCAAAGGTCAGATAAATGGACTTTGGAACGTCATCTTCGCCGGAAACCGGGCGGCGGCTTTTTTCCGGGTCCTGTTTTTCTACCCAAATTTGTGCAAAAAGAAAACGACCGTCAATCTGGGCTGGAAGGACCAGATGGTAGAATGGCATAAAAACGCTGCTATCAAGGAGTAAGGAATGTGTGATATCATTTAAAGTGGCGCGATCGATACCGTGGGGCAGGTCCTTTTCAGTGGCATGAGAAAGCAGGGAAATCAGAGCGCTGAGGAAGCGGTCGGATTTCTCCTCTTTTCTGGAAGCAATCACTTGGGTGAAAAGCGACTGAAGCATCTGGATGGCCATGTTTGGAAGGCCGAGTGTTTTACGGCTGTAAAGGAGGAGCTGGCTAAATTTTTCGGAAAGGTTATCTTTTGAGCTTTCGTTTAGGATTGCTGTATTATTGAGCAGCATGGAAATGGTATCCCGCGATTTCCCGTAATCGTTTGTCTTGCTGACATATTCACTTAGAAGGGGAATAACCTTTTTTTTCAGCACAAGGAGGTCAGAACCAAGCAGGTCTCTTCTGGTGCCGTCCGAGAGCTTTTCCATGATGGCGGAGAGGCGTTTTGCAAATGGGGCAGGGATGGTATCTTTCAGGTCTGTCAGCTCAGTCCGGATAGCCTGTGTAATTCTGGAAGATATTGCATAACCCGTGTAGGCTTTCAGAAAGTCTGCGAGGCGCAGGTCAAACTGTGCATCACTGCTCTGAGAGGAAATCTGCCCCAAAAACTTAAAAAACGGCCCCGTAAACAACGTCGCATCCTGCTCCTGCTGCGTGAGGCTTTTCAAAATGTCGTCTCCCTGGGCTGCCATGGCAGCAACAAGGGCGTGCAGGGGAGCAGATGGAAGAGACTCCGCTGTTATTTGTCTGACTAAAGGACCTTCTGCGGTTATGGCATCGCTTAGAAGCTTTTGCAGGGTGCGCTCAAGACCGGGAGCCTGCTCCAACTGCTTGATAAACTGGCTGTAAACGGAAGTCCGGTCCAGCGGCAGGCTGTCTGCTGGACTGCCGCTGTTTTCGCTGCCATTCGGCCGCGGGACACGACTTGGGTTAACCGGTGCCGTCCGGGACGTATCATTTGCCGGAGCCGACGGATGAATCCCTTCCGTATTGTTAATCGGTGTTGTGATGCGCAGATTATCCGGCATGAGAAGCACTTCTTTCTTTTTGAATTTGTAAAAAGCAGTCGATTTTTCTGCTTCCGCTAAAGAATCTGTTTCAGGTGTCGATATATTTAAGTACAGATAAACTGTGAATTTGGTTATATCCCTGATATCGGTTAAGTTGACCAGATAATGGATTGAAATAAGTGGGAGTGAAAATGATGGACAATAGTACGGAATCTATGCTGGATGTTTTCCTGTTTGAAACGGATGACCTTTTGGAGCATCTGGATGATATTCTGCTTGCCTGTGAGAAAAACAAAAATTTTGATCAAGACAGCATCAATGAAATTTTCCGAGTCATGCATACCATTAAAGGCTCTTCTGCCATGATGCAGTTTAACAGCATGACGGTGATTGCCCATAAAATGGAGGATCTTTTTTCCTTCGTACGCGAAAAGGGAATTTCAGACGAATATATTGAGAACCTGATTGACCTGATGTTCCGTGCCAGTGATTTTCTCAAAGGCGAAACGGAAAAAGTACGCAACGGTCAACCGCTTACTACAGATATCGGCAGCTTTGAACAGGAAATTAACGGTTTCCTTAAAAAGATTTCTGGTGGTAATGCGGGAAATCCTGCTTCGCCGCAGGCCTCCGTGGCCGCGAAAGCTCCTGCTGCTGCGGTAACATCTTCCGGAAAAGATGGCATCCAGAAACAGGAAGCAGAACACGGCTATCCGGCTGCAATGCGCGTTTACCTCGATGAGGAAGCACAAATGGAAAACCTGCGCGCCTTTATGTTGGTAAATGACATACAGGATGTTATCAGGAACTTTGAATTTTTCCCGAAGGACATTGAGACAAATCCGGCGACAGCCGACAGTATTATTCACAATGGCTTTTTCCTGTTTTTTGCTTCAAAAGATGATATGAAGAAAGCCATACCGGTAATCGAACATTTTACCTACACAAAAAACTATGGGGAGATGAAACCGCTTCAAAGCACTTCTTCTGCCTCTGCTTCGGGCCAGAAAACCGCCCAAAAACCGAATGCTGTATCCCGTGGGGCTGTGCCTACGCATGCGCCGGTAAAACAGAGCCTGATTAACGTAAATCTTACCAAACTGGATACCCTTATGGACTTGATGGGCGAGATTGTCATTACCGAATCCATGGTTACTTCTAACCCTGCCTTGCAGGGCCTTGACCTTGATGATAACTTTGCCAAGGCTTCCCACCAGCTTCGCAAGCTGACAGATGAGTTGCAGGAAGTCGTTATGTCAATCCGCATGGTGCCGATTGCAACTGTTTTCCAGAAGATGAACCGCATTGTGCGCGATATGAGCAGAAAACTGAACAAGAAAGCCCAGCTTGTCCTTGTCGGGGAAGAGACAGAAGTGGATAAAACGATTGTTGACAGCATTTCCGATCCGATTATGCACTTGGTGCGCAATTCCATGGACCATGGCATAGAACTGCCTGAAGACCGTGTGCAGGCCGGGAAGCCGGAAACCGGGACGGTTACCCTTACCGCACAAAATACCGGCGGCGATATCCTTATCAGTGTAACGGACGACGGCGCGGGGATTAACTGCGCAAAAGTACTGGAAAAGGCGCAGTCGAAAGGTATGCTTACAAAAGCGGCTGATGAATACACAGATCAGGACATCTATCAGTTCCTTCTGATGCCCGGTTTCTCAACAAATGATGTTGTTACGGAGTATTCCGGCCGGGGTGTTGGAATGGATGTTGTAAAACAGAATGTTGAAAAAATCGGCGGTGAAGTTTCCATAGAGAGCACGCCTAATAAGGGTACCAAGACGACCTTTAAAATACCGCTTACCCTAGCTATTATCAATGGGATGAAAATTGCAGTCGGCAACACGATCTTTACGGTCCCAATTAAAAATATTCTGCAACTGTTTAAGACTACTGGGGACAAAATCATGTATGATACCGACGGCCATGAAATTATTAAGGTGCGCGAAAGCTACTATCCGTTAATCAGGCTTTATAAAGCCTATGGGATTGATACGGAAAAGACCGATATTGCCAATGGCATTGTAATCCTTGTGGGTACCCATGATCTCTCATACTGTATCTTTGCTGATTCCCTGCTTGGTGAGCAGCAGATAGTTGTGAAAAATTTGCCGGTGTATCTCAACCAGTTCCGGGTACATAAATCTGGAATTGATGGATGTGCCGTTCTCGGCGATGGAAGCATCAGCCTAATCCTGAACGTTCAGAACCTCTATAACAGCAACTGATTGAAAAGAATAAATCAGCCTGCATTTTCCCAGATAAATTTGCAGCAATGGAGTTTTTGGTATATTATGATACAATTAACCGATCAGGAGTTTTATGGGCTGGTTAAATTTATCCGAATGCATTATGGCATTGACCTCAGCAAGAAGCGCCTGCTGATTGAGGCCCGGATGTATTCTGTTCTCTATGAAAAGCACCTTTTCAGCTTTTCTCAGTATTTTGAAATTTTGAAGCACGACAGCAGCGAACTGAATACTCTTCTCAATAAACTTACCACTAATCATACTTACTTTATGCGTGAACCAAGCCATTTTCAGTTTTTGAAAAATACAATCCTTCCAGAACAGCAAAAAGAGAACCGGGAACACAACCTGCGCATCTGGAGTGCTGGATGCTCCAGTGGGGAAGAAGCCTATACGGCAGTTATGGTTATGAAGGATTATTTTGGGACATCTTCCGGGTGGGATTACCGGATACTTGCAACTGATATTTCTACAAAAGCCCTCGCCAATGCCCAGGCGGGCGTTTATGCGGAAGAATCCCTGAAAGATCTTCCATCACAATGGAAAGAGCGCTATTTTAAAAAAGCGGGCAGTGAATATGTGCTGAGCGATGAAATCAAACGTGAAGTAATATTGATGCAGTTAAACCTTATGGAAGATTTCCATTTTCAAAAGCCGTTTGACCTTATTTTCTGCCGGAATGTAATGATTTATTTTCAGCAGGCAGCTAAAAGTGAACTGCTTCAAAAATTTTACCGTCTTCTTAAGGTGGGCGGCTATTTGTTCGTTGGTCATTCTGAGACAATTCAGCATGATACCGCGGGTTTCCGCTACGTTGAACCTTCGATCTACAGAAAGGATAATTGAGAGTTTTCATGCAGCCAAAAATCATTTCCATCCTTGTCTTAGATGATTCCCTTCCATTCCGGAATATTGTGCATCAGGCGATTCAGGGGAGCCCGGATTTGTGTCTGCTTCCGGAAACAGGAGCAGAGAACGGATTGGAACAGGTTTTGGGAAAATTGTTGCCCGATGTAGCAATTATAGATGAAGTTTCTCCTCCGGGCGGTGTAAGCCTCTCGGAGTGTCTTGACTGTCTTCGGCTTTCTCAAAACGCATGTTTTACACCTTGCATTGTCATCGGTCCTGAAAGGCCCGGTACAGACCATACGGTTGATGAGTATGGTGCGGAATTTATCAAGTTACCGGAATCATACACAGCGGATAGAATTGCTTCCTTTAAAAATGAGATCTGTACAAAAATAAGGTTCTCAGCCCATGCAGCGGCTGCTGTAAGACTCTCTTCAAAAAGGCTGGATAATGGTGAAAATCCAGTGAAAACGGAAGGGGCTTCAGAGGTTTCACATTCTTTGCAGCCTACTAGCGGAGAGGACTTCCGCTATCACATTATTGCAATCGGGGCATCCACAGGCGGGACGGAGGCAACCGCACAGATTATAAGGAATCTTCCACACGATATGCCGGGGATTGTAATTACCCAGCATATGCCGCCTGATTTTACACGGATGTATGCTGACCGTCTGAACCGGATCTCCAAGCTGGACGTCTCTGAAGCGAGAGATGGTAAACGGGTGATGCCGGGCACTGCCGTTGTTGCTGCCGGCGGCCTGCAAATGTACCTGAAAAAAGATGCAGAAGGCTATTATGTCCACTGCGCACCGGGGAAAAAAGTAAATGGCCACTGCCCATCGGTTGGAGTCCTCTTTGACTCTGTTGCACAATGCGCAGGCAGAGATGCAATTGGCGTTATCCTTACCGGAATGGGGAATGACGGTGCGGAAGCACTGCTGCGTATGCGTCAGGCAGGTGCCTACACCATTGGCCAGGACAGGGAGACCTGTGTAGTATATGGGATGCCAATGGTAGCCAACCAAATAGGCGCTGTTATGCAGCAAGCCTCTATTGAGCAGATTGCCGACATCCTTACTTCAAAAATACACTGAAGGGAATTTCATTTGCCTCTCCTGGATTGAAACCATTTTTCGCTCGGTGACAATTGCCGAATCCGGCAGGTGCCCCAGCAAAGTGGGCGAGCATGGATCGTGACGTGCGGCATTTTTCAATGCGGCACTAGGCGTAGAGGTTGCATAGCAGTACCGGCAGCCATTCCGGCAGCAGTCATAAGAGCCAATATCAATACTTTCCACACAGCCGCAGCCGGGGCGCTGGCCTGTGTCTTTTTTTACCCGAATGGGGCATCCAAGAATACTTTCAATAATATTCGGATCAATGCAGGCTGCATGGGCAATTCCGAACCGGCTTAGGTCGTCCGATTCGCAGCAGGTAAACAGTTTCATCTGGTGTTTCTGTGCAACTGCGGAAAAGCCTTCTGCAATCTGCATGATTTCCTGCTGCTGGATTCTCTTTACCAATATCCCACGCAGGGAGCGGGTAACCTTGGGATAAAGGTCTAAGAAGCTGAAAATGCAGCGATGTGTGTACCCTTCCAGCATCCCTGCCAATGTTTTAAAGCTTTGCAGGTGAAATTCAATTCCCATTCGGTCAGTCAGAATAACCGGATCATATCGCCAGACTACCCGCTCTGCACCTATTGTGCGGCTCAATGCCTGAAATGTCTGAATCAGGTTTGTTTTTAGCGGAAGGTTCTGCTCTAAATCCCGTCCATAAGGTGTCAAAGTGAACTGGAAATAGAACGGATAGCCCATGGCAGAGATTTCTTTTAACTTTGACAGCATGGGAGCAGGGCTTTTTGTCCAGAAAACGATGCAGTCAACACTTTGCGGGTTTAGTGCTATGCGGCTGAAATGAAGAGGGTTCCTTGGGTTTGGTACCAAAACGTATCCGGCGTGCAGACGGTTCATCATCCATTTGGAATAGAATGCAGGGATGTCTGTCCGCCGGCTTGCACTGATAATCATATTTTTTCCTTTCCGGACTCGATACACAAAGGAGTAGAAAGTTTCTGGTTATGAAGATTCTCCACAGTTGCTGGAACTGCTTTTTTCCATCCGCTTCAGCTGCCGAACATCCCGCCCGACAAAAACGATGCGCCGGTAACTGCCAATCACACGGGAAGCAAAGCGTTCCGAATAGCGGTCTACCATTTCTGCTGTAGATAGATTGGTGCTGATAATAGTCGGCTTTTTAAGCAGCAGGCGTGTGTTGACAAGACTGTAAATTGCTGCCTCTGAGAATGAGCTGCGGAATTCTGTCCCAAGGTCGTCCAGAATCAGCAGGTCACAGCTTTGAAGCGATTCCATAGAGTTTCCGCTCTCACTGCGGCTGAAGTGTTCCTCTTCCAGTTTGGCAATCAGGCCGCCCGCGGAGGAATAAACAACGCCTGCCCCCCTCTGGATGGCTTCGCTGGCAATTGCAAGCGATAGGTGCGTCTTTCCAAGGCCCGTTCCGCCAGTCATGATGAGATTTGGAGAATCTTCCGCGAACTGGTTTGCATATTCCATGCAGTAACGGTAGGTCTGCCGCATTACGTCACGGTCAGAGGGCCGCCCTTCGCGCGGTTCGTCGGAATAATACTTTAATGAGAAGCTTTCAAAGGTAGAGAGGGCAAGCGGCGTCAAATGATTCAGTCTGCGAAAAGATTCTGTGCGAAGGAGTTTTTTCCGACAGGCACAAATTCTTCCGTCTATATAGCCGGTGTCCCGGCAGTTTGGACAGGAGTAACGGGGTTCCAGACTGTCCAGTCCATGTCCTTTGAGCAGATGGCTGTATTCCTTTTGAAGGCCCTGATTTTCCACTTTCAGTTTCCGCAGTTCTTCCGCAGCGCTGCTGCCTTTCAGCACTGCTTTGGCCGCTTTGACTGCTGTGGACGCAAGCCGGTGATTAATTTCTTCTGCGCGCGGGCAGGCACCGTAAAAAGCAGCTCTGCGGTGTTCAGCACTTTCCTCTGCATTCCTGCGGCGCTCCCGGAGAATCCGGTCAACTGCCTCCTGGATTTCCCTTGAGTATCCCAATGAACTCACTCCTTCGTGTCATTCATACTGGTGCGCTCATATTCGTCAATATCAAATGTATATTTCTTCTGCTTTTCCTGTTTCCCGTTCCCGGATTTGTGGGAGCTGCGGGCTTTGACGTGTTCGGCTTCTTCATCGGCGGCCTGCTTTGCCGTCGTAATCTCGTCTTTATGCCAACGCTCCAGTATTTTATTCATGTAGGCAGTTTGGTATTTTCCGGCACCGTCA
>ENA-UOOE01000269-UOOE01000269.1-fermentation-metagenome-genome-assembly--contig:-NODE-269-length-55128-cov-5.154740_pt1 | contig 55128 bp, 54 predicted proteins | sample MGYA00245776_ERZ724021 | MGnify/ENA primary metagenome ERZ724021 (study PRJEB28704, sample SAMN03018321) | fermentation metagenome | biome: anthropogenic terrestrial biome; feature: soil; material... | reverse complement strand
TTCGCTATGCTCAGAATGACAATGGCTAATGTTTTTGAATTGATTCTTTGTGTTTCTTTAATTCAAAGTCTCACACTGTTTAATTATCATAAGTTCAACGTCATCCTCTTTCGAGGCGACTTCTTTAGTTTAACACATTCTAGTGCAATATGTCAACTATTTTTTTAATCATTTTTGTTAGCTATTTTGAAGCGAACTTTTATAAGTTTACTCTCTTTTTATAAAGTTGTCAATACACAAATTAACTTTTATAATTTTCTTTTTTCTCTTTAATCTGCTATCAACTTTTACAATATTACCATCTTTTTTCCTTAAAGTCAACTATCTTAGACAAAATTCTTGGCAATATTTTATCCTATGTTACTATTCACAGTTAATCACAGCAGATAGAGAAAAATGGTAAAAATACTAAGGGAACATTTGCAGGAGTGACTATAATTCTTAGTGAATGGAAGATAAAAATCCGTTAAGCAGCTTTCATGTCCCTAAAGATAGACCACTAAGGGAATTGAAAGATGTAGGATTTTTGTCTGGAATGAGCTATAGAATTATTCATCTCCGAAACCGTGAGTGTGTATTTTTTATCATTTTTAGATTTTACACAATTTAAAGTTACTGTGAATAGTAACTATCCTATTCTTACTATTCACAGCTAATTTACGTGGCATCAACCATTCTGAACTTCATGTGAAGAATCTCGAGTCTAAAACAGGAATCCTTCGAAGGCGGTAATCACACGTATATTTTAGAAGCTACCATTTTACCTAAAGCTATAGAATACAATTTAGTTATATGATCATCTGACCTTGATGCCAATACAATAGGTGCCTTTGCGCCCATGACTATTCCAGCTGACTTCCCCTTAGCAAGGTATGTAATAGCTTTACCTATACCATTGCCCATCTCAATATTGGGCACTAATAATATATCGGCATCACCGGCAATTCTACTTTCAACCCCTTTTATATCAGCCGCTTCTCTTGAAAGCGCAATATCTAGTGCTAAAGGACCGTCAACAATAATATTACCATCATACTCAGAATTATTATATTTTTCTGCAATCCAGTTGGCATCTATAGTTGCATTCATTTTAGAATCTACCTTTTCCTTAGCAGCCAAAATGGCAACTTTAACTGTAGTATTACCAAGTGCTTTGGCTACAATACATGCGTTTTTCATGATTTTTTCTTTTTCTTCTACATTAGGAGCAATATTCATACCACCATCGGTTAAATAAAGCAGCTTATGATATGTAGAAACATCATATATCATAACATGGCTTAATAAACTGTCACTTCTTAAACCCCATTCCTTGTTTAATACCGCCTTTAGCAATGTAGACGTATCCAATAAACCCTTCATTATAAAGTCAGCTTCTCCTTTGGAAACCATTTTGACTCCAATTTCTGCAGCCATAACCATGTCCAATTCATTTATAAGAACTAGATTATCCAACAAAAAGTTTTGCTTTTTGGCTATTTCATAAGTTTTATCCATATCGCCTATCAATATTGGTTCGATAATACCTAGTTTATAGCTTTCAAACACCGCTTCAAGCACTTCTTCGTCATGACATGATACCACTACTAGTTTCAGCTTTCTATTATCTGTCTGTTCAAGTAAATCCTTCAGCCTAGTTATCATATATCCATCCCCTAACTATTCTTTAAGAGCTTTTCCAATTCCTCTTTTTGCATAGCTACATTTTCATCGTACGGATTTAATTCGTTAGCCTTAATGATATCCTTTAATGCCAGCTTATTGTCTCCTAACTGCATATATCCTAATCCTCTGTTAAAATATAATTTGTAATCATCATTAATTTTCTTAATTCCCTTATCAAAAATATTTACAGCATCTAAAATATTACCTTGTACAAAATATATAATTCCTAATTCATTATATATATCAGCTTCCTCATCATTTAGTTCAATGGCATTATTGAAATAGTCAATAGCTAATTCATAATCTTTCATTCCCTTAAAACAAAGTCCTATTAGATAGTTTATATTCCAATTGTCCTTATACTTAGGCATTAACTTAAGAAATGAATCCAAAGCTTTGTCAAAATAATTATAATCTAAATAACTTAATCCTACTTCCATTTTCACATCATCTTCAATTAAATCAATTTGCTCTCTAATTTCCTGCAACCTATTCTCATCCTTATCTAAAATCAAAAATTTGTTCCATGTTATCTTTGCTTTTAGATATTGATCAAAATATTTATAATGATATCCTAATTTGTAATATGCCAATGAATAGCTATCATCAATATTTATTATATCTTCCATTTCATTTGTAGATCCAATTAAAAATTCTTTGCCTTCATCGAATTTTTCACTTTCAATCAGATTCTTTCCAATAGACTCCAGAACCAAGGCATAGTTTAATCTAGCATTCAAATTATTTGGATCAAGTTCAATCACTGCCCTGAAAAACACACCGCTATTTTCATATTCACCTGCTTCAAGAGCCTTCATTCCCCTATAAAAAATAAAATCCAAAATCTTCGAATCATATTTAAATAAAATTTCCTTATATTGATCCATATGAGGAAATTCTGGATCAACTCCTAGTAAAAAAATAATGCCTTCGATAATCTGTCCTAACTTTATCTCTTCACTTAAATCACTATATTGTATATCCTTAATAAGATTATCCGTTATTACTGGAAGAGGCAATCCTCCCTTTAATTTGTAACCATTTATGTCTACAACAGCTTGATTCTTTAACTCTAAAAATGTGACTTCCTTCGTTTTTGACTTAAATAATTTATCTATATTGTTCAAATTTCTCACCTACCTAGAATTTATTCATGAACATTCTTTTTCTTCTAGTAGAAGTACTTAACAACTTAAATAGATAACCTCTATATATCATCATAAATGAAAATATTAGTTGCCCAATTAAATACTCAATTATAGTTCTTATATCGTAATTCAGTCTCAAGTTAACACCTGTATTAAATAAATTTAACATAACATTTCCAGTTAAAAAGTATAATAAACCTAAAAATATGATATTTGGTACAAGCCAATTAAACCAATTTTCTTTCATGAATTCGAAATTATACATCAATGTATCAGAAGGGCTATAGCCTTTAAGATATATAGTCTCAGGCAATGGATTAAAAATGATTAGGACTAAAATACCAACTATCATACTAATAGCATAAGCCCCAGAGCCTAACATATTGCTAATCATACTCAAAAGCAATTGTCCCAAATAAATGATAAATAAAACACCATAAATCTTCCATATAAAATACATAAAACCTTGTTTAAAGTCATTGATACTAAATTTGTTGTAATTTATGATATTAAAAAGTAGATATAAATAATTGGATATTATAGCACTTTGAATAAAATAGCTAATAAAGCCACCAATAATCGATAATGGTCCTCTAAACAAAAGACCCATAAGCATACCTACCAACATACTAATAATTGTATAGACTATACCAGTAAAAATTATTCCCCAATTCTTAGTTAGCCCTTTTGCAGACTTTGTAATTGTTTGTTTATTTACATAGATAAAATCTTGAATATAATTCACTAAATCAACTCCTCAACATAATTTGTTATATCATATGTCTCATATCTGTTCATATTCGTTTGATAGTACTTAAATAATATGTACAAAGTACTTTTTTCATTGTAAGGCTTGTATTCATTGTTTATAATCCTAAAAACATCATAATCAAATGATTCAACTATGATATTGTTAATTAGTTGCTTAGTAGGCATATCCTTGTATTCACTCAAATATCTTTCAAGCAATTCATTGTTTTTCAGTAAAGGATGAAGCTTAGATTGGCTTAAATTATTCTCGCTTCTTTTTATTCCATTAGGCAAATTCTGTCTTCTATTATTACAAATATAATCAAGTTTCAGTAATTCCACAAAGATATCTTCACACTTAAATTTCATATATCTAAAATAATCTAATAGAATCAAATATAAACTGTTTCTACTATGAGATACTTTATTTAGCTGCTGCTCTTCCCAGTACATAGAAAATTCCTCATAAAACTTAAATGAACTAAAATAATTGTTTCTGATTATAAATTCTAAAGAATGGAGAAAATATCCTTCATTATAATATTTCTCAACTAAATCTTCTATACCTTTTAATTTAATAATATCCCTATAATCTATATACTTATTCTTAAGGATTTCATATGGAGGTTTATCTAAATATTTAAAGTCATATTTTCTTTCATCATTACGTAGTCCAGAGCCCTTCAGCAGCTTTAAAAACCCCAATTGTAGCTTTTCAGGTCTAATACTATATACATCATTAAAAGAACTTTCAAAGCTGTTGTAGTCCTCATAAGGGAGCCCAGCTATCAAATCTAAATGTTGATGTATGTTTCCAAATGATTTAATCTTCAAAGTTATTTTCTTAAGTTTTTCAAAATCTGTAACTCTACCAATAGCCTCTATGGTATCCGAATTGGTAGACTGAACTCCAACTTCAAATTGAAATAATCCAGGCTTTGGTTTTCTTAAATATTCGAGAAACTCATCGTCTATTAGATGTGCTGTAACTTCAAAATGAAAATTAACATCCTCAGGATTCAAATCCATTATATAATCCATTATTTCCATAGAATATCTTTTATTTGCATTAAAAGTTCTATCAACAAATTTAACTTGGCTTACTCCACCCTCTATAAGATTTTTTATATCCCTTTTTACTCTTTCAATTGGAAAATACCTAACTCCTTTAATTGTTGAGGATAAACAAAATTGACAATTGAAAGGACATCCTCTTGAACTTTCATAATATACTATTTTATTTCTAAATTCATCACCAAATGATTCGTATGGAGAAGTAATTTTGTCTAGATTCTCTAATAGTTTTCTAGGAGGGTTAACACATATATCTTCGTCTTTATTTCTATATATTAGTCCATTTATTTTTTCCATTTTACTTGAGGATATAAATTCCCTAAAGGTGTCCTCCCCTTCGCCATAAATTATATAGTCTATAAATGGATGCTCTTTCAAAAGAAACTTCCCATCAAAAGATACCTCAGGACCTCCCAAAAGTATTTTGGTATTGGGACTTACTATTTTTAGTGTCTGGCAAATTTCTAAAATCTCCTCTATATTCCATATATATGTTGAGAAACCCACTAAATCAGGTGCCATCTTATATATTTCTGAAACTATATGCTCTATTTGTTGATTTATTGTGAACTCCACTATTTCAACATGCTGAATATCTCTTACATATTCTTTTAAATATCTTATAGCCAAATTTGAATGTATAAACTTTGAGTTCAATGTGGTTAATATTATCTTCATTTTTCACCTTCTAACTTAATTATTCATACTTATCATTTTACCCTAAAATATAGAAAACTCCAAATATATTAATTAAAAGTATACTATTGAATGTTCTTTACAAAAGATATAAAATATATACTAGAACACAAGAAAGGGGTACATGAATGAGAGACTTTGATAAAATATCTATACAGGAAATGTCGAAGGATGATATGTTTCTTATTATAGAAGCTTTAGAGTATACTGGAAAAAATACTAAGATAAATGATTTTATACAATTAAGAAATAATATATTGCAGGAATTATCCTCACTAGCAGAAATCAGCGAAGAAGAATTTTTACAATATTTGAAGGAAGAAACCCTTTCTGTTTAGAAAGGGTTTTATATCACATCTTATTTGGTGCTTCTATGCCCAATAAACCAAGTCCTGTTTTAATAACTGTCTTGCTTACATAAACAAGTGCTAATCTAGCCTTTTTCATCTCTTCATTCTCAATAATAATCTGAGTGCTATTGTAAAATTTATTAAATGCCTTTGCAAGTTCTACTATGTGTCTTGTTATCATATAAGGCTCATTTTTATCACATGCGTCTAAGATTATATGTGGAAAATCATATATTAATCTTGCTATATTTATTTCATCCTCTGAATTAAGCAATTTAAAATCAACTTCATCATCTATATTGAAATTCCCTTTTTTCAACAGAGAATTGGCTCTTGCATGAGTATATTGCACATATGGCCCTGTTTCACCTTCGAAACTTAATGTTCTATCCCAGTTGAATACATAATCCTTAATTCTTTGATTAAATAATTCTTGGAATAGAATAGCCCCTATACCTACCTGTTTTGCTACTTCATTTTTGTTTTCTAAATCAGGATTTCTTTCCTCAATTATTTTCAATGTATTGTCAATGGCTTTATCCAATACATCCTCTAAAAATACTACTCTACCCTTTCTTGTAGATAATGTACCATCCTCTAAGCTAACCATACCAAACGGTATATGGATACAATCCTTTGCCCAATCGTAACCCATTAGCTCTACAACCTTTATCCATGCTTTAAAATGAAGGTTTTGCTGTGATGCCACCACATATAAGTTTTTATAAAAATTATATGTTTTCTTTCTATAAATTGCAGCCGTTATGTCTCTTGTAGTATATAATGTGGAACCATCACTTTTTTTAATTAGTGCAGGTGGCATGCCATATGGCTCTAAATCAACTATTAAAGCCCCTTCAGAATTCTTTAATATACCTTTGGCTTTCATTTCATCTATAACTGCGGGCATTTTGTCAGAGTAAAAGGACTCTCCCGCATAGGAATCGAATTTTATATTTAACATATCGTATACTCTGTTAAATTCTTTCAAGCTTATGTCTCTTATCCATTGCCATAGACTTAATGCTTCTTCATTCTTATCCTCAAGCTCCTTAAACCAGTGCCTTGCCTCATCTCTCAGGGCAGGATTCTCTTCTGCTTCACTATTAAACCTTACATAAAGCTTAAGCAGCTCCTGTATTGGATTAGCTTCGATTACTTCCTTATCTCCCCATTTCTTATAAGCTGATATCAGCATTCCAAATTGTGTTCCATAATCGCCAAGATGATTTATAGCTATAGTATCATATCCTAAAAACTTATATATCTTATAAAGTGAATTGCCTATAACTGTAGTCCTGATATGGCCTATATGGAAAGGCTTTGCAATATTAGGTGATGAAAATTCTACAATAACAGTTTTATTTTCTCCTATATTAGATGAACCATATGATTCTTTTTTCTCCATAACATCAGATATTACTGACTCAACTAATTTATTTTTATTGATAAAGAAATTTACATAAGGACCAACATTCTGTACTTTTTCAAAGTCTTCATTATCATCAAATTTTGCAGCAAGCTCTTCTGCAATCATATTTGGTGCTTTTCTATAGGATTTTGCCAATCTAAAGGTTGGAAAAGCATAATCACCCATATCATAAGACGGCGGGATTTCAACTAATAAATTTACTTCTTCTTCGTTTAATTCTTCAACCTCACCTTTTATAAGGTCTACTACTTTTTGTTTGAAATCTATCATTTCATTCCTCCTGCTATTTATTTAATTTCTACTACGGTTACTCCTTCTCCGCCTTCTCCATATTTTCCAGTTCTAAATCCTTTAACATGTCTATGTCCTCTTAAATAGGATTTAACTCCTTCTCTAAGAGCACCTGTACCTTTACCATGTATTAGATATACTTCCTTTAAACCTGCAATATATGAATCATCCAGATACTTATCTATATCAATTATTGCTTCTTCAATATTCTTACCCCGCAAATCAATTTCTGTTTTAATATTCTTTGATTTAGTACCAATAATTGTTTTTGTCTTTGCATTTATTTTTTCACTATTATCATTACTAACTCTTCTTAAGGTAGCTAAGGGTACATTTACCTTCATTATTCCCACCTGTACATCTAGATTTCCCTTCTCATCAGGGGTCGTAATGACTGTTCCGATCTGATTTAACGATAGAACCTCTACGGACTCTCCAACCTTCAAATTCTTTGGAGGCTTTTTTGATTTAACATTCAGTATGTTTTTAGAAATGGATGATTCCGCCTTATTTAATTCGTTTTTTAGCATTTCCTGGGCTTCTTGCAGTCTTTTTTGTCTATCCTTTTCTATATCCACCGATATGTCTTTCAACTCACCTACGATTAAATCTGCACTCTCTTTAGCATTTCTCAAAACATCCCTTGCCTCTTCTCGGGCTTTTTGTAAAATCTTTTCCCTCATATCTTTGGTTTTGTCTCTTTCTGAAGATAGACTAGACTTCAGCTTTTCAATTTCCTGCCTTAGTCGCTTTGATTCTTCCTTATCCTCTTCTATCTGTTTTCTATCTCTTTCAATTGCCTGAAGCACATCTTCAAATTCAATATTTTCCTTTGATATTAACTCTCTGGCATATTCTATAATATAATTTTGAAGTCCAAGTCTTTTAGAAATCTCAAATGCGTTAGATTTACCGGGAACACCTATTAACAATCTATAAGTAGGGCTTAAGGTTTCAACATCAAATTCTACAGATGCATTTTTTACCTTATCAGTTGTCAATGCATATACTTTTAACTGGCTATAATGTGTCGTAGCAATGGTCCTTACATCCATTTTAAGTAGATTATCCAAAATTGACATAGCTAGTGCTGCCCCTTCTGTTGGGTCTGTACCTGCCCCAAGCTCATCGAATAAAACTAAACTGTTGTATTCCACTTTGTTTATATATCAACTATATTAGTCATATGTGAAGAGAAAGTCGATAGACTTTGCTCTATACTTTGCTCATCTCCAATATCAGCAAATACTTGATTGAAAACTGCGATTTGAGAATTGAAATCTGCCGGGATATGAAGCCCCGCTTGCGCCATCAGTGTAAATAGCCCCACAGTTTTTAGGGTTACCGTTTTACCTCCTGTATTTGGTCCTGTAATAATAAGGGAATTAAATTCCTTGCCTATATATACGTCTATAGGAACTACATTTTTAGCATTTAATAATGGATGTCTTCCCTTTTTTATATTCAAATATCCCTTGTCATTCAATATTGGTCTTGTAGCCTTCATTTCCAAGGCAAGCTTCCCTTTTGCAAATATAAAATCCAAATTTTTTAATATATTTTCATTATTGCCAATATCAGCTGCTTCTGCTCCTACTAAATCAGACAATTTTGCCAGTATTCTTTCAATCTCTTCTCTTTCCTTTAGTTCTAACTCACGAAGCTGATTGTTTAGCTCAACTACTGCCATTGGCTCGATAAATACAGTTGCACCACTAGACGACATATCATGTACAAGACCGGGCACACTACCCTTATTCTCCTGTTTTACTGGTATTACATAACGTCCATCTCTCATAGTAACAATACTGTCCTGTAAATATTTTTTCTGAGTCTGTGAGCTTATTATAGAATTTAGCTTATCTTTTATAGCATCATTTTTTCCAACAATCTGTCGTCTAATATTTCTTAAAGTAGAGCTTGCATTATCAGATATTTCATTTTCATTTATAATAGCATTATTTATTTCATCCTCTATATGTTTAAAAACCCTTAACGAATCAATTAACTCCTCAATTACAGGATATTTTGGAATTTTATCATCTTTTGTTTCCTTAAGATAACCCTTTAGACCTCTAGATACTCTTAGGGAATCTGATATCTTTAACAACCCTCCTGGTGTTAAGGAACCACCCATTTCTGTCCTTCTTATTTCAGCAGAAATACTATTTATCCCATATAAAGGTGGGTTCCCTCTTTGGATGATAAGAGATAAAGCTTCATCAGTCTCCTGCTGCAATTTTTCTATCTCTTTTATGTCTGTCAACGGCTCCATTTCTTTTACTAGTTCCTTACCCAATTGGGATTCTGCCCTATTTAATAACATCTCTTTTATTTTATAAAATTCCAATACCTTTAAACATTTCTCGTTCATAATTCACCTCGATTGTTAGAGAATTCCTCTAAAATAGTGACCATTAGTGATATTGCATTCCTGCTTGTATTCATTTATATAGTCTTCAACTTTGTAGATATCTATAAAATTATTTAAATAATCATAATACATGCTTTGTAGTTGTAAGATATGATTAGTTTCATTGGTGAAGTCTAATCTAACTAAGTCCAGTCCCGCATTAGTAATTGTATCTAATCTGTCTAAAACCATCAAAGGAACCGAATTATATATTGTTGAGGATCCTTCATTTCTATCCATTCTGAAAACTACACCCATCCTGTCCTTTAAACCATATCCCTTTGAAAAATTGCATGTTTTACAATTGTCATCATTTTTGCAACCCTTGACCAATGCCATAGGGCAATTTCTGGTAACCATTACAGGCAAATATCCATATACTATACCTTCAAGATTTCCACCTACATTTTCTGATATGCTTTTTATCTGAGAAACATTGAGCTCTGGTGATAATGTGATACTGCTCAAATTCATTTCTTTAAGGAAATCTACAGTATATGAGTTAAAGACATTTAGACCAATGTCCCCATGGATTTTTATATCAAATCTATCCTTAATATATTTTAATGTACCTAGATTTGAAACTGAAATTCCATCTAATCCCTGTATTTTATTTAATATATTTCCAACCTTTTCAAGACCATCTTCATATAATATCTTATCTGTCCAGAAATAAGCTTCAATATTATGAGCTTTAGTTTTATATAAAGCTTTTTCAAGATCATTCTCAAATCCAAAATATATTCTATCAACTTTATCCAAATTCAATTGTTTGAATTGATTTATATTACTTAATTTAATTGCAAGTTTCTTTCTATCAGCCTTTTCCTTATTATTGAATTTAAAATATTCCGTTTTCAATTTCTTAAATTTATTTTCATCTAAACTTTCCCTATTGTTAAATACTTTAATCCTACCATCTAATTCAGATATTGCATCTCTTCGAAGGTGATTAAGTAGACTAATAGGTACAAATGCCCCTTCTTCGAGATTTACTATTATATTATTAAGATAATATGTTGTATCTCCAAGCTTTGATAGCTGCTCAATTATCTTATCCTTAGTAATTGCTACTTTCTGACTTTTTTCCACTTCTTTATCAGAAAAAACTTCTATAATGTCCGTTTTATAAGTAAGAATTAATTTTGCTTTAGAGCCAATATTAATATTTAACTCCATATCTATAGGATTTTTAACATCTTTATTGATATATGATTCTTTGGCTTTTTTTAATAGGATCTGACTGGAGGTCTTATAAACAAGAGTGTCCTTTTCAATTCGCCCTGGCTTTTCAAAATGAATAATTGAACCAGCCTTAGCATCAAAAGTAGTCTTAATTCCTTTATATTCACCATTTGCCAATAGAAATTCAATTCCATCTCCCTGCTCTATATCTTCCTCTAACTCTATATAAACCTTATATTTGTCTGCTCTAATTACCTTTCCAAGATAGATACCTCTGTTATCAGGCCTTTCACTAGATATAAATGTTCTTCCAAAGTCCCCAAAGGTCAACCCCTTAGTAAAACCTCTGTTAAAAATCTGTTCAGTTTCTTTTTTATCTTCTTTTGTTAATGAATGACTGCCATTATCTAAAGCCTTCCTATAATTGCTAACTACCGTAGCTACATACTCTGGTCTTTTCATTCTACCTTCAATTTTCAAAGATGACACTCCACTACGAACTAATTCATCAATCCTATCTATAGTATTTAAGTCTTTTGGACTTAAAACGTGAAGTTTATCCCAATCATTTAAAAGATTGCCATTCCTGTCAACGATAGAATATTTCATTCTACAGGGCTGGGCACAGGTTCCTCTGTTGCCGCTTCTTCCTCCAATCATAGAGCTCATTAGGCACTGCCCGGAATAAGACATACACAAGGCACCATGTACAAATGTTTCTAGCTCAATGGAGGTATTTTGACAGATATCTTTTATTTCATCAAATGGTGTTTCACGTGCAAGAACAACTCTTGAAAAACCCATATTCTCTAATAATTTAACTCCATGCAGATTATTTACAGTCATCTGTGTACTCCCATGTATGTCAAGACTTGGGAAAAGTTTTTTTACAATAGCAGCAAAGCCTAAATCTTGAACAATAATAGCATCAACATCTATTTTATATAGGTATTTCACATAATCGATAATATCATTCATTTCAGTATCATCTACAAGGATATTTACTGTAACATAAACCTTTACATTCCTAATATGGGCATAGGAAACAGCCTCCCTTAATTCTTCATTATCGAAATTGGAGGCATAATGTCTTGCATTAAATAATTTTCCACCAAGATAAACTGCATTTGCACCATTCTGGATAGCCGCCACTAAAGCATCCTTACTTCCTACTGGTGCCAGTAATTCAACATTATTTTTCACTAAAATGCGCTGCCTCCTTATTTTTTCTGATTAAATTGCTTAAGTAATTCCGATAATTCTTTTCTTGATTCAACTAAATCAATTTGATTTTGAAAATTCTTATCTTGTAAGTCTTTATTTTGCTTTTTAACCTCTTCTAATTCCAATTCCTTTAATTCTAATTCTTCTCTTGATTTATTTATTTGATTATAAATCTCTTCCATATTTAGTTTTGTCTTTATTACCTCATCCTTATACTCAAGGCAAAGCTTTTCTAAATCATTTATTTTTGTTTTAGAGTCTTCAAGCTCTTTAGATACGCCACTGAACTTTTCTAAAGGTTCCTTTGCCTTTAATTCTAATTCCCTTAAGGTTTTCTTTGCTGTAAAATACTCATCGGCAATATTTAATGCAGCTAATGTGGCTGCCATAGTCTGACTAAGCTTTTCATTTTTATTAGCTAGGTTCTTTATTTTCTGATCTACATAATAAGCTAAATTTTTTACATAGCTTTCATCCTCTGCACCAACAACTGTGAAGTTACGACCATCAATTACTACATTAACCTTACATTTATCTGTCATAACTATCCCCCTAAAGTTTATTTTTTGGAAAAAAGGGTAGAAAAATCTACCCTTAAAAACTCCTTAACTTAGCATCCATATTTGTTTCTAAATCTTTAATTATACTGTCTTGAATATTGTTGACCTCTTCATCGGTTAAAGTTCTTTCATAGGATCTATATATTATTGAAAAAGCAACACTCTTTAATCCTTCCAGTATTTGATCTCCTCTGTATATATCAAATAGTTTAATATCTTCGATTAAATCTCCACCGTGTTTTATGATAATCTTTTCAATGTCTCCAACCAAAACATCTTCCTTTACAACTAAAGCAATATCTCTTGCCATAGAAGGATATTTTGGTAGAGGTTTGTATTTTATTTCTAAATTATTTAGCTCAACGATTTTATCAAAATCAATCTGACCAGCATAAATTCTACTTTTCATACCATAGTTTTTAAGAACATCTGGATGGATTTCTCCAATGACACCTAAATCATTTCCTCTGTAAATAAGTCTAGCTGTTCTTCCTGGATGAAATGTTGGATTGTTCTCTTCTCTTATATAGTCTATACCATCAATTCCTAATCTGCCAAGGGTTTGCTCTACAACATCTTTGATTTCATAGAAATCTATAGAACCATAGCAGCCTAGTGATAAAACCTGTTTCTCATCTGGAAGCTCTGTTATTGGCAAACTTTTTGGTATAAAAGTATTTCCAATTTCATAGGCATACATAGACTCTACCCCTCTATTATAGTTTCTGCTCAATAAATCTAGCATATTTGGCAATAGAGTAGTTCTCATTGTACTATAATCTTCTCCTAATGGATTCATCAATTTTATATATTGTCTATCTTTATGATTGATAGGTAAATTAATTTTATCATAAGCTTTAGGACTTATAAAGGAGTATGTCATTACTTCATTTAATCCTAATCCAGTAAGAATTCCCTTTACCATATCAGCAATTCTAATATTATAAGGTTTTTCTCCTCTTGTAAGTCCTCCTACTAATGGCTTAGACTCAATATTATGAAAACCATAAATTCTTCCTACTTCTTCTATCAAATCAGCTTCTATTCCAATATCAAGTCTAAATGTCGGCACTAGTGAATGTATCAATTTCCCATCAAAGGTTGCCTTAATTCCTAAACCATTTAAGCTCTTTAACATATTCTCTACAGAAATATCTTCTCCAAGAAGCATACAAGCTCTCTCTGGTCTTAAGCTTACTTCTTTTTCCTCAACAACATCATTATAAATATCTATATCTCCTTTTACCACAGTACCAGCACCAATTAATTCAACTAATTGACATACTCTATCTACTGCAGTCTTACATAAATTTGGGTCCAAGCCTTTCTCAAATCTTGTAGAAGCCTCAGTTCTCAAACCTAATCTCTTAGATGTAAGTCTAATATTTCTACTGTTAAAATTTGCACCTTCAAATAATACAGTTTTTGTTTCCTTTGTAATTTCTGAATCCAATCCTCCCATTACACCAGCAAGACCAATTGGATCCTTTGCATCTGCTATGACTATATCAGCAGATTTTAGAGTTCTCTCAACTCCATCAAGTGTAGTGATTTTTTCTCCTTCATCTGCTTGACGAACAATAATCTTTTTACCTTGTAAATCATTTAAATCAAAAGCATGTAGCGGCTGACCGTATTCAAGCATTACATAGTTTGTTATATCTACAATATTGCTAATTGGTCTTACTCCAGCTTCCATCAACTTTATTTGAAGCCACCAAGGAGAAGGCTTTATCTCTACATCCTTTACAACCCTTCCATAGTATCTTAAACATTTGTCCGTATTGATTTCAATTCCATTTGAATGATCATAAACATCCCCTACTTCATTCTTAACTTCAATCTCAGGTTCTATTAGTTCAGTATAAAAAGTAGCTGCAGTTTCTCTAGCCATACCTATAATACTCAAGCAATCCGGTCTATTTGGCGTAATCTCAAATTCTATTATAGGTTCTTTAAGTCCTAGAGCTTCTACAATATCCTGACCTAATGGATATTCCTTATCAAGTATAAATATGCCATCTCTCATTTCCTTTGGAATCACACTATCAGTAAATCCAAGTTCTTTTAAGGAACATAGCATGCCGTATGAATCAACGCCTCTAAAGTTAGTAGTATTGATTTCTATGCCATTCGGCAGCATGGCACCTACTTTTGCTACAGGTACATAATCGCCTACGCTCAAGTTTTTAGCACCTGTTACTATAACTAGGTTTTCTGAACCTACATCAATATTACAAACAATTAACTTATCCGCATTCATATGCTTTTCTAAGCTCAATATTTTCCCTACTACAACATTTTCAATATCCTTATCATAATGTATGATAGATTCAACATGGGATCCAGATAGTGTAAGACCATCTGCTAACTCCCTAGCACTTTTATCTAATTTAATATAATCATTTAACCATCTAATAGGTAATAGCATCTTAACACTCCTTCTCCTCTAAAATTGCTCTAAAAATCTATTGTCATTGTCAAATAATAATCTAATATCATTGATTCCGTATTTTACCATAGTAATTCTATCAATTCCCATTCCAAATGCAAACCCTGTATATTTCTCCGAATCTATACCACAGTTTTCTAAAACCTTTGGATGAACCATCCCACAACCTAATAATTCCATGCTCCATCCAGTATAATTACATTCAGGGCATCCCTTTCCCCTACATTTCATGCAAGTAACATCAACCTCTGCACTAGGCTCAGTAAATGGAAAATAATGTGGCCTAAATCTTGTTTTCATGTCTTTTCCAAAAAGTTCTTTAATGAATATATCAAGTGTATGTATTAAATTAGCCATGGAAATTTTTTCATCTATTACAAGTCCTTCAAGCTGATGAAACATTGGTGAGTGAGTATCATCAACATCATCAAATCTGAAAGTTCTTCCTGCAGATATCATCCTTAGTGGAGCACCATATTCTTTCATAGCCCTTATTTGAACAGGTGATGTCTGAGTTCTTAACAATATATCTTCATTTATGTAGAATGTATCAGATAAGTCTCTTGAAGGATGATTGTCCGGAGAATTTAAATCATCAAAATTATTTTTTACAGTTTCGATTTCAGGTCCTTGTAGAACCTTGAAACCCATGCTAATAAACAAATCTTCAAGCTCTTCTATTGTAGCCATAAGTGGATGCCTATGTCCTATTTTTTTGTTTCTATGTGATTCTGTTATATCTATTGTTTCTTTTTCAAGCTTTGCTATTTTTGCTTCATTACTGAGTTTTTCTTTTACATCAGCAATAGCCATTTCTATTTCCGTTCTAACTTCATTGGCTATTTGTCCGATTATAGGTCTTTCTTCAGGGGATAATTTACCCATGTCCCTAAGTACTAAAGTCAACTCACCTTTCTTACCTAGGTATTTTACTCTTTGTTCTTCCAATTTTGTTAGATTAGATACATTTTCAATACTATTTAAAGCAAGTCCCTTAATCTCACGAAGTTTATCCTTCATCGTATAACTCCTTTCTAAAAAAACAAGACCCTATAGGTCTTAATATCCAATTATTTTACTCAATTATAGCACCTAATAAACTAAAACTCAAGATTTTTTGCCTGCTGCTTCATTACCTCATACATTACAATTGAAGCAGCTACACCTGCATTTAGTGACTCCGCATGGCCAGGTATAGGTATCTTTATACGCATATCTGATAAATCGATTAGTCTCTCATTGACCCCATTTGCCTCATTTCCTATAATAATAACGAATTTCCCTTCATAATTAATGTCGTAATTTGAAGTGCTTTCCTCAAGAGAAGTAGCATAAATTTTATATCCTTTGTTTTTAAGACTATTTATAGTACCTATATCATCGTGTATAAAATACAAAGGCATACGGAATAATGAGCCCATAGTAGCTCGGACAACCTTTGGGTTATATGGGTCAACACACCTTTCACCTATTATAATTCCACTAATATTGAATGCATCAGCTGAACGAATTATTGTACCCATATTGCCTGGATCTTGTAACGAATTTAAGAATATTAAAAATTGTTCAGAGTTGTCAGATAAATTATCTATATTGTTTGATAAAAAATTACCTGTGGCTAATACCCCTTGTGAATTTTCAGTATCACTGATTTCACTAAAGATTTTATCATCAACGTAAATTAAATTCCTCATATCTCTAATCTTATCAAGAAAACACCAGCCATCATTATTTGATAGTAGCCTATCCGAGTAAAAAATATTTTTTATATTCACATTATTTTCTATAGCTTCATCAATGATCTTTATGCCTTCCATTACAAAAAGCTTATTTTCCCATCTATCTCTCTTCCGTGATAAAGCTTTAATTTCTTTAATCAGGGGATTTTTTGAAGAAGTTATTTCTATCATTATTTTTCCCTACTTTTCTTTCAATCTTATTAATAGCGGGTAGTTGTACTGGAGTAACTTATAAAAAAAGTTCCATCCTGGAACTTTTTTCTAATTACCCTTAGCTATTTCTACTAATTTTGCAAAACCTGCAGCATCATGAATTGCCATTTCTGATAACATCTTTCTATTTACTTCAATATCTGCCTTTTTCAATCCATTAATAAATTTGCTATAGCTCATGCCATTTAATCTTGCTGCTGCATTGATTCTGGCAATCCATAATTTTCTAAAGTCTCTCTTTCTTAATTTACGACCTATAAAAGCATAATTTAATGATTTCATAACCGCCTGGTTAGCAGGTCTAAATAATTTGCTTTTCGCACCATAATATCCTTTAGCTTGTTTTAATACTTTCTTATGTCTTTTCTTGGCATTAACGCCTCTTTTTACTCTTGCCATTTAATGTAATCCTCCTATATATAAATTTCTAATTAACTATGGTAGCATTGAATTAATTCTTTTTTGATCTCCCTTACTTACCAAGGTTCCTTTTCTCAGGTTTCTAACTCTCTTTGGTGATTTTTTCCCAGTCTTGTGACTCTTATAAGCTTTAAATCTCTTTAATAAACCTGAAGCTGTCCTTTTGAATCTCTTCGCGGATCCTCTATGTGTTTTCATCTTATTCGCCATCTTTTATCCTCCTACTTACTCTGATTTTGGGGTTAGAAACATAATCATGTTTCTTCCTTCTAATTTTGCAGTCTTCTCAACTGTAGCAGCATCTCCTACAGCTTTAACAAAGTCATTTAAAACCTCATTTCCAATTTCTGTATGACCCATTTCTCTACCTCTAAATCTTACAGATACCTTTACCTTATCTCCACTTTTTAGAAATTCAATAGCCCTATTGGCCTTTGTATTTAAATCGTGGGTTTCAATATTTGGTGTTAAACGAATTTCCTTAACATTGATAACTTTCTGATTCTTTTTAGCTTCTTTTTCCTTCTTTGTTACCTCATATTTGTATTTTCCATAATCAAGAACCTTACAAACCGGTGGTTTAGCATTTGGAGCTACATTAACCAAATCCAATTTTCTGTCATTAGCTATTTCTAAGGCTTTTCTCAGTGGAACTACACCTAGCTGACTTCCATCAACATCAATTAGTCTGACTTCCTTTTCTCTTATCTCTTCATTAATCTGAAGCTCTTTAATAATCCAGCACCTCCTATTTTTTTCAAAAATATAAAAAGCGAGTATGAAATACCCGCTCAAAATACATAGTCAGAGAAATAGTTTATAAGTAATATAAAAAACTATTGTATGTTATATTGTAACCTTATGAGCTTTAGCTATAAGGTGAGAAGCGGACACTTCTACTTAATTCCTTTACTATTCAATTCTTATTTATTATATGATAATCAATATAATTTGTCAATTTAATATTTTTAATTTTATTTTTTTATCTAACAGCTATTAACCTTGCTATATTACTCTAGCAGCTTTTAGCCTTACTATATCGCTCCAGTTTTTTGATGTGACCATTTCTATTGTACTAAAATCCTCTGTCAATTTATCAATTTTAACGTTAATTTCCTCTCTGAATTCAGTTAAATCAGCAGTTTGTTCACAAATAGCCTTTAAATCTCTTTTTATTTCCTCTTGACCTTCTTCTAGTTTTATTTGTCTTTCTTCTAATTTTGCTTGTCTTTCTTCTAACTTTGTTTGTCTTTCTTCAAGTCTTACTTGCCCTTCTTCTAGCTTTGTTTGTCTTTCTTCAAGCCTTACCTGTCCTTGGTCTAGCTTATCAACCTTCCCATTCAAGTTTCTAAGCTCTTCCAATACTATTTTCTGAAACTCTTCGTTAGTCATTAATATTAGACCTCCTTTATTCTTCACTTAGCTTTATTATAGTACACATTAATATTTAAATCTACATGCTTTCTAACAATCAATATAATTTGTCAATTGATCTTTATAATTTTATTTTTAAATTTTTATCAAATCTTTTCCGTATTAATGTTACTAGAATATAAGTTATCAGAATATCAATATTAATACTACGATACTAATTATTAAGCAAAATTAATTTTATTATGATAGATATTATAATCTTTTAAATTTAATCAATGGTCTTATCATAATTTTTTTCGATGGTTCTAATTATGTTTACAATCATTCCATTAATAGGTGTTGGTATTCCTAGTTCTTTGCCCTCTTTAACAACAGCTTCATTTAAGGAAGAAATCTCTGTTTTCTTCTTATTTATTATATCCAGTACCATCGAAGGAACATGTTCTGGCACCGAGCGTGTAACTCTCATAACATGCTCTAGAGCCTTTTCTCTGCTAATATTTATTCCTTTTGCTCTAGCTACATCTGAAACCTCGTAGATGACTTGTTTGGCGATTTCAAATGATTCACGAGTTTGTATCATTAACTGTGAAACATTTATTTTAAAAATTGAACACAATGTATTTTCCGAAGCATTTACCATAAGTTTGTACCAAATCTTTTCATCGATATCATTAGGTATACTCGCATTTAGGCCCACAGCGTTAAGGCTATCGATAAACTGGATTAATTTAGGCATAACAGAATCTGATATAGGACATAAATGTGTATCAACTTCTTTTATCGTTGTCATTTCTATATGACCTGGGGCAACTCTATCACTTGTCAAGGTTGTATATCCATAAACAATTTGATCTTCAGGGACAAATTTTTTTATAATATCTACATTACCGATTCCATTTTGTAAAGTAACAACTATTGTATCTTTGTTGATACTACTTACCATTGCATCTTGAATAGCTTTCTCCGTTCCAGTACATTTAACAAATATAACTGCAACATCCGAAGTTCCAATTTCTTCAGCTTTATTTGTAGCCCTTACCTTTTTCACATATTTTTTATCGCCTTGTGTCATGATTAGTCCATTGGTATTGACTGCTTCTACATAGCTAGTATTGGTACTATACAAACATACTTCACATTTATCTGATAAGAGTCCTCCAAATAAACTCCCCATTGCCCCTGCACCTATTATTGCAATTTTCATTTATTAAACCTCCTAATATACACTTATTATGAATTCATATTTTATTATAATCTTAAAAGAAGACTTCATTTTGACTATTAGTCATATATGAAGTCTGCTTTAAAATTATTACTTAGCGTTATAAAATAATTATTTCTTGCACTGTTTTATGAATTCGTTCTGCACCATTTTCAGTAACATAGAAATTATCATTAACATATACTGTTTGTTTATCATCAGTTAAAAATGGATGAAGTGATATATTCATGTCTTTACAAATCTTCATAGTCTCATCACCATTTTCATTATGAGCCATAAATGCAGGTCTCTCAACTAAATCATACCCTTGTGAATGCCCATATAGTCTTCCTTCTTTACAATAGCCCTTGCTGTCTACAAAATCATTGTATTCCTCGACTATTTCAACAGCACAATTCCCTGGAACAAGTAAATCAGCTGTTAATTTTTGTGCCTGTACAGCTACTTCCCAAGCATCTGCTAGTTCCTTATATGGTTCTCCAAAACAAAAGTTTCTTGCTGATTCGCAATAATACCCTCCAGGACCAGACACCTCTAACAATAAAACTCCATAATCCCCTTCCTTAACTCTACGATTCTGATAAACATGAGTTGGCATTCCACAAGGTTCCCCAGGCTCTGCTGTACCTATAAACAGAAGCTGTTCTTCACTACCTAGGTTCATAGACAATTGAGCTACCTCTGCTCTAATTTGATATTCAGTCATTCCAACCTTGACAATCGAAGGAAGTGCTGACCAAATATGATCATGAAGCCTTGCAGTATCTCTTACTAGGATCATTTCTTCTTCACTTTTTATTGATTTAACCAAGTCAAATTCATCAGTAATGTCTACTAATTCAATATTTTCAAGTTTTGATTGTATATTGGTAATTAACCCTGTCGTTAAGAGTCCCCTTCCAGCATACCCAATTTTTTTGAAGTTATGCTTTTTAATATAATTAATTGCATAGTCGGCTTGCATCTTGCTTGTATAATTTAAAGAAGGAGCCATAGGAGCATATAGCACATCTTCTACTCCTCTTAATGCCCATTGAGGAATTCTGGAATCACTGGTTCTAATGATTGTCATGTCATCATTTTTTGGCATTAAAACTGTCATATAATAATTGTACTCTGCCGGAATATCTGTAAGATATCTAACATATCCACCAAGATGCATATTGCTACCCTGAGTAAGCAAAACATCTATATCTTTTTCCTTCATTATTGACCTAATAGCTGTCCATCTTCTATTTAATTCTTTATCAGATATTGGTTTTCTTATTCTTTCCTTAAGATTCATCTCTTCAGCCCCCTTCTGTTAAGTACGGAATATTATTTGTTTTGTATTAGTTAATTTCTCTGGCCCTTCACTTGTTAATAAGAAAGTATCTGCTAAAAACATAGCTTTCTCTTCTGATAAAGTAGAAGTATTAACAGCCATACACATATTATCTTTTAAAGCCATTGTTTCCTCTGATTGTATACTTGGTCTTTCAATATGGTCATATCCAAGTCCATATGCAAAGTTACTTGTTTCAACTTCATATCCATTTTCCTTTAGATATTCATTATACTTGTTATATATTTCTTTTGGATTAGCTTCTACTTTAAGCAATCCAACAAGAATTTTTTGAGCTTTTAATACTTCCTCCAACTCTTTTAACATCTCATCAGATGGTTCACAACCTATTGAAAATGCTCTCCCCAATGTAGTAAACATTGCTCCAGGACCACTGCATTCAAGCTTAATATAAAGTTTGTCTCCAAGTTTCAAAGTTCTATTTTGGAAAAAGCTAGGGTACAATACAAGTTTTTCATCTTCTGAAACGCTACCCATAGTTACTATCATCTCATCTCCACCTAAATCAGCTACAAGCTGCATAAGTTTTGATCTGATTTCATATTCTTTTACACCAGGTTGTGCAATTGCAGGAACATAAGCCATTACCTTATCAAGAACCTGAGCAGATTTTCTAAGAAACTTAATCTCATCTTTACTCTTCACAGCCCTTATTTCATCAAACATTGAAGAAACATCAATAATCTCAACATTAGGCATATTTTTTACTATATAGTCATAGTAATTCCAATTAAGCATTTCAAAACCTGGCACACCAATTCGTTTTACATTGTTTTCCTTAGCCCATTTAACAAACATTATTCCTTCCCAATCATTAGTATAATTAAATGTTGAAAAATATGGTGCTGCAGCTAATGGTTTACCTATCCTTAGTAAATGTGAAGGTGGATATAAATCTAGTGGTGGTCCACTACATGCAATATATCTTACCTCACCTTCTGATGGTAAAATAGATGATTGAGGATAATTAATTTCAGCCGTAGTATCAGTAATATATCTGTTGCATCCACCCAAGTATTGAGATATATTTTGGGCTAAAATGCAATCGATATTAGCTTCTTTCATAGCTTTTTGAATCTCGGCAGTTCTCCTGTCAAGCTCTGATCTTGGTATAGGAGATTTTAATCTTTCATGATAAACTTCAGTCATTTTCTTTCCTCCTTTAATGTAATTATTTTACTTATTTAAACAAAATTAATACAATTTTTGTTATCTATACAAGCATTTTCCTAAAGCACTTGGTTCAATTAATTTGCCTTCTTCTGCAACTACTTTTCCCGATTTAATTGTCATTACCGGCCAACCTTTTAGGTTGATGTCCTCATATATAGAAAAATCGGATCTACTATTCAACTCATTCGCTTTTACCTTTTTAGAAAGATTTAAATCTACTATTACAATGTCCGCATCGCTACCCGGAAGAATAGTACCTTTTTGAGGATATATACCAAATATTTCTGCAGGTTTTTTGGTCATCTTACTTATAAGCTGTTCAATTCTAAGTCCCTTCTCATTAATTCCATTATTTAACAATACAGGTAAATGAGTCTGTAATACAGCATACCCCGGAATGGTTGTCCAAATATCTTCATCAATTTTCTTTTCAGACTTTGTCATGGTAACATTATCTGTACCAATACTATCGATTACATTATCTTCAAGAGCTTTCCAAAGTGCTTCTACATCTTCATCATCTCTAAATGGCGGTTCCATTTTTAAAAGATTGCCTTGACTGCTATGTCTTGTTAATGATAAATACGGACTTGTTGTTTCAACATTTAAATATTTATTAAAAGGCTTAATACTTCTTAATCTCTCAATTGCAGCTTTTGATGAGATATGAACAAAATATACAGGGACTTTACTTTCCTTTGCAAGATATGATAACCTTACAACTGCTTCTTCCTCAGCCATACTTGGATGTGTATCAGTCCAATCTTCAATAGTTGCACTATTTCCTTTTTCTTCAAAAATCAACTTATTGAATCTGCGTACCATATATCTGTTTTCCGCATGAGCACATACTATACATCTCTTATTTGATTTCTTGATTTCATCAAATACATCAAGTATAAATGCATCGTCAACGTCAGGAATTAAGCCCGGAATACCATTCATATAAATTTTAAAAGATGTAACACCCAGTTCATTGATATAATCCAATATTTCTTTCCTTTGATCATCATTAGAAATAACTAAATGAGGAATAATATCTACATATGAGTTTGCTCCTATTGCCTCAATAGTACTGGGAAAGGTTGATAAATGAGATTCTTTACTGGCAAAATATGATCCCACTGTAGTTACTCCCCCTATAAGGGCAGCCTTAGTCTCTGTCCTTAGCTCTTCCTCTAATGGTGCAAATAATCCTAAATGCACATGAGGGTCGATTATTCCAGGCATTACATATTTATTAGTAGCATCAATCAATCGTTTTGATTCTATTCCTAAATTAGCTCCAATAGCAAGTATCTTCCCATCTTTAATATAAATATTTGTATTAATTACTCCAATTTCAGGCAACACTACAAATCCGTTTTCAATAGCTATATCAGCCAAATTATCTGTAGATACCTGTGAAATTGACTGAATCGGATGTACATCATTTATAACAGCTGAAACTTTATTAAAGTTCTCCAATTTACTGCTTATTTCCTTAAGTATCTGAATTTTTTCCAATTCATGAGTATCATTATAGAAAATTGGCCCGGGTTTTTTCTTTTCGTCATTTTGAATTATCTTAGTATTTCTAATGTCATTAATGTATTTTGAAAATATATCCATATTAAACTCTTCCTTCTATGTTATTAATAGCTAAAAGAGCAGCCTCTCTGGCGGATTTAACTTCTGATTCAGATCCAGAGATATACATCCTTCCATATCTTCCTACAGGGTCAAAGGTAATTATCTTAATATTTGAATTCTTTTCCGACTCATTGACAGCTATTGAAATATAAGCCGCTGGTTCGACTTCTAGTATAAACATAGTCTCTCCGGGAACAAGAATCGAACCTAATCTGCCTTCTCTATTGATAATTTGTGCTTGATATGGGTCAATTTTGGATATAATTTGTTCCGAAATAACTCTAGGCTTCATCCTGTCATTTATTTCGAGTCCACAGGCATCTAATATAGCTTGACCTGCTTCTTTTACATCTTCAGGTGAAAATGAATGAAGTTCTATCTCTCCGTATTCACGTTCAACAATCTGAAACCCTGGCTTTGCATTAGTTTGCTTTAATGCAACATCCAGCAAACTATAGACACTGCTACCTGGTGCTAACTCTATATATAATTGACTCATTCCGGCAAGAGTTACATCTCCTTTAATCACAGTACCCGTTATAGCTGAATATTGAGGCTGCATATTATCAACAATGACAAAGGTTCTTAAAGTCAACTGCTCCTTCATCTAGCTTACCTCCTTTATCACTTGACGATCACTCATTTTTTTGAAATAGAGTTTCAGTTTCAGCACTTGGTCTAGCAATTACATGTACTGAAACTAATTCTCCAACTCTTTGAGCAGCAGCAGCACCTGCGTCAACAGCTGATTTTACAGCACCTACATCTCCTTCGATTATTACCGTCACTAGTCCAGCTCCTATTAACTTTTTATCTACAATTTCCACATTAGCTGCTTTTACCATCGCATCTGCAGCCTCTATAGCTGCTACTAACCCTTTTGTTTCAATAAATCCTTTAGATTTCATAATTTTCCCCTTTCTTTATTTACTTAAAATCACAAGTATCAACTATACCAACGATTACATGATCTACGGGAACCTTCTGGTTTTCTAATGCCAAGAGAGCATTTTCACCCGAAGTAACTAAAACCATTTCCCCTACACTACATCCAATAGTGTCTATAGCTACAATAAGGTCACCTAAGGTGTTCCCACTTTTATTAAGTTTCTGTAAAGTAACTAAACTATACCCTGCCAGATTTTTATTCTTCACTGTTGAAACACATTTTCCTTGAACCTTACAAATATACATATAATCCCCTACTTCCCATTCAAAATATCTTTAGTCACATCTAAGGCTACATCTATTTCTTCTGGTTTTGTATAAAAATGCGGTGCAAATCTAATAACATTAGCTCTACCAGAGCCTATTATATTTCGTCTTCTTAATTCAGCCTCCATATCATGTCCTGTCATACCATTTGTTAACAATACTGCAGTTGTCCCACCTTTTTTATTAACATCAAATGGACTAACACAAGTTAATCCTCGATCAAGACATCCCTGCAGTGCATGAACACTAAGCATATCAATTTTATCCTTTATTCGTTCTACACCAACCTCATTAATTATCTTAAAACCTTCTCTTGCAGCATAGGCATTTAAAACCGGTTGTGTTCCAGTATCAAATCTGCTAGCAGTACTGGACCAATCTAAATATCTTGTTTGGAATAGGAATGGATTAACTTGTCCAAACCAACCAGTTACAGATGGTTTTAGATGATTTACTAAATCCTTATTAACATACATAAATGCTATTCCAGGTATTCCAAATAGGTACTTTAGACAACCTGATGTCAATATATCTATGTTCATCTTTTTAACATCTACAGGCTCTGTACCTAAACACTGATAAGCATCCACTAAAATTAATGAACCTTTTTTATGGGCTATTTCAGCAATTTTTTCTATGTCCTGCTTAAAACCATTTAGATAATAAACCTGAGTAATTGAAGTAATTAATGTATTTTCATCAATATGTTTTTCGTATTCTTCAATGTCAATCATATGCTCTTCATTAACAGGAACGAATTCTACCTTAGCACCATGCCTTTGATTAGCTAACCAAATATAGTCAACTGTTGGAAATTCTGCATCAGTTACGACAACCTTATTTCGTTTTCCTGTATAATCCAATGAATTAGCGATAGAATTAACAGCATCTGATACGGAAGATGTAAGAGCAATTTCATCTGGATCAGCATTGATTATTTTTGCAAATTCTTCTTTTGCTTTCACAGTTTCCTCTACCCATGAATCCCAGTCCATACCAATAGTATTCCAGTTGTCCAAATAGCTGTTTATTGCAGCTCTCACCCTCTTTGATTGAGCACTTTGTGAACAATTACCTAAATGTATTACATCTTTTAGTATTGGGAATTCCTCACGCCATTTATTAACTTCCTGTTCAGATATTAATCCCTTATATTTCGGTGCTATAATCTGTTTATCATTTTTAACAGCAATTCTATTATCGGTATTGTTCTTAAAGTTTTGATTTTGCACTACATTTTGTGTGGTAATTTTGCTGTCATTATCTGTTACAAATTTTATACCTTTTTTTTCTGCAACTTCCTTTGCTATTGATGTTACCACATCGTTTTCCCCAACAATAATAGTAGATTCACCTTTAGAGGCATAATATTCTACATCTTGTCCTGTAAAAAACTTTTTCACCATCCATTACTCCCTTCCTATATTATTCTTAATCTTGTCTATTCCTCTGATAAGAAGATTTTTAAAAGCTCTGGATTTGGCCTTGGGATAACGTGTGCAGAAACTAATTCACCAACCTTTTTAACTGCTTCAGCACCGGCATCTATTGCAGCTTTAACCGCTCCAACATCTCCTTTAACTATTATGGTTACATATCCCCCTCCTATCTCAAGCTCGTCCACCAATTCAACATTAGCGGCCTTAATCATTGCATCTGCTCCTTCAACGCTTGCAACAAACCCTTTAGTTTCGATAAAGCCATAAGAATTCATTGATATTCCTCCTTTGAATTTTTATATTTTTAATTAATGTAATTTATTTTGTCTATCTTTTAAATCACTTAAACAATCTATTTGTTTATATAATAACAACTTCAATATTTTTATTCTGTAAAGTACTTTACAAAGTACTTTGAATTTTCTGTTAAATATTGATTTTTTATGATTTTATGATATTATAATGTTAAAATTAATTTGTTTTTTATTATATATAACAATCATTTTCACAAGGGAGTAATTAAAATGTTAAAAAAGGATTTAGAATTATTAGATGAATTTAATTCCTGTCCATGGGTTGACTTTAAGGATTATGACTGGAGTTGCCTGCTTAAAAATCAACATACAATTCCCTTTAAAAAAAACGAAATAATTTATCAACAACACGATATTTCTGAGTTTGTATACTTGATCCATAAGGGAAGGGTCTGTCTTTACACTTTAAGTGATTTAGGAGAGGAAAAAAGTTTCTTTATCGCAGAAGCAGGCTGTATCTTTGGAGAACTATCAGTAATTGATAATCGCCCTAATACTTGCTATGCTATGGCTGTAGCAGATACCAATTTATACAAGATTCCAAAAGATATATTTCTAAGAGAGCTTACTAGTAGTATAGAATTCTCTAATATGGTTTTAAAACTCATTGTTAAAAAAACTAGGGTCATGTTATCACAAGTTAAACAATTATCATTTAATGATGCAAATTATAGAGTATATAACTCTATTTTACATCTTGTAAACAATTACTCAACTTCTTCTGGAAGTGGATATGAATTGACAATGAAATTCACCCATCAAGAAATGGCAAATCTAACAGGCTTATCTCGAGTTACAGTATCACAGATAATCTCCAATCTAACTAAAGACGATATCCTTCAAAAAGAAAAGGGTTATTATGTAGTTAAAAATATAGAACCTATAGTGCAATATATTGCGGATCATAAAAAATAATCATTCCTTATCCAATTTTATCATATAAATACGAGGGAGCTCAGATGAGCCCCCTCGTATTTATATGTCTTTATTATTCTATGATATATTAATTTATAAAAGTTTCTAAATTATCAATTAGTATACCTCTAACTATCTATTTTGCCAGCTCATATAAGGCTTTGGCAAAAATCTTTGTTATTTTCATTAAATGTTCGATGCTTATATACTCATTTTTTTGATGTGCCAAGTCAGGTTGACCTGGGAACATGGCTCCAAAGGCCACTGCATTTTTTAAAGCCCTTGCATATGTTCCTCCGCCTATAGCTAATGGATTGGATTCATAATCACCAGTAAACTCTTGGTACACTTTCATCAATTTCTTTACTAGAAAATCATCCGTAGAAACATATAATGGTTTGTTATCTGACTTTCCTTCAACAAGCTCAATAGTAGTGTTCTTCAAATTTTCTCTTATGCCATTATATACCTCTTCTGAGCTATAATTAATAGGATACCTGATATTGATAGTAAGTCTTATGGCTCCATCTTCGAGCTTAATCATGCCAACATTAAAATTTAGTTTTCCCGATATATCATCCTCAAATCCACATCCTATACCCTCACCATGATGCTTAAACGCAATTCTTTCATTATATAGGTTGATAAAATTGCATATAGAACATTCACCGTTAGATATATGTCCCAAAAAGTCCATTAAATATGTTATTGCATTTTCGCCTTTTTCAGGTGTACTCCCATGTGCAGATATTCCTCTAGTTAAAATCTTTACATACTTTCCATCCTTTGATATTTCAATAGGATAGTCTTTGGAGCTTTTATAAGTATTAAAGCTATTCTCAAATAATTCATAATCCTTTACCTCTAAAATAGCTTCAGCATAATCAGGCACCATATTTGGCGCATTTCCGCCCTTAATATCTCTTAAAAAAATATCACAATCCTTTGTTTTGTTCAGCTTAAAGACTAAATCAAAGTCAATAATTCCCTTTTCAACATTTATGACTGGAAATTCAGCATCCGGAGTAAATGCCATATCAGGTGCTTTTTCATGTTTAAAATAATAATTTACACATCCCCATCCTGATTCTTCATCAGTTCCAAGTATAAGTCTTATTTTTCGTTTTAAGTCTATTCCGGATTCCTTTAATGCTTTCATAGCATATAAAGTAGCTACTGCAGGACCTTTGTCATCTGTAGTTCCTCTTCCATAAATTTTATCATCATGAATCTCTCCACCATATGGTGGGTAAATCCAGCCATCTCCTTCAGGAACTACATCTAGATGTGCTAAAACTCCTACTGTTTCTTCGCCCTCTCCAAATTCTATATGTCCTGCATATCCATCTAAATTCTTTACTTCAAAGCCTATTTCCTTACCAATGTCTAACATGCATTCCAATGCCTTATATGGACCTTCGCCAAATGGCATTCTAGGTAGGGGTTCTCCCTTCACAGACTTTATTTTTATTAGCTCCTGCGTTGATTTAATAATTTCTTGCTCATAATTATCAATATAATTTAAAAAATCCATATTATTCTCCCTTTCTTCCTAGTTTATACTAATTATACCCAAAATAAAAATTATCTTCCAGCCCAAGATATCATTATATAAAAAAGCCTTTTGGTTAAACTAGATTTATAACATAAAAAGGTGGGGATAAATTGAAAAAGAAAAAAGTAGTGTTCTTCTTTTTAATGATAGGAATATTTTCCTCAGCTATTCTTATTTTAGACTGGTTTTTTCCTTCAATACCAATCGACTTCATGTTTGGAGATAAATTACTTGTTATGTCCATAACTGTAGTACTACTTATATACTATTTGAGTATAGATGAAAAACCTCAACTTATGCCTTCAATATTGACAACAGAAAAAGACAATTCAAAGGATAGGGATAAGCCAGATGTAACCTTTAGAGATGTTGCCGGTTTAGAAGAGATTAAAGAAGAATTGCAAGAAACTATTGATTTCATCAATAACTCCCAAAAATACAAGAGGATGGGAGCAAAAATACCAAAAGGTATACTGTTTCATGGACCACCTGGCACAGGTAAAACACTATTGGCCAAGGCAGTTGCAGGCGAAACTAATTCAACGTTTTTATATGCTAGTGGCTCTGAATTCGTTGAAAAATATGTAGGTGTTGGAGCAAAAAGAGTTAGAACATTGTTTGAAAAGGCAAAAAAAGAAGCTCCAAGTATTATCTTTATTGATGAAATAGATGCGATAGGTACTAAGAGAAATTCAGAATCTAATAATGAAAAGGATCAAACCCTTAATCAATTGTTAGTTGAACTAGATGGATTTAATACTAACGAAACAGTTATAGTTATCGGAGCGACCAATAGAATAGACTTATTGGATGAAGCCTTGCTACGGCCAGGAAGATTTGATAGACATATCTATGTAGGAAACCCAAATGTTAAAGCAAGAGAAAGAATATTAGAGGTACACACAAATAACAAACCTCTAGATAAGTCAATAAACATAAAAGAGATAGCAAAGAAAACTACTGGCCTTTCCGGTGCACAACTAGCAAATATTGCAAATGAAGCTGCAATAATCGCAGTTAGAAAAAATAAAAATATCATTAGTTCATTGGAATTTGATGCTGCAATAGAAAGAGTATTGGCTGGATTAGAAGTGAAAAATCCAACTATCCTTTTGAAAGAAAAAAATACTGTTGCTTTTCACGAGGCAGGGCATGCCTTAGTTTCAAGGGTATTGAATGTAGATTTAGTACAAAAGATATCTATAGTTCCAAGAGGTCAAGCTTTAGGTTATGTATTGAAATTTCCTGATGAGGAAAGGTATCTACTTACTGAAAAGGAGCTCTACTACCGCATAACAGACTTACTTGCAGGTAGAGCAGCTGAGAAGTTCAAGTTCAAGGAGATTACAACAGGCGCAAAAGATGATTTAAATAAAGCAACTGATATTGCTAGAGAAATGGTATGCAGTTATGGTATGAGCTCTTTAGGTACATTAGCATTAGATGAAGTTTATATCAGATACAACTATGATTCAATAAGACAGGAAATAAAGAAAATTACCGATAAGGCATATAATGATGCATTATCCATTATAGAAGAAAATAACGATATACTTGAACACATAGCAAAAACATTATTAGAACATGAAACTATCGATAAAAAAGAATTAGATAGCATATACACTAAGTACAAAAAGTTTGCAGATTTAGCAACCTAAATCAAAAAGAGAGCAAAAGCTCTCTTTTTAATTTACCTTATTATCATTTTCGTATTTCAATTTTGCTTCAAAATCATCTATAGTCATCTGCCCTAAGTCACCATCATCCCTACTTCTAGCAGAAACGAGTCTATCTTGAACTTCCTTTTCACCTACTATAAGCATATATGGCACTCTCTTTAACTGAGCTTCCCTAATCTTATACCCTATTTTTTCAGCTCTATCATCTACTTCTATTCTGATACCTTTAGAATTCATTTCTTCTCTTAATTGATATGCATAATCATTGAATTTATCGGATATTGGTAGAATTGAAGCTTGAACTGGTGCCAACCATACTGGGAATTTTCCTGCATAGTGTTCAATTAATATTCCCATGAATCTTTCTATACTACCAAGGATAGTTCTATGAATCATTACAGGTCTTTTCTTTTCATTGTCCTTGTCTATATAATATAAATCAAATCTTTCAGGCATTTGGAAATCCAATTGAATAGTACCACATTGCCATGTTCTTCCTATAGCATCTTCAAGATGAAAATCTATCTTTGGTCCGTAAAAGGCTCCATCACCTTCATTGATAATAAAATCGATACCTTTTTCTTCAAGAACTTCTCTTAAACTATCAGTAGCTAAATTCCATTGTTCCTCTGTACCCATTGAGTTCTCTGGCCTTGTAGATAATTCTACATGATATTTAAAACCAAAAACATTATAAATATAATCTGCAAGATCAATTACACCCTTAATTTCACTCTTTATCTGAGAAGGTAAACAATAAATGTGTGCATCATCTTGAGTAAAGCTCCTTACTCTCATAAGACCATGTAATGCCCCTGACAACTCATGTCTATGCACTAATCCCAATTCACCAAGTCTTAGCGGAAAATCTCTATAGCTATACAGTTGAGATTTATATACTAAAATTGAACCTGGACAATTCATAGGTTTAATTGCATAGTCGCTATCGTCTATTTTAGTGAAATACATATTTTCCTTATAATGATCCCAATGACCTGATTGGTGCCATAAGGCTTCATTCAAAATTAATGGAGTCTTGATTTCTCCATAGCCTCTTTTAATATGCTCTTCCTTCCAAAAGTTCTCCAATATATTTCTTAAAATCATTCCTTTTGGATGAAAGAAAGGAAATCCTGGTCCCTCTTCATGAATGCTAAATAAATCCAATTCTTTGCCAAGTTTTCTATGATCTCTTTTCTTAGCTTCTTCTAACCTATTAAGATATTCTTCTAAGTCTTTCTTTTTTTCATATGTTGTACCATATATCCTTTGAAGCATCTTATTGTTTTCGTCTCCACGCCAATATGCTCCTGCTATACTTAGCAACTTAATTGCCTTTACCTTCTTTATATCGTATAGATGAGGACCGGCACATAGATCAGTAAAGTCACCTAATTTGTAAAATGATATTATCTCATCTGGAGGCAAATTTTCAATCAAATCAACCTTGTATACTTCATCCTTATCCTTAAAATATTTTAAAGCTTCATCTCTAGGCATTTCAAATCTTTCAAGCACATAGCCTTCTTTTACGATTTTTGCCATTTCCTTTTCAATCTTCTCTAAATCCTCAGGAGTAAATCTATGCTCAGTATCAAAATCATAATAGAAACCATTATCTATAGCTGGCCCTATAGCAAATTTTACGCCAGGAAATAGTCTTTGGACTGCTAAGGCCATAATATGTGCCGAAGTATGCCAAAATATCTTTTTCCCCTCAGGGTCTTCGAATTTAACTACTCTAAAAGTTGAATCTTCATTTACTGATTCTTGCATTCCCTTTATATCTTCATTTACAACAGCACCTAAAGCAACTCTAGCTAGACCTTCAGATATATCTCTTGTTACATCTAATACCTTCACACCCTTTTCATACTCTCTTATTGAACCATCTGGTAAAGTAATTTTAATCATCTTTCAAACCTCCTATAATTATAAAATAATTAAATTAGCAATCTTATTTAATACTTTCGTAACCCATAATGCTCTCGCAGTTTCGAAACACAAATTTGTTTGCTCCTTAGGTCGCACAAATTTGGTTCTCATTGCGTTTGACCTACCATCAATTTACGGAAAACCACCGTAAATTGGGTTAGGTCATAAAAAAAACCTTTCATCACTGCTCATTTGCAGGGACGAAAGGTCGTGGTTCCACCCTAATTACTTCTCATTTAATATAACGTTAAAAACGGATATCCTTGTCGGATTCAGCTTAGGGGTGGTATTCAGCTATTTTACTATAAGGAATTTGCACCCATGATTCCTCTCTCTAAATAGATATTTTTAGCCTACTCTTCCCATCATTGCTATTTGTATTAAATTAAATTATATTTTACAATTATCTATGCTATTTGTCAAGCCCTATTTTAGCAAAATTACAGTAGTTAATTTCTATCTACTTTAAAGTTTTTATAGCTTCCTCTATGGAGATAGTTTTTTGTTCTCCAGATTTCATATCCTTGAGAGAATATGTATTGTTTTCACATTCCTCCTGACCTACTACTATTACATATGGAATATTCAATTTATCCGCATAATTAAACTTTTTACCTATTTTACCGGGTTCTAGATAAACTTGCGTAAATATACCCTCATTTCTAAGAACACTTGCTGCCCTTACAGCATAATCCATATATCCTTCCATTGGTATAATCAATACCTTCGTTAGTGAATAATCATTACTTTTTATAATTCCCGCTTCAGTAAGCTGATAAAATAATCTTGTCAGTCCTATAGAAATCCCTACTCCAGGTAGTTTTTGCTTTGTATAGTATGTAGCCAAATCATCATATCTACCTCCTGAGCAAACACTTCCTATACTCAGATAATCATTTAGAAATGTTTCATATACAGTTCCAGTATAATAATCCAAACCCCTTGCTATAGTTAAATCAAGAGCAAAATTCTCTTCAGGCACTCCAAATAGTCTTATATATTCTACAACCTTTTGCAATTCATCTAAACCTTCATTGAAACGTTCATTGTCGATATTTAAACTTTTTAAAGCCTGTATTGTTTCATCATTAGTACCTTTAATAGAAATAAAATCCATAATACTTTCAATTGTATCAGTGCTTAAGCCTTGTTCATCCAATTCCTTTGTTACATTTTCTACACCTATCTTTTCAAGTTTATCTACTGTTCTAAGTATATTAGTTGAATCGATAACTCCAAGGCTATTGAAAAATCCTGATAATAATTTTCTATTGTTTATTTTTATGGTAAAGGAATCAAAACCAAGCTCTCTAAATGTTGAATAGATAACACTAGGTATTTCAGCATCATTTACTATATCCAAGCTTCCATTTCCTATAATGTCTATATCAGCCTGATAAAATTCTCTAAACCTTCCTTTTTGATTTCGTTCCCCTCTATATACCTTTCCTATGTGATATCTTCTATATGGAAAACTCAATTCAGAATAATTTTGAGCAACATATCTAGCTAATGGAACAGTCAAATCAAATCTTAAGGACATATCGGTATCACCTTTAACAACCTTATAGATTTGTTTTTCAGTCTCACCTCCACCCTTTGCAAGTAACACCTCAGATTTTTCTATAAGTGGAGTATCTATTGGTAAAAATCCAAACTTTTCATAATTCCTTCTTATAGTATCCATAATTTTATTAAATAATATTTGATTGGAAGGTGTTAGCTCCATAAAACCTGGTAAAATCGAAGGTTTAACAATGTTTACACCCATATTTATACCTCCTAAACTTAACTTATGACCCAAGGAAACTTTCTTTAGCTTCTAGCAATACTTCAACAAGGTGGGCCAATCTCCCTTGTTAAATATTATAATAACATTTTTGCTGTGATTTTCAAACGATATTAACTTAAAATAGAGTTGATTTCTCAACTCTATTCATTATCCTCCTTAATAGTTGGAATATCACAAATTTCACAACTATAGCAGAAGGTAAGTCTTTTAGTAAAAATCTTCTTTAATATTTGCATCAGTTCTTTTTCGTTATCGTTTTTAATATGGATTACAACTTTATTCGGAGCAAGAACTATCAATGTGCTTACTAAAACATCTGCTTTACTTATATCATTTATTTCATATTCCTCAATTATTGATTTGATAGAAGTACTTTCTATTGGTCTTTGCTTGTTGTCAAGAAGATAAAATTCATTGTTTCTAATAATTACATTTACTGTATCTACCTTGGGCAACTGTGTCTCCAAATAGTACTGAAGCATTTCTATAAAATCTTCATATTCACTTTCCATCTGAATATCCAATATAACCTTTTCAATTATCTTATCTACTAAATCCTCAAATGATCTGGATCTAAATCTTATATACCCATCTAAAATCAAAGTATTATTTTCCAATAAATAATCCTTTATTTCCTTTTCTATCCTACTTTTATCATCCTCAAAATAATTTTCATCTAATAGTAAATCATATACAGTATTACCAACTTCATCTATATCACTTTGAACAAAATCTTGAAGTATAGCTGATACCTTATCCTCTATGATTTCCTTCATATATAGTTTATTTATAATGTTTTGAATCAATTTAGCTAAATTATTAAATAAAGATACTTCTTCTAATCTATACTTATCTATATCAAAAATGAAGAATTCACTGTTATCGAATGATTCACTCTTCATTTTAACCTTTGAACTAAAGGAATTGGAATTGATTATCTCACTAATTTTATCTTTAGGTAGATTTGTTCCGATTCTAATGGATTCCACAATATCACTCCCTTACCTTATAGTATGTTCTTCTAAATAATCAGTATACTAGATAAATATTAGCAAATGAAAAGAGTAATTATTGTACCTAGGTCAATAATATCATCATCAGAAAGATATATTATTTTTTTATTTTTCCTTCTAAAATAATTTTCTATTTTAAGATAATCTGGATGCTTATCTAACCGTCCAGAAAATAAAACAATATCCTTTGTATAATTGCCTGATGTTCCACCGATAAATCCGTATTTTTGATTAAATAGATTTATATGACCAGGCTCTATTAGCAACATATCATAGCCTAATTCCAATAATTTTTTAAACATATAAACATCTGCAGTAATTCCACTAATATTATCTGCTATTGCCAAAGAACACTTACTATATCCTTGATTTATATTTAAAAAATTTACATTCTCTTTTTTTAAAAAAAATTTAAGTTTTTCGTCAGTATATCTAAAATTATGAATGGCGATATTTTTAAGCCTACCTACATTATATGCAATATCATAAGGATATTTACTACTTAATGTTGTCTCTCCCTTTATAACCTTTAACCCAAAAGGCGAAAGTTTATCGTCATAATAGTCAAAAACACTTGGAGCCACAACAATAGTATTGTGATTTATAGGATGAAGTACCATATCAGGATGGTATGATATGCTTTCTTCCAGAGCATTGCATTTTATGCTCCTTATTACCTTTATATTAAGTATCTCCAAATTGTTTACTATTTTTTCGCTTGCTCTTCCATCAATAATTGCCAAATTCGCTTCCTTTAATGGAATAAATGAATTTGTCATTTTTATACCCCATTTATTTATTAATTTAATCATTTAAATTAATAAATTTTAAATTTTGATCCATGTAATAAAAAAACTCTAGAATCTTTTTTATTCTAGAGTTGTTCTGGAGGCGACACCCAGATTTGAACTGGGGATAAAGGTTTTGCAGACCTCTGCCTTACCACTTGGCTATGCCGCCACACGATGGAGCGGAAGACGAGATTCGAACTCGCGACCCTCGCCTTGGCAAGGCGATGCTCTACCACTGAGCCACTTCCGCATACTAATTCACAGTTAAATATCAAACCCGAGATTCCTCGACCTCCCTCGGAATGACATCTTTGGTGCCCAGAGCCGGAATCGAACCAGCGACACGTAGATTTTCAGTCTACTGCTCTACCGACTGAGCTATCTGGGCAAATCTACCAGTGTTACTGGCAGTAATATGTATATTTGCGACCTCCAAGTCAAGGTCACAAAAATTAGTATATAATATATCCAACTAAATGTCAACAAGTAAATTTGATAATTCTTCCTTATTAAATTGATATTTTGTATTGCAGAAGTGACAAACAACCTCAGCCTTACCATCTTCCTCTATAATATCTTCAATTTCTTTTCTCCCGAGACTGATTATTACCTTCTCAATCTTTTCTCTTGAACAATCACAGTGATATTCAAGCTCCATTTTACTTAGAATATCCATATCAAATTCTTCAAGTAATTTCTCCATTATTTCTTCCGGTGTCAACCCTTTATCTATCATTGTAGATACAGGTTCAATTTTGGTCAATGCATCTTCTATAATTGTAATTTCTTCATCAGATATTTCAGGCATTAATTGTATTATATATCCTCCTGCTGCGATACAAGAAGTATCTGTATCTACTAGAACTCCTAAGCTAACGGCTGTTGGCGTTTGCTGTGAAGTAACATAAAAATTTGCCAAATCCTCTGCTATTTCTCCCGAAACTAAGTTACTTTGCCCCACATAAGGCTCCTTCATGCCTAAATCCATAATGACCGTTACAGTGCCATCATTGCCTACTAATCTTCCTACATCCAACTTTCCATCAGCTCTACTAGGTACATCTGCCGAAGGAAAATCTAAATCGCCTTTGACATGGCCCTGATTATTTGCTACTACTAGAATTTTTCCTACTGGTCCTCCTCCAGATATTTTGAGTGTCAATAAATCTCTGTCATTTTTCATCATTGCACCCATCATTGCACCTGCTGTAAGTGTTCTTCCCAAGGCAGCCGTAGCCGTTGGTGACGTATAGTGAATTTTCCTAGCTTCTTCTACTAAATTAGTTGTTTTAGCTACAAATATTCTTACTCGTCCTAATTTATCTATTCCTCTAATTAAATAATCATTCATCATAAATCACCTTTATCATAAGTATTGTTTTCATTTTATTGCTACAAAATTTATCCTTTCACTTTTTTCATTTATAGGCTCAAATGAAAAAGCATCAAAATAATCTATTTTAGCAAACCCTATGTTCTTTAATATTTCTTTTATTTCTTCAACCCTATATGCCTTTTCCATATGTTCCTCATCAAATCGATGATACAAATTATCACCTTTATTCTTAAAAAAAGTTAAGTAAAAGGTGCAAACATTGTCTATATCATCAAATTCATTTTGCCATGTATAAAATATATCTTCCCTATCTTCAACAAAAGTATTATTGCCTATAATTTCCTTTAATTTATAATATGAATTAATATCAAAAACGAATACTCCATTGTTGTCTAGATGGTTGTACACATTTTGAAAGCATTTATACAATTTATCTTTATCTATTATATAGTTGATACTATCACATATAGATAAGATGCTATCAAATTTTTTGTTGATTTCAAAATTAACCATATCTTGTTCTAGAAGCATTACATTTTTAAAAGGTCTTAATTTTTCATATGCCTTTGATAGCATATCTGAGGATACATCAAACCCAATTACATTATATCTTTTTCTTGCCAAATAATATGTCAAACTACCGGTTCCACAAGCCATCTCAAGAATATTTCTAGGGTCAATATTGTACTTTTCAAATATCTTCTCAATATAATTGCCCCATTCTTCATAATCAAAATCATTCATGAGTTCGTCATAAAAAACTGCAAATTCATTGTATCTATCCATCAATCATCATCCTTGTTTGCTTTCTCCTTCTTTTCCTCTTGTCTTTTTCTAGCAGTCATAATCCCTCCGATTCTTCCTGATTCCTTAGCAGTAAGTCCTGCCCAACCATCCTCTCTAATCTTATCAGCCAAACCTAATTCAGATGCTATTTCAAATTTTATACTACTTTCATCTATTTCTCTTTTTTTCTTTTTATTCACGATACCCCTCCTAGTAATAGGTCACAATTCACAGTTCACAATTCACAATTAAATACGAAATTCTTCACTTATACTAAGAATTACATTATGTAAAATATACTGTGGAAACCCTGTAATAATATTATTAGGAGTTAGATGGTCAATTATACGTAAAATAGCAATCTAAAATTCAATATAACAAATGTAATAAAAACTACAACAATTGGAATATATTTGACAAATATATATTTGTCTCTACCAAATGTTAACTCTCCCAAATAAAGGCTGTCATCATAAACTTTACTTTCTGGAAAGTTCCTTAATAAAATCAATAATATACTCAAACATACTGCCGCAATGATTGCAAAGAACAATAATGATATTATAAACTGAATGTTGTCTGTCATCATTAACTCATCTGAAGATGATTCCTCTATCAAAGGCATAAGCTTTGTCATGAGATAGCCTAATGACAAGGCTATTCCATTATTAAGAGTATGTCCAAGCATGGAAGCATAGATAGAATTTGCTTTATGGGCTAATATTCCTAGAATAACTCCTAAAAATATAGGACCAACTAAGTTCATTATATTAAAATGAAAAAACCCAAACAATATTGCACTTATGAGTATACTTTTTCTATATCCCAAATTATCATAAGCTTTACTGATTGTACCTCGAAACATTACTTCCTCACAAATTCCTGGTGTTATTGCTATAACAAAAAATCCCAAAATGAATTCTCCTGTATTTGCAGGAATCGGCACAGTAGTTGGTAAAGCAGAGCTAAAATTATTTATAATAGCTAAAAACATTGCATTAATGAATACAGCTATAGGATATGAAAATATCATTATCCCAAATATATATAATATCTGCTTGAAGCTAATACGATTTAATCTTAATACATATTTTAAAGAATAGCCTCTTACTTTAAGAAATATTATATTTGGAAGAAAAATCAGAATAAATTCTGTAATTAATAATCCAGAATATATTTCTCTACTTTGAGCTAGATACCCCAAAAATAATAAAAAAAATCCTAATATTAAATATAAAATATTTGCTTCGAAAATGTTTGGTTTTTGATTATGCATAGAATCCCCCCAATCCTGATCTACCTGCAACTAGCTTTTTCGTTATTGTATCAGGTATAAATACACCTACAGAGAAATCTGTAGGTGTTGTTATTACTCAAAGGTAAATATATGTGGCACATTCCTATAGTAATCACCAAAGTTTAGTCCATAGCCAACAATAAATACATCAGGAATTGAGAATCCAGTAAAATCAGGAATTAATTCAACCTTTCTACGACTTGGTTTATCCAGCATTACACAAACTTGTACGCTATTTGGGCCTTTTTCTTTAATATGCAGTATCACTTTTTTAAGGGTATGACCAGAATCCATAATATCGTCTACTATCAATACATCTTTACCTTTAATATCTGACCTAATATCATGCACTATATCAACAATACCTGATGAAATTTCATCATGTCCATAACTTGAGGTTGTCATAAAATCTACTTCAACAGGAATAGAAATTTCTCTAACTAAATCAGCAGCAAAAATAAAACTCCCTCTCAACAATGAAATAACAACTAGATTTTTGCCCTTATAACATTCTGATATTTCCTTTCCCAATTCTTGAACTCTAGTCTGTATTTCGTCCCTTGAAAACAATGTTTTTTCTCTTTTGTTTAACTCCAAGGTTTTCTCCCCTTTCCTATAATTTCTTGGAATTTTTCCTTAATAACTCCTTAATCTCCCTTAGTTCCTTTAATATATTATTCAGTGTATATTGAAAACTGATTAGTATAATGAATATTATAACACTAATTACAACTTTTTCATCCATGTTTTTATCCTTCCATTTGATAGCCTTCCATCCGGTTATTATCGTTTTCTACAAATTCCAGTTTCGATACAGAAACTTCAAAGGCAATCTTCGTCTCTATATCTCCACTGCTTAGTTTCTTCTGATATTCTCTACTTTGTATCCGACCCCAAATCATAATATGGTCTCCAACTAATAAATTCTCGCAGAATCTGGCATTTCTGCCCCATGCAATACATGGAATATAATCCGATTTGTTATACGGCCTATTTACTGCCAATAAAATATCCGTAATCTCTCTTCCAAAAGGAGTTATACGATATACAGGTTTTTTACATATATACCCATCTAAATAGATTTCATTAGGCTTTCTCAAAATTTCCTGTAATTCGGTTTCTTCCGGAACATAAATTTCTCTTGCAAAAATTGTTAGAACTAATTTATTGTTCGTATCAATAAACCTATTATATGACCTTAGCTGTCCTTCAATTATAACACACTGCCCTAAACTGAAGTCAACATTAAATAATAATCTTTCTGATATTGTTATAGGCAATACGTCAACTGATGAACTTAATCTTGGAACCTGCAACTGAAAAATATAAAATTTTTCGCCATACATCTCATGACTATATTCCTTATCAGATATAACCTCCCCCACTATCTTTACCATATTCGTTTCAATAATTTTATCTACCACGAATTTCCCTCCTTTATTCATGTGTTTAATGCTTTTTTCTATAAATATTCCTATCTCATGAAATTTATGCATTGGTCGGCTACGTTAACCAAATTAAAATTTGGACTTCGCGACATCTGACCTACCATCAATTTGCAAAAACATACAAATTTGGACTTCGTGGTATAAAAAAAATAAAGCTGAGAGAAATCTCAGCTTAAATTGTTAAAATTATATCTTCAAACGGTTTTTTGTTCAAAATACTATCTCCAAGTAACAAATTTAAAGTCGATGATGATAATATAGGATATAAAAGACTTTCATCATCAGATAATAATTGTATGTTGAATTCAAATGGTTCTACCTTGTTGTTATTTAAATGAACTATATCTCTTTGTAAGCACAAATTAACATCTATATTTTCATCTACATTACAACTTGATATTGTTATAGTAGATTTACTATTTAGACCATAAGTTATAACGATTGAATCTTGTAAATCTGATAATAGAGAATTTAAATCTCCCTTATCAGAATTAATTATACAAATTTTACTTTTTCTCAATAGGCTCTTGATATCTTCTATATTATAATTTTCAATATAAGAATGAACTAAAATATCAAACGTAAAATTATTTATTCTGTACTCATCAATTTTGCTATATACTAAATCGAAAAAAATAAGTATCTTGCTTTCGTTGCAATAACACACTATATCATCTGATGAATGTCCATATTCAAATTTATAATTAGATTTCAGCAACAGTTGTTTAGTTAAATTTAATATTTGTCTTTTTTCATTTTCTTCTATTATGCCGATTAGAATTATTTTTTGATCCACTCATAACCCCTCATTAATCTGTTAAAATTTGTCTTCCGTTGTTATCTATCTCAAAATTATTTTTATGAATTAATTCTGAAACTGTGACCATCTTAAAGCCTTTCTCTTGTAGTGTTTGTATAATAACAGGTAAATATTCTTTTATATATTTTGCGTTATTGTGGAACAATATAATTGAACCATCAGCTGCATTTTTTACTACTCTATCTATAACTGGTTCAACACCCAACTCTTTCCAGTCCAAAGAGTCTATATCCCATTGAATTGTATTGTATTCCAAATCTCTGGCGGTTTGAATTAAAAGATCGTTGTAATCACCAAATGGTGCTCTGAATACCCTAGGTTTTACATTTGTGATTTCTGTTATCTTTTTGTCCGTTATGCTCAATTCTTCAGCAATTTTTTCTCTCGACAATTGGGTCATATGTGGATGGGTTGTTGAATGATTTCCAATTTCATGCCCCCGCTTAAATATTTCTTCAACTTGATGAGGATATTTATCGACCCAGAAGCCTACTAAAAAAAATGTAGCTTTTACATTGTATTTATCTAAGGTGTTTAAAATATCCAATGTAAATTCATCACCCCATGCCGCATCTATAGTGATTGCAATTTTTTTATCATCACGTTCTACACTATATATTGGCAATTCTCTTTTGGGTGCAAAAACATTTACTATCTCTGTGTCTTTTAATTTTAAAATTGAAAAAACTAGAATAACAGTTATTAACACTATACATATTCTAATAGGTAAATTGTATTTGTTATATTTCATAATAATCTCCTCCTGTAATAATAAATATTCTTAAGCGAAATTATTATTACTTTAAATGAATCTAAACTAACATTATTGCCCAAATTATTTGATTTTATACATAAAATAAAATTTTTCCAGAATATAATTTGAAGCATTGGTTATATTATTAATGCAACAAGTAAACTTTGTTGTAAAGGAGGAAGAAAAATGGCTAATAACAACAATAAAATAGTAGTTCCAGAAGCTCGTGAAGCATTAAATCAATTAAAATTGGAAATTGCTAACGAACTAGGAATCAATAACTACGATAATATTGATAAAGGTGAATTGCCTTCTAGAGTTAATGGCTATGTAGGTGGGTATATGGTTAAAAAATTAGTAGAGAGTGCACAAAATCAAATGGCAGGTAACAACAAACCATTATAGTTTTTTAAAGACAGAGAAGTGGAATACCACTTCTCTTACTTTTATGCTATAATTGCTATGAGGTGATTATAATGCTCTCTTTTAATATTGATAACACTGAGGAAATAGCTCAAAATAAGCTTCTGATATTATATATTATAAAAATGTCTCCAAAAAAATTTAACAATACAACACTTTCCGAATTCATACTTGAGAAGAACTATATGAATTATTTTGCTTTCCAACAGTATATAAGTGAGATGTTATCTGGCGAGTTAATAGTCATAGATGTAGACGAAGGTGTCAAATATTATTCTATACTTGAAAAAGGTGAACTTACACTTGATTTATTGCAAAGTAAAATTCCTGAAAAGATAATACAAGAATTATCAAGCGAGTTTAAATTACAGGAACTTGTTAAAGTTAGAGAAACCCAGATTATTGGTGAATGCTTTAAAAAAGAAAATGATCAATTCTCTGTTAATCTAAAGTTAGTTGAAAATGATGAAACCTTGTTTAGCCTTTATTTTGATGTGGCTACAAAGGCTCAGGGTGATAAATTCTGTGATCTTTGGAAAAGTAATACTGAAACAATATATCAAAATATATTGAGTTTGTTTATTAAAGGAGATAATTAAAAAATAATTAAAGTAGGATGAACCCTTGGGGTTCCTTTCCTACATTTATTTTATTTAAGAGTTTTTCATTAAAATAGTCGATTACTAATACCTGATTATTGATTAAATCGGTGATATAAAGATTCATTTTAGTATCCAATAAAATTTTATTTGGCATACCTCCTAGAAATATTTTTTTAGATAACTTATTAGTATTCATATCAAAGCTATATAAATATCCATCCTCTGGATTAGTTAATAAAAATTCACCTTCCATTATCTCAATAAAATCTGTATATATTCCTTTGATCTTATATTCTTTAATCTCTTTTTTATCCATATCCATGACTGAAATACTACTAAGATTTATTGCACCATTATTAATATAGGATAGAATATATAAATAAGAATCCCTTACCAGCAAACGGAATGGTTGAGAGTTTAAACTATTTACTTTCATCGAATTATCGGAAAGACTAATAATTGATATACTATTGCCATTTGCATTTGCTATATATGCCTTTCTATATTTGTTGTCTATCTGCAAATCAGAAGGCTTTTCATCCAAATATATTTCTTCAACCTGGATTAATGTATCCTCTTCAAAAATTGACAGGGAATTGGAATCACAATTTAAAATATAAATTTTAGAGTCATAAACTCTTAAACATATCGGAGATCTACCTAGTTTTATCTTAGATAATACCATTTTAGTATCTAAGTCCAATGTAATCAGCGATTCATCATAAGAATTTAAAATAAGTAAATATCCCTTATCGTTTACGGTCAAATCCCACGGACCAAGCTTTCCACAAACATTAATAAGAGACTTTATGTTTATTGTTTCAATATTTTCAATATCATCAAGGCTAACGATGCTCAGGGTATCATCCCCAATATTCCCAGTTATAATTTTATTTTGCACCAAAATCATTCACCCCCTAGTTATAATAATCTATGCATTATAAGCATATAGGGTGAAAAAAACCTTCTATAGCAATATGCTATAAAAGGTTTACTAATGTCCTTACTTCTCCTATTAAATACAAAGAGCCTCCAAAAACAATCAAATCATCTTCATTTGCTAACTCAATTGTCTTTTCCACTGCATTCTTTATATCCTTTTCAACATAGACCTCAGGTACATATTTTTTTATTTCTTCAGCTAAAATATCTGCATCTAACTTTCTAGGCATCCTAACTTCTGTTACTACTGCTTTATCAGCTAATGGTGCCAATATTTCAACCATTTTACCATGTTCTTTATCCTTTAAAATTCCTGTACCAAGTATTAGCTTGTTATATTTAAAAAGTCTAAGGGTTTTAGCTAGTGCAGTGATTCCTTCAATATTGTGTGCACCATCAATTAGAAAAGTAGGCTTTCTCCTTAAAACCTCTAGTCTTCCCTTCCACTTAGTTAATTCCAATCCCTCTAATATCGATTCATTTGTAATGGATATCAATTTCTTTTCTCTTAAAATCAGAAGTGTAGTAAGAGCCAGGGATGCGTTATAAATCTGATATTCACCAAGCATTGAAATCTTTACATTTTCTAATAATTCATCTTTGTATCTAAAATCAAATACGCTGCCAAATTCTGTTTCTTCTTTTATTTTAACATTTTCAATAGGAGCTACAAACAATTCAGCATTCATTTCATCAGAAACTTCCTTTAATACCTGAAGAGCCTCATCCTCCTGTGGATATGAAATCACTAGACCATTGTCCTTGATGATACCTGCCTTTTGATATGCAATTTTGCCGAGAGTATCACCAAGAATCTCTACATGGTCATAATCAAGAGTTGTTATGACTGATGCAAGTGAAGTATCTATGATATTTGTCGAGTCAAATCTCCCGCCTAGTCCAACCTCCAACACAACATAATCAACCTTCTCAAGATTGTAGTATACAAATGCAATAGCAGTCACTATTTCGAATGTAGTTGGATGAAACATTCCCTCCTGTACCATGGTATTTGCCTTATCTCTTACCATTTCTGTAATTCTTGCCAAATCATCGTCAGGGATATCCCTATCATTTATTTGTATTCTCTCATTAAATCTTTCAAGATATGGAGAAGTGTATAACCCTACCTTATATCCCGCACTTTGCAAACAATGAGCTAAATAAGATGATGTAGAGCCTTTGCCATTTGTACCAGCCACATGTATATATTTAAGATTTTTTTGTGGATTACCCAAAAGTTCCATTAATCTGCCTATAGACTGTAATCCAAGCCTTGAACCATATTTATCCTTATCATTAATGTAAGCCAAAGCCTCTTGATAGTTCATTTTTATCCCCCTATTTATTCTTTGTTAAGCTTTCGAGTCTTTCTACTACTTTATCTAACATATCCTCGTATTTTTTTTGTTTTTCTCGTTCCTCTTCTACTACTTTTTCAGGGGCTTTAGAAACAAAGCCTTGATTGGACAACTTACCAAGTACTCTTTTTATCTCACCTTCTAGTTTTTCTTTTTCCTTTTTAAGTCTTTCAATTTCTTTATCATAATCAATAAGGTCCTTTAGTGGAAGAAATACTTCACATCTGTCAAGAACTACGGATATATTATCCTCACCTATTCCATTTTTATCACTTATTATCTGGATGCTTTCTGTACCTGCAAGGTTGATAAAATACCTCTTTCCATTTTCCAAATAAAGCTTTATTTCTTCTGATTCTGTAACAAAGATCATATTGGCCTTTCGGGAAGGGACGATGTTCATTTCTGCCCTAGCATTTCTAATTCCTTTAATAGCAGTCTTAATAAATTCTATTCCCTTTTCTGATGCTTCAAATTCCAATTCAGCCTTATATTTTGGCCATTTTGTAATGATTAGGGCTTTATCATTCCCCGGAAGGTTTTGCCAAATTTCTTCCGTTATAAAAGGCATAAATGGATGAAGTATCTTTAATATGTCTTTTAACACATAAACAAGCACCTTTTGTGCAGTTGCTTTACTTTCTGTATCATTACCATACAATCTGGATTTAACCATTTCTATATACCAGTCACAATATTCATCCCATATAAAATCATAAATCCTCTGGGCACCCATACCTAGTTCATATTTATCCAGATTATCAGATACCTCTTTTATGGTATTGTTTAATCTGGATAATATCCATTTATCTTCTTCCTCTAAATTATCCAATACGATATTATCAAAGGATATATCATCCTGAAGATTCATTAAAACAAATCTAGTTGCATTCCAGAGTTTATTAGCAAAGTTTCTATTGGCTTCTACTCTCTCAATATAAAATCTCATATCATTTCCAGGGCTATTTCCTGTTAGTAAAGTAAATCTAAGAGCATCAGCACCATATTCCTCAATGATTTCAAGTGGATCGATACCATTTCCTAAGGATTTGCTCATCTTCCTACCCTGGGAATCCCTTACAAGTCCTGTAAGAAATATATCCTTGAATGGAACCTCTCCCATTTGCTCTATACTTGAAAATACCATTCTAATAACCCAGAAGAAAATGATGTCATAACCAGTAACTAAAACGTCTGTAGGGAAGAAATATTCTAAATCCTCCGTCTTATCAGGCCAACCTAAGGTTGAAAATGGCCATAAAGCAGATGAGAACCAAGTATCAAGTGTATCCGTATCCTGTCTTATATTTGAACTATCACACTTACTACATCTATCTACTTTTGTTCTTGAAACTATAACCTCACCGCAAGATTCACAATAATATACAGGAAGTCTGTGTCCCCACCACAATTGTCTTGATATACACCAGTCCTTTATATTTTCAAGCCAATGGGTATAAATCTTTCCAAATCTTTCAGGTATGAAATTCAACTCGCCTTTTTTATAGGCTTCTAGTGCTGGTTTTGCAAGTGGTTCCATTTTGACAAACCATTGTTTCGATATAAGTGGCTCAATTATTGTTTTACATCTCTCACAATGTCCAACTGCATTATCATGATCCTTCACAGCTACTAAATAACCTTTGGCGTCTAAATCCTCCACCATCTTCTTTCTAGCTTCAAATCTTTCCAATCCCTCATAAATTCCTCCGTTGGAATTGATAGTACCATCTTCGTTCAGTACAATACACTGGCCAAGGCCATGTCTTTCTCCTACTTCAAAATCGTTAGGGTCATGAGAAGGTGTTATCTTTACTGCTCCTGTACCAAATTCCATCTCTACATAAGAATCAGCTATAATCGGTATTTCTCTACCTACTAATGGTAATATAGCTATCTTTCCTACTATATCCTTATATCTTTCATCTTCAGGATTTACAGCTATAGCCAAGTCTCCAAGCATAGTTTCAGGTCTTGTTGTAGCTATTTCAATATATTCATCGCTATCCTTTAATGGATATCTTATTTGCCATATATGTCCATGGGAATCTTCGTGTTCTACCTCTGCATCTGAAATAGCAGTCTGACAATTAGGACACCAGTTGATTATTCTATCTCCTCTATATATAAGTCCCTTTTCATAAAGCCTAATAAACACTTCTTCTACTGCTTTGCTTAGATTATCATCAAGAGTAAAGCTATCTCTTGACCAGTCACAGGATACTCCTAGCTTTTTAAGCTGATTCTTTATTCTGTCACCGTATAGATGGGTCCAGTCCCAAGCTTCTTCAAGGAATTTATCTCTTCCCAGTTTCTCTTTGGTTTTTCCCTCTGATTTAATCTTTTCAACAACCTTGGCTTCTGTCGAAATACTGGCGTGATCTGTACCAGGTAACCACAACGCCTCATAGCCATCCATTCTTTTCCATCTTGTCAAAACATCTTGAATAGTGTTGTTCAATGCATGCCCCATATGAAGACTTCCAGTTACATTTGGTGGCGGCATCATTATAGTAAATGGTTTTTTATTTTTGTCTACCTTTGGAGTAAAGTAACCATTTTCATTCCAATAATCATAAAGTCTATCTTCAAAATCTTTAGGATTATACGTCTTTGGTAAATTTTCTAGCATCTCTCTTCCTCCTCTAAAAATTCAGTAAAAAATACCCTCCATCCAAGTAAAGGACGAAGGGCATCGCGGTACCACCTTAATTCCATAGTTATCTATGGCTCTTAAATTTATATAACGGTTAAATCCGTTTAAGCCTACTTCTATTTCAGCCTAAATGCTCGAAAGCTACCTTCAGTGAACATTACCTTAAGGTCTTTCAGCCTAGAACCTTATCTCTTGAAAGGATATTCACATACTTCTCTTTCTCTATGCTTTTTTATTAATAATGCTTTAATTATATTCATATTATACTGTTTTGTCAACGGCTTCAAGCGCTTCCTTCATCTAAATTTATATAGATTCTTAAATATCCAATAAAAGCTAAGATGTTCAATACAACTGTTATTGTCAACAATGTACTTGATAGTGCTTTAGGGGCTCTTAAAATTATTGAAACTATTGCTATATAAAAAGATACCGTAGCATTTTTACCATTTCTATTTGATGGAATTACTGATTTCTCCTTTCTTAAATAAAGAAAAAGTCCACCAAATATCATTACTATCTCTTTTAACATTAAAATATATAATACCCACAATGGGATAAATCCAGATATTGTAAAACTAATGAGAACTGCAAAGCTCATCATTTTATCTGCAAGTGGATCCAATACAGCTCCAAGTTTTGAAGTTAAATCATATTTTCTTGCAATATATCCGTCTAAAACATCTGATGCTCCAGCAAGCAAAAATACCAGTCCTGAATATAGAACCCTATTTTCTAAATCCGAATGAAACAATATTAAAAATATTGGAACTAAAATAATTCGAAAAATAGTAATTAGATTTGGTAAATTCATTTTCATCCCCCCAATTAGCAGTAACCAATACTAGTAATTCGAATACAATAGCAATATCTAGAAAACTATTATATTAACATATTATACAAGGAGGGATAGAATGTCAAAGGTTTTTAAACGGATAACCCTAGTTCTAGTATTTATTTTAGTATTGGGATCTACACTAGCAGGATGTACGCAGAAAAAAACGGAATTAACAAAAATACGTCTTATCGAAGTAACTCACTCTTTATTCTATACACCGCAGTATGTTGCTATGACACAGGGATTCTTTGAAGAAGAAGGTCTGGAAGTTGAACTGATAAACGGTAAAGGCGCTGATAAGGTAATGGCATCATTAATTAGCGGAGAAGCAGAAATAGGTTTCATGGGACCTGAAGCTTCAGTATATGTATATACACAAGGACGTGAGGATTACGCTATAAACTTTGCACAGCTTACTCAAAGAGACGGTTCATTCCTAGTAGGCAGAGAAAAAGATGACGATTTTAAATGGGAGGATTTGAAGGGCAAGGAAGTTCTTGGCGGCAGAGCAGGTGGTATGCCAGAGATGACCCTTGAATATGTGGTAAAGAGCTATGGACTAAAAATTCCTGAGGATGTAAATGTCAGAACGGACGTACAATTCGATGTATTAGCAGGTGCTTTTGTAGGAGGGGAAGGAGATTATGTATCTTTATTTGAACCCGTTGCTTCTTCTCTTGAAAAAGAAGGAAAGGGATATATCGTAGCATCAATTGGTGAAGCCGGTGGATATATACCATATACTGCATATTCAGCTACGAAAAAGTATATGGAAGAAAAACCTGAAATAATTCAAAAATTCACCAATGCTATACTAAAGGGAATGATTTGGGTACAAAATAACGACACTGAAACAATAGCCAAGGCAGTACAACCTCAATTCCCTGAAACAGATATTGAGACATTAAAAATCTTAGTTGATAGATATAGGGCTCAAGATTCATGGAAGCCAGACTTAATCATTACAGAGGACGGATTAAATCATATGATGGATATAATGGAGTTAGCTGGACAGCTCGATAAAAGAGCTGACTACAATGCCATAGTTACAACAAAATTTGCTGAAGAGGCAATGAAAAATATTAAATAAAATAGTTGTAATCATCATAGTTGAAAATTCAAAACTAATTATGTAGTAATATTTACACAATATGTGTTTATTTTAAGTGAATTGTGATATGATATAAACAGAGTAATCGAGACCTCACAGGTGCGGTTACCACAAATGGATTAAAACTTTTTAATCACTCTGTGTACTAGACAGGGTGATTATTTTTTTTTAATCGCTAATCCTAAAATTATTTATAAATTCTGTAGTAAAGTCATCATCCCAATCGTTTATATAATAGAGGCTAAAATATTGGCTAATATTATATGAAAGGGTGAAATTTACTATGAGTTTTATTAATAATAAGATTATATGTTATAATTTTAATAAATTCTAAATAATTTAATTCAATGAGTTGTAGTTTATAGTAGCAAGAATATAGTTTTGGAGGGAGTAGATAGTTTATGAAAAGAAAATCTCTATTAATTGTATCTTTAATCTTCATATTATTATTAATTACCAGCTGTAACAGTACAAAAGAAAAAGACTTGATGAATAATAATGATGTGCCAATTATTAATAATAGGATATCAATCGATTATAGTACTTTAGATGAGGATATTTTTAGTGATTTAAGCAAAGAAGAAATAGATAATCTTTTTATGGATATTTCAAATGAAATATATGAAGATGAAGATTATGAAAAAAATCTTGATTCAATTATTGAAAATGTATTTAGAAAATATGGGATAAATGATTCTGATGATCTGGAGGCTATAAAGTCTGGACTTAAAATATCTAAATCTAAATCTAATTCTAATTAGAACAATTGATGTTTAGTTCCATCTAGGGTATATTCTTCTGTCATTCCTTTCACCATTACAACTTATTCTCTAATTTTCTTACTAGAAATATGCATAAAATTAATATATCTATTGGAAAAATAAGTGATGGTATCATTTTAATATAGAGCCTAAAATAATCATTGAAATATAAAGCTGCACAATAAAGTATAGATATTAGAACTACATTAATTAAACTAAATATACTTAATTTTTTATTTATTAAAGCAGAATATACCTTATTGGTACGAATAAGTAAATCTTCTGATAAGAGAATAAGAACAGATATTGGCATTAAGGCACCCAATAAATATAACTTATCAGATTCTCCTTCTGGTTTTTCCCTTTTGGCACTCCAATCAATATATTCATCTATAGCACCTGGTTTTTTAAGCTCTTTAATACGTAAGAAAGAATGATTAGGTATATCAAATGAATTATATTCAAAAATCAAAATATAACTAAAAATAAGCAAATATATAATTGCAGTAATTATTAAAATTATAATAAGTTTGTGATTCATATTATCCCCCTATATATAGTACTCTTATCTATTTAGAATCAGAATCAGTTACGCGAAGATACTTTTTTGCATATTCCAAATTAGAGGAATATTAATCCAAGATTACTATCCTGCTATCCAGACCTTGAATCATATTATTCTTTTCAATACTTGAATCAGCATTCTCTATGATGTCACAAATTTCTATTATAATTTCACTGATTTCTTCATCACTGAGGTCTCCGAATATATCTTTTTTATCAGATTCAAGGTAGCCAACTACTATCGCACTATCCTCCACTTGTATTTCATCTTCTGGTTCGTTTTTCGATAAATTTTCTAATGTGTTAGTTGCAATACCTGAACTTTGAAAAGATAGTATCAAAGCTAGTATCAAAACTACACTTAATAATTTTTTCTTCATTTTCACTATTCCTTTCTCTTAATAATATACCATATCACTTATGGTAATCATACTTTCCACTAACCTATCAATAATAGCCCTCTTTATAAAGTGATATATCCTCTACATTTGAGCCATTATATACTTTGATATCTGCCTCTAATCTATAAGTATATCCTGGTGTAATCCCTGATAATCTTGTAGCATTCAAAGAACTACCATAGGCGGTTATACTCCTCCATGATGCAACACTGCTATAGCTTCCATTGGAATTGATTCTGTATAATCGCATATCGGCTGTAATTTTACTGACATTTTGTTTCCCTAAAACATTTAGAGTACAATTTGCTACTCCACTCGAAAAGGAAAGATTTAGTTTTACGTCATCTGCATTCTCCCAATAAGGCACTATTTGATTTAGAGCAGGCTTTACCTCTATCGGAATATTGTTTTCAAATGTAAAGGCACTGGTCATTAAAGTCCCTATTGCTAGAGCTATAATTACAAGTGCCTTTCTAGTTTTGTACTTCATAGTATCTCATCCCTTCATATAGTATTAGGTTTATTTACCCTTGTACTATATACACGATTGGGAATTAGGTTTTACTACAAAATATTTGATTTATTTTTAAACTTTTTATTTTATTTTTATATTTTCTGCTATTTTGATTATTTCCTCTGCATTAAGTAAGGCTGTAATCTTAAAAGTATATCCATTATCCTCCCATAACAGATGACTTCTGCTTCCCTCTTCATTGCTTTCAAAAAGATGTGCCTCAGAGCCATTTAGACTTATAACACTGTAGGTGGAATGCTCATTGTCTAAAGCAATAGTAATATTTTCTGATATGGCATAATCAAATATAATATCATTACCTTTTAAATCTCTATACTCAACACTTGTATATCCATCGGCTGAAAAATAATCTGTTTCCACAAATCCTTCTGGTAAGTATCCAAGGGTATATTCCTTAAATTCAACTTCTGTTGAATCTGACTTAAAATCAAATTGTGTATATTTATCGAACCACTGAATTATAACATTTTGTATGGCTGCCCTAACTGGTTGAGACAACATCAAGACACCAAATCCTAATCCTGCAACTATTAATATACATGCCACGAATTTTTTTGTATAGATAAAAACTTTCTTTCTAGCTGCCATTCTCTTGTAGCTTTCCATGAGCTTATTCATTTTATCTTTAAATCCATCAGAAAATTCTAGTTCCTTTGATAGCTCATCTTCAGATGGAATATTGCTTAAATAGATTTTACTTCTATTTTTTAATGCCTCAGTCAATATTGAATCAAATATCTGATTATCTATCTCCGGATTTATCATAGCAAGCCTCTTCTCCCTCTATCTTATTCACTAACATTTTTCTTGCTCTATATATTCTTATATTTGCGTTTTTTTCTGTTATATCTAGTATTTTAGATATCTCTTTTTCGCTATATCCATGAATGTATTTTAATTCAATAACTGACCTGTATTTTTCATCTAATTCATCTATGTATTCTAAAAGCTTATTGTACCCTTCTTCATTTATCAGCTTATCTAGAGGTATAGGCTCATCATCCTGCAATGAAAATTCCACTTCATCTAACGCGATATTGCTTTCCTTTTTTATTTTTCTTATATAGTCTATGGATTTGTTCCTTACTATAGTAACGATTAAGCTTTTAGTTTTACTACAAGAAATATCATTAATCTTATCTAAAATTTCAATTATTTTTAAAAACGAGTCATGTACTATATCCTCTGCTAGTAATTGATCTCTAACTATGCTCTTTGCAACATATAGCATTGTATACTTGTATAGATCATATATTTCTTCAAACTTATCTTTCTCTTCTTGTGTATCTATAAGGCTAAGATATATAAGCAATGCTCCACCCCCAGTTATCACTTGTAATTTCAATAAAAATCCACCTAAATTCAAATGATTTAGATGGATTTTTATTATCTTGGTATAAATCCGACTTTTTTATAAACCTTAGACAAAGTCCTTCTAGCATGGTATTCTGCTTTTTCGTCACCATCCCTATATACTTTTTCTA